>JACXTT010002192.1_pt1 | contig 31316 bp, 16 predicted proteins | sample 9270951 | NCBI WGS metagenome assembly JACXTT01 (sample SAMN15532306, study PRJNA645909) | rock metagenome | isolation source: weathered quartz diorite | place: Puerto Rico | collected 2017-06-21
ACCATCGCCACGCGCGCGCGCTTCGAGGTGCGCCACACCACCGCGGGGGTTTGCGTGACCTGCCTGCAGGGGCTGGTGCGAGTGGCACATCCAGCCGGCATGGCCACGCTGTCGGCGCGGCAGCAGGTGGCCTACGACGAGCGCGCGCTGGCGCGCGTGGTCAGCGTCGACGATGCGCGCATGCCAGCCTGGCGCGAGGGCTACCTGCGCTTTGCCGACACCCCGCTGCGCGATGTGGTCGATGAACTCAACCGCTACCGCAGTGGCAAGCTGGTGCTGATGAATGAGCAACTGGCCGCCAGGCCGGTGACGGGCCGCTTCCAGATCCGCGCGCTCGACAAGGCCATCGCGCAGATCCAGCAGTCATTTGGCCTGAGCGCGCGCCACCTGCCCGGTGGCGTGGTGCTGCTTTCCTGAACGGGTGATGCCCCGGCGGCGCTGTCACGAAATCTTCAAGGAAAAGCTTGCCGATTCGGGCGCGCCAAAAAGTCTAGATCCCAGGAGCACCGGCGGCAGGCGCCGCCGGTGGCAATGACGACAGGACCGGGCCGCATCGTTCCGAAGCGTGCACTGGTCCGCCAACTTGCTTGACGGGATTGAGGGCACCATGCAGATGCGCGTTGACGACAGGACCATGCTTTGGCGGCACAAGGCCAGGTTCAGGCTGGCTGTACCGGAGGCGAGGCCGCTGGCCCGGGCCGTGGCCTTGCTGGTGGCGGCGGGAGGCATGCTGACCAATGCGCATGCCGCCCAACCGTTCAGCCGCGCCTGGATGGCGCAGAAGAACATGATGCAGGACAGCGCGGCCGCCACCGGCCGCCTGCCCAACGGCACCCCCGCGGCGGCGCTGACCAGCCCGCAGGCGCAGCAGCAGCGCGCCAATGAACAGCTGCAGCGCTCGATCCAGAACCTGGGCCAGGCCGCGCAGGGCATTGCCGCCATGCAGGCCGCGCAGGAAGCGGCGCGGCAGGCTGCGGCGCGGGAGCCTTCGGTGCCCGATGGCCTGGCCGAAGGCGGCCTCAAGGTCGACACCAACAGCCTCACCGCCGGCTGGATCAACGCGAACAAGCCAAGCCCGGCGGTGGTGGACGGCAAGACCCACGTCACCATCGAGCAGACCGGCGAGCGCGCCATCCTGAACTGGGAGACCTTCAACGTGGGCCGCAATACCACGGTGGAGTTCCAGCAGCGGCCCGACTGGGCCGTGCTCAACCGCGTCAACGATCCGCAGGCGCGGCCCAGCAAGATCCAGGGGCAGATCAAGGCTGACGGCACGGTGATGATCGTCAACCGCAACGGCATCGTCTTCACCGGCACCAGCCAGGTCAACACCCGCAACCTGGTCGCGGCCGCCGCCGGCATGACCAACGCCCAGTTCGACAAGGGCCTCTACAGCGAGGCCAAGGGCAACGGCCATGTGCCGACGCTGGCCAACGACCTGGCGGTGTCGACCACCTCGGTGACCCATGGCAATGCCACGGCCGACGTGGTGGTGGAGGCGGGCGCGCGCATCGAGACGCGCAAGCCGCAGACCGTCACCGAAGGCGGCGGCTACGTGCTGCTGGCCGGCCGCGAGGCGCACAACCGCGGCACCATCGTGACCCCGGCCGGGCAGACCGTGCTGGCCGCGGGCGACAGCTTCGTCATCCGGCGCGGGCTGGGGACAGACAGCAACCAGAATTCAAGCACGCGCGGCAACGAGGTGGACGTGCTGCGCCTGCCCGGCAGCGAGGCCGGGCGCGTCAGCAACAGCGGCCTGATCCAGGCCGCCACCGGCGACATCACGCTCAAGGGCCATGTCGTCGAGCAAAAGGGCGTGCTGCTGTCCAGCACCTCGGTCAACACGCGCGGCACGCTGCACCTGCGCGCCGAAGGCGATGCGAAGAGCCAGGTGGTGCTGGCGCCGGGCAGTGTCAGCGCCATCCTGCTCGATGACAGCAACGGCACCGCGCTCGACGTGCAGCGCGACGCGCTGCTGCGCGAGTCCGCCAGCTTTAGCGAAGGCGGCTATAACCGGCGCGACCAGTCGCTGGTGCAGATTGCCTCGGCCGGCGACGTGCTGTTCGAGGCCGACTCGCTGGCGCTGGCCACCGGCGGCCAGATCAGCGTGGCGGCCGCGCGCCGCACGCGCCTGGCCGACCGCGCCATCCTCGACGTGGCTGGCGCGGTGGGCGTCAATGTGGCGATGGAATCGAACAACGTTGAGATCAACGTCCAGGGCAACGAGCAGCGCGACGCGCCCGACAACCGCGATTCCAAGACCCTCAACAACAACACCATGTGGGTGGACCGCCGCTATCTGGTGCGCGTGCCGGCGGGCACCAATGGCTACACCACCGACCGCTGGTACACCGGCGGCGGCCTGCTGGAGGTGAGCGGCTACCTGAACACCAGTGGCCACGGCATCGGCGAATGGGCGGCGCTGGGCGGAACCGTGCGGTTCGATGGCGGCGAACTGGTGACGCAGGCTGGTTCGGCCATCAATATCTCGGGCGGCTCGCTCAACGTGCAGACCGGCACGATCCGCCAGAGCTGGCTGCGCGGCGCCGACGGGCAACTCTACAACCTGGCCACGGCGCCGGCGGACATCCGCTACCTGGGCCTGTACCGCGGCTACGAGAACGAGCACAAGCGCTGGGGCAAGAGCGCCACCGAACAGTTCTACAACCCGCTGATCGCGCCGCAGGAGCGGCTGGAGAACGGCTATACGGTGGGCCGCGACGCCGGGCGCGTGCTGGTCGGCACCGGCACGGCGGTGCTGGAGGGCGATATCCAGGCCAGGGTGTACCAGGGACCGCGCCAGGGCGAAGCGCGCGACGCCGGCCTCGATGGCTACCGGCAAGCGCAGGTGGCCGCGCCGCTGGCCGGGGAGCTGGTGCTGGGCAAGCTGGTGCCGGTGTTCGACACTGGCACCGGCATGCTGCGCGAGAGCCCGTCGGCGGTGGCGCGACAGGTCGATATCGGCGCGGTGCAGCGCATCGCGCAGGGGCTGGCGGCTGACGATGCCTTGCCTGAAGACCTGGTTGGCAACGTCCGCCTGGATGCCGGCTGGCTGAACGGGCTGGGGCTGGGCGCGTTCAGGGTCTTCGCCGGCAAGGGCATTGCGGTCGATGTGCCGCTGTCGGTGGCGCCGGGCGGCACGCTGGCACTGCACGCGCCCCAGGTCGAGGTGAAGGCCGGCTTGGCCGCGCGCGGCGGCACCATTGCGCTGGGCGATATCGTCAGCAGGCTGGGGCCGAGCAGCACGCTCAACTGGCTCGACATGCCCATTGCCGCCACGACGGCCGGGCAGGCAGTGGTGAAGGTGGCGCCGGGGGTCATGCTGGATGCGCGCGGACTGTGGACCAATCTCAGGCAGGACGCGGGTGATATCGGCGGGCTGCCCTACGTCAACGGCGGCACCATCGCGCTCAGCAGTTCGGGCGATGTCCTGCTTGGCAGCGGCAGCGTGCTGGACGTGTCCTCGGGCGCGGCGCTGATGGCCAACGGCTCGCTGCAAGGCGGGCGCGGCGGCAATATCGCGCTGCGCTCGAACCAGTATGACATTGACGGCAACGGCTCAGGCACCCTGCGCATGGACGGCGAGCTGCGCGGCTACGGCGTGCGCGGCGGCGGCACGCTGACCATCGATTCGGGCCTGGGCGTGGCCATCGGCGGCGGCCTGCTGGCCGAGGCCGGGCGGCTGAAGGCGGGCGAGTCGGTGCCGGTGCACCTGACGCTGGATCAAGCCTTCACCATTGCGGCAGGCACGGTGCTGCCGGTCGACTATACCTATGCGTCCGATGTTGCCGCGCCGGGCGAGATGGCGCCGGGGACGATCCAGATCACGGCCGAGCGCACGCTCAAGCTGGGGGCGGACTGGGTGGTGCCGCAGGGCGTCAACTGGAACCCGTTCGTGGTCTATGACGAGTCGGGACGCTGGTATTCATCGGGCATGACGGTGCCCGCGGGCACGGTGCTGACGCGCACGCAGAGCGATATGGCGCCGGGCTATGTCGTGCCCGCGGCCGTGTTCCCCGGCGGCATGCCGGTGGCCGAATTCAGCACCACCATCAAGGCCGGTACGCCGTTCGGCAAGGACCGCGAGCTGGCCGCGGGGGACCGCCTGCCCGCCGGCGTGGTGCTGTCCGCCGATGTCGCGGTCAAGCCGCTGCTGGTGCTGGACGGCAACCTGTTCCAGACCGGCTTCGGCCGCTACGAGGTGACCGGCCAGCAAGGCGCGCAGGTCGCGGCCGGCGCCACCATCGACGTGAACATGCCGGTGCTGCGCCACGACCAGGCCAGCGCCCACGCGGTGCCCACCGGGGCCGCACCGGAGCAGGCGCTGTGGCGCGAGCTGCCGCCGCTCTGGGAGGAAGATGCCGGGAACGCCGTGCTGACGCAGCGGCGTGGCGCCGACCTGGTGCTGACCGGCGGCAACGTGTACGGCCAGGCCCCCGTGGTGGTTGGGCGGGGCGCCACCGTGACGGTGGACCCGGGCCGCGCGCTGACCCTGCGCGGCAATGGCCAGATCACCATTGACGGCACGCTCAAAGCCTGGGGCGGCAAGATCGCCGTGCTGCAGACCGCGCTCGGTGCCACCCCCGACACCGCGGCGCCGAGCGGCCAGCCCGATACCAAGTCGATCTGGATCGGCAGCGGCGCCGTGCTCGATGTGGCGGGCCGCGCCGTCACCGCGCGCGACACGCAAGGCCGCACTTACGGCGTGGTTGCCGATGGCGGCATCATCGAAATCGGCGCGCGCCATGTCGAAGGCGCGCGCGAGGTCGATGCCACCGATGCCTTTGTGATCGTGCGCCCGGGCGCGCGGCTCGACGCGTCCGGCGCCATGGCGGTGCTGGACGTGCCCGGCATGGGCGCGACCCGGGTTGCCGGCGACGGCGGCGTGATCGCGGCCAGCTCGATGCGCGGGCTGTACGTGGAAGGCGATATGCGCGCGGCCGCGGGCGGGCATGGCGCCGCCGGCGGCACGCTGGCGCTGAACCTGGAAACGCCGGTCTATCTGAACGTGGACCGCAACACCCTGAAGGGCGCGGCGGCCGATGACGAGGTGCGCGTGCCGCGCGAGCTGGTGCTGGCGCAAGTGCAGGGCGACAGCGGACTCGCCGCCGAGCTGCGGCCCGGCATGCGCGACGGTGCCCTGCGCTATGGCAGCGCCCGCATCGGCGTGGACCGCATCCAGGCCGGCGGCTTCGACAACCTTGCGCTGCTGGCCAACGGCCTGATCAGCTTCGAGGGCGATGTGAACCTGGCGATGGGCCAGAGCCTGCGCCTGACCGCCAGCGCGATCGGCCTGGCGGACCAGGCCGCGCCCGCCACGCGCGTCAGCCTGGCGGCGCCCTATATGCGGCTGGCCGGCGATACGCGCAAGCAGGCGGACAACACCATCATGCCCAATCCGGTGCGCGGCTCGAAGAATGCGGGCGCGGCCGCCGGCACGCTGGGCGTGCCGCTGGTGGCCGAGGGCTCCAGCTTGCTCGCGGATGCGCAGTTTCTCGACCTGGTGGGCGAGGTCGGCATCGGCGCGCGCGGCGAGATCATCCGCAACGCCGGCGACCCGCTCAAGGTGGAGCGCGGCGCGTTCGACCAGATGACGCTGCGCAGCGCCTCGGATATCCGCCTGTCCGACGCCGCGGTGCTGTACCAGCCCGGCAACCTGACGCTCGCCGCTTCGCAGATCTACCCGGCCATGCACGACAGCGGCAAGGTCGTGGCCGGCCTGCGCAACATCATCGATCAATGGGGCAATCCGGCGCGCGGCTTCGACCCCGCCCGCAGCCTGACCATCGAGCGCGTGGGCGAGGCGCTGCCCGCCATGCCGTATTCGGTGTTCGGCAGCCTGTTCCTCGCCGGCCCCACGGTCAACCAGGGCGGCGTGCTGCGGGCCCCGCTGGGCACCGTCTCGGTGGGATCCAAGCTGCATGGCGAGGAAACCGGCCAGGTCAACCTGCTGCCGGGCAGCGTGACCTCGGTCAGCGCCAACGGGCTGGTGATGCCATACGGCGGCTCGCTCGACGGCCTGAGCTATATGCACAACGGCACGGATGCGGGGTTCGACCGCGTGGGCGCGGGGCCAGCCATCGTGCTGTCGGGCCACGCCATCGAGGTACAGAAGGATGCGCTGCTCGACCTGCGCGGCGGCGGCGAGCTCAAGGGTGCTGCCTTCCTGGCAGGCCGGGGCGGCTCCACCGACGCGCGCCTGCATCCGCTGGCGCAGGTGTCGCTGAAGGGCGGCTTCACGCTGCCGGGGCTGGCCACCAACCCGGTCTATGCCATCGTGCCGGGCGTGCAGGCACGCTATGCGCCGATCGTTGCGGAGAAGGGCGCCAGCGATCCGGCCATCGGCCGGCAGATCACCATCGGCGCGGGCGTGCCGGGCCTGCCCGCCGGCACCTATACCCTGCTGCCTTCGACCTTCGCCCTGTTGCCGGGCGCGTTCCGCGTCGAGCTCAACGGCATCGGCAGCAAGGCCGTGCCGCAAGGCCAGGCGCTGGCCATGCGCAATGGCTCGTATGCCGCCGGCGTGCAGCTCGGCACGGTCAATACCGGCATCCGCGACGCCCTGCCGACACAGGCGCTGGTGACGTCCGCCGATGTGCTGCGCCGGTATTCGCAGTACAACGAGATGAGCTACGCCGAATTCGGCCTGGCCCGGGCCGAGCGTGACGGCGTGCCGCGCAGCATGCTGGAGCGCGACGCCAAGACGCTCACGCTGGACTTCACTCCTGACACCTCGAAGGGCAAGCTCGGCGACGCGCCGCCGCTGCGCTTCGCCGGCTCGACCGACTACAGCACGCCGCAGGGCGGCCACGGCGGCAGCGCGCTGGTCCTGAGCGACAGCGGCAACTACGAGATCCTGGCCGCGGGCGCCGCGCCCACCCCGGTGGCCGGCACCGGCCTGATGAGCCTGATTTCCCTGCGCGCGGACGACCTCAACGCCATCGGCGCGAACCGCCTGGGCATCGGCGGCCTGCCCGCAGTGGCCGTCAGCGCCACCGGCAGCACCCAGCGCGACAACGTTGCGGTTTTCTCCAGCAACAGCAGGAACATCATGCTGCGCGAAGGCGCGGTGCTCAGGGCGGGCGAGGTGTTCCTGGTCACCAGCAACAAGCACGGCGGCATCGTCATCGAGCAGGGCGCGGGTATCAATACGCTGGGCCAGGGCAAGGCGGCCTGGGATTCGACCCATGGCTACGTGTACGAGCCCGGGCCGATTTCGGTGCTGGCGGTATCCAACGGCTGGCTGGACGTGCTGGCGCCCGCGGCCTCCAACGATCCGGACCGTGGCCCGGGCCGCATCGACATCGGCGCCTGCAAGCCCGGGGCCGTGTGCAACGGCACCACGCAGTTGTACTCCGAAGGCACCATCGCCGCCGTCACCGACCAGAGCTTCGACTTGCGCGACACGGCGCGCTATGGCACGCGCAATCTGTCGCTGGCGGTCGGCGGCATCAATGTCGGCAGCGAGGCATCGCTGGCCGCGGTGGCGGCGCGCAATGCCCTCGCGCCCGGGCTCACGCTCAACCAGGGCGTGCTGGACCGGCTGCTGCGCGGCGACGCCAGCACGGGCGCGCCGGCGCTGGAAAACCTGGTGCTGACCGCGCGCGATGCCGTCAATTTCTACGATTCGATCGAGCTGTCCACCATCGATCCGGCCACCGGCAAGTCGTCGCTGGAGCGGCTGGTGCTGACCTCGCCGGCCATCTATGGCCTGGGCGGTGCCGATGCGCAGGCGCGCATCCGCACCGACGTGCTGGTCTGGAACGGCACCAAGACCGCGCCGGGCCAGGTCGCAGCCGGCGGCGCCGGCACGGGCAGCGGGCGTCTTGCCATCGACGCGCGCCGGATCGAATTCGGCTACGGTCCGGGCTCGCGGCCCGATACCGTTCACGACATGGACCGGCTGGTGCTGGGCTTCAGCCAGGTGGAGCTCAATGCCAGCGACCGCATCACGGCCAACCAGAAGGGCTCGCTCTCGGTCTACCAGGCCCGCGGCGCATGGGATGCGGCCACCAATGGCTACCAGTACAGCGGCGGCAACCTGCACATCAACACGCGGCTCCTGACCGGCCAGGCCGGCTCGGTCAACAAGATCCGCGCGGGTGGGGATATCCGTGTCGCCGCGCCGGCCGGCGCGGCCGCGGCGCTGTCCAGCCAGGAACTGGCGGCGGCGCTGGGCGCCGAGGTGGCGCTCGAGGGGCGCAGCGTGGCGTTGGACACGGCGGTGGCGCTGCCCAGCGGCAAGCTCACGCTGTCGGCCACGGGCGACGTGGTGCTCGGCGAGCGCGCGCAGCTCGACCTCGCCGGACGCAGGATCGATTTCTTCGATGTCAGCAAGTACAGCTGGGGCGGCGACGTGGTGCTGGAAAGCCGGGCCGGCGATATCCGCCAGGCGGCGGGCTCGCGCATCGACCTGTCCGCGCAGGAGAACCGCGCCGGCAAGCTCACCGCCGTGGCGGTGGGCAGCGGCGCCGGCACGGTGGACCTGCAAGGCGCCATCGCGGGCGCCAGCACGGGCCACTACGATGCCGGCGGCACGCTGGTGCCGTTCGCGGCCGGCGGCGCCGATATCCGCGGCCAGCATATCGCCGACTTCGCCGGGCTCAACCAGCGCCTGAACGAGGGCAAGGTGCACGGCAGCCGCGGCTTCCAGCTCAAGCAGGGCGACCTGACGGTGGGCGACGAGCTGAAGGCGCGCGAGATCAGCGTCTCGGTGGACGGCGGCCGCCTGGTGGTGAACGGCACGGTCGACGCCAGCGGCGAGCAGGCCGGCAGCATCCGCCTGGCCGCGCGCGACGGCGTCACCATCGGTGGCGCGGCGCTGCTCGACGCGCACGGCCGCGTGCTGCGCGTGGACAGCTATGGCAAGCTGATCGAGGCGCCCAACCGCGCCGTGATCGACATCAACGCCGGCAACGGGCGGCTGCTGCTGGCAGACGGCGCGCGCATGGATGTGCGTGCCGGCACCGACGGCGCGGCGCAGTCGCTGGGCACGGTGGAGCTGAGCGCGCGCCGCCTCGGCGGCGCCACCGGCAACGATATCGACATCGATGCGGCCGGCACGGTGCGGATCGACGGCGCGCGCGCCGTCACGGTCAACGCTTTCCATACCTACAACGATGCGCCGCTGGTCACCGGCGGCACCGCCGACGGACGCGGCTACCAGTCCGTCACCCAGGCCTACCTGAACGAGAAGCACGACGACAGCGTCGGTTTCATGGCCCACGCGCTGGCCAACGGCGACCTGATGGGCCGCAGGCTGGCGGGCCTGCGCCGCTACGCGGACGCCTTCCATCTGCGCCCCGGCGTCGAGATCGTCAGCGCCACGCCGGACGGCGACCTGCACCTTGACGGCGATATCGACCTGTCGGGCTTCCGCTACGCCAGCGTCAATCCGCATACGCAGCAGAGCGCCGTGCGCGGCTCGGGCGAGGCGGGCGCGCTGGTGCTGCGCGCCGGCGGCGACCTCAAGATCTTCGGCAGCGTGTCGGACGGCTTCGACGGCGCGGCGCTGCCGGTCATGCCGGACGACCAGGGCTGGATCCTGCTCAAGGGCCGCGTGCCCTGGGGCGGCGACGTGGTGGTGCCGGTCGACGGCACCGTCACGCTTGCCGACGGCACCTTCTTCAACCCCGGCCGCGCGCTCAACTACGCCTTGCCGATGCAGGCCATGAGCCTGCGCGCCGGCACCGAGCTGGCCACGCGCGCCACGCTCACGGCGGACCTGCTGCTGCCGGCCGGCACGGTGCTGGGCGGCGCCATCCGCGATGACAAGGGCAATGTGATTCACGCCGCGGGCACGGTATTGTCCGCGGCGCTGACGCTCACGAACGGCATGCAGCTCGACGCGGGCAACCGCCTGCCGGGCGCGGCCAGGGTGGCCGCAATGACCTGGCCGGCCGGTGTGCCGCTGCCCTTCCCCGACGGCGCCGTGAATGATATGGGCGGCTGGAATCCCGTCAACGGCGTGGTGCTGGCGGGCGACCTGCCGCTGCGCAAGGGCGCGATGATCCCCAGCGAAACCGTGGTGAAGCTGCCGGGCGATGCCCAGAGCGTGCTGCTGCGCCCCGCCGATGCCAGCGGCAACCAGGGCCGCACCTGGGCGCTGGCGCCGATGCTGGCCGAGGGCTCGCAATCGTGGTCGATGCGGCTGGTGGGCGGCGCCGACACGGGGGCGGCAGATACGCGCGCGCTGCTGCCGCGCAGCACGCGCGGGCAGATCCTGCTGGCCGATACGCACTACGGCCCCGGGCCGGAACGGGTCCTCAGGCCGGGCACCGGCTTGCCGGGCCAGTACGTCTGGGGGCCGGACGCCGAACCCTTTTTTGGCGAGCCCGCGGGCACGCCGATCAACGTCGACGACTGGGGCGGCGAGGCGGCGGTGGCCGACTTCAACAACGCGGGGCTGGGGGTGCTGGTGGTCAAGGTGGCCGACGGCACGCCGCCCGAATACGACGACAAGATGACGCCCACGCGCCAGCAGCTGTTCAGCGTGCTGCGCACCGGCACCGGCGACCTGGACCTGCTCGCCGCCGGCGACTTCACCATGACTTCGCCGTTTGGCGTCTATACCGCCGGCACCCAGGCCGCGGGCGTCGGTCCCGCCTACAACCAGCGCCGCGCGGTCGGCTACGGCGGCACGCTGCTGGGCGAAAAGGGCGGCTTCCTCGAACCCTTTATCAACGGCGGCAGCCAGAGCCTCTACCGGGCCTGGTATCCCGAGCATGGCGGCAACGTGCTGGTGCGCGCCCAGGGGGACGTGCGCGGCGACGTGATCGGCACCAAGCCCGGTTCGCAACGCATGGACGATGCGCTGGGCGTGATGCGCGGCAACTTCGACAACTCCGCCGTGGGCGGATGGCTGTGGCGCCAGGGTACCGGCAGCGCTGCGGCGGCGGGCGAGGGCGTGCCCACGGCGTGGTGGATCAACTTCGGCAGCTATGTGGAGGCGATTCCGGACCCCAGTGCGCTGCATGGCACCGCGCCGTTCCTGGTGGGCTTCACCGGCATCGGCACGCTCGGCGGCGGCAACCTCGTGCTGGAAGCCGGCGGCAATGCCGGCATGCTGGAATCGCGCATGGGCAATGGCGCCGGCTTCCTGTCGCGCAGCCAGGGCCTGAACCTGGCCGTGGCCAGCACCGGCCGCGTTTCGGCCGATGGCAGCCAGCTGACGCTGACCGGCGGCGGCGACCTGGATATCCGCATCGGTGGCGGCCTGAACCCGGTGGCGGAAGTCCGTGCCCAGCCCAATTCCAGTGGCGAAATCACGCCCGAGACCCGCTTCCAGAACCCGCGGCTGGACCTGAACAGCACCTTCGTCAACCTGCGCGGGGCGATGCGCCTCGAAGCCGGCGCGGTGGGCGGCATCGAGTTGCGCTACGACCGTGCCGATCCGATGGAGTCGCGCGCCTACCAGCCCTATGTCTCGACCTCGGCGATCGCGGGCGGCGGGCCGGTGCTGGTGCCGGGCGACGCCGGCGTGCGCATCGACGCGCGCGGCGACCTGGCGCTCGGCGGCGTGGGCGATCCCGGCCGCGTGGCCCAGTTCCACAACGGCACGCCTTTCACGCTCAACGGCACCGCCCACGATGGCCAAGGCTGGAGTTGGTTCTCGCTGTGGACGCCGGCCACCGCCATCGATCTGTTCAGCGCGGGCGGCAACCTGACGCCATCGATGGCCTGGATGGACCCGCGCCGGCGCAGCAACCACAGCGCCACCGACGGGCGCTTCGTGATGCCGGCTATCCTGCGCGCGGCGGCGCCCAGCGGCAGTCTCTACTACGGCAACGCGAGTTCGGGCCAGTTGAACAACGGCAGTCCGGACCAGTCTCCGGTCGGGCTGGTGCTGGCGCCGTCGCCGGTAAGCCCGCACTTCGCCGTGCAGGGCACCGGCGCGCTCGAACTGCTGGCCGGCGATTCCATCTATGCCGCCGGCTATGCGGTGACGCAGTCCGGCGCCGACCCCACCGCGTTGCCCAGCCCGTTCAACCCGGCCTTCGTCGGCGTCGTGGGCAAGGCCTGGTTCGGGCCGCACAATGTCGGCAACCTCGCCCCGCAGGCGCTGGCGCCCAGCCTGATGTTCAACAAGGCGCTGGAGAGCGGGCAACTCTACCCGCTGTTCAGCCTCACACCGCCGACGGCATCCGGCTATGCGCGCGTCGGGCAGCCGCCCGCGCGCTTCTATGCGAAGGATGGCGATATCGTCGGGCTGCGCACCGGCACCATCGTCTACCGCGGCAACTTGAATGGCGCGCCGGGCAACGACGAGACCTGGTACGAGGGGGGCGGCCCGGTGGCGATCCGCGCCGGGCGCGATATCGTCAATGCCGGCACGCCCCTGGGCAGCTTCGAGCTGGCGCCGGAAGAGGCGCTGGGCTGGTTCGGCATGTTCTACAGCGGCGAGCCCGACGCGCCGCTGCGGCACACCCGGATCTCGGCCGGCAGCGCGCGCGGCAACCTGATCGTGCACAACAACGGGGACGATATCTCGATGGTCTCGGCGGGCCGCGATATCCGCGGCGGCAGCTTCTACGTGGCCGGCCCCGGCCTGCTGGAAGTGAGCGCCGGGCGCGATCTCTACCTGGCTGACAAGGGTGAGCTCAAGAGCCTCGGCGCGGTGGCCAATGTGAGGCCGGGCGACCGCTCCAGCGGCGCCGGCATCGCGGTGGCCGCCGGGGTGGGCGCCAGGGGCCTCGACGGCCTCGGCTTCCAGGCTTTCGCCGCGCGCTACCTGGATCCGGCCAACCAGGCCGACGCCGGCCGCCCGCTGGCCGGGCAGCCGGGCAAGGCGGTGACCATCTACGGCGGCAAGCTGACACTGGCCGACTGGCTGCGCGCAGAATTCGGCTACCGCGGCGACGAAGCGGGCGCGCCCGCCTTCCTGGCCGGCAAGCAGGCCGAGCTGGACCAGGCGCGCCAGCAGGCGCAGGCCGCCGGCACCACTGCGGCCAACCGCGACCTGCAGCGCGAATACGGCCTGGCCGGCCAGCTGCACCTGGTCAACTGGCTCACCGGCCGCTTCGGCGGCAGCAATGGCCTGGGCCTGCATTTCGACGCGGCCACCATGGATGCGCGGCAGTTCTTCGCCGCGCTGCCGCCCGAGCAGCAGCGCGCCTATCTGCGCAATGTGTACTACGCCGAGCTCAAGGCATCGGGCCGCGAGTACAACGACGCCGACGGTGCGCGCGCCGGCAGCTACCTGCGCGGCCGCGAGGCCATCGCCACGCTGTTCCCGCAGCAGGACCGGCAAGGCGCCAGGCTGGACTACCAGGGCGACCTGACCATGTTCAGCAGCGCGCGGTACTACACGAGCGGCATCAACAACATCGATGGCATTTACTCCACCCGTCCCAAGGCGGGCGTTAAATACCTGACCAAGGCCGAGTGGGTGGCCGCGGGCAGACCGAGCTATGAGGTGCCCTTCTACGATGTGCTCGATGCCGGCATCCATACCAACTTCGGCGGTGACATCAGCGTGCTGACGCCGGGCGGGCGCACCCTGGTCGGCGTGGACGGCGGCTTCGTTCCGGGCGAGGGCTCGGGGATGCTGACCCAGGGCGCGGGCGAGGTGCGGATGTACGCGAAGGACAGCATCCTGCTGGGCCAGAGCCGCATCTTCACCACCTTCGGCGGCAATATCCTGGGCTGGTCGTCGCAGGGCGACATCAACGCCGGGCGCGGCTCCAAGTCCACCGTGGTCTACACGCCGCAGCGCCGCGTGTACGACGAGATGGGCCTGGTCTCGCTGTCGCCCACCACGCCGAACACCGGCGCGGGCATCGCCACGCTCAACCCGATTGCCGAGGCCCCGCCCGGCGACATCGACCTGATCGCACCGCTGGGGACCATCGACGCGGGCGAGGCCGGCATCCGGGTATCGGGCAACGTCAACCTGGCCGCGCTGCGGGTGGTCAATGCCGAGAACATCCAGGTGCAGGGCAAGTCGACCGGCATCCCGGTGGTGGCGGCGGTCAACGTCGGCGCCCAGACTAATGCCAGCGCCGCCGCCTCGCAGGCAGCGAGCGCCGCGCAGGACGCGGTGCAGCGCGACCGGGCCGCGGCCCGCCAGGCACTGCCGTCGGTGTTCACGGTGCGGGTGCTGGGCACCGGCACCGAGCCGGCCGAAGGCACGCCGCGCCCCCGCGAAGGCGCGAGCGCAACGCCGGCCAGCTACGATCCGAAGGGGCCGGTGCAGGTATTGGGGCAGATGGCGTTGAGCGAGGCGCAGTTGAGCCAGCTGACGCCGACCGAGCGCAGCAACCTGCGCTGATGGCGCCCTGACGATCGAGGGAGCGCTTTGGGGAGGCTTGCCTGGGCTCGGCACGAGCCAGGGCAAGCCTCCTCGTTTTTTATCCGCTCATGGGCCATTGTCAGCCGGCCCAGGTGCCGGCGACAAAGGCCTGGGCTCGGCACGTGGCCAGCCGGCTCGCGTCACGCCACCTTCGCCGCGACCGCCTCCCCGTGGCCGTCCGCCGCTTCGCGCTGGAGCGCTGAAGCGCGCTGCACCAGCTTGCTCAGGCTGGGGTTCATCGGCTTGAGCTCCATGCGCTCGGCCGCCAGCGCGCAGGCCAGGTTGGCGCGTTGGCCTCGCAACGCCGCCTCGATCAGCGTCAGGTTGATGAGATCGCGCTGGGCGTGGCTGCCGCCAAAGCGATGCGCGATCTGGCGTACCGGCAGCAGCAACCCGATGGCGTGGTCGTAGTCTTGCCGCGCGAAGGAGAGCAGGGCTTCGGTCACCGGCAGGCCGACCTCGCGGGTCATCATCGCGTTGGAGCCGCTGCCACCTGCCGCAGCGCGCATGCTGGCAAGCAGGCCGGCCAGGGCGCTGTCGCGCCCGGCGCAGAGATAGGCCATGGCGGCATGGGTGTCGTTGAAGGCGTAGTAGCCTTCGGCACCGCGCGCCTGCCAGGTGTCGGCGACTTCGTTCCAGCGCGCGCCCACGTCGATGCCGCGCAGGTGCAGGCGCCACAGCATGGCGCAGGCATCGATCAGCTCCAGCGCCACCGCGGAGTGGTGCTCGCGGATATGCGCGTCGTAGATGTCCAGCACCTGCGTGGTATGGCCGAGTTCGAGATGGAACAGCGCCAGGTGCCACCAGTTGTGCACGGCCATCATGTTGTCCTGCGACCAGTCGGCAACGCGCCCGCTCAGCCAGTCGATGCCTTCATCCTGGCGGCCCTGCATTTCCATCACGTGGGCGACCGCATGAATAGCCCAGGGATCGCGCGGATTCAGTTCCAGGGCGAAGCGGCCGCGTTCCTCGGCTTGCTCGTACAAGTTCGTTTCCTCAAGACCGAACGCATGCATGCCAAGGACGTAGCCGAAGCCGGGTACGCGCGTATTCCAGTGCGGCAGCACCTGGGCGATGCGGTCTCGCAGCAGGGTGGACTGCCCGAGCAGGAAGTCGCCGATATGGGCGACCTGCAGCGCCAGGCTGTCGCGCGGATAGTCGACCGCAATGTCGCCGTACAGCTGGATCGAGCGCGCGAAGTGGCCGTCCAGCCAGGCGCGCGCCGCCGCGATATGCCGGCGCTCGCGCTCGTTGGCGCTGGCGGACAGCGCTTCGCCTGCCTCGACGCTCTGCCTGAGCATCGGCTCCACGGCGCCGTCGCCAGCCGTGATCATCATCCCCGCGCGCAAGGCATGGCCCATCACGAAGCCCGGATCGTCGGCCAGAGCATGGTCGATCACCGTGAGCGGGTCGCCGTAGTAGCCATGCAGCAATTCCAGGGCGGCTTCGAAGCGCTCCAGCGAGTTGGTGTGGGTGCTCGAAACCGAAACACCGCGCGAGTCAGTATGTGTCATGACGCAATCCTTCCAGTGTGACCGAGGCAGCCCTTGCCTCGATGGCAGCCCCTGTTCGTCTGCTATGTCGGAGCCACGCGGCCCGGGGCTGTGGTCATACTAGGCAGCCGGCGTGAACGGGCCCGGCAATCCAGCGTGAAAGAAGCGTGAAAATTGCGGCGGGCCGGGAAGTACCGGCTTCATATCTTTGCGCCGGCGAGGCGCGCGTGATGCTGTGCCGTCGCCTATAAAGGATGGGCTTTCAGGATTCCAAATCATGGCCCGCGCCCGTCTTGACCTGTTCGGCGGCTTCCAGCTGAGTTCCGCAGCCGGAACGCCGATTCCGCTGACTGCCCGCAAGGCGCGCGCAGTGCTGGCCTATCTCGCGCTGGCGCAAGGGCGCGCCCAGCCGCGCGACAAGCTGGCCGCGCTGTGCTGGGCCGAAAGCAATGCCGAGCAGGCGCGCAGCAGCCTGCGCCAGGCGCTCAGCGCGGCGCGGCGCGCGCTGGAAGAGGCTGGCCAGCACGTGGTGCTGGCAGAAGGCGACAGCGTGACACTCGGCGAAATCGAGGTCGACGTGTGCGAGTTCGAGCAGTGTGCCCGTGAAGCCACGCCCGCGTCGCTGGCGCGCGCCGCGGCGCTGTACCGGGGTGACTTGCTGGAGGGCTTCCATGCCGCCGCGCCGGCGTTCGACCACTGGCTGGCGATCGAACGCGAACGTCTGCGCGGCGTGGCGTTGGCGGTCATGGCCAGGTTGCTGGCGCACCACGAACAGGCCGGCGAGACGGAGCAGGCCATCGCCAGTGCCACCCGCCTGCTTGCGCTCGATCCGCTGCAGGAAAGCGTGCACCGGGCGCTGATCCGGCTGTATGAACGCCAGGGCCGGCAGGCGCTGGCGCTCAAGCAATACCGCTTGTGCCGGGCGGCACTGCAACTCGAACTCGGGGTATCGCCCGAGCCCGAGACCGAGGCGCTGTACCAGGCGATGCTGCGGGCCCGCCGCGAGCCGGTGGCTGGCATGCCGGCTGATGACGACGGTGCCGCGGTGCCACCTGCGTCCGCCGTAATCGCTGCCGAGCCGCAGCTGCGCCACGCAGTGGTCCTGGTAGCCAGCCTGGACGATAGCAGCGCTGGCCTGGAGCCCGAGCCATTGCACGATGCCCTTGCGCGCTGGCGCCGGCATGCCAGGGCATTGGCCAGCGCCTGCGACGGTCATATCACCGATGAAATCGGAACCCGGCTGACCATCGTGTTTGGCGTTCCGGTGGCGCATGGGAACGACGCCGAGCGCGCCCTGCATACCGCCGGGGCGCTGCATGCCGGTCTGGCGCGGCTGGCGGAATCCGCCAACGCCAGGCTGCTGGCGCGCGTAGGCCTGGCCAGCGGCCAGGTGCTGGCCGCCTGCGGCGAAGGCGGCATGACGCTGACCGGCGGGCCGGTTGGCGTGGCCTTGCAGGCGATGGAGCGCGCCGAGCCTGGCGCAACCATGGTGTCGAATCGGGTCTACCAGGCGCTGCCCGGACGCCTGGAAGCGGACTGCGTGGCGCACACCGTGCTCCCCGGCGTGGCCGAACCGATTCCGCTCTGGCGCGTGCGGCGCTTTCTCGGGGTGGAACAGGCGCCGGCGCAGCACGCCTTCGTCGGGCGGCAAGCGGAGCTGGCCCAGCTCGCCGGCGTTGCCGACAGCTGCCTGCGTTCCGGCCATGGCCGGGTCGTGCTGATCCGCGGCGAGGCCGGCATCGGCAAGAGCCGGCTCGCCGACCGCTTCGTCGCGCTGGCGCGCGAGCATGGCCTGGAGGCACACCGGGCGCTGGTGCTCGACTTCGGCGCCGGCAGCGGCGGCGATCCCTTGCGCATGCTCGCACGCAGTCTGCTGGGCGTCGCGCCTCGCACGGACGCGAATGGCGCCGCCGCCGAAGAAGCGACAGGCGCGGCCATCGGGCAAGCGCTCGCGGCCTGGCAACTCGGCGAGGATGAGCTTGTGTTCGCCCGCGACATGTTCGAGCAGCCCCAGTCCCAGGAGCAGGCCGCTGCACTGGCCGCGATGGACGCCGCCAGCCGGCAACGCGGCGCACAGCGATTGATGGTGACGCTGGCCACCCGCCGCAGTGCGGTGCGCGCGTAGTTGATCGTGGTCGAAGACGTCCACTGGGCCGAGCGCACGGTGCTCGATTGCCTGGCGCAACTGGCCGCGGCAGCCCGCAGCCATGCGCTGATCCTGGTGCTGACCGTACGTGCCGAGCATGACCCTCTCGATGCGGCCTGGCGGGCGACCAGCCAGGGAGCATCGCTGACCACCATCGACCTCGGGCCGCTCGACGATGCCGATGCGCACGAACTGGCTGCCTGCCATCGGCAGGTCGATCCTGCCGTGGCCGCTACCTGCATTCGCCGGGCTGAGGGCAATCCGCTGTTTCTCGACCAGTTGCTGCGCGGCGCGGAGGCGGGTGCGGACGAGTTGCCCGGCACGCTGCAGAGCATTGTGCTGGCGCGGATGGACCGGTTCTGTACCGCCGACCGCCAGGCGCTGCAGGCCGCTGCCGTACTGGGCCAGCGCTTTGGCCCGGCCGCGCTGCGGCATTTGATCGAAGATCCCGCGTACGCTTGCGAGCGCCTGGTGCAGGAGGCCATGGCCCGGCCGGAAGGCGAAGACTATCTGTTCATGCACGCGCTGATCCATGAGGCGGTGTACGCCTCGCTGCTCAAGTCACGGCGACAGAATCTGCACCGGCGCGCGGCCGCCTGGTATGAAGGCCGGGCCCCGGCGCTGATGGCCGAGCACCTGGATGCCGCAGGCGATCCCGGCGCGCCCGAGGCCTATGCCGCCGCGGCGCGCCATGAGGCGGCGCACTTCCGCGGCGAGCGCGCATTGCGCCTGGTTGAGCGTGCGCAGCGCCTGGATAGCGGCGACGCCTGCAGGCACACGCTTGCCTGCCTGCACGGAGAGCTGGCACTAGACCTTGGCCTGCCGACGCAATCGCTGCAGGCGTTCCGGCAAGCGCAATTGCTGGCGAGCGATGCGGCACAGCGTGCCCGGGTGTGGCTTGGCACGGCAGCCGCCTTGCGCTTGCTCGACCGCTATGACGAAGCCCTGGCGGCGCTGCGCGAGGCGGAGCAGGCCGCCGCTGTGCCGGGCCAGCCAGAGCGGCTGGCCGAGATCGAATCGCTGCGCGGCAATCTCTATTTCCCGAAGGGCGACATGGAAGAGTGCCTCGCCGCCCACCAGCGCGCCCTCAGCCATGCGAGGGCGGCCGGATCGGTGCTGGGCGAGGCGCGTGCGCTGGGCGGCCTCGGTGATGCGTACTACCAGCAAGGCCGCATGCTGACCGCGCATGCGCATTTTGTCCGCTGCGTCGAGCTGGCGCGGGCGCACGGCTTCATCCGCATCGAATGTGCCAACCTGCCGATGGTGGGCGCGGTGGAGCTGTTCCGCAACGAACTTGCGGCCGCGCAGGCCAGCTGCGAGGAAGGGCTGCGCCTGGCGCGGCGTATCAGTGATGCACGCAGCGAGATGCTGGCCTGCGACGTGATGACATCGACCGCACAACTCGCAGGCGACTGGCCGCGTGCCGAAGCGCACGCGCGGCTGGCACTGGCGCTGACGCGCCGGTTGGAGGCCCGGCGCTTCGAGGCGGAAGTGCTGGCCCGGCTTGGCCTGGCCATCGGCGCGCTCGGCCAGGTGCAGGAGGCGGAGTCCCTGCTCGACGAGGCGCTGCAGTTGAGCCACGCCAGCGGCGTGCGGTATTCAGGGCCAACCGTGCTGGCGTTCCTGGCGCGCACCACGCGCGATCCCGACAAGCAGCTCGACGCCCTGCGCCAGGGCGAGGCCATGCTGGCCCAGGGCTGCGTGAGCCATTGCCACGTCGACCTGCTCGAAGCTGCGATCGACGTTTCGCTGGAGGCGCGCCGGTGGCAGGAAGCCGAACGCTACCTGGCAGCGCTGCAGGATTACATGCAGCATGAGCCGTTTCCGTGGGGAGACTTCCTGATCCGCAGGGGCCGCGCGTTGATCTGCGCCGGACGGGAAGAGGGCGGCGCGAGCACGCCGCCGCTTTGCGCCCGCTTACGGCTGCTCAGGGACGAGGCACATGCGGCCGGTCTGAATGCGTCCCTGGGTGCCATCGATGCGGCACTGGAGCGGCTGACAGCGACATCGCGTATCGGGCAGGACGCATCAGGCCTGCCCTGATCGAAAGGGCTCACCGTCACCCCACGCAGCGTTCAAGGAGCGCCTGGCCGCTGGTCACGGGCGCGGTACAGGTGCGATGTCGGCACACGTAGGCTGCCGGCCGGCCGTCGACCGGGAGCCGCCCCTGGCCGACGGGAACGTCTTCGGCGAATGCCAGCACGCGTGCCGGAAGATAGGTGCGGTGAACGCTTTCCACCAAGGCGGCGGCCGCGGCCTTGTCGCCGGCAAGAATGATCCCGAACGCGCCGCGCTGCGCGAAGTCCGCGGCGGCCAGGAGGTGCACGAAGCCGGCCGGGGCCGCCGCGGCGGCAGCCCGGTAGCGCTGGAATTCGTGCTCGGCGAGGTCACGATAGCGATCCTCGCCGGTGAGTTCATGCAAGCGCAGGAAGGCGAACACGCTGGCTGAAATGCCAGACGGCCAGGCGCCGTCGTACGGAGCGCGAGGCCTGTGTATCAATGGCTCGCCATCATTGGGCGTGAAATACAGCCCGTCGTCCCGGAACCTGTCGATGATGAGCGCCACGAGTTCGGCTGCGCGATCGAGGTATCGCCTGTCGAAGCAGGATTCGTAGAGGTCGATCAGCGCGTTGGCCAGGAAGGCATAGTCTTCCAGGAACCCTGGCACCTTGACTGTGCCGTTCTTCCAGTACCGATACACACCGCCGTCCGGCATGGTGAGCTTGTCCTGGATAAAGCTGGCGGCACGCCTTGCGGCGGCGAGGTGTGCGGGGTTGCCCGTTGCCTGGTAAGCCGCGCAGAGTCCCTGGATCATGAGACCGTTCCACCCGGCGAGAATGTTGTCGTCGCGGCCGGGGCGCACGCGCCGGGCGCGAGCTGCCAGTAGCCGCTCGCGCCAGCCTTCGAGCCGCGCCTCCTCCTGGGGTGCCAGCATGACCGCACGGTAGAGCACCGATCTGCCGGCTTCAAAGTTCCCGCCCTCGGTGACGCCGTAGGCGCGACACGCCAGGGTCCCCTCGGATTCGCCCAGGACTGCCTTCACCTCGGCCGCTGTCCAGACATAAAAGCGGCCTTCCTCGCCTTCGCTGTCGGCATCTTCGCCGGCATGGAAGCCACCGTCGGGGTGCGTCATGTCTCGCAGAATGTACGCGATCGTTCCCTCGAATACGCGGCGCCAGGCTTGCTTTCCGGTGAGGCGATAGGCGTTGGCGTAGAGAGCGACGAGCTGGCCGTTGTCGTAAAGCATCTTTTCGAAGTGGGGCACGGCCCAGCGTTCGTCGACACTGTAGCGGGAAAACCCACCGCCGAGCTGATCATGGATGCCGCCGGCCGCCATGCCGTCGAGCGTGCGCTCCAGCGCATCAAGCAGCGCGGGTTCATGCGTTCGCTGACAGATGCGCAGCACGAGGTCGTACGCGCTTGCGTTGGGAAACTTGGGCGCTCCGCCCAGGCCGCCATGGGTCGGGTCCGTATTGCGCGCGAGGGCGAGGGCTGTCTGCGCGGGGAGGTCCTGGACCTCCGCGGCTTGTTCCGCGTCTTCACGGCTCAGGACCGCATCGTCCAGCTGCCGGAACCCCTGCTGAAACTGCTCGATGGTGTTGCGCAGTTCCTGGCGGCGATGCGTCCAGGCTTCGCTCAGGCTCAGCAGCACGCGCGGGAGCCCAGGGCGGCCGTAGCGGTCATCCGGCGGAAAGTAGGTGCCACCGTAGAATGGCTCTCCTTGCGGCGTCAGGAACACCGTCAGCGGCCAGCCGCCGCCCTGTCCCATCAACTGGGGGACTTTCTGGTAAATGTCGTCGAGGTCGGGACGCTCCTGCCGGTCGACCTTGATGCTGATGAACCGCTCGTTCATCAGGGCGGCGATCCGGGGATTCACGAACGATTCGTGCGCCATCACGTGGCACCAATGGCAGGTGGCGTAGCCGACCGAAAGCAGGACCGGCTTGTCGTCGTCGCGCGCACGGCGAAACGCCTCTTCGCACCAGGGATACCAGTCGACAGGATTCTCCGCGTGTTGCCGGAGGTAAGGCGAGGATTCTGTGGCGAGCCGATTTGTCATCCTGGTCTCCAGCCTGGGCCGGTGGGACAACTGTGGCGCAGAACAGCGCGCCCGGCAAGCGCGTGGCTGGTTTCCGGCATCAGGCCACCCCAACCCCTTGTGACCAGTACTGGTATCGCCAGGTAAAGCCATCGCGCGGTGGCATGGTGCCGGGGGGCGCCCCACCGCCACGATAGGCGAAGGTGTACAGCACCAGCGCCGTGCGCCGCGAAGAATACCGGTCCCGCAGGGGCATGGCTTCCCTTGCGGGCCACCAGCGCGGTGCAAGCAGCGCGCCGCTGACATAGGCCAGGCCGCAGTGCCCCCAGCCGGCGGCAGACAGCTGCCACAGCCAGCGGTAGCCGGCGTTCGGAGGGCGTGAGCGAGCGCGCATGCGACTCCTTGTTTCAGTTCGGATCAGGTATGGCTCTGATCCGATCCGTCCACTTTTGCATTGTGAACGGTTTGCCGACCATGGACTGCGATCGGTTAAGGCGACTGTGGCAAAAAAATCTGCCCGCGGCAATGCAAGTTACAGTGCCTGCCGGCATGCCACCTGCGGCGCCCGCGAGGCGAGTGGTCAACGTCGCCCTGATACGCCGCAAATAAAAAGAGCACCTTCTACAGGTGCTCAGCGCTTCCAACAATCGGGTGCGTCCGAACCGGGTCAGCAACTTATGATCCGGTCCGGACCTGCAGGCATATGTGGCCTGCACCATCACGCTTCATCTGGCAGATCATCCAGGAAACATGATCGTTTCGCTGACCTACCTTCGCTTTACTCAAGCGTGTCTCAGTCAGCACTTCAAGTATAGGGCGGCCGACGGTCAGGTCAACCTGAATCTGGTGCCGCCGCGCCAGCAGCCTGGTTCCATCGGTCTGCGTTACAGGGCCGCGATGAACTTGTCCCACGGCGTCGCTTGCAGCGTCTCGGTCGCGGCGTGTCCATAGCCCCGGATGATCAACGCCGCCCGCTCGAGTTGCTTCAGGTCGTCCGTCTCGACAATGTCCACGACGTCAAAGCGCCCGAGTGTCAGATAGCTGTCCTTCCAGGTGACGGCAGGGCATTCGGCCTTGATTTTCTCGGCCACCGTGGCGGCGAGCTTCTTCATGTCCCTGGGGTCCGTGAACGCGTCAGGAGCGAGACGGCTGAGGATGACGTATGTAGTCATGGGATACCTCCGTGCAAGAAATTGCTCCACAAACCGGCACGGCAGTCATGCGGGAACAACCGGCCGCAGGTATTTCAGTCTATGTCATCGGCGCTCGCCTGCCGCGACGTGTCCCCAAGCCCCGTGGGCCGGGCCATCAACGAACTCCCTGCGGCCATGGCTTTGATCAGCCATGCGCCTGCGAATGCAGTTCCACCACGTCTCGATCGGCTACCGGATGATCGGCGCCCACCTGCTGGCCGCTGAACTTGCCACTCCCCCAGATGCGGGCGAACTTGAACGTACGCGCGAGATCAGGGTGCACCTGCAAGGCGACATCCAGCACGGTGTCGCCGCGGCGCATCGTAAAAGGCCGACGCTGGTCGACGGGTTTCCCGGGTGCCTTGGTGTAGACACGCACGATGCCCAGAGCCGTGAAAAGGAATGGACCGACCTCGGCCAGTCCGCGCCCGTCGGTTGCCGAGGTTGAGAGCGCCGGAAAACGTACACCGAGCAGGTCTTCGAGCACGGCCGCGTCTTCCGGGTTGGCGAGATCGGTCTTGTTGGCCAGCAGCAGCGCAGGGAGGTGGGCACTGAACGGGTCAGCCGCCGCTTGCGCCGTCGCCCCAGGGCTGTCGGCCTGACCCGGCCAGTGCTCCGACAGGATGATCTTTGCCTCGGCGAGCCGCCGCAGAATCAGCGCCAACTGTTCTGTACAGTCTGGCGCGCTCAGATCGGCCACGAGCAATACGCCGTCCGTCGCCCGCAATATGTCAGTGAGCCCGGGCTGCATGAATTCGACGCAGACAGGTGGCAGATCCACCAGCTGAAAAGCAATGTCGTCGAACGGCAACATGGCGGGAACCGGAAACTGCGTAGGGTGGGGGTAGGGCCCGACCTCGCTGCCCGATCCTGTCAGCCTTGCGTGCAGGCTGGATTTTCCGGCGCCGGGCGGGCCGATCAGACAGAGCTGGGCCGCACCTTCGGGATGCACCGCATGTGCCGACCCTCTGTGAGCGGCCTTCCCGTGGCCCGCAGATGCCTGGGTGAGTTCCCTGATCCGCGACTTGATATCGGCCTGCAGACGCTCCGTCCCCTTGTGTTTCGGGATGACACGGAGCATCTCCTTCAGGCATTCGAGCTGCTCGCGCGGCTGGCGTGCCAGCCGATAGGCTTGTTCGGCCTGCTTGTACTCTGGGGTGAGGTTTGCTGGCATGGGCTGTCGCCAGAGTTTCAGCGTCCGGAAGCCGAGAGAGCGATCCAATCGGGGCCAGCTTGACCGCCAAGCCCCGGAGCCCGAAGAACTCGGCCAAGCACGATGGCGGGGCCAGCAGCCCCACCATGGCCCGTGGGCGTCCCCCGTGATTTCCATGCAGATTTGTCTATGTTCTGTCTGGGCTTCGCGGTTATCCGCGTACTACCAAGTTTCGACAATTATCGGTTGATTTGCCAATGCTTTGGCCGTGACGCCGCATTGTTCCGCCTTTGGAACACTGTGTTTGCTTCAGGCAGGCTTCCACAAATTTGAAGGGCTGCTATCTTCGAGCGCCGTGATCAGAACAAAGTGGCAGCGCCGCGATACACCTTGGCGCTGCCCGAAACCCACGGATGTCAGTGAAGAAAGCAACCCCATCAAGCCGGCTGGCGTACCTTGCGGCCGCCGTTCCCTTCGCGGCCTGCCTGTGCGCGCTGCCCGCCGCCGACGCGGCCACCTTCTCGATGCAGGGCGGCTATGGCCGCGACAACGGTCACGGCCTTGAAAAATACGAAGTGGCCGCGCGCTGGGACGATATCGTGCAATGGCAGCTGTCCAACCGCTTTGCACTGTCCCTGGACGGCGAGGTCAATCTCGCGAACTGGCGGGCGCTGTCGTCCCGGCCGTCGAGCCAGTTGACCGAGTTCGGCGTGTCACCGATCTTCCGCCTCAGCTATGCAGGCGAATACGCGACGCCGTTTGTTGAAGCCTCCGTGGGTTTGCGCGTGCTCAGCCAAACCGAGATCGCCGACGGCCATCGCATGGGCTCGGCTTTCCAGTTCTCCGACATGGTCGGCGTGGGCATTGCCTTCGGCAAGGCGCAGCGGCTTGCCATCGGCTACCGTTTCCAGCACCTGTCCAATGCCGGCATCGAGCAGCCCAATCCCGGCACCAATTTCAGCATGGGCTACGTGCGCTACCGCTTCTGACGGGGTGGCGGCCGGGCATCGTTCCAGCCGCAGGACACTGCATCGCAATCCCACGGTCTACCGCGCATGGGTTGCGACACCTATCCTTGCTCCATGCATTATTGCCTGCCACTATCGGCCGGCATACTCGGAGGACAGACATGAAGCGCATTCTGGGCGTCTACAGCGCACCGCGTCAGCACTGGGTCGGAGATGGCTTTCCGGTGCGCTCGATGTTTTCGTACATGAGCCACGGCAAGCAGCTGAGCCCGTTTCTGCTTTTGGATTACGCCGGGCCGGCCGACTTCACGCCGACGCAGCGCCCGCGCGGGGTTGGCCAGCATCCGCACCGCGGTTTCGAGACCGTGACCATCGTCTACAAGGGCGAGGTCGCGCATCGCGACTCGACCGGGCAGGGCGGCGTGATCGGCCCCGGCGACGTGCAGTGGATGACGGCGGGCGCCGGCATCCTGCATGAGGAATTCCACTCGCCGGCCTTTGCGCAAAGCGGCGGCGCGCTGGAAATGGTGCAGCTGTGGGTCAACCTGCCGGCGCGCGACAAGATGACCACGCCCGGCTACCAGGCCATCGTCGACCGCGATATCCCGGTGGTGCCGATGCCCGATGGCGCCGGCACGGTGCGCGTGATCGCCGGTGAGTACGCGGGCAAGGCCGGTCCGGCGCGCACCTTCACGCCGATGCATGTGTGGGATATGCGCCTGAACCAGGGTGCCAGCACGCGGCTGGCGCTGCCGGAGGGCTGGCATACCGCGCTGGTGGTGCTGCGCGGCAAGATCACGGTCAACGCTGAAGCGACGGTGCGGGATGCCGAGATGGTGGTGCTGGACGGTGCTGGCGAGGATGTGAACATCGAAGCCAGCACCGACGCGGTGGTGCTGCTGCTCAGCGGCGAGCCGATCGACGAGCCGATCGTTGGCCACGGCCCGTTCGTGATGAATACTGAAGAGCAGATCGCCGATGCCTTCCGCGACTTCAGCAGCGGCCACTTCGGCAGCATTGCGGCGGGCGGCCGGTAGGCGCCTGCTGCAGCAACGGGGCGAGCCTTGCGGCTCGCCCCGGGCCGCCGACCTGCGGCATGCCGATGCGCTTGCCGCCCTGCGTGGGCGTGGCGGCGGATGCGGCCACGCGATTGACATACTCGATCGGTCCGTCGATGACCCCATACAGCGTCACGCCGGACTGTGCATTGGCGCTGCCTGCGGCCGCGCCCAGTACAGCCGGCGTGATAAGCGATTTCTTCATGCTAAGTCGTCTCCTGTCGGTTTTTATGGAAGGCGCTGGCCGGTTGCTACGCCCGGCTCTGTTCCATTAGACCTTTGTGCGTGGTGTCAGGCCCCCTCCAAAAAGGAGTGAATCGGGGTCTGGGTGTTGCCATGCCGCACGGTTGAGGGCAGGAGGAGAGTCCCTATTGGCTTGAGGTGGGGGGCAGTGCCGGCGCCAGCGCACCGGATGGCGAAGCACAAAACAAAACGGGGGCTCGCCAATGCGAGCCCCCGCTTCGGTGCGGCTGGACTTACTGCACGTTGCCGGCGACCGCGATCACCTGGCCGGTGATGTAGTTGGAATCCGGCGAGCAGAACAGGTACACGCCGCCCGCGGCTTCTTCCGGGGTGCCCCCGCGGCCAAGCGGATTGCGCTGGGCGTGCGTCTTCAGCGCTTCCGGGTTCAGGCCCACGCGGATCTCGCGGCCTTCGATGTTCACCGTGGCGCCGGCCTTGGCGTCGGCCGAGGTCATGCGGGTGTGGATCAGCCCGAACGCCACCGCATTCACGTTGACGTTGAAGCGGCCCCACTCGCGCGCCATGGCGCGGGTCATGCCGATCACGCCCGCCTTGGCGCCGGAGTAGTTGATCTGGCCGGCATTGCCGTTCAGGCCCGAGGTCGACGAGATATTGACGATCTTGCGGTACACCTCGCGGCCGGCTTCCTTGTCGGCGGCGGCCAGTGCCTTGATATGCGGGTAGGCGGCGCGCAGGATGCGGAAGGGCGCGGTCATGTGGCAGTCCAGGATGGCGTACCACTGCTCGTCGCTCATCTTCTGCACCACGTCGTCCCAGGTGAAGCCGGCGTTGTTGACGATGATGTCGATGCTCTTGAAATTGCTCATCGCCGTGTTGATGAAGCGGTCGGCAAAGTCCGGTGCGGACACGTTGCCCACGCAGGCCACGGCTTCGACGCCCATTGCCTTCAGTTCTTCGACGGTCTGTTGCGCCGGCTCGGCGTCCAGGTCATTGACGACCAGGCGCGCGCCTTCGCGTGCCAGCCGCATGGCGATGGCGTTGCCGATGCCGCGGCCCGAACCGGTGACCAGTGCCACCTTGCCTTCAAGTGCTCCCATTTCTGACTCCTTGTGCTTGATTGGATTTACAGGGCAACGACGGCGTCGCCGAGGATCTTGCTTTCGCCATACTGGTTGGCGGTCTGGATTTCCAGCTTGACGCGTTTCTCGCCGTCGACTTCCAGCTTCTCCACCACGCGGCCGGTGCAGGTGATGCGATGGCCCAGGTGCGTGATGCCGATAAAGCGCACGCCGAACTGGCGCAGCTGGCGCTGGTCCACCCACTGCGTCAGCAGGCGGCCCAGGTAGGCCATCGACAGCATGCCGTGGGCAAACACGTCGGGCATGCCGGCCTTGCGGGCGTAGTCGGTGTCGATATGGATGGGGTTGTGATCGTTCGAGGCGCCGGCAAACAGCGCCAACGTGGTGCGATTGATCGGTTCCAGCGTCAGCGGCGGCAGGGTGTCGCCCACCTTGACCTGGTCGAAGCTCAGTTTGCTCATCGGGGTTCTCCAGTTCAGCCGTTGCGATGCACCAGCACGCTGCGCAAGTCCGCCACGTGCTCGCCGTCCTGGTTGGCGACGCGCGTCTCGCGCACCACGAACTCCAGCGCGCCCCCCTTCTTGTCGTAGATGTCGGTGATGGTGGTCTTGAAGTGCAGCGTGTCGCCCGCATAGGCCATGCGGTGGTAGTCGAAGGACTGCTCGCCGTGCAGGATGCGGTCCGGCCGGATGCCGAGTTCCTGGCGCCAGGTGCTGGGCGGCTGCGTCAGCTCCAGCGAGAACAGGAAGGTCGGCGGCAGCGGCAGGCCAGGGTGGCCGGCGTCGCGCGCGGCGGCTTCATCGATATAGACCGGATCGGTCTGGCCGGTGGCCTTGGCGAAAATGCGCAGCTGGCTGGCCGGCGCGGACGTGCGGAAGTCCGCAATCACCCGGCCGATATGTTTCTTGTCGATCATGGATGGGCTCCTGTGTGTGTGCTCAGGCGTGCTTCTGGTACAGCGTGACCACGCAGGCGCCGCCCAGGCCGAGGTTGTGCGTCAGGGCCAGCCGTGCGCCCTCGACCTGGCGCTGGTCGGCGGTGCCGCGCAGCTGCTGGACCATCTCGTAGCATTGCGCCAGGCCGGTGGCGCCCAGCGGATGGCCCTTCGACAGCAGGCCGCCCGACGGGTTGACCACCCACTTGCCACCGTAGGTGTTGTCGCCGTCGTTGACCAGCTTCTCGGCGCCGCCTTCCGGGCACAGGCCGAGGCCTTCATAGGTCAGCAGCTCGTTCTGCGCGAAGCAGTCGTGCAGCTCGATCACGTCGATGTCCTGCGGGCCGACGCCGGCCTGCTCATACACCTGCTGCGAGCCTTCGCGCGTCATGTCGAAGCCGACCACACGGATCATGTCGCGTGCGTCGTAGGTGCTGGGGCGGTCGGTAGTCAGCGACTGGCCGGCGATCAGCACGTCGGTCTTCAGGCCCTTCTTGCGGGCGAATTCCTCCGACATCACGATGGCGGCTGCGGCGCCGCAGGTCGGCGGGCATGCCATCAGGCGCGTGAGCACGCCTTCCCACAGCGCGGGCGCGGCCAGCACGTCCTCGGTGGTCAGCACATTGCGGAACACGGCCAGCGGGTTGTTGGCGGCGTGGCGGCTGGCCTTGGCGCGGATCCTGGCGAAGGTTTCCAGCCTGGTGCCGTACTTTTCCATATGGGCCCTGCCGGCGCCGGAGAACTGGCGGATGGCATTGGGCAGGTCCTTGCGGTCGACCAGTTCGTCCACCAGGCCGATGGCGCGCTCCAGTGCCGGGGCGCGGTCGTCCCAGCGCGACTTCAGCGCGCCCGGCTGCATGAACTCGAAGCCGACTGCCAGCGCGCAGTCCACCGCGCCGCTCTGCACCGCCTGGCGCGCCAGGAACAGCGCCGACGAGCCGGTGGCGCAGTTGTTGTTCACGTTGATGACGGGGATGCCGGTCATGCCGACCTGGTACAGCGCCTTCTGGCCGCAGGTTGAGTCGCCATATACGTAGCCGGCGTAGGCCTGCTGCACGTCCTCATAGCCGAGGCCGGCGTCTTCCAGCGCCTGGCGCACGGCCGTGGCGCCCATCACGTCATAGGTGTCGCTGCTGCCCGGCTTCTTGAACGGGATCATGCCGGCGCCGGCGACGAAAACCTTGCGAGTCATGTGTGTGCTCCGATGAGTCTTTGTTTTGGGGTCGGTGCTTAGAGCTTGCGCGCGATCAGATCGCGCATCACTTCGCTGGTGCCGCCGTAGATGCGGGTCACGCGCATGTCGGCAAAGGCACGCGCCACCGGGTACTCCATCATGTAGCCGTAGCCGCCGTGCAGCTGCACCATCTGGTCGAGCGCGGTGCCCAGCACTTCAGTCGCATGGAGCTTGGCGATGGCCGCTTCTTCCAGCGTCAGGCGGCGGCGGATGTGCTCGCCGAGGTAGTGGTCGACCAGCAGCCGCACCGAGATCGCCTGCGTCTTGATGTCGGCCAGCTTGAACTTGGTGTTCTGGAAGTCCCAGACGGTCTGGTTGAAGGCCTTGCGGTCCTTGACGTAGGCCAGCGTGTGTTCCAGGCAGACCTCCAGCTTGGCGGCAGCGCTGACCGCGATCGACAGGCGCTCCTGCGGCAGCTCGGTCATCAGGTAGGCGAAGCCCTTGCCTTCCTCGCCGAGCAGGTTGGCCACCGGCACGCGCACGTTGTCGAAGAACAGCTCGGCGGTGTCCTGCGCGTGCTGGCCGACCTTGTCCAGCTTGCGGCCGCGGCGGAAGCCCTCGCGGTCGGCTTCGACCACGATCAGGCTGACGCCGCGCGCGCCGGCGGTCGGGTCGGTCTTGCAGACCATGATGATCAGGTCGGCGTTCAGGCCGTTGCTGATGAAGGTCTTGCTGCCGTTGATCACGTACTCGTCGCCATCGCGGATGGCGGTGGTGCGGATCGCCTTGAGGTCGCTGCCGGTGCCCGGCTCGGTCATGCCGATGGCCAGGATGTATTCGCCGGAGCAGACCTTGGGCAGCCAGCGCTGCTTCTGTTCCTCGTTGCCGATGCGGGCGATATACGGCGCGATGATGTCGGAGTGCACGCCGAAGCCGACCCCGCTCAGGCCGGCGCGGGCATACTCTTCGGCATAGATGGCGGAGTGGCCGAAGTCACCGCCGCCGCCGCCGTACTCGGTCGGCAGCGTCACGCACAGCAGGCCTTCGCGGCCGGCCTTGAGCCAGGTCTCGCGGTCGACCTTGCCAGCCTTGTCCCATTCGGCTTGCCTGGGCAGGCATTCGCGCTCCAGGAAGCGGCGCACGGTGGTGCGGAACATCTCGTGGTCGTCACGATAGATGCTGCGGTTGATTTCCATTGGGTGACTCCGGATATCGGTCTGCGGTAGGTTGCCTCGGCCCAGGCATGCGGCCACTGGTATGGCGCTAAGGTACCGGGGAGGAGGGGACCGCGAACACCACCCGCGTCAGGTGGCCGGAGACAGCAAGGAGGGGGGGCGCGCATGGGTTGCGCGGGGCTGGGGAGGGGGAGCGAGGGAGGGAGAGGGGGGCGGCCGCACCGTCAGTGCGGCGCGTCAGGCGGCTGGGCGCCGCCGGCCTGGTCCAGTTCGCGGTCGCGGGCGCGGGCCACGGCCTCGTCGCGGCTGCTGACGCCCAGCTTGCGGAAGATGTTGCGCAAGTGCCATTTCACCGTCTCCGGCGACAGTCCCAGGGTACGCGCGATCTTCTTGTTGGGCAGGGCCTGGCC
>JACXTT010002193.1_pt1 | contig 31309 bp, 25 predicted proteins | sample 9270951 | NCBI WGS metagenome assembly JACXTT01 (sample SAMN15532306, study PRJNA645909) | rock metagenome | isolation source: weathered quartz diorite | place: Puerto Rico | collected 2017-06-21
GGGTGCTGGCAGCGTGTGACGAGAGCGGGGCAGCGACGGGAGCGGGGGGACCAGGCCTTTCGGTGTCGGGACGGGGGTGGGTGCCGCGGCGGGGATGGGGCCGGGCGTGCCTGCGCTGCCAACGGGGGGCTGGTGCAGGCCGGGAGCGGCTTGCGGTTTGGGGCTCGCATGGCCGGGGGGGAGCGCCAAGCCGCAAGCGGCATCCATACCGACGAGAACATCGAGGTTGTAGCCGCTGACGCGGCGCAGGATGCGCGGAAAGCGTTTCTGAATCTCAGGAGCGGCGTCTGCGACGACCTGGCGCACCTGGCAATGCAGCTTGCCGAGGAAGGTGCGTTCATCCTGGCGTTGCCAGTCGGCCGGTCCGAGGTCGTGGGTAATCCCGTCGCTGAGAATGCACTCCAAGCGGCGGACATGGTCGATGGTTTTGCCGTGAACGATGGAATGCGAGCCCGCGGAGTTGTTGCCGATCATGCCGCCGAGGTTGGCCCGGCTGGCGGTGGCGACGTCGGGTCCGAACTGGAGATCATGCGGCGCCAGCGCGCGGTTAAGCTGGTCGAGGATAACGCCAGGTTGCACGCGCGCCGTTTGCGCGGCCGGGTCGATGTCGAGGATGTTGTTGAGATACTTGCTGCAATCGAGGACGATGCCGGCGCCGATCGACTGCCCGGACAGGCTGGTGCCGCCGCCGCGCGGGACGATGGGGATGTGCATCTCCAGGGCAATCTGCACGGCGGTCTGCAGGGCGGCGGTGGTCTTCGGAATGACGACGCCGACCGGTTCGATCTGGTAGATGCTGGCGTCGGTTGAGTAGAGCCGGCGCGTGACGGCATCGAACCGCACCTCGCCGTCCACATGGCGGCGCAGGTAGTCGAGCAGGGCGGCATGTTTTTGTGCGGCGAAGTCCATAGGGAGGTGTGAGTGATGCCGATGCACTTTGGGGGCGAAGCCCTTTGGCTGGAATCTCATTGAACTGAACTGCGGCTGTCCGTCGCAATCGAGTTGGAATGCCGCGACTTGCTTACCTTATCCACCCAGGAGAGGCGCTGTCAACGATTTTCCGCGCGCCGCCGGCTATTTTGGCATCGCCCGCCGCGACGGCGAACGGAACGATTGCGTTGCCCCGCGCTCTTTCATAGCATGAAAGCAATTGCAGCGAACGGTCATCTGAACCCGCAAGGACCTCTCATGAAAATCGGCATCGCAGGTTTCTCCGGCTCCGGCAAGAGCACCGTCTTCCATTGGCTCACCGGCGAGGCGCCCGATCATTCGCGCGCCCAGCACGGGCAGGTCGGCAATCCCGCCGTCCCCGATCCGCGCCTCGATTATCTCTCCGGCCTCTTCAACCCGAAGAAGACCACGCAGACGCGCATGGAGCTACTCGACACGCCTGGCCTGCACCCGACCGAGCGCAAGGACAACCCGCGCCGCCTCGGCATCATGCGCGATTGCGGCGGGCTGCTGGTCATCCTCGATGGTTTCGGCGGCGGCGGCCTCACCGATGAACTGAGGCGTTTCCGCGAGGAGTTGATCTTTGCCGACCTTGAAATCGTCACCAATCGCATCGATAAGCTGCACGACCTGGCCAAGAAGACCAAGCCGGCCAAGCAACGCGAACTCGAGGAAGTGGAATTGGCCCTGGTCAATCGTGTCGCCGGCGTCCTCGAAAAAGGCGAAGGGGCCGCCGCCGCCCATCTCAAGGCGGATGAGGAGAAAGCCATCCGCAGTTTCCAGCTCCTGACTCTGAAGCCGGAGTTGGTGTTCGTCAACATCGGCGAAGACCGCATCGGCAAACCGTTGCCGGAGGAACTGCTGAAGGTCGCGCCGAGCGCGATTCAGGCGCCAGCGAAGCTGGAGATGGAATTGGCCGAGCTGTCGCCCGAGGATCGTGAAGCGTTCATGGCCGACCTGAAGCTGACCGATTTCTCGAAAGACGAGACGCTGCGGCGCATTTTCCACGGCATGAACCAGATCGTCTTCTTCACGGTGGGCGAGGATGAATGCCGGGCGTGGGCGATCCCCAAGGGAGCGACGGCGCCGCAAGGAGCGGGGCAAATTCACACCGACCTGGAGCAAGGCTTCGTGCGCGGCGAGGTCGTCCATTATGAGGACTTCAAGAAGCACGGCTCCATGAAAGAAGCGAAGCACCACGGCGTCTATCGGCTGGAGGGGAAGACGTACGTGGTGCAGGACGGCGACATTATGCACATTTTGGCTTCAACATGATTGGATTCGTTTAGTGTTCGCGCGAACGCAAAACGAAGACCAGATCACCGTCGCGCCATGACGGCGACCACGGGGGTCGCGGGATGACCAGGAAGCCGCAGGCCCGCCGATTCTTTCTTGGGTTCGTCCTTCTGGTTCTGCTGCCCATCATCCTTTTGGTTTTTCTGCCCGTCGTCCTTCTGATTCTGCTGCCCATCGTCCTTTTTCTTTTCCTGAGCTACGACTGGAAGGCTCAGGAAATCATCAAGCAGGCTGACTTCTTGGTCATTCTGTTTGGATTTCTTCTTCTTGCCGTCGTTCTTGTCTTCGTTCTGCCCCTCTTGCTGGGACGGCGAAGCCTTGCCCTTCTTGGCTTTCTTGTTGCCATCTTCCTTATCTTCATTCTGGCCCTGCTGTTCGCCCTTGCCCTTGCCCTTTTTCGGCACTTCGTCCTTGTCCTCATGCTGGCCTTGCTGCTCGCCCTGGAAGCCGGACTGACTTTCAACTGTTTTGGTTTTCTTCTTGCCGTCCTGCTTGTCTTCGTATTGGCCACTCTTCTTGGCAGTCTTGCCCTTGGCGAAATCGGCGAGCTGTTTGGCAAGGTCGGGAGGCAGTTTGCCGAGATCGATCTCAACGATCTTGGCTTTCTTGCTCTTGCCCTGATTTTCTTGCGCGGTTCCCGAATTGAGGGCCAGCGCGCCGAACGTGAACAGGCTCAGCCCCAGCAAGACAAACGTGGCGATCTTGAGCTTGGAGATCAACATGGCTTTCAATGCTCCTTGAGTTAAGGCGGCGACCTTGGCGGAAACGATGCCCGCGGTCAACGCCTGGTCGGCCGCCACACACGCGGCGGCCTTGATTGTGGAAACCAGCAGCGGCGCCGGCACACTAGCCGAGGCCGATTTCGCGCTGAGGATCATGGCCAACAAACCGCCCGACACAACGACCCCGCGCCGCGCCAGCCGTTGGCTCAAGAGAACCCTGGCCCGGGCGATCCTGCCCGACAGCGTGCCCTCGGGCCAACCGAGTTTGCGGGCGGCTTCCTTGCGCGTCTTGCCTTCGAGATCACACAGGACGACGGCTTCGCGATAGTCGTCCGGCAACCGCGCGAGTTCTTGATCGAGCAGGTGCTGCAGTTCTTGCCATTTGCCGTCGTCGGGTTCCTGGGCAGCCGCTTTCACTTGTTGTTCCTTGAATCGCCGTTTGACGGTCGCCGCCCGCGCCTTGAGCGCGGTGTGATACGCCACGCCGAACAGCCAGTTGCCCACGGTCTTGCGCCCCATGAGCGCGCCGGCCTTGCGCACCAGGACGAGGAAGGTCGCCTGAAAGGCGTCCTCAGCATCGTGGGAGTTTTGCAAGATGCGCTGGCACACGCCCATCACCATCGACCCGTGCCTGCGCATCAACCCTTCGAAGGCGGCTTCTTCTTGCTGATTGCAAAAGCACTCCAGAAGCTGCCCATCTGTCAGGCTGTCGTCGCTGCACAGAGCGGCATGACGAAGACGCTGGATGACTTTGCTCAAGGAACCGCTGGCCATAGGAATGTCCCTGTTGAACGCCCTTTCCTACCAAGATGTACCTTGATATGAGCGAATTCGTACAACTATTTTCTTTTTTTCGGAAGTTACTTCGTTTAGCGCCCGCGCTGAATACTCAACAACTGATTGTTTCGCGTGGGCGCTATACGAAGACGGTTCAACCCAGCACGTTCACCGTTCCTGTCGCGCCGTCGATGCGCAGGCGCTGTCCTGTCTTGATGCGGCGATGCACGTCGGCGATGCCCGCGACCGCCGGCAGGCCGAACTCGCGCGCGACAATGGCGCCGTGCGAGAGCATGCCCCCCGTTTCCATCACCAGGCCACGCGCCTGCACGAACAATGGCACCCACGCGGGATCAGTCGAGGGGCACACGAGAATGTATGGCTCGTGCGGCATCCGGGCCCCGGCCGGGTCTTCCAGCACCCATGCGATCGCCTCGACTACGCCCGCCGACAACGGCACGCCTTGCATCATGCCGCCATCGTGCCCCGTCATCTCCCGGCCAATCGCATCGAGATCGTCGCTGAAGATCACCGTCGGCGCCGGCAAGCTCAGGGCGATCTCGCGCCGCCGGCGACGTTGCTCGATCAGGTCGAAGTAACTTTGCGGCGCCTTCCCCTCGGTCAGCCTGACCAGCTCCGCCAGATCGTCCGGCAGCAGGAAGAAGATGCCGTCGTTCAACTCATAGCGCCGGTCTAGCTCGACCAGAGCACGGCGAATCAAGGCGTAGCCGCGCAGCAGATGGTGCTTCGCGGTTTCACGCATCCCCATGTACATCTGCAAGCGGCGCAGCTCTTCTTCGACGGCCGGTCGCTGGTTCGGCAAGAGCCGGGCTTCCTCGGCGAGTTTCAGCCACGCGATTCGCCAGGCTTCCTCGGCGCTCCCCCTCACCCGCGGCCCCTCTCCCGGAGGGAGAGGGGAGATCAGAGGATCGAGTGCCGAATGATCTTCCGACCAGCGCGGCCGGGCCAGCTCCATTTCCTGACTGCCGCGATGGCCGAAGCGTTGCAGGAAGTCGTCGCGCGTTAGCCGGCGTTCGCGCAAGGCGCGAATGGCGTTGGGCAAGTCGGTGTGCTCGTCGGGATGTACGCCCATCACCAGCTCGCGCATGGCTGCCTGCGCCTTCTGCAGCCCCAGCGCGAGCGCCTCCGCGGGCTTGACATTCGGCGGCTGCAATCGGGCCGCGAAGGCGCGTTCGAGATTGCCAAGCACCAGCGCCGCCAGCGCCGTCGGCTTCAAGCTGTGGCGGGCGAAGTCGAACAGCGTCAGCTGAATCCAGTCGTGCATCCGCCGCAAGACATCCGTGGCGGGCAGCTTGCTCCAATCCTCGCGCCGCGCTTTCTCGACCTCGGCCAGATATGGCGGCACAATGACGCTCGTAAAGTCCTCGGCGAACGTGCGGATCAACTGCGTCTGCTTGACTTGCGACCACCACATCTTGAAGAACAACAACGGCACCTTGATGAAGAACAGCAGCCCCGCGCGGCGCGGATTGAAGCTCGCCTGCGGATAAATCGCCTGGCTCGGGTTTTTCTTGAGCCAGGCGAAGTTGTGCTCGAACGGCAAATTCTGGTACTGCATGCGCGGCTCATGGCTCAGGTTGCAGTACGGCCGGCCGCACACGAGATCGAACATGCCGAGGTCGTCGAGCGCGGGGTCGGGGTCGAAGCCGAGGTCGCGGTACATCTGCCCGAAACCGCCGCGCCCCGACATGAATTGCTTGACGATCGCCCAGGTCAGCGGCGTCGGCTCGGGGAGGATCTCCGCAAGGTTGAATCGGCTCCACACGGTGCCGCCCGGCTCGGCAAGCGCAGCCAGCGTGTCGATTTCTTCACGCCGAACCTTGTCGCGCTGGGCCGGATCGATCGCCCGGGCCGACGCCTTGAACTTGATCGCCCGCGCTTGCAACAGGAAGAAGTCGCCGCGCGACAGGGCCCACTCGATGTCGCACGGTGTCTGGAAATGGGCCTCGACGCGCTGCCCGAGCTGCGCCAAGGTGCGGACTTGCGCCTCGGTGAGCGAGGCGTCATCCTTGCCGCCGGTCTGGCCGTGGCCGTCCTCCGCCAGGGTGGCGACGCGCAACTCCTTGCGCGCGATGACGGCTTCCTGGACCTTCAGGCTGTGCTTGTCGAGCACGAAGCGGTCTGGCGCGACCTTGCCCAGCACGATCGCTTCGCCCAGGCCATAGGCCGACTCGATGATGATATACGGCGCTTCGTTCACGGGGTTGGCGGTGAACATGACGCCCGAAACTTCAGAGGGGCACATCATCTGCACGTTGACGGCCGTGCCGACCAGGCCGTCGATCTTGTGATGCTTGCGATAGGTGAGGGCCCGCTCGCTGTTCCACGACAGGAAGACGGCGTTGATGCTGGCGCACAGCATGGTCCACGGATCGGTCGGGAACTTATGACGCGTCTTCTGGGCATAGAGATCGGCGAGCCGGCCACAGAGCATTTCAAGCTCGTCGGCGTCAAGGTCGTCATCTGCCATTTGGTCATGTTCCGCGCGGAACCTTTGTATGCACGTCGTCATGTCGTCGCTCTCGATCCCGCCAACCGTGTGGGCGTACATGAGAAAAAAGTGCAGGTACGCCTCCCATGCCCCATGAGCGTTGCCGGTGCGCTCCGCCATGGCAACGACGTTCTTCGGGTTAAGGCCGACATTGAGGACGGTGTCCATCATGCCGGGCATCGATTGCGCCGCCCCGGAGCGCACGGCGACGAGCAGTGGCTGCCCGCCGACGCCGAACGATCGCCCCGCGAGCTTTTCAAGGCGCTTGAGATTGGCGTGCAGTTCAGCATCGAGATCGTCGGGCCAGCGCTGCTTGTGTTTATAGAAGTAGCCGCAGCACTCGGTGGAGATGGTAAAGCCGGGCGGCACGTTCAGGCCGCCACGAGTCATGTCGGCGAGACTGGCGCCTTTGCCGCCGATGAGGTGCTTGAGTTCGCCGCTGCCGTCTGCCTGGTTGTTGCCGAAGAAGTAGATCCAGCGCTGCGTCATGGGGTAAGTCCGTCGTGAATTGCTGTTGGTTGGCACAGGGTGGATGCTTTCATTGCCGTGGCATGCAGCGATCACGTTCTCGGCAGAGATACCAACGCTCCCACAAAGTGTGCGATGACCATTTCGGAGGCAACATAAAGGGCAACGGCGATTAGGCCGATTAGCGCGACTCGCCGAGACTTCCCTGCAAAAAAGACCAAGACCTCGTCGAAGTCCGACGGAATCACACATCCAACGATGATGCCCCAAATGAAATTAACCAAGGCGATTACGAAAATGAATTCCCTTCCGAAAAATGACGAATCTCCGGGCAAAAAGATGGCTGCCAACGCAAAGGAGGTTCCAGCAAATCCGAGATTGATGTACAAGCCCCGATAGAAGCCCATGTGGCCCAAATGCCTTGGCAGGTAATATCCTTCGTCGTTGGCCCAGAGCCGCATTCCTTGGCGTTCGCGCATACGGACACCAATCAACGAAACAAGTGCGTTTCCGTATGCTACTGCAAAAACGATAAGCAGGGTCCACACAGTCACCATTCGGTCACCGGTTCAGGAGACGAAAAATGCATCTCAAGCAGAGTTACGAGAAGCGTAATAGAGGGTTCGAATCTGGTCCCACAATGACTCCGCCTCCTTACTTGCTTTCACGATGAAGCCGATCGGAGTGGCGTAGGGGATGTAATATCGCTTCGAGTCTGCGAAAGTAGCCACGCAGAGTTTGTTGTTCGCCACCAGGTCTCGAACCGCGTGCTCCTGGAAGCGATCGGCGCTCGCCTCAGGAACGAAGAATAATCCGCCAGCGCCGGTCACACTTGGCATCCATTTATCAAGTAACTTGAAACGTCGACTGACGGATTCCGGCGGAAAATCGCTGACCAGGTCGATTCGTTCGGCGATGTCGATACCGGCCAGGAACAACTGAAACGTCGGCGTGGACTTGATTTGGTGAATTACTTGTTTGATGTCGGATAACGGGGACGGGAGGCCATCCGGAAGGTGCCTTTTGACGAGTTCGTTTTCTATTACTTGTTCCACTAAGCGCGGCCAGTCATTGAAACTAATCTGCCCTTCTACGCCCGACAACGACAAGCGTACTCGGGTTAGAGGTCGATCCGCTTCGATCTCGAATGTCCGCACACACTTCTCGTCAGCTGTGACGTCGCCCGTTTCCAATTTTAGCAAGCTCATCGAATCACCTTTGGCAAGTAATCGCAGCCATGCTTTCATTTGGCCATTTTACCGCCGAACTTTTGCTTGTCACGTTGGAAACAGGTTTCAGCACAACACGAATTTATTGTTAGTATAGGTCTTCAAGACAAAAGAAAACAGGCCGATTGGCGGTGACGTCGCGGATGCCGCCCCCCAGGCCGCAGCCGAATAGGAGCTGCCGACGTACGCCGTCCTTGGTACGCGTGACAAACAGCCGCGGCGAGGTGGAGATGTAGCACGGTTCGTTCGGCGTGTAGCTCCAGACGATATCGCCGTTCTGGGGATTGATGCAGCAGACCTTGCCGGCGCTGGCGGCCGCGAAGACACTGAAGGTGCGTTCGCCGCTCGCATCGGTGTCGAGGACCGGCGTGCCGATGATCGGCGCTTCGAGGAAATGCCGCCAGCGTTCCTTGCCCTTGGCTCGATCCAGGCAATAGATTTGCCCGTCGCGGCAACCGAAATAGACGCGCGTGCCATCGACGGCGGGCGCTTCGATGATGCCGTTGAGGACATCGAACGTCCATTTCTTCTCTCCCTTGTCGTCGAGACAGACGAGAGCGCCGCCGGGCTTGTCCGGCGGCTGGGCGTCGTCGTAGACATCGCCGTTGCCGGTGCTGATGTAGACGAAGCCGTCCTTGACAATGGGCGTGGACCAGACGGGATAGGGCATGGCGGCCTTCCAGATTTGCTTGCCGGTATCCGCTTCGAGACAGAAGGCGGAGGTTTCGCCCTTGTCCTTTTTCTCGTTGCGATCGACGCCGCTGCCGAAGTAGACCCGTTTGCCGACGACTGTCATGCCGCCGCCGAAGCGAAGTAATCGCCCCTTGTAGCCGGCGGGGGGGAACTTCCAGACTTGCTTACCGGTCTTGGCGTCGAGGCAGTAGACGCCGTCATTGCCCGCGCCGATGTAGACTTTGCCGTCGGCGACGGCGGGGCTCGATTCGGTTTGCCCGCCCGTCTTGAAGGTCCAGACTTCCTTGCCGGTCTCCGTATCGACGCAGTAGACCTTGCAATTCGGATCGTCGTGAAAGCCTTCGCCGAAGTAGAGCTTGCCATCGGCGACGCACGGCGTGGAGATCATCTGGATCAAGTCGCCTTTCTTGCCGACAAACTCCCATTTCTTGAGGCCGGTCTGCCGATCGATTTTGATCATGGTGGCGGCGCGCAGAGCGGTCTCGGAATAGGAGGCGTAGATCGATTCGCTGTCAATGGCCGGCGAGGAGGCGTACATGCCTTTGACATCGACGGAGAAGTCCCACTTCTTGACGACGGGGGCCACGGTGTCGGCCTTCTGCTTGCCGCCTGCGGTTCCCTGGGTGTTGAGGTTGCTGCCCCAGATGGCGGGCACGAAGGCAACGTGGCCGAGCAGCATCGCGCAGAGGATGACCCCTTCGGTCGCCAACGGCATCGAACCGAATGGCGCCGGCCTCGTAACCGCGCTCCAGGCCCGGTAGAGCGCGCCCGCAAGGATGCCGAGCGTGATGACGACGGTCAAGGTCCAGCCGACGTCGGACCAGAGGATCGGCTTGCCGTAATACCAGATCGTGACGCACGCCAGAACGATCATGGTCGCAATGCAGCCGCCCGCCATGATCGCGAGGACCGCCAGCTCGGTCCGCTGGGGTGCATCCGCAGCGCCATCGGAGAGAGCGTTGAGTTGCCGGCGCCAGGCCCAGAAGGCGCACACGAAGGTGAAGATGGTCATGAGGAGCCATGCTGCGGGGCCGTCGCTCCACCAGGTGCCGCGCAGCAGGTCCTTGTGATATTCGGCGAGGTACCATTGCAAAATCAGCAGCGTGCTGTTGAGGCTGATGAGCGTGATGAACGCCATCCATTGGCGGAACAGGACGAAAACGCCGCCGAAGATACTCGGGAACAAGAGGGCCAGAATCGCCAGCGGCGCCCCGAGCCCGATGGTCGGGATGACGCCGAACAAATGCCCGCCGCCCATGTCGATGCTTGCGAGTGCCAAGGGCGACCGCAGCGAACCCTTGGGAGCGGCGTTCGCACCCTTCTTCGGCGCATACTCCGGCCCGAAGCCCGGCTCGACCTTGTCGTCGAACTCCGGCAATTTCGCCTTCTTCGCCACATGATCTTTGAGCACCTTACGCATGTCGTCCGTGGTGCCGCGAAACGCCTTGCGAAAGTAGGGCTCCGCCGACTTGAGGCTGAAGACGACCTTATCTTGCTTGTCGTCTACGGTTGCGCCGGTCAGTTGAAACCAGGTGCCGTTGGCGAATGCGAAGGTGATATGGTTGCCGGCGCGCGGGGCAGCGACGAAGAAGATGATCTCCATGTCAGAGCCGAACCGCTTCAAGAGCGGCTCGATCTGATTGTCCTTGAACGATTTCGCATCCTCCACCTTCAAGTTGATCGGCAACTCGCGGAACGGGGATTTCCCCTTGATGTCCTCGACGATGCTGACCATCATCGCCGGCCGATCGGGCAGATACTTGTCCACCTTGCCGACGAAGATATAGCGGCTGGAACCTTCGGTCGCCGACAGCGGCGTCTTGGCGGTAATCACTGCGTGGGCGTAGTTGCAGCTGACGAGCAAGATGAAAACAATTGCGATACGTCCGCGCATGGGGGCCCTCATTCTGTGGGGGGCGACTAAACCATTTCTTTATCCAATCATAACGACGTTGCGGCCGTAAAGCCAATGCGCACTTTGACAAAATCGGTCAACCATCGCGCCCTTTGCTGCCACTTTGACAGAATTGCGTATGCGCGCCGGCGTCCTGCGGATGCCACAACTTGCATTCATTCATATATTTACATGAAACGAACGCTCTGGCACGCGCATTGCTTGGCAACCAGCAACCCTCAAGGAAGATTCCCTCTTCGTTGAGCGTTGGCCGCGCGCCATGCGAGCCCGAAACGAAGACACGATAAAAATCCGACTTCAAGGAGATCGACGAATGGGAGCCAAACAACTCTCCTACAGTGACGACGCCCGTCAAAGTCTGCTCGCCGGCGTCAGCAAGCTGGCCCGTGCGGTGTGCAGCACGCTCGGCCCGCGCGGCCGCAATGCGGTCATCGACAAAGGCTGGGGCAGCCCGAACGTGACCAAGGACGGCGTTACCGTCGCCGAGGAGATCGAACTCGAAGATCCGTACGAGAATATGGGCGCTCAACTCGTCAAGGAAGCCGCCTCCAAGACCAGCGATGTCGCCGGCGACGGCACCACCACCGCCACCGTCCTCGCCGAAGCGATCTATCGCGAAGGCCTCAAGAACATCGCGGCCGGCGCCGATCCGATGGCGCTCACCCGCGGCATCCAGAAGGCCGTCGACAAGGTCGTCGATGAGCTGCACAAGATGGCCGAGAAGATCAACGACGGCGATGACAAGGAAATCACCGAAGTCGCCACCATCGCGTCCAACAACAATAAAGAGATCGGCGCCAAGCTCGCCGAGGCGATGAAGAAGGTCGGAGCCTCCAACGGCGTCATCACGGTCGAGGAAGGCAAGTCGGCCGACACCGAGGTCGTCGTCGTCCAGGGCATGCAGTTCGACCGCGGCTACCTGTCGCCGCACTTCGTCACCAACCAGGAAGAAATGCTGGTCGAATTCGAGAACCCGTACATCCTCATCTACGAAGAGAAAATTTCCAACGTCAAGAGCCTGATCCCGCTGCTCGAGACGATCTCCAAGGAAAACAAGCCGTTGTTCATCATCGCCGAGGATATCGAAGGCGAAGCGCTGGCGACTCTTGTCGTCAACAAGCTCAAGGGCATCCTCAAGGTTTGTGCCGTCAAGGCGCCGGGCTACGGCGATCGCCGCAAGGCGATGCTCGAAGATCTGGCGACTCTCACCGGCGGTAAAGCCGTCTTCAAGGACCTGGGTGTTCAGCTCGAGAACATCAAGCTGAGCGACTTGGGCCGTTGCAAGAAGATCAAGGTCGATGCCGAGAACACGACCGTGACCGAAGGCGCTGGCGATCAGAAATCGATTGACGGCCGTTGCGAGATGATCCGCAAGGAGCTCGAAAAGACCGACAGCGAATACGATCAAGAGAAGCTGCAAGAACGGCTGGCGAAGTTGGCCGGCGGCGTCGCCCAGCTCAAGGTCGGGGCGGCCACCGAGACCGAAATGAAGGAACGCAAGGCCCTCTACGAAGACGCCCTGCACGCCACCCGCGCCGCGATTGCCGAGGGTATCGTCCCCGGCGGCGGCGTTGCCCTTCTGCAAGGGAAGAAGTCGCTCGACAAACTCCAGCTTGAGAATCACGACGAAGCGCTCGGCGTGCGTTGCCTCTCCAACGTTCTCGACATGCCGTGCCGCATGATCGCCGACAACGCCGGCGTGGACGGCACCGTTGTCGTCAACAACATTCGCCGCAGCAAGGAAAAGAACTTCGGCTACAACGCCCTGACGGCCGAGTACGGCGATATGCGCAAGGCCGGCGTCGTCGATCCAGTCAAGGTGACGCGGTCGGCGCTCCAGAACGGCGCCTCGGTCGCATGCTTGCTGCTGACCACCGAATCACTGGTCGCCGACATCCCATCGAAAGAAAAGCCCGACGATCACCACCACGATCACGGCGAAGGTGGCGGTGGCATGGGAGGTATGGGTGGCATGGGAGGTATGGGAATGGGTGGCATGGGAGGTATGGGAGGCATGGGCGGCATGATGTAATCGATTAATACCCAAGCCCGCAGGTGAGGTACTCCGAACCCGCGCGGGTTCGGAGTACCTCACCTGCGGGCTTGGAATCGTCCTTTGAGAATTTGACAACAGCACCATTGCACAAGGAATCAGTCATGAGCAAAGAAAAAGACAAAATCCGACCTCTGGATGATCGCGTCGTCGTCGAGCCGCTCGAAGCGGAAGAAAAAACTGCCGGCGGTATCCTGCTGCCCGACAGCGCCAAACAGAAGCCGCAGCGCGGCGTCGTCGTCGCCGTCGGCCCGGGCAAATTGCTCGACAACGGCAGCCGGGCGGCCCTCGCCATCGGTAAAGGGGACGAAGTCCTCTATGGCAAGTACGCTGGCAGCGACATCAAACTCGGCGCCAAAGAAGTCAAGATCCTGCGCGAAAGCGACATCCTGGCGAAAATCGTTAAGTAAACATATTCGCCGCTTGCGGCTTAGCGCTCGCCGACATGCGCCGCGCTGCCGTGCGTTTCTCTGCGAGCGCTAAGCCGCAAGCGGCATCCATCAGGAGTTTCTCAACATGGCCAAGCAACTACTCTATACCGACGAAGCCCGCAAGAAGCTTCTTAGCGGCGCCGAAAAGCTCTCCAAGGCCGTCGGCAGCACGCTCGGACCGACCGGGCGCAACGTTATCATCGAGAAGTCCTTCGGCGGCCCCACCGTCACCAAGGACGGCGTCACCGTCTCCAAGGAGATCGACCTCCCCGATCCCTTCGAGAACATGGGCGCCAAACTTGTGAACGCTGTCGCTCAGAAGACCAGCGACATCGCCGGCGATGGCACCACCACCGCCACCATCCTGGCCCTCTCCATCTACCAAGAAGGCCTGCGAAATATCACCGCCGGCGCCAATCCGATGTCGGTCAAGCGCGGCATCGACAAGGCCGTGGACGCCGTCGTCGCGTTCCTGGAGGAAAGTTCCAAGCGTATTCCCGCCTGGGACAAGGGTGGCGAGGAGATGCTCACCAACGTCGCCTCCATCAGCGCCAACAACGATGAGGTCATCGGCAAGATGATGGCCCAGGCGTTCGAGAAGGTCGGCCAGGACGGTGTCATCACGGTCGAGGAAGGCAAGACGGCCGAGACCACCCTCGAATTCGTCGAAGGCATGCAGTTCGACAAGGGCTACATCTCCCCCTACTTCATCACCGACGCCGTCGATATGAAGTGCGAGATGGAAGACCCCTACATCCTCATCTTCGAAAAGAAACTCTCCGGCGTCCGCGACATGATTCCGCTGCTGGAAAAGATCTTCAACTCCGGCAAGCCGCTCTTGATCGTCGCCGACGACGTCGAAAGCGAAGCGCTGGCCGCCCTTGTCGTCAATCGGCTCCGCAGCGGCCTGCAAGTTTGCGCCGTCAAGGCGCCCGGCTTCGGCGATCGTCGCAAGGCATTGCTCGGCGACATCGCCACCTTGACCGGCGGGCAGTTCATTAGTGAAGACCTCGGCCTGAAGCTGGAAAGCATCGAGCTGACCCAGCTGGGCAAGGCCAAGACGGTCATCGTCGAGAAGGAAAGCTGCACGATCATCAACGGCGCGGGCAAGAAGGAAGCGATCATGCAGCGCATTGATCAGATCCGCGCCCAGATGAACCAGACCGAAAGCGAATACGACAAGGAGAAGTTCAGCGAACGGCTCGCCAAGCTGACCGGCGGCGTCGCCATCATCCGCGTCGGCGCTGCGACCGAGGCCGATATGAAGCAGAAGAAGGGCCGCGTCGAAGACGCGCTGCACGCAACCCGTGCGGCCGTGGCCGAAGGCATCCTGCCGGGCGGCGGCGTGGCGTGCATTCGCGCCATCGATACGGTTGACGCGCTGGTCAAGAAACTGCATGGCGACGAGAAGGCCGGCGCCGAAATCGTCGGTCGCGCCATGGAAAAGCCGGTGCGCATCCTCGCGGAAAACTCCGGCCAGGACGGCGCGGTCGTTGCCGACGAGGTACGCACCCGCGGCGACAAGAACTTCAATACCGGCTTCAACGCCCTGACCGGCGAATATGAAGACATGATCAAGGCCGGCGTCATCGACCCGACCAAGGTGACGCGCAGCGCGTTGCAGAACGCCGCCAGCATCGCCGGCCTGATGCTCACCACCGAGGTGATGATCACCCGCATCGACGCCGACGCGCCGGGCAACACGGTGGCGGGGGCGATCCGGTAATAAGCTTTCAGCTCACAGCTATCAGCTATCAGTTGCCAGTCACCAGCAATCTCGCCTTACCAAACTCTGGTCAGGTTGGTATTTTGCTGATAGCTGATGACTGATAGCTGATCGCTTTTTGCGGAGCCCTCATGAGCAAGCGGGACTATTACGAAGTGCTGGGCGTCGCCAAGAACGCCGCGGAGGAGGACATCAAGAAGGCCTACCGCGGCCTGGCGATGAGGTATCATCCCGACCGCAATCCCGGCGACGACGAGTCGGCCCACCTGTTCAAGGAAGCCGCTGAAGCTTACGCCGTCCTCAGCGATGCCGAGAAACGCCAAGTCTACGATCGCTATGGCCATGAGGGCTTGCGCGGCGTGTCGATGCCCGATTTCGGCAACATGGATTCGGTCTTCCAGGGGCTGGGCGACATTCTCGGCGGCCTGTTTGGCGGCGGGCAGCGCGGCGCGCAAGGAGGCAACCATCTCGGCATCGCGCTCGAGATCGACCTGATCGAAGCCTACCGCGGCTGCAAGCGGGCGGTCGATATCCCGCGCCAGGAACACTGCACCACCTGCGGCGGCAGCGGCGCCAAGCCGGGCAGCAGGCCCGCCAAATGCCGGCAATGCAACGGCCGCGGCGCCAACGACGTCCGCATGGGGCCCTTCCAGATGCGCACCCAGTGCAGCGCCTGCGGCGGCGCCGGCTCGATCATCACCGACCCGTGCGGGCAATGCCGGGGCCGAGGCCGAGTCAAGGTGACGCGCAAGCTCGAAGTCAGCATCCCGGCGGGCATCGATGGCGGCCAGCGCATCACGTTGCGCGGCGAGGGCGAAGTGGGCGAACCCGGAGCGCCGGCGGGCAACTTGATCTGCGAGATTCATGTGCGCCAGCACGCCATGTTTCGCCGCGAGGCCGAGCATCTGATCTGCCAGGTGCCGATCACGTTCAGCCAGGCCGCCCTCGGCGCGGAAATCGAAGTCCCCAGCCTCGACGGACCGCTCACCAACTACATCCGCGCGGGCGTGCAGTCGGGGGACGTCGTCCGCATCCCCGGCAAAGGCATGCCGATCCTCGGCGCCGGCGGCCGGCGCGGCGATCTTCATGTGGTCGTCACCGTGGAGACTCCCAAGAATCTTTCCAAACGCCAGGAGGAGCTGCTCCGCGAGTTGGCGGACTTGGACCAGAAGAACGTGTCGCCGCAGCGCAAGAGCTTCTTCGAGAAACTGCGCGGGCTGTTCACTGGCGATACGGAAGCGAAGGTCAATTCGTGATGGGACTGGCCCGCAGCGCAAGTAAGGACATCCCTCGCGCCGCGGACTCGTGGAGGAAATGCCGCATGAGCGATGAAACAAACACCAGCACGGAACCTGCGCCCGTAAATCCGGAAGAGTTGGAGAAGCTTCGCAAGCACTCGGCCGAGCGCGATCAGTATCTCGACCTGGCCACGCGCACCCGCGCCGAGTTCGAGAATTATCAGAAGCGCATGCAGCGCGAGCGCGAACAGGAGCGCAAGTACGCCTTCGGCCCCCTCGCCGAGAACCTGCTGCCGATTCTCGATAACCTCGACCGCGCCATCCAGGCCGGCAAGCAGGCCGGCGAAACGGGCCCGCTCGTGACAGGCGTTGCCATGGTGCAGACGCAGTTCCTGGAGTTACTCAAGCGCAACGGCATCACGCGCATCGACTGCGACGGCAAGCCGTTCGATCCCAACCTGCATCAGGCGGTCATGCAGAAGCCGGTCGAGGGCGTGGAGCCGAACACCATCGTGCAGGTGATCGAGCAGGGCTTCCTCAATCAGGACCGTGTACTGCGGCCGGCGAAGGTGATTGTCTCGGCGAAGGGGTAGCTGTCGTTTACGTTTAGCGTTCACACGGCGCCGCGCGAACGCTAAACGAAGAGGGGATGTCTATGCCGACCTATGAATACCAGTGCCAGGCCTGCAACCATCGCTTTGATGAGCTGCAGTCCTTCAGCGAGCCCCCCTTGAAGAAGTGCCCCAAGTGCAAGAAGAAGAAGCTGCAGCGGCTAATCGGCGCCGGCGCGGCCATCATCTTCAAAGGCGCGGGATTCTATCAGACCGATTATCGTAGTGATTCCTACAAGAGCGCCGCCCAGGCCGATAAGCCCAAGCAGACGACCGAAAAAACCGGCACGGACGCGCCAAAGACATCTGCCGATACAAATGCTACCTCGGGAAGCGAAACGAAAAAGGAAGCGAAATCGACGCCGAAATCGGCGAAGTCGTGAGGGAGATTGTCCGATGAGTAAGGTACGTTGCCCAATCTGCGCAAGCATAATGGACGCACACGGGCCGAAGGAATGGCCGGATTGGCCTTTTTGCAGCAAGCGCTGCAAGCTGGTCGATCTGGGTCGCTGGCTGGGCGGTAACTACCGCATCGACACCCAGTTGGAACAGGAGGACCTCGACGAGTTGGCACAATCCCCTGAAACGGCCGTTCCTTCGGCCGATCCCCATAGAGAGGAGGCGTAGGCAACTGCGCCTCTCTTTTTTTGCGCGCCTCATGTCCAAGCGAGTCCCGTCATGCCCGACTCCTATGTCATCGACGGCTACAACCTCATCCATGCGCTGGGTATGATCCAGAAGCAGATGAATCCCGGCGGCCTGGAAGAGTCACGCCGCACGCTGCTCGCCTTTCTAACCCAGGCGTTCGGCGCCGACACGGCACGCGTCACCGTCGTTTTCGACGCCAAGCACGCGCCGCGCGGCGTGCCGCGGCAGCAGCTCTCGCACGGGTTGCACGTCCACTTCGCCCCCAAGGACCAAAGCGCCGACGACTGGATCGAGAAGCTCATCGAGGACGACACGCAGCCGAGGGCGCTCGTCGTCGTCTCCAACGACATGCGCTTGCAGCATGCCGCCCGCCGGCGGGGCGCGCGTGGCTGGTCGCATGAAGCGCTGCTTGATTTTCTGGAACAGCGCGCCACGCCGACGGCGCCAGACGCACAGGAAAAATCGAGCGAGCTATCGCCGCAGGAGATGAAACGCTGGCTGAAGGAATTCGAGACGCTGGAAAGCGATCCGGAGTTGAGAGAATTCTTCGAACACGATCGGTTCGATTGAGGTCACTACCCCGCAGGCTCGGTGCGCTCGCCTGCGGGCTTGAGCTATCTCTAGTTTTTCTTGAGTGTCGACACGGGCTGGCCAATCTGCTCGGCGATCAATTGCGTCAACGGGCCGGGCGGCTTGAGGTTGGCCGTGGTCTGCACCATTTCGTAGCCGAGGATGCCGACCAGGAACATGACCAGGACGCACGGCAGCATGAAAATGACCGGCACGACGCCCCATGGGGCCGGCGGGATCAGCTTTTCCTGGGTGACGACCTTGGTTCTGCCGGCGGTCGCGGTCTCTTCCTCCGTGTCCACGTCCACCGCGTCTTCGTCGTCTACCTGAACGTCGGCGTCGAGATCGGCGAAGTCGCTGCTTTCTTCCTCGACCTCGACGTCATCGACCACGGCAGCTTCGCCGTCGTCCGCGACCGTCTCGGCGTCTTCCTCGTCGAGCGCGACAACCTGGCTGCCGCTCTCCTCTTCCTGGGCGAGCTCGGAATCATCGAGGGCCAGATCGAAGTCGGAACTCTCCAGCTCGGAATCGGCGATGGTTGCCTCGTCGCTGCTGCTGTCCTCGAGCGAGGGGACCTCGAAATCGGTGTCGAAGATGTCCTGCTCCTCGCCGGAGGCAGGCGTCTTCATTTTCGTCTTCGATTTGGGCTTCGACTTGACCTGCGGTTTGGCATCGTCGTCGGCGACCGCTTCGACATTGCCGCTGTCGTCGAGAGTTAATTCGAACTCTCCGTCGGATTCGCTGGTCGCGCCTTCGCCGCTGCCTTCGAGGTTCAGCTCGAATTCACTGCTTTCGCCAGGTGCAGCGGGGGCGTCGGAGTCGGCGTCGGGATCGAGGCTGAGGTCGAATTCGCTGTCGGAATCGTCGATCGCATTGACTTTCTTCGGCTTGGGGGTCTTCTCGGCGCTCAGCTCGAACTCGCTGCTGGAGTCGTCGATCGGGCTGGATTTCTGCGGCTTGGGAGTGTCCTCGACTTCCAGGCTCAGGTCGAATTCGCCGGCATCGGGGCCGGACTCTTCGAGGGAGATGCCTTCGTCGGCCGGGTTGTCGAGGTTGATGCCGCTGCTGGAGCTGGTAAGGGCGCCGCCTTGTTCTTGATCGAGGACACCTTCGTCGCTGGCTTCGAGGCTGAAGTCGTCGCTGTCGCCCCCTTCGAGGAGGATGCTGCCGTCGCTGGCGGGGACGAGGTCGAAGTCGCTGCTGCCTTCGGTCGGCGCTTGAGCGGAAATGTCGAAGTCGCTGCTGTCGGACACGGGCGCTTTCGCCACCTTGGGCGTCTTCGGGCCGCTGTCGGGTTTCAGCTCGGTGGGGAGTTCCAGATCAGAGTCGGACAGCTCGAATGGCGAAGTGCTCGGGAATTTCAGCTCGCTCTTGGCCTTCACCTTGGTGGGGGGCTTGTCTTTTTCCTGCTCTTGCTGCTTGAACAGTTCTTCGTCGAGATTGATTTCCTCGGTGAGGTGCATGCCGCCCTCGCCCGATTCGGCGGGTGGCATGCTGACTTTCTCGAGGCGGACGTTGCTGTCGGTGGTTGCCATGGTGCCTGGATCGCCGAGAGCGACCTCTTCGGAGGAACCGTGGAGCTTGACGTCGCTGTCGTCGTCCATGGGGACGAGGCGAACGCCGCTGTCGGCGGGCTGCGGCACGTTGCCTGGGCGGGGCGACGCGGCCTTTTTGGCGGCGGACGAGGAATCGCCGAGCTTGGATTTGGGCTTGGCGCCGGAACCAAGGGCAAGCTGCGATGGGCGCTTGGCGCCAGAGGACTTCGGCGGATTGAGGCCGGTCTTAGGCTTGAGCGGATCAGGCGAGATCTTGACGTCGCTGTCGGGAATCTTGATGTCGGAATCCTTGGGGACCGAGAAGGTGACGTCGCTGCCGTCGGCAACGAGGCGCACGTCGCTGTCGCTGCCGGGCTTTGGGGTCGCGGGCTTTTTCCCCTTGGAGCCGGGCGGCTTGCTCTTGGCGCCGCTGCCGGAGATGGGCAGCTCACCACCGACATCGACGCTGTCGCCACCCATGTCGAAATCGAAAATGTCGGGAGCCTGTTGCTGCTTGGCCGGGCTCTTGGGAGACGCCGACGCCTTCTTGGCGCCGGACGCCGCCGCGGTGCCGGACTTAGGAGCGGGGGGCGCATCGGCAAGGACGATTTGCTCGTCCTCGCTGCTGCCGCCGCGGGCGCGAGCCAACTCTTGGATGTCTTGAATGCGAAAGCGCAGCGTGCCACGGTCCTGGAACGAGCGGATTTTGCCCTTTTGGGCCATCTGCTTCAGCTCGTCCACGGGCATGTTGAGAAACTTGGCAGCTTCCTGAAGCGTGTAATAACCCTGAACCATCGCGAAACCCTCTCTCGGCGAGGCATGAACCTGCTCAAGCGTCCGAGCCGACAGGGAAAGTCAGAACGGCGAAAGAATCTTGCACATCTTTTCCATTCTATCATTATCGATTGTAATGCGATAAGGATTCAACACAAGGGGAAATGGATTTCCAGGGCCTGATGACGAATGGACAAGCGGTAGCGGTCGTAGGGACTAGTGACGACAAAAAAGGGACAAGCGCGCTGCTTGTCCCTGCGATTGATGAATCGTTCCTAGCGACTACATCACGACGATCTCGTTGGCCAGGATCGGCTGGTCGGCGACCTCCATGGCGATGTGCTGCGCGAGTTGCTTGGCGTGATAGGTCATGGTTCGGCCCTGCAGGATCAGCCCGTCCGGCAAGCGGATGACGCGCAGATCGTGGACCCGGTTACCGAGCCTGCGGATCAGCAGGTTCTCCAGTAGTTCTTCTTCTGAAAGGACGTTTGTTGCGAGTACATGGGTGCTCATGGAACCACCTTGCCATAGGGAGAGAAAATCAGCCTGCCCACCAACCGTGATGGGCGGATTCGACGCAATCGTGAAGTCTCGCTGGTTATACGGACTGCTCGAAGATGCGCATCCCAGCGCCTTTTGATGATATAAAGCTAACCGGCAGCAAGGTCTCTGTCAACGATTAACTTTACACAAAAGAAAAATTTTTCCACGATCATGGGCAGAATAGGATGAGGCTGCGGATTGCACAGGATTTGAGCCGCTTGAGGCGTCAATCATCCTCGCGCAGATGCCGGCCTGTCAACGTCACGAACACGTCCTCCAGGCTGGCATGACGGGTCGTGAGGCGGGCGAGCGTAAAGCCGCGCGCCTGTACCAATTGCAGGAGCGCTGGCAGCGCCAGATGCACCGCAGTGACGGCCAGCACATACGAATCCTCCTCGCGCCGCAGCTGGACGACAGTCGTAAGGCCCTTCAGCTCATCGTCGGCAAGCTGGCTTGCCTCCCCTCTCCCACCGGGCGATGGGTCGGGGGCGAGGGGGGGCTCTTCGAGGCGAAACTCGATGAAATGATCGCCGCCAATGCGGGCGATCAGCTCGGCTGGCGTTCCCAGGGCTATGACCCTGCCGTGATCGACGATCGCGACGCGGTCACACAGCCGTTCGGCTTCGTCCATGTAGTGTGTGGTCAGGAGAATGGTGCGTCCCTGGCGGCGCAGGTCGCGCAGGATGTCCCACAGCTGGCGGCGTGATTGCGGATCGAGGCCGGTCGTCGGCTCATCGAGAAAAAGCAGCTCTGGATCGCCAACCAGAGCAGTGGCGATGGCCAGCCGTTGCTTCTGCCCGCCGGAAAGTTTGCCGACCCAGGCGTAGCGCTTTTCGTCCAGTTCGACCATGTCGAGAACGACCTGCGGATCGAGGCCGCGATCGTAGAAGCTGCGGAAGAGGCGGAGCGTCTCGATGACGTTGAGCTTCTCGGTGAGCTTGGTCTCCTGGAGGGAGACGCCGATGCGTTGCCTCAAGGCGCGGTCGTCGGCTTGGCCCCAGCGCTGGCCGAGAATTTCGACGTCGCCGGCAGTGGCTTCAAGCAGGCCTTCGAGGATTTCGATGGTGGTGGTCTTGCCGGCGCCGTTGGGCCCGAGCAGCCCGAAACACTCGCCGCGCTCGACTTGCAGATCGAGCCCGTTGACCGCCTCCACCGGCGTAGGCTTGGCGCGGTAAATTTTGCGCAGCTCCCGGCAAAGAATGGCGGCAGACATTTGCTCAAATTACCTCATGTTTCCACGTCTTCCAGCCGATCACCTTATCTTAGAAATTCCTCTCCTCAGCCCAAACCTTCCGCACCAGCGAATTTCCCGCCGAGATGGAGCGGAGCCATGTTCCATTATGATTACGTCCTGGCCGCTGCCTTGTTGACGACGCCGGTCGAGTCCCCCGAGCTGGTTCCTCACCTGGAACTAGTTCAGCCGACTCTGTTGCAGCTGGCGATCGATGCCGAGATCCTCGATCCGCGCGAAGAGCAATACCTGCACGGGCTGAGCAACGACCTCGCCGGCGACTGCAAGGCGATGCGTCAGCGGCACGATCGGCTCTTCCGCACGCCAGCAGTTGTTGAGTGCGAGCGGCTTCCGCCTCTCAAGGTGATCGACGAGTTTCTGGCGTTCAATCGCGCTTACCGGGTCGATTTAAAGGCCCAGTTCGAGAGCAATCCGGTCCGGGCCGAGGCTTTGCGGACAGCGATCGAGGACGTCGATCAGCTGCATCACGTCTGGAGCACGTTGCGCGAGGCGCGCTGCGGCTTCTACTATGTGATGGTGCGCCGCCAGGCGCTGCAGCATCTGCACGACCTCGTCGGCGCGGAAGCGTTCTACAGAGCCCAGCTTCCGCCGCACGTGCCGATCTGGCAGTTCCAGCGGATGAAGTGAGAAATTGAAGTCCAAGAGATGTATCGCTCGATTGTAACAATTTCCGTTCCAGAGTGCCGATCCGATAACATCCTTCCAATCATCGTCGAGCTTGCCGACGGCCTTCCAGCGCAAAGGATTTGCCTTAACTACCTTAATAACAAGTAGTTGTGGATGGATTCCAGGTGCAAGCGCGGCGATTGGCACACGCCTTGCTTTACTATTTCTCGAATGAATCAAACCAGGGAAGTCTGAAGCAACGGCTTCCCCACGCCAGCCATCCCATCCCCCGGCAACTCAATACACACTCCACCCATCACCCGCTGCAAAGCGGGTGATGTCTTTTCATGTCCCGCTCAATCGAGCACACCTTGGGCACGCAGCAGGTCGCGATCTTCTTTTGAATAAACAACCACCTTGCGCGGATTGATGAAGAGCCAGCAAATCGATGCAATAAAGAAGAGCGACGCGGAGAAAATGAGCGCCAGCCCCCATTCGCCGCGCTGCCCCGCCAGGTAGCCGATGATCGGCGGCGCGAACGCCGTGCCGAGGTTGCCGAATCCGTTCATGACGCCCGCCACGGTCCCCGAATAGCGATGGCCGATATCGATGCAGGTGGACCAGCTGACGGCCATCGCGAAATCCTTGCCGAACGACGCCACGCACAAACAGGCCACCGACAGCGCGGGTACGTCGCTGAACACCAGTGCGAGGACGAAGAACGAGCCACCCAGGGCATAGGCGAGGCATCCCTGCAAGGTTCGGCCCCAGCGCCGACCCCAAATGCGCACTTGGCGATCGGTAAGCAATCCGCCCGTCAAACAGGCGACGCCGCCGAAGAACAGTGGCGCACCCGATGCAATCACGAGTGATGTTTCATCGAGGTGCAAAACCTTGTCATAGAACTTCACGTCCCAGGTGATGAAGAAACACCAGCCGGCATTGCTGCAGAAATACATTCCCGTCAGCAGCCAAATGTTGGGCGAGCGGAGCATCGACAGCCAGGATAACGGCGGTTTGGTCTGCTCGTCCCCCTTCGCCTCGATGTAAGCACGCTCAGCCGGGTTCACGGCCGGATGTTCGGCCGGCGAGTTGCGAAAGAAGTAGACGAAGAAGATCGCCCACAAGGTTCCGATGATTCCGAACGCGATGAACGCCCCGCGCCAGGAGAACCAATACGAGAAGAGCAGGATCATCGGCGGTGCGATCGCGCCGCCCCAGCGTCCAAACGCCCACAGCAGCCCTTGAGCGAGTCCGCGCCGGGTATACGGAAACCAATTGCGCAATGCCCGGGCCATGTTCGGATACGCTCCAGCTTCGCCCATGCCAAAAAGGAAACGCACGATCATCAACAGCACCAGGCTATTGAACACCAGCGGGATCGGATCCAACCAATCGGCCAGCAAGGTCGGCATCGGCACATGACCCAGGCTGTAGCTGAACTTCCACACGCAGCCCGTCAGCGCCGTGAAGAACGACCACCACAAGACGATGCGCACCAGCACCGCCCTTGGCCCATAACGATCGCCCAGCCAACCGCTCGGTACCTCGAATGCCGCGTACGCCAGCCCGAAGGCGCCGAACACCAGGCCGAACAGCTTGTCGTCGAGTCCGAGTGAGACTTCCATGTCGCCTTGAACATTTTTGATGCACACCCGATCGATGTACGTGAGCATCGACAGACTGCACGCCCAGGCGAGCACGGTGTAGCGGACGTTGGTCGGCTTCTCGATCGACAAGGAATCCGAGGTGTCCGAAGACGATACGCCACTTCGCGCAACCATCGGTGGCTCGCCGGGCGCGACACCAGCGGGGGCCGTGTCAGCAACGGCAGGCGTCGCGTGATGGTGTGGTTCGAGGGAGAACGGGGAAGGCCCATCCGTCATGAAAAAACACCTGGGTCCGGAATTCAGCATCATGGGATGCGGAGCAATAAACCAAGCTATCCGCCTTCATTGGCCCGGTCAATGGTGCACTTCGAAAAGCCCGGCAATATAATTCCAGAGTTCAACTCAACGAAAGGAACCCGCATGGAAATGGCAACGATCTACGCCATCGTCGGCACCGCCGTCGTCATGAGCGTGTTGTATTTGGTCGTCCGCTACCAGCAGGTCGGCGGCGACTTCGCGCGGGCCCGCCAGGCCAACGAGATCGCCCAGCGCTGGCTGAGCGATGCCAAGTTTCAGGAAGCGGTCAACCTGGCGCTCAATCCGCCGCCGCCTTGCCCGCCCAAACCGTGGCCCGACCCGCTGTTGCTCCTGACGCTCATGCAGCGCGAAGGCCGGCTCATCGACTTCCTGCTGGAAAACGTGGACAGTGCCGACAACGAGACGCTCGGCGTCGGCGTGCGCGTCATCCATCAAGCGTGCCAGAAAGTCCTGATAGAGCATCTCGACATGGAGCCGGTGCTCAAGGCCGCTGAGAAATCGGTCGTCCAGGTGCCGGCCGGCTTCGACCCGTCGGCGATCCGCCTGACCGGCAACGTCACCGGCTCGCCCCCCTTCAAGGGTACGCTCGAGCATCACGGGTGGCGCGTCACCAAGATCAAGCTCAACAAGCCGGCCGAGGGACAGGACGCCTTCGTTCTGCAACCTGCGGAGGTGGAGTTAAGTTAGATTTTTCGACAGGCTGGCGGCCTGCCCAGGGGAGTCCCTTGCATTTCGTGAAAAACTCGCAAAGGCGGACTTTCACGTCAAGCCTCGGCCAAATTCCCCAAATTCTCGACAAGATATTGTTGTGAATTGACGGGCCGATCCTCTAAAATGTTGTCGATCCCTTTGAAATCCCGGCAGTCCATCAAGACCCTTTATCCCTAGAGAAATTCATGCCTTCCATCAAATGCACCAACTGCGGCGCCGTCCTGAAGACCCCCAACGAGATTCCCGCGGGCAAGAAGGTAAAGTGCCCGAAATGCCAGGAGGCGTTTGTCGTCCAGGCCGAGGAAGAACCCGATGAGCCCGAGGAGGAGGCGGCCGAGGAGGAAGAAAAGGACGAAGAAGCTGCCGACGACGGCGGCGATGAGGATGATGCGCCCAAGAAGAAGGGCAAATCGTCCGGCGATGACGAGGACGAGGAGGCGGACGATGACGATGATTCCAAGACGAAGGGCAAGAAGGGCAAGGACGAGGACGAGGACGAGGACGAGGAGGGGGACGATGACGATGATTCCAAGACGAAGGGCAAGAAGGGCAAGAACGGAGAGAAGAAGAGTAGCAAGAACATGATCCTCATCATTGTCGCCGTGGTAGTGCTGCTCCTCTGCTGCTGTTGCGGCGGCAACATGATCGCCTTCTGGGGCCGAATCATGTCCGCGTTCGGCGCGGCCGGAGTTGAAGCGATTCAAAAGAAACAGGCGGACGATGCGCAAAAGGCGGCCGAGGATGCGTTGAAGAACTTCGACAAAAAAGGCGGCAAATAGCCTTCTGTAATCAAGGCTTCGTCGAAGAAGCGGAATGGCTGCGCAGGGACATTCGTCGCGCACGCACACGGTCTCTTGCGCTTTGGGCAGGCTGAAGGCAGTAGGACCAAAGGCAGATGGAGATGAGCCATTCCATCCAATGCGTTCATTGCCAGGCGGTCCTGAAATCGCCGGTGCCGGTGCCTGCGGGCAAGAAGGTGAAATGCCCGAAGTGCAATGAGTCGTTCGCGACGCCGGGCGCCGCGCCGGAAGCCGCGAAGAGTTATTCCCTTCAGTGCGTTCATTGCCAGGCGGTGCTGAAATCGCCGACACCGGTCCCCGCGGGCAAAACGGTGAAATGCCCGAAGTGCAATGAGTCGTTCACGGCGCCGGACTTGGCGCCGCCGCCTGCTCCGGAAAAGCCAGCGCCAAAGCCGATGCCTGCCAGTCTCAACATCAGCATTTTCACGGGCGACGCCGACGCCGCCATCGCCAGCCTGATGTCCGAGGCCGGCGGCAAGACGCCCGAGCCAAAGTCAGCTGCCCTCGACGACGATCTGGTCACCGAGGAGGACGCCGAAGAAGGAAGCAAGAAAGGTTAACTAGACCGTCCAACATCCAGGACCAAATCCCCGAAGTAGATCAGCGCATGGCCGACAAGCCTCCGACACCTGGTACGAGCCATTCCGTTCAATGCAGCCACTGCAGGGCGGTCTTGAAATCACCGGTCCCCGTGCCTGCGGGCAAGAAGGTGAAGTGCCCGAAATGCCAGCAGATGTTCACGACGGGCGCGAGCGCCGCCCCCGCGCCTGAGCCCGCCCCGTCTGCGCCCATTCCGAAGATGACGCTGGACGACGACGACGACGAGATGGCCGCCGCCATCGCCAAGCTGGAGGCGGAGCAGAAGTTGGGTTCGAAGCCTGCCGCCGCGCCGCCTGCGAAGCCTGCCGCGGAGACACCGTCCGCCGCCGCCGCGCCCATGCCGAAGATGACGCTGGATGACGACGACGACGAGATGGCCGCCGCCATCGCCAAGCTGGAGGCGGAGCAAAAGTTGGGATCGAAGCCCGTCGCCGCGCCGCTGGCGAAGCCTGCCGCGGAGACGCCGTCCCCGGTCGCTGCGGCTATGGCTGCGGCGCCGCTCCCTGGCTCCGACGACGACGACATGGCCGCCGCCATCGCCAAACTGGAGGCGGAGCAGAAGTTGGGCTCGAAGCCGGCAGCCGCCGCCCCCGAGGTCAAGGCAGCCCCGGAGGAAGAAATCCCCGAGATCGACGACGACCTGGTCGTGCCCGACGAAGAAGAGCCGGCCCAGGCGGAGAAAAGCGAGACCGAGGAAGCCGCGCCATCCAAGAGGAAGCGACGCGACGAAGAACATGAGAACGACGAGCCGCGCTCCAAAAAGAAAAAGGACCGCGACGAAGGCGAAGACGACGAACCACCTTCCCGAAAGAAGCGTGATCGCGACGACGATGAGGACGAAGACGACAAGCCGCGCTCCAGAAAGAAAAAGGATCGCGAGGACGAAGACGACGAGCCGCGCTCCAGGAAGAAGCGCGATCGCGACGACGGCGAGGATGATGACGACGAGCCGCGCTCCAGGAAGAAGCGTGATCGCGACGACGATGAGGACGAGCCACCAGTCGTAAAGAAGAAGGACCCTGATAAGGATGACGATGAGCGGGAGCCTCGCTCGAGCGAGAAACAAAAAGAGGACGACGACGATGGCTCATTCAGCGATAAGGCGTCGCCAAAGGCCCAGAGCCCTGACAACCCGGAAGACGTCGCGTCTGACGCACCCTCGGAGGAGAAGAGCAAACCAGTGGACGACGACGGCTCAATCGCCGAGAAGGTGTCGCCAAAGAAGGCCGCCGGCCGCGACGAGAGTGATGATGACGACGACGAGCCGCGCTCCCGTAAAAAGGACCGCGGTGACGACGACGAGGACGATGAACCGCGCTCCCGTAAAAAGGACCGCGGTGACGAGGAAGATGACGACGAGCCGCGCCGCGCAGGCAAGAATAAGAAGAAGAAAGCCGGCAGACCGCTGATGCTCGTCCTGCTGGCCGGCGGCGCCGTCTTCGGCCTGTTCGGCTGCTGCATCTGCGGCATCAGTGGCTTTTTCCTATTCCTTTCCAGCCCGGTTGTGGGCAAATGGGAAACGGACTTCGTGTTCGTCAGGTTCCAGTTTGAGTTCGGCCGATTCGGCAGCGGCAAACTCACGCAGAAGGTCGACGAGCAGGTCATCTTCGGCCAGGTAAGAAAGGCCGAGGAAACTACGGTTCATTTTGATTACACCCTCACGGGCAGGGATCCCATGATCATGACGTTCACGCCAACACGCGTTGTGAGCGGCAGCGAAGTCAAAAAGCACGAGGGTCTATTCCGTCAGACGACACGCTTGCGCGTCACAGTTAACGGCGACACCATGACGCTGATCGACGAGGACGCCGTACGCGATCGCATCAACATTCCGTTGGTGCTGCGCCGCGTGCGCTGACGTCCGAGTTTGACGGCGCAAGAAAAGGACCAGAGTGTGCGAAGACTCTGGTCCAATGGGCGGAATCTTGGGACGAACCCTCCATTCCACCACGAGAGAGAGTGAGCAATAGGGCGAGCATTCCAAGGTGTGAGACTGCTGGGCGACAGACTCCTGGGCGACGCGCCTTTCTTGCCCTCTATCTAACCAGAGGGAAAATTCGCCGCGACCGGACAAGATATCTTGAAAAATCTCGGTTTTCTGGAATCATGAGACTCGTAGGGGCAAGCTGCCAGCTTGCCCCCGTCTCTCGAGAAGGAAAGAGGGACAAGCTGGCAGCTTGTCCCTACGCCTACGGTGGCTGAGGAATCGCCGTGCCGATGTCTGTTTCTCCCGAATCCGATCAGGAATTCTTCGAGCTTCTGGAGCAAGCCCGCAAGGGGGATCCGGACGCGCTCGGCCGGCTCATCGACCGCTGCCGGCCGTACCTGACGAAGCTCGCCCATGACGAAGGTGATACCAGTCTGCAAGGCAAGGTCAGCGATTCCGACCTGGTCCAGTACGCCTGCCTCGATGCGGTCCGTGGCTTCGGACAGTTCCGTGGCCGAACTTCCCATGAAATGCTCGGCTGGCTCAGGCAGATCCTGCTCTATCGGCTCAAGGGCCTACGCGATCGATATCACGCCCAGAAGCGCGACGTAGGTATCGAGAGCCCCTTGCAGTTCAGCGTGGACGACAGCAACAACGCTCAACTTCAAGCCCCCGCAACTTCCCCCAGCGAGCAGGTCGTGCGCCAGGAGGAGCGCGAGGTGCTGGAACTCGCGCTGCGCGGGCTGTCGGCGCCGGACCGGACGATCATTGAAATGCGGCATCAGGGTGGCCACCCCTTTGCCGAGATCGCCCGCCGGCTGCATCTGACTGAGGAGGCGGCCCGCAAGCGTTGGGCGCGCGCGGTCCAGTCTCTCCAAGACGAAGTGCGACGCCTGTATGGACTTTCCTCTGGCTGATTCCTGGATTGAACAGCTTGCCGGGTTCGATGAGGCCCTGCGTCTGGGTCGCGATCCCGCGCGCGCAGAAGCGCTCGATCCGCAACTCGCACAGACGCAGCAATTTCTTCGGCTCATGCAATCGGTTTGGCCGCGCGCCGCCCAAAGGATCGGCCCCTATATGGTGGTGCGCAATCTGGGCCAGGGAGCGATCGGGCCGAGCTACCTCGTCGAAGATCCCGACACGCGGCAGCCTCTGGTCCTGAAAATCCTCTGGCCCGACCTCAGCGCCCACGCGGAAACCCGCGTGCAATTCGTGCGCGACGCGAAGTCGGCTCAGCAACCGCGGCACACCGGCATCGCCGCGCTGCGCGAAGTGCGCGACTCTGGCCCGTTGTGCAGCGTCGTTAGCGAGTACTGTGAGGGCGAGTCGCTTGCCGGGTGGCGCCGGCGCAGGCCGCAGCCGATCGCCTGGGACGTGGCGGGAGTCCTGATCGTGAAACTGGCGGACATTCTGGCAGCAGCTCATCGCCCGGGAATCACGCATGGCAGCTTGAAGCCGAGCAATATCTTTCTGGCGCATGAGAAGGAGATCACGCCGAGCAACCTGGGTCAGGCGGCATTGAAGGTGTCTGACTTTGGGCTGGCGAAGGCGGTGCAGCAGACGTGCCTGCCGTTGCAGGGGGGGCTCGCCTGGCGGATGCCGCAATGCCTGGCGCCGGAGCAGTTGCAGCATCGCACGCTGGGCCCGACGGCGGCGAGCGATCTTTATGCGCTCGGAGTGATTTGGTACGATCTGCTGACGGGTCGCTGTCCGGTCAAGGGAGCGACGCGGGAGGAGCTTGTCGCCCACGCCTACGAGACGGTCCCGCCGCCGCGGCAGTATCGCCCGGAGGTGCCGACGGAGGTGGAGACGCTGGTGCTTCAGTGCTTGGAGCGGCAGCCGAGCGCGCGCCCGGCTTCGGCACAGGCGCTGGCCGACGCGCTGCGGAGACTATTGCCCGAAGATGATTCAGGAAGTGCGCGGCCGGCTTGGTGGAAACGCTGGCTGGGGTGGAGGTGATTTTTGTTGACGCCCAGGGTGAGCGTAGCGAACCCCTGGGCTTGCTTACAACTCCAGCGCATCCAGCGCGTCGATCAGATTATCGAGATCGTCCTTCGGTTTCTCTTCCTTATGTTCCTGCCGCTTCGGGATCCCCACGGTCGCGCCGACGGCATGTCGGCCGTCGGCGACCAGTTCGCGGTCGCGCTCCTCGACGGCTTGCGATAGGGCGTCCTTGTCGGCGCCGCCGAAGAGCTTGGTCAGGTCGATCTTGAGGTTGCCGATGGCGCCGATCGGCGCCCCGGCGATGGCTGGCGTCTTGTAATCGGGGAACATGATCGCTTGCTCGGGACAGACCCGGCTGCACGCGGGGCAGCCTTTCTTGCAGTTGTCCTGATTCTCGACGGTGAGGCGTTCCAGCTCATCGACACCGTAGACGCCGAACAGGCAGAAATCGATGCACTCCATGCAATTGGTGCAGCGGCTATAATCGATCACCGGATACCAGCGTCGGCCTGCTGCCTGCAAGAGTTGTTCGGGCGCAAACGGCGGCGCGCCGGGAGCGTCAGCGACCGGAGCGTGCCCGGCAGCGCCGTTGCGCAGACCCAGCTGTACCATCGCCGGCTGCGCCAATGACCGATCAGTCTGTTTCGCCGCGGCGCGCTGTCGGCATTCATCCGCGATGCGGCGAATCTCGGCGACATACGGCTCGTGCTGATTGAAGTCGCGCAGGTCGAGGCAGTAGATGTGCCGATCGGGCACATCGAGCGAACCGATGCCCTTGGCCGGCTGCGGCTCGCCGGCTTCCTCCTCGTCGTCCTCGTCGGCCGGCGGCTTGAGTTGCGTTTCGCCCCA
>JACXTT010002194.1_pt1 | contig 31303 bp, 30 predicted proteins | sample 9270951 | NCBI WGS metagenome assembly JACXTT01 (sample SAMN15532306, study PRJNA645909) | rock metagenome | isolation source: weathered quartz diorite | place: Puerto Rico | collected 2017-06-21
CCGAGGCCGTGGGCGGCTCCAGCTTCGACGGCGTCACGCGCCTCGGGTCCTCGAACGTATTGGCGGCTTTCAGATCCCCGCCGGTCAGCGTTTCAAAACCCAGCGTCCGCGCCGGCAAATCATCCCGGAAGACCAGCGTTACTTCCTGCTCATTCGCCAGGTGACGGTTCAGCATCAGGATGGCGTATTCGCGCTTCGCCGGATCGAACGTCGCGCTGACATCCACATTCGGGCTGCCATCTTCCGCGCGCGACTGGACGCCGAGGTCCAGCACCTGCCCGCGGCAGTGGGCCAGGGTCCACGCGTAGGGGTAGTAGATGGTCTGCCGGATCACGGACTTGGAATCCGTCATCACCGGCGCGATCACGTTGACTAACTGCGCGAGGCAGGCGACCTTCACGCGGTCGGCGCGCCGCAGAAGTGTGTTCAGCAGGCCGCCCACAAGCAGAGCGTCTTCCAGGTTGTAGACCTCTTCAAGGATGTGCGGCGCTTCCTCGCGCTTCCCGTTTCCACCCCGCGCGCGGTACCAGACATTCCACTCGTCGAAAGAGAGCCACAGGCGCTTGGACGAGCGCATGCGCTTCTGGACGTAATCGCACGTGGCGGCGACTTCTTCGATCTGGCGTTCCATGTCGAGGTTCATTGCCAGGTAGGTGCGCGCGTCGCCCTTGGTTTCGCCATTGGCGGCGTTGCCGTAGTAGCGGTGCAGGCTGATCGCGTCCACCTGCTGGTAGCATTCTTCCAGCACCTCGCGGTCCCATTCGAGGAACGTCGGCATGAAGGGTCCGCTCGATCCGCAGGCGATCAATTGCAGGGAGCGGTCGACGGCGCGCATCTGGCGTGCGGCGTCCACGGCTTTGCGTCCGTATTCGCGAGCTGTCATGTGGCCGATCTGCCAGGGCCCGTCCATTTCGTTGCCCAGGCACCAGGAGCGTATGTTGTGCGGCTGCTCCACGCCGTGCTCCCGGCGCAGATCGGACCACTTGGTGCCGCGCGGGAAATTGCAATACTCCACCAAAGCGGCGGCGGTCTCCGGCGTGCCCCATCCCAGGTTCACAGCCATCAGGGGCTCAGTGCCTACCAGGCGGCACCACTCGATGAACTCATTAGTGCCGAACTGGTTGGTCTCGATGGAATTCCACGCCCGCTCGTGGACGCGTGGGCGCTTCTCCTTCGGGCCCACGCCGTCCAGCCAGTTGTAGCCGGAAACGAAGTTTCCTCCGGGATAGCGGACGATCGGCACGCCCATCGATTTGATCTCGTTCAGCACGTCCTTGCGAAAGCCTTTTGCGTCGGCGTGCGGCGACCCGGGCTCATAGATGCCCTGATAAATCGCCCGGCCCAGATGTTCCAGGAAGGAGCCGAGTAGACGCCGGTCCAGATCGGCCTTTACGCGGGCCGTGTCGATCACAACCCGGTTGGCCTGCTGGGCAGTCAGCATAGCGGGGGCGGCGCCGGCCGCGGCCACCTGTTTCAGGAACGTTCTTCGTTTCATAAGGACCTCCAAAAACCCAACCTGAGAGCTACTTCTTGACGGGCGCGGCCGCTGGAGCGGCGGGCCGCGGGAAATAGGGAGCTGGTTCCGGAACGGCCGCGCCATCCTTACGCGGTGAGGAGGCGCCGTAGTTCACTTTGCTCTTGACGTCGTGCATCACGGCCTGGCCGCCGCCGACGGTGCCGGAATAGTCGCCCAGCAGATCGATGCGGTGACGCCTGCCGGCTAGCTGCTCGCGGATGGATGAGGGCACGCGCGCTTCCATCATGACGTCGCAGCCGCCGAACGTGAGCTTGGTGAACCGGGGCGCTTCCAGCGCGCCCTGCAGGTTCATGCCGTGGTCGACGAAATTGGAAATGAACTGGGCGTGAGCCTGGGCCTGGTTGAAGCCGCCCATGATTCCGAATCCGACGCGCAGGTCGCCTTTTTCGGCGAATCCGGGAATGATGGTGTGGAACGGGCGCTTGCGCGGCGCGGCCACGTTCGGATGCGCCGGATCCATCTCGAACAGCGCCGCGCGGTTTTGCAGATGGAAGCCGTAATCGTCGACCGCGACGCCCGATCCGAAGCTCAGATAGAGACTCTGAATAAGGGAAGCGATGTTGCCGTCGCGATCCACGACGGAGAGATAGATCGTGTCGCCCGCCGACGCCGGCGGATTGCCGGGAGTGGCGGAGCAGGCGGCCTGTCCGCGATCGATCAGCCGGGCGCGCTCCACGGAGTAAGGCTTAGACAGCATGCCGTCCACCGGCACTTTCGCGAATCGCGGATCGGCAACGTAGCGCATCAGGTCGGCGTAGGCGAGCTTTTGCGCTTCGATCTTGTAGTGCCAGGTGTCGGCGTTGTCGAAGCCGAGGTAGGAGAGAGGGAACGTCTCCATCAGGTTGAGCATCTGCAGCGCCGCGATGCCCTGCCCATTGGGCGGAAGCTCATACACGCGCCAGCCGCGGTAGTCTGTCGAAATCGGATCCACCCATTCCGCCTGGTAATCGGCAAGGTCGGCCGGCGTCATGGTGCCGCCCAGCCGCTTGGAGGTCTTGAGGATGGATTGGGCGATGGGGCCGCGATAAAAGCCCGCCGCGCCCTGAGCGGCGATCAGACGCAGCGCTTTCGCCAGCGGAGGATTGCGGAACACTTCGCCTAACGCCGGGGCCGAGCCGTCGCGAAGGAAAATCGCGCGAGCGTTTTCGTCCTTCGAAAGGGAGTAGGCTGAAGCACGCCAAAGTTCCTGAATGATTTCGGTGACTGGAAAGCCCTGTTCCGCAAAATAAATGGCGGGCTGAAAAAGGTCGGCCCAGCCAATCCGGCCGAATTTCTTGTGCAGCTTATCCCATCCGGCGACGCAGCCCGGCACCGAGACCGAATCGATTCCGTCATCGGGAATGCGGCTGTAGCCCTTGGATTTCAAGTAGTCGAGCGTGTAGCCCGAAGTAGACCAGCCGGACGCGTTGATGCCGGTGAGCTTGCCGGTCCTGGATTCCCAGTACAGCAGAAAGAGGTCGCCGCCGATGCCGTTGGACATCGGTTCCACCACTCCCAGGACGGCGTTGGCGGCGATGGCCGCGTCGAGAGCGGAGCCGCCGCGGGCGAGAATCTGCGCCCCGGCCTGTGAGGCCAGCGTCTGGCTGGTGGCCGCGATTCCCTGTTTGGAAATGACCATGGAGCGCGCCTGGCTGCGGTTCTGTGCATAGGAAGGCATGGCTAGAACGAGTGCGGCGAGTGCGGCGATTCCCCCCTTGAGCATGGGACTCCAGATTATATCGGATCGGCGACAATGAAAACGGTGAACGGAGAACAACTGGCGCGTGAAATTTGCGCAACGCTGCACAAAGCGGACCGGCAGGCCCTGCTGGTGGGCGGCTGCGTACGCGACCTGCTGCTCGGCCGGAGTCCGAAGGACTTCGACGTGGCCACCGATGCGCGGCCAGAGGAAGTGCTGGCCTTGTTTCCCGGCGCGCTGAAAGTCGGCGCACAGTTCGGAGTAGTGCTGGTCAAGTCAAGCGAAGCCCAGGTGGAAGTCGCGACCTTTCGCAGCGATCATTCCTACTCGGACGGCCGCCGTCCGGACCGCGTGGAGTTCGAAACCGATCCGCGCCAGGACGCGCTGCGGCGTGATTTCACGATCAACGCGATGTTTCTGGACCCGAAGTCGGGCGACGTCCTGGATTTCACCGGAGGCCGGCGCGATCTGGAAGACGGCATCCTGCGGGCGATCGGGAAGCCGGAGGAGCGCTTCGCCGAAGACCATTTGCGCATGCTGCGCGCCGTCCGTTTCGCCGCGCGTTTCCAATTCCGGATCGAGACCGCGACGGCGGAGGCGATCGCGAAGCTCGCGGACGAGATCCTCGGCGTGGCGCCTGAGCGCGTTCGGGACGAGTTGGTCCGGATACTCACCGAAGGCGGCGTCCGGCGCGGGATGGAAATGCTGGAATCTCTTGGACTGCTCCAGCGCTTGCTGCCGGAGGTTGCGGCGATGCGCGGGGTGCAGCAGCCTCCCGAGTTTCATCCCGAGGGTGACGTGTGGACGCACACGCTCCTGATGCTGGAGGCGATGCGGAATCCCACGCCGACGCTGGCCCTGGGCGTCCTGCTGCACGACGTGGCCAAGCCTCCCACCTTCCGCGTTGCCGACCGCATCCGCTTCGACGGCCACGCTGAACTAGGCGCGCGCATGGCGGAGCAGATTCTCACGCGTCTTCGTTTCTCCAGCGAAGAGATCGCGCGTGTGGAAGCGCTGGTGCGGCACCATCTGCGCTTCAAGGATGCGCCGGCGATGAAACAGAGCACTCTGAAGCGCTTCCTGCGCATGGAGTATTTCGAGGAGCACCTGGAGCTGCACCGCCTGGACTGCCTGTCCAGTCACCGCCGGCTGGAGAATTACGAATTTGTAAGGGACAAGCTGCGCAGCCTGCCCGCGGAGGTCTTGCGGCCGGAGCGGCTGGTCAGCGGCGACGATCTGATCGCGCTTGGCTACCCGCCCGGACCGCGATTCTCAGAGATGCTGGCCGCCGTCGAAGACGCGCAACTGGAAGGCCGTATCGGAACGCGGGAACAGGCCCTGCGCCTGGTGGAACGCGAATTCGGCAGCGCCTGAGTGCGCGCTGGATCAGGGTTGGACGAAGATGACTTCGTTCCGCCTCACCCGGAGAAGCCGCTCGCGCACTTCCTTTTCGATCGCAGAATGGTCCCGAACCGGCGACGAATTGCTCGGCCTTTGGCGCTCACTGAGCAAGTCGGAGGTAAGAAACCCCGTTCGCGGTACCGGTTCCGGACGGCGTCGTTCCGGTGCCGGAAGGAGAACGAGCATCAAAGCGCAGGCCAGGACGGCGATGCCTCGCCAGCGGATTGCAGTCGTTGAAGAAGCTATCTCGACACCAAATGCCATGTTTTGCGCCACAGTTTCAGCGAGGCCTTTTCAAGGTAGGATTCCCTCACCCTCCCTCGTCACTTCAAAACACGCTGATAGTCCTGCTTTGCGTGGACAAGCCGCTCAATAGCGACGCCTGCTTCGAGCGGCCGGTAGGCTACCAAGTAGTTGCCGAAGCCTCGAATGGGCCACAGGCGGACGCCAGCGTTTTCCCTGAGAAACCTTCGCGGGGGAACCCATACCTGGCATCTGGGCAAGATCGGCGTATGTCCTCTCGACAGCTCTACGAAATCGCATCGCCGCATCGAACCCTGCGTGCTCCAACAGGTACGCATAGTGAATGACGAAGTCTCGCCGGGCGGCGGTTCGTTGGACGGCCCGTGCCATCTCAGGGCGATTCACGTCTTCGAACCAGTTCTTGAGCTTCACGCTCCATCGCGTCGAAGTCATCCCTGGTCACATCAACATAATCGCCGCTCTTCACGGCCTCGTCGAGGAGGGCTTCCAAGCGCCGGTCGAAGTGCTCATCAATCGGAAGTGGCTCGCCTCGGGAGACTCGGCCGAACATCTCCGCCTCGGTGCGAACGAGGTCTGCGACGAACGCGTCGGCGTTTGTATAGCGGCCAGAACTCGCTTGCTGCTCGACAAAGGACTTGAGCGAATCTGGGATGGTTACGTTCATGGTCTCGTCCTGAGATCATTCAACGCTTTCTGACGGATATTGTGCCGTATGGGGCCCCAAGATGGGCGGTCGCGGTTAACAGCGCGGCTACGTACTTGCCAGTTCATGAACTCTGAACGCTCGGATCTATTTCGCTGGCGCCGGCGCGGGCTTGAAGTAGCTTTCGTCCGCCGGCTTCACTTCCACGAACTTCTGTTGCTCCTCCATCCATTTCCGCCAGCGCTGCTGCTGGATCTCGGTGAAGATCTGGTCCTTCACCGCCTCGTAAGGTTTCACCCCAGTCTCTTCCGCTTTGAAGAGATAAAACCCGTTCGGCTGGCGAACCGGGCCGCCGACTTCTCCCTGCTTCAGGCGGAAGACGACTTCCTTGATCTCGGGCGGAACGTTATCAGCTTTTGAAAGGGTTGCGAAGTCGCCATCCCTGGCCGCGGAAGCCGAGTCGTCTGAGTTCTCGCGCGCGAGTTTGTTGAAATCGGCGCCGCTTTTGAGATCGGCCAGAAGCTTCTCCGCCTTGGCTTTGGCTTCCTCCTCGGAAAGGAATTTCTTGCCGGAAGACGTGGCAGCGGCCGGACTGGTGGAGTAGCTCACGTAGATGGCCTTCAACTTGACCTGAGTAAAGCGCTCCTTGCTCTGCTCGTACGCCTTTTTCTGATCGTCGGGCGTCACCAGCGTGTGGCGCAGGGCATGTTCGCTCTTGGCGTTGGAAAGAACAACCATCCGTTGGACCAGAAGCTGATCCTTGGCCGGACTTTCCTGATCCAGCTTGTCGGCCGCGGCCAGATCGGAAAGATGTTTCATCAGCGCCACCTGGTTCACAAAGCCGCGGGGATCGCGCTGGTAATTCTGCTGAGCCTGCTGGCCGACGCCGCGCAGCACGGCCTGCACCTCGCCGGCGGTCACGGTCTTCCCGATGCCGTACGTGCCAAGGACGGTATCGGGCGGCAGCTCGGCGATAGAGGCAGTCTTCTGGGGGGGCGTGATCTGAGCGCAGAGCACGGCTGTGAAGGCACAAAAAGGGAGCCAAAGTACTTTCATGGGAGTTCCACGAGCGGAACCCCCATGTTAGCACGCGGCGTTTTGCGCGCAGTTCCTCAGGTCCTGCCGGGACTCTCACTCCGCTTGCCGGGACTGTCGCCTCGCTTGACCTGCGCCCGGCGGCGTCCCGAGGACAGATTCCCGGCAGCTTTCTCCTTCGCCTCGTCGCTGACCTGGATTTTGTTGACCACTTTTACAGCTCCGCAGTTTTTCGCCAGCCGCGTGGCTGTCCCTTTGTGCTGGAGGACTCCGGTGCTCCCTTCCAGATAGGCCACGCCCCCCTGGACGTGCACCGCAAACCGGTTCGAGGAGATTTTGGACGCGGCGAGTCTGGCCCGGATGGCCTTTTCGAGTTCCGCGTCGCTGATTCCGGAACTTGCTGGAGCCGGAGAACTCCGCGCCGGGGTTCGTTTTGGGGCAGCGGCGGCTTTGGTTGGTACCGGAGTCGCCGGGGAGAGTGTTTGGGGGGCCGCTTTGACAGGCGGCGGCGCCTGATATGCGAGGACTGCACTCAGGACGACCGTCAGAAGGGCCGTCATGGTTTTTCGAAAATAGCTACCCCTTGATCGTAGCATCGCCGGTGGCCGCGGGTTCCCCGCTGAGTTCGTGCTGCTCACCGGCAGGCTTCTCTCCGGTCGAAACCTTCAGCAAGGCGATGCCAAGGACGACCAGCCCGTAAGAAGACCATTCGGCGATCGACGGGCGATGATGATCCAGCCACATCTCAAGCAAGACACCCCAAATCAGAGAGGACAGAGACAGCACGCTGGCGATGTGCGCCGGAAGGTACAGGAAGGATCGGGTCATCAGGAACTGGCCGAGCAGCCCGGCCAGGCCCAGCCCCGCCACGCGGAGCGCCACGCCCGGATCCACGGTAATCGCGTGGAGCGCCAACCAACTGCTTCCGGGAACCAGCAGGCTGGCCACCATGCCCCCAAATCCAAAAGCCCATACAACCAGCCCCGTGCTGAAAATCTGGGCGGCCTCCCGCAGCGCGAGATAAGCAATGGAAGCGGTCAGCGCTCCCGAGATACCGACGGCCAGTACCGAAACCGGAGGAGCCGCCGCGCCCGCGGACAGGCTGAGGGCGCCCACAACAGCTAACGCGATCCCGCCGATCTGGAGCCTGGTAACCTGCAGGTTCCTGAAGCGCCACCCCAGCGCCGCGACGAAAACATGCGCAAGGTTGCCCAGCGCGGTCGCCGTCCCTACGCTCGAAGCCTGAAGGTTCCAGAAGTAGCACAGCGCGGAAATGCCGCCGCAGACGCTGCGAGTCCACAGTGAAACTCCGGCCCGGGAGAACGCGGATCCCAGATGGGTGGCGGCCCAGGGCGCCAGGGCCAGGCAGGCGAAGAGACTGCGAAAAAACGCCACTTGGGCCGGTGGCATACGTCCGGCGCAGGAGTGGACCAAGTAGCCCATAAGCCCAAAGAACACCCCGGAAGCAATACCGTAGAGGAAGCCGACCGGCATATTACTTATTATCGTCGTCCCAAAGGGTCGTAAGGTAGGGTTATATCCCTACTTTTCAGTCCTATACAGGCACTACCTACGTACTGGCACGGTCCATTTCCGATTGACGAGGTCATACAAAGGATGCTAAACCTGAGACTGTCCGGAGGTTTTGGTGTTCCGCACTCCGGGGGGCTGCAAAGACTTGTTTCGAGCAAAAGCATGTTTCGCGCAATAGTCCTCGCTCACGACGGTATGGCGGCTCAGACGATCGAGCAATTGGCGCTTGAGTCGAGAGAAGTGCAGGTCCTCCGCAGCTTTGAAACCTTCCCGCGAGGGCACGAACTGGCCAGGCTTCTCAACGCCCAGGCGCCCGAACTGATCTTCATGGACTTGAGCGACTTCACGGTGGCCGCCGGATTGGCTGCCGAGATTCGCGATTACAGCCCTAAATCGGCCATTATAGGATTCGGCGCGGGTTGGGCCGAGGAAGCCCAGCACCGTGCCGGACTGATGGGTGTGGCCGAATTGCTCGTGTCGCCGGTGAACCTGCACTCTTTTCAGTATTGCGTGCATCGGGCGATCAACAAAGTGCACGGCGGGGTTCAGGACAACCTGATCGCCTTCCTCCCCGCGAAGGCGGGCAGCGGATGCACCACCGTGGTGTTGAATACGGCGGGTTACCTCGCTTCCGAGCTCGACAAAAAAGTGCTGGTGCTGGAGAGCGACCTGAATTCGGGAGTGCTTTCCATCCTGCTGGGTGCGCAGCCGCGGCATGGGATTCTGGACGCTCTCGAGAACTCCGCGCAGTTGGACTATTCGATCTGGACGGGCTGCGTGGTCAGCCGCGTCGGAGTGGACTTCCTGATGGCCACCCGGTCGCGTCCGCTGCCCGCCTGGAGCAACTATCACCACTTGCTGGAGTACACCAAGTCGCGGTACGACTTCACGCTGGTGGACCTGCCCGAGGTGGTGAACGAGGCCACCGCCGAAATCTTCCGCCGGGCCAAGTACGTGTTCGTGGTTTGCACGCCGGAGTTGCCTTCGTTGACGCTGGCCAAGCGCCGCTGCAAGGACCTGGAAGCGCGCGGAATTCCCGAGGACCGGATCGGCATTATCGTGAACCGGTGCCAGCCGGTGGACGCTGAAGCTTCCGAGGCTATGATCCAGGAGAAACTGCAGCACGGCGTCGCTGCTGTTTTCCCCAATGATTATCCGACCGTGCAGAGGGCGACCACGGCAAGCACCGTGATCGAACCGCAGTCCGACCTCGGTCAGACGTTTGCGGTGTTCGCCAAACGGCTCTGCGGCATCTTCGATGCGGACCTGCCTCCGCAGGATAAGCACAGGAGCCGGTTCCCCTTCCTGAAGTCCCTCAGCCTCAAACGCCTGATGTTTTAGAGCAGTGGCCCAGACACTCCTGTCTGGTGCCTGCGGTTAGGCAAGGTGGACGCCGCTATCTCCCGCGGCTCAGGCCGAGCGCGCGGATTCGCTTATGCAAATTGGTGCGCTCCATCCCCAGCGTGCGCGCCGCTCCGGACACGTTCCAGTTCGCCTCCTCCAGCGCGCGGAGGATGTGGTCGCGTTCAGCCGATTCCCGCGCCTCCTGCACAGTCGACCGGTGCGCGCCGTCCTTCGGCACGCGGATCTCCACCGGAATCGAATCCAGCGTTAAGCAGTCGCCGGTCGTGAGGATGGCCATGCGCTCGATGACGTTCCGCAGCTCGCGGGCATTTCCCGGCCACGGGTAGCGCTCGAAAACCGCGAACAGTTCGGGATGGACGGTCTTGATCTTGAAGTTGTTGCGCTGGCAAAAATCGTCGAGGAAATACTCGGCCAGCAGTTTCAGGTCGGACGGACGCTCGCGAAGCGCCGGGACGCGTATCGGAACCACGCTCAGGCGGTAGTATAGGTCCTCGCGAAATTTCTCCTGCTGCACCAGCGACGCCAGGTCGCGGTTGGTGGCCGAGACCACCCGCACCGACACCTTGATCGGCTGCTCGCCGCCCACGCGGTGGAACTCGCCTTCTTGCAGAACCCGCAACAGCTTGGCCTGCGAGCCGCCATGCAGGTCGCCGACCTCGTCCAGGAACAGCGTGCCCGAATCGGCCAGCTCGAATTTGCCCCGCCGCGCCGCCGCAGCCCCGGTAAACGCCCCCTTTTCGTGACCGAACAGCTCGGTCTCCAGCAGTTCGGTCGGGATCGCCGCGCAGTTGACCTTCACGAACGGGCCGCCGGAAAAGGGAGAATTCTGGTGGATGTGGCTCGCCAGCAGTTCCTTGCCAGTGCCGGATTCCCCAATCAGCAGCACTCGGGCGTCGGAGCGGGCGGCCAGCGTGGCCTGTTCCACCGCGCGCTGAAAGGCCGGGCTCTGGCCGATCATCTTCGAGGAAGGCCCGGCGAGTTCCCGCAGGCGTTCATTCTCCTTGCGCAGGGTGGATTGCTCCAGCGCGTTCTTGAGCGCCAGCAGCACGCGATCCCGGCTGAGCGGCTTCTCCAGGAAATCGAACGCGCCGGCGCGGGTTGCCTCCACGGCGTCGGCGATAGTGCCGTGGCCCGAGATCATCACCGCCGGCGCTCCGATCTCGCCCTGTCGCAGCCCGCGCAGCAGGTCGATTCCAGTGGCGTCCGGCAGGCGCACGTCCAGCAGGTAGGCGTCGGCGCGTCCGCGGTCGGGGTGTGCCCGGAATTCCTCCGCGGAGCGGCAGACCGCCACCTGGTAGCCTTCGCGCTCCAGGATCATGCGCAGGCTGCGCCCGATGTTCTCTTCGTCATCTACGATGAGGATTCGCTTCATGCGTCTCCAGGGTCTCCTGTGCGGGCGTGGCTGGTTCGTTCAAGCGCCCCTCGACCGCTTCAAGCGGAAGCGTTACGCGGAAGCCGGCGCCGCCCAGCTCGCCTTCGATCAGCTCGATGTCGCCGCCCTGCAATAGGGCGCTCTTGCGGGCGATGGAAAGGCCAAGGCCCATGCCGCGCTTTTTGAAAGTAATGGTCGGCTGAAAAATGGACTGCCGGACCTGCTCGCTCAGTCCCGGGCCGGAGTCGTGCACTTCGATCGCCGCGTAATTTGTCGCCGTCGTGGTCGCCGCCAGAATCTCTCCGCCTTCCCCGGCCGCATCGGCGGCGTTCTCCATCAGGTTGGTGAGGATGCCCTTCACCAGGTCCTGGTCGGCGTGCGCCACAGGAGCCGAGGCATCCAGACGCAGGCGGTAGGTGATCTGCGGGTGGGCGGCCTTGAGGAACGCGACGCGCTCCTCCACCGCGGTGTTGAGGTCCAGCGGCTTGGCCCGCACCGGCGGCTCGGCGGCGAAGTCGGAGAACGCGCGAATCCGGCGCTCCAGGCTTTCGACCTCGTCGACCACGATCTGCGCGGCCTGGTCCAGAAACGCCCGGTCCGCGGATTCGCTGCGCGCCACGATCTCCTCCACGGTGAGACGGATCGGCGTCAGGGAATTCTTGACCTCATGCGCCATCTTGCGCGCCAGCATCTGCCAGCTTGCCAGTTGCGTCAGGTAGACCAGCCGCTCCCGGCTTTGGCGCAACTGCCGGGCCATGCGGTTGAAGGCCTGGATGGCCCGGCCCACTTCGTCCTCACGGTCGGTCAGCACGCGGCTGTTGAGGTTTCCCTCGGCCAGTTCTCCCAGCGCGGCGGTCAACTGCCTCATCGGGCGGGTCACGTGATGCGTCAGGTAGACCAGCAGCGCCAGGGACAGCGCCCAGATACCGAGCGCCAGCACGACGTAGGTGTAGGTAAAGCCGCGGTTCAAGTCGCGCCCTCGGCTGGATTCGAGCGAAGCCCGCGCCGACGTGATCTGCCCAGCCACACGGTTCATCTCGACGCCCTGGAGGTTGGTGGAATAGACCAGCGCCTCGCGGCCGCGCCGGACCATGTATCGCAGTTCGCCGCCCGCCGGACCGGCTAGGGCGAACAGTTCCGCCTCGCCGGAATTCCAGAATTCCTGGAGATCGGCCGGCCATTTGTCTAAATCGGCTTCCGAGTGAGATACCGGCTTGATGCGCCCCGACCCGGCGTCCGACTTAAGCAACGCGCAGGCTCGCTGATAAAAGGCGCGGCCGGTGGTTTCGAGCGTCCGGGAAACCTCATCCAGCTCGGTCTCCCGGGCGGCGGTCAGGCGCAGGCTGCGGTCGAACAGGGAAGTGGTGACCCACAGGGTCAGGCCCAGTGGGGCCAGCGTCGCCGCCAGGAACACCAGAACGAGCTTGGTCCGCAGGCTCACTTCGCAGACGCCTTACTTAATAGCGTATCGCTCGAAGACCACTCCCTTACGGTCGTGGCTCGGAAACGCGTGGCGGGTAGCGCGTCGCCCGTTACCGAGCCGCGCGCGTCTGCAAGCGGTCCTGCTGGACGTGGTCGATGCATCACTTCGCAGAACGCCCCGCCTCGAGGTCCTCAAGGCGCAGAGGCCCGGCGGCGGCCTGCCAGCGGGTTTCCTTATTGCGCGGCGGCCTGGAAAAAATCTCGATCAGCCGGGTGATATTGATGCCCGGCTCGCTGACCACCGGCGGCAGGTCGCGCGCGTCCTCCATGCGCAACTCCAATCTTAGCCAGAAACGGCGCTGGGGGGAGAAACCGGGCGGTACCGCCAGCAATTGGTCCAGGCACCACGCCTCGCACGCCGGGGCCGTCAGGCGCGACTGCGTGCGGCGTGGCGGGCCCAGGCGGGTGGCCTTGAACTTCTCCTCCCACAGGTCGAAGCTGACCACAAACCGCTCGATGGACCGGGACAGCACGTCGAGACTCTGGGATTCCTGGAGCATGGTGAGTTGAGAAAGGAAGCCCACATTGAGGCCGCTACGGAGTTGTTGAAGGGGCTGGCCGGTGAGAAAACGGATCTGGGGAGCGGACACGCGGAGATTTTCACCCTCCTGCCGCACCAGCAGGCTCCGGTTGGTCTCATTCGACGCAGCCAGAGCGACCAGCATAAATTGCCGCCGGTTGGGGTCAGCCTTTGCGCCGCGCTCCGATTGCGCCATTCAGATTGTGACTGCCGGGCAGGCCTCCTCCGCCCACTTCGACTCCCCTAAAAGTTCATTCCAGCGATCAGCATCGGCTCCACGCGGTTTTCCCGAATCGGGAACGCAAGGGCGAGCGAAAAACCGTCCTTTCTGAATCCGAACCCGGCCGAGTGGCGGGCGGTCGCATCCTGACCGCGATTCCACACCGCCCCGGTGTCATAAAACACCTCAAAAAACCGGTACTTGTATTCGACGGTGCCGTGCGCCATCCGGTTCCCTCCGGTCGGCGCAACGTCGAACTTGTTCCAGCCTCTCAATGTGGAGCTGTTCCCCAGGATGAACCGCTCAAAAAGCGGCGCGGCCATCCCCGCCACTCCTCCCAGGAAGCGGACAGCCAATCCGTGGCGGCCGCTGCGGAGCGTGTATCCGGCGTCCACAAGATGCCGGGTGTAGGCGAAGTCGCTGCCTATCGATTTGGTGGCCGCGCGCAGGCCGTAACCTGCATCCACAGAGTGCTTGTTTGCTACCGAATCCTCCCACTGCCGATGATAGCGCAGAGTATTTATCACGGAGTTCGAGGATTCGGATCGCGCGGCCGGAAATTGAGTCTCAAGCTGTTCCAGGCTGAACCCGGATTCCAGGGTCAGCTCGGGAGTGAGCGTAATGACGACAGTCGGCTGAAAATTCTGCCGCGAGCGGTAAATGCCCGGATCGTTGGCGGCGGTCATGCTGTTCCATTGCTGGTGGTAGCTCTCCGCCCGGAAGCGCAGCTTGACTCGCTCCGTGCCCAGCTTGCGGTTTTCGTAGGTCCCGTAGACACCTGCGTTGCGCTCCACCAGCAGGTCGGAATCGCTTACCAGGCCGGCGCCGAACTTGTGGTTCAGGTAGCTGATCGAACTTTCCACTTCCCCCGTCCAACCCTCTTTGGAGTGGTACAGAAACCGCGGCACGGAGATGTCGAAAGCGACGCTGCGGGGGACTACCTCGAACACCACGCGCACATGCTCAGGCTGCGAGCCGCGCACCAGCTTGTGAGAAACAGCGCGGGCATGCAGCTCCTTGCGGATGCGCTTGGCCAGTTCGTCCAGCGCGGCCAGGTCCAGCTTCTCGCCGACCAGCGAGTTCAGAGCTTCGTGGGTGTCGCCGCTGAGGTTGAATCGCCCCTCGCCCGAGACCTCGACGCCTTCGACGGCGTAACGCGAGTTGACGTTGTCCACCACCTCGGCAGCTTTCCTCAAGACCTGGGATGCGGCCGGCAGCGCCAGGAGGCAGGTCAGCGCCGTTAGCCGGAGGCGAATCATGTTCCCAGGTTATGCAGTCCGGCTGCCAACCGGTAAATCATTGAAAAAGAATGGGAAGTCTGGAGTTACAAGTGTGCCCTGACTTCACAGGTGAAGTGCACAGGCCAAGCTGGCGCCTGTGCTTTTGAAAGGAGAGTGGTTTTGGGGTTTAGAGGGCTTTTGCCAGTTCAGCGGCGAAGGCGCTCTTAGGTTGATCTTTCCGCGGGCGCTTCGCTCTGCTGTCGGAACGGCCGTCCCGAGGACCATCGCGGCGGAGAGGGGCTTTGGAATCGCCTGCGCCTTTGACTGCCACGACACCCTTGCCCTTGCTGGGCTGTGCCGGATTGGCACGCAGCAACCGGTCTTCCAGGGGCGCGCGGTCAAATCGGCGGATGATCGACTGCATCTCCTCCGTCGTAGGCGCTTCGATGAAGGCAAATCCCTTCGATTCTTGCGTTTCGTGGTTGCGGATCACTTTGATCGAGTCAGCCACCAAGTCTTCTGCGGTGAGCCACTGCTTGATGTCATCCGCGGTTACCCATGCCGGAAGATTGCCGAGAAAGACGGTAAAACTCATTCAGTTGATTCTTTTACTCCCTGGGTGGAATTGTGGCACTTGAGAAGGAAGGTTCGTAGAGCCTTCCAAAGAATACCAAAGTGCAGACCAACATGCAAACAGAATCCGCTCAGTTCGCCGCGGTTGAGCGATTTATTTTTGGTTCTGCTGAAGCTCAGCTCCCGTCACGCGCCCGTTATATGATGTGGGCATGCCGCCCGATGGACTCACCCGCCGCGATCTGCTCGCCTCCGCCGCCGTCGCTGCCTCCGCCCACCCAAGCCAGGCCGCCGGTTCCTCCGACAAGCTGAAAGTGTGCGTCTTCTCCAAGCATTTTCAATGGACCGACTGGAAGGAGACCGCGAAACTGGCCGCTGAGATCGGTTTCGACGGCGTCGACCTCACCGTCCGCGCCGGCGGCCACGTACTGCCGGAACGCGTCGCAGAAGACCTGCCGAAGGCTGTCGGCATCATCCGGGCGGCAGGCCTCGAAACGCCGATGATCACCGCTGGCATCGCCGACGTCCAATCGCCCCACGCGGAGGATATCCTCAAGGCCGCCAGCAAGCTCGGCATCAAATACTACCGCTGGGGCAACTTCCGCTACCGCGACGACGAGAGCATCCAGTCCCAGCTCGACAAATTGCGGCCCGGAGTGGAAGCGCTCGCCCGGCTGAACAAGAAGTACGGCGTCTGCGCCATGTACCACACGCACTCGGGCCCCGGCCAGGTAGGGGCTGCGATCTGGGACATCTATCAACTGGTAAATGGCCTGGACCCGCAGGCGGTCGGCATCAATCTGGACATCGGCCACGCCACCGTCGAAGGCGGTTTGGGCGACTGGATCACGTCGACACGCCTGGTCGCCCAGCAGTACCTGCGCGGCACGGCTCTCAAGGATTTCTACTGGGGCAAGAGCGCCAAGGGCGAATGGGCGCCGCAATGGTGCGGGCTCGGGCAGGGAATGGTGAATTTCCGGCGTTACCTGGGAATGCTCAAGCAGGCCCGGTTCAACGGGCCGGTGCAGCTTCATTTCGAGTACCCGGAGCTGGGCGGGGCCAACGACGGGAAGACATCGATGAGCATTTCGAAGGAACAGTTCGTCGCCATCCTGAAGCGCGACCTGACCGCGTTGCGCGGCTTCCAGCGCGACGCCGGCTGGGCATAAGTCGCTATTTCAGCGCTTCTAACAACTGGCCCGACAGAATCGACGGCAAGCATCGCCCAACTGTCATCCTGATGGACGATTTCGCACCGGATGGATGGAATCGAGTGCCGGAGTCATTCGTCGAACCGGGCTGCCGGTCAGCTTTCTTCCTTGCGGATGAGGGCCGGATAATCCGGCCGGTCCGCCGCACTGTGGTGCCGGAAGCTGCGCCGCACTTGCCCCGCTTGCAGCACAAAGACGCCGGGCATCTGGAAGCCGTCCCCCTCCATCTTGCCGACGCCGTGACCGCGCAGGATGCCCGCGTCGAAGCCTCGCCACCACACTTTCCAGCCGAACAACTGCCGCAGCCCGCCCCTGGTCAGGCCGAACACCCGGTAGAGCTGCCGCCCCGGATCGCTGATGCGGTCTACATCGGCCAGCCCGTATTGCGCGAAGAACCGTTCGGCCCGCGCGTCGTCGTTCATGTGAACCAGCACGATGCGGCTGCCGTCGCCTTCCAGCCGCTTCCGCTGGGCGGCCAGGTCCGCCAGCGATTCGCGGCAGAACGTGCAGCCGGCATGGCGCAGGAACACCACCAGCAGTTGCGACTGCTCGGACAGCCCGGCCAGGCTTTCCCCGCGCTGCGTGCGGCAGTTCTCCAGAGCGTCGGCCATCTGCTCCGGCTCGCAGATGCTGCCTTCTTCCGCCCAGGCGTGGTACGCGCGGTGCAGAATCAGGCCGAAAGGCACCCACCATAATAGATCGTTGGCCAGATTGATCCAGCCGAATCGCCACGGCAATTCGCCTGCCAGCGCCGCTCCCAGAAAGCCTACCGGCCCGAGGATCTTTCCCAGCAGGCCAACCAGAACGATCGGCCAGTGGCGTAGCGGGTTCGAGGCTGCGATCGCGTAGCCGACGCCATACACGCCGACGATCATGCCGATGCACTGCCACAGATTGGCGTTCGATTCCGCCGGCATGCCCAGCCAGCGCAGCCAGGGCTGCGCGAAGGCGATCGCCGAAGCGCCCCAGAGCAGGTTGTAGACTGCTGCGGCCGCCAGCACCGCGCCCATCCACGAATTTTTGGCATCCTTCGGCACTTACTTACTTGGATTCTACCGGCCGCGCGGTAGCGGCACAAAGTTTTTGCGCTTAAGCTTTCGCGGTCAGTCGACGCGGGCGTCGAAGATCCCGGTGAGGATTCTGCCGCTTCGTTTCATCTGGACGAAGATGCGGTAGAGTCCCGGCTTGGGGAATGCGTACGGAAAAGTCGCCTCGGCGGGCGGCATGCCCGCCATGACATGGCCCGCGTGCGGATTCACCAGCGACAACGACGCCATGGGCACGGTGCCCGAGGGATGCACATGCGCGAACACGCTGAAATCGGTCCGCACGAAGGCGGCGTGTCCCTGCATCCCCATATAAAGCTCCATGCGGGATGCGGGCCGGCCGTCCTTGTCTTCCAGCCGGAACCGGAAGGACTCCGGCTTTGAAGCCCGAAGCCCGTCCGCGGGACGATCCCACACCATCCGGTAGCCGTCACCGGGGCCGGCCGCCGCTGGAGACTCGCCGGCGAGTCCGACCGGCATGCCGCTTCCAGCCGAGTCGTCCCCGGTGAGCGGCATGCCGTCCACCGCGGGAAGCCGGACCTGTGCAGTCAGCGTCTCCGGAAGCCCGCTTTCATGCACGATGTCGGCGAAGAGCCGGTACTCGCCGGCCGGCATCGGCGGCAAACGGTGAACGAACCTGCCGGGATCCGTCATCTCCGGATGCAGATGCCAGACGCGCTCCATCTCCGGCGTCCGGATGACATACAGGTGCATCAGGTGGCCGTGATCCGGAAGCAGGTCGCCGGTTTTCTGGAGCCATCCCGACGTTTTGAGCTCCAGCGTCAGGGTCCCGGCGCCCGCGTCGAAGCTCGGACTCATTTCGAGCGGCTTGTAAATGAATTGCCGGAACGCCTGATCTTCGGAGTCCCACCATCTTTTTCCGGCCGTTCCCACCGCGACCAGGAAAACCGCCGCCGCGGCCATCGCCCATCCGGCGCGGCGCCGGTCGGCCGGCGCGGGGAACGTTCCCGGCTCCAGGCGTCCCTCGCGCACGTACGCCCCCGCGATGCTGACTGCGCCGGCGCCGAGGAAGATCAGGAAAAACAGCAATGCGGCCGCCATCGTCTTCTGCATCGCCAGCGTCCGCGACGCGACGCTCACCACCGGGACCGCCAGTTCGGCCTTTCCCTGGACGCCGTCCACGTAAACATGGACCCGCCAGTTGCAGCACGCCATCAGCCACAGCGAACCCGTGAAGAACTGCGGATCGACCGCCGATTGCGTGAGCGGGTCGGGAGACGGCGTTAGTTGCGCGGCCGGTCCGGTCAGCGGCGAGGGAGCCACCCGGATTTCCCGCACGCCCGGAGCGGCACTGCGAACTTCCACCTCCGCGACGCCCGGGACCACCTGCGGCGGACGCACCGTGACCAGCAGCCGGTACGGGCCCGCGCTGCCCTCCAGAAACACGTCGGGACTGCCCACGTGCGCCGCGCACACGCCAGCCGCCGCGGCCAGAAGCAGAGCCAGCCGCGCGCCGCTCAGCGCCGCACCTTTCGCATCGAGTCGCCCCAGCCCAGGCCCGCCCGGCTCAGCAGGATGGCCACGGCCAGCCCAACCGCCAGGTTGCCAAAGAACTGGAGCGGCGTCTCCCATTTCGCGAACCTGAAGAGCGCCAGGTTGCTGGTGGGCCGCGTGGTGTAGTCCAGATAGTGCACTCCGAAAAACCAGTTGCGCCCGCCGGGACCCAGCAGGAACGACGCAAACGGCCACTGGACGGCCAGCAGCGGCGCCAGGAACGCCGCGCCGAGCGCGGCCGAGAGCGCCCACCGGTTCCATGCGCTCCATTTTTCGAGCACCAGGTCGACGAAGAACGCCGGCACGATCAGCAGCAGCGGAAACGGAGGCGGAATGAAATGCGTGACCTTCTGATAGACCGGCCCCAGCTTCGGCTCTGCGGGAAACAGCGGGAGAATCCAGATCAGCGAGGCCCACAGCAGCATGAACATCGCCGCCATCCGGGTGCACGCGAAACGCTCGTAGGACGCCCGTCCCACCGAAACCAGCACGAACGGAAAGGCCAGGCACGCTACGCGGTAGAAGGTGCCGGTGTGCTGATAAATCGGAAAGGAGAACGCCAGGATGAAGACCGCCACCAGCGACATGAGCATCGCGCCGGCATAGAGGAACACCCAGTTGAGCTTGCGCCGCAGGTCGCCTCCGGCCCGATTCATGGCCCCCAGCGTGAGCAGAATGCCGCCCATCTGGATGGCGCCGTTGCCGAGAAACAGCAGCGTGTGGGGAGGGCTGATGATCTTGACGTCCAGCCCGTAGGCGGCGTGCCACCAGTCGTCAAACGGCGCCGAAACCAGCATTGCGACGCCGCCCCAAGCCGCCAGAAACGCTCCCAGCGGCCCGCGGAATCCCCACATCTTCACGGAGGCTTGCCGCAGCGGCGAGTCGTGGTTGAAGGAGGTCGTCAGGATCAGGTAACCGCAGGCGATGCCGGCCAGCACGCCGCAGAGGTAGATCGCAATGTGCGCCGGAGTCCAGAAGCTGTCGCGGCCGATGGAGCGGTGCCACGAGATGTCCCACTGCACGCCCACGATCGCCGACGTGACCGCCGCCGCGCAGCACCAGACATACCAGGGAACCCCACCCGTCCGGTCCGGTCCGGACCCGGCGACTGCCGTAGCCATGCTTCTATCTTAAGGCCGTATCTTTAAACCGGGACAGCCTGCGTATTTGTTACTTTTGGCCGCGTTCGTACACTACTTTCCCGCCTGCGATCGTCATTACCGGCTCAATCCAGCGAATCTCGTCCTCGGGCACGGAGAGAAAATCGCGATCGATCACGACGAGGTCGGCCAGCTTGTCGGCTTCAATCGAGCCGCGCTCCTTTTCCGCAAACTGCATCTCGGCGGCCCACAGTGTATGCATCTTGATCGCTTCGGCGCGGGTGACGCGCTGCTCCGGGCGCAGCACGCGGCCATCGGTCATACGCCGCGTCACCGCGATGCCCATCTGCAGAAACGGATTGTAAGGATTCACGGCGCGGTTCTTGTCATGGCCGATCATATGGTCGCTTCCTCCCACCGGGTGGATGCCGGCTTCGATGTAGGCTCGCAGCGGGATGAAGTAAGTCATCCCGCGGTTGCCGAACACCTTCTCCAGCGCCGGCCCGTCGAAGTAGAGCCAGGGCGTCTGGATGTCGGCGCCGACGCCCATTTTCCGCGCGCGCTCGATCGCCTCCAGGCTCTGAAAGCTGGCGTGCATCAGGTGGGAGCGGGAGGGCCCGATCGGCCGCTCCCGGTTCAGGGCGTCCAGCGCCCCCAGGAAGACGTCCACCGCGCCGCCGCCCTGGCAGTGCGCGGTCAACTGCCATCCCTTGTCGCGCGCGGCGCGGAAGATCGCTTCCAGCTTCTCGGGCGGCAGGAACAGCAGTCCGCGGTCGTCCTTGCGCGTCTGCCCGTAAAGCTGCTCCCCGAATTCGCCGTAGGGCACGCGCTGGTAGGCGGTGCCGATAGTCATTCCGCCGTCGAGCGTGACCTTGAACGCGCCGAATTTCAGCCACTCGTCGCCCGTGCCGGTGGTGTAGTCCTTGCCGCGGATTTCGGCGGTCACCTGTTCCAGCGGGCGCGAGGCGTCGATCCGCCAGGTGAGCACGGTGCGCACCGGGAGCTTGCCGGCGGCGCGCAGCTTGCGGTAGAGGGCGATATCTTCCTCCGTCACCGCGCGGTCGGAGATCGCCGTCAGTCCGGCCGCAGAGTAGCGCTGCAGCATTTCCTCCAGCGCCTTCAGGTTCTCCTGTTCCGTGAAGCCAGCCGCTTCGCGAAAGCCGCGCAGAAGCGGGCCGGCGTTCTTGAGGATCCCGTTGGGCTCGCCTTTGGAATCTTTGACGATCTCGCCGCGCGGCGGGTTCGGGGTGTCGCGCGTGATCCCGCAGCGCTTGAGCGCCGCCGAATTCACCACCACCGTGTAGCTGGCGTCGAATAGCACGGGGTGTTCGGCGTCGACGTCCAGGACGTCGCGGGTCGGCATGCGCATTTCGCGGAGACGCGTCGGGAAAGTGCGGGGAACCACGATCCATTCGCCCTTGGGAGTCACCCGGGCCCGCTGGCGAATGTAAGCCTGGACGGCGGCGAAGGAGTCGAGCGGCGGCAACTTTTCGCGGAACTCGCTGAGGCCGGCGGAAAGCGCGTGGACGTGGCTGTCGGCCAGCCCCGGCAGCACGGTGCGCCCGCCCAGATCGATCACCCGCGTGGCCGGGCCGCGCAGCGCCAGGATTTCGCGGCTGGAGCCTACGGCCGCGATCCGGCCGTCGCGCACGGCGACTGCTTCGGCCACGCGAAATGACGGGTCCACGGTGACGACCTTGCCATGGTGCAGAATCAGATCGGCGTCGGCGGCGAGGGCCGCGGTCATGGACGCGCAGAGCAGAAAAACGAAGCGCACGTTCATGAATCACCCGTCTCCAATGCGGAACTCAGCTCCGCCTCAAGTTCCTCTATAGTCGGCAGGCTGCCTCTGAGGTTTTCCGGCAGCGCTTCCAGATGCCGGAATTCGGCGATGCCCATTGGTTTCGCCGTGTCGCGCAGCGCGTATTCCACCACGATCCGGCTCTTCGACTTGCACAGAATCAGCCTGATGCTCGGTTGATCGCCGGGGTGCTTCAACCGGTCGTCCACGACGGACAGATAGAAGTTCATCTTGCCCGCGTATTCCGGCTTGAACGCACCCGCCTTGAGATCGATCACCACAAACGCTCGCAGGCGGAGATGGTAGAACAGCAGATCCAGCCGGTAATCCTCACCGTCGACTTCGATGGGATACTGGCTGCCCACAAACGCGAAGCCGACTCCGAGTTCGAGTAGGAACTGCCGGATGTGTTCGAACAGTCCGCGCTCGAGATCGCGTTCCCGCACCTCCGTGGAGAGAGTCAGAAAATCGAAGTTGTAGGGATCTTTGAGGATCTCCTGAGCGAGATCGGACTGCGGCGCGGGGAGCGTCTGCTTGAAATTGGTGACGGCTTTCCCTTGGCGGCGATAGAGCCCGGCCTCGATGTGCATCACGAGGATGTTCCGGCTCCAGCGGCGATTGCTTGCCGGATGTACCAGGTCCGCTCCTCCGGCGACTTCACATAGTCAAGCAGCCTGACATTGTGGCCCCAGGGAATTTGTGCAACAAGCTGTTGCACAATTGGCTCGTCCGGCCAAGCCTCGGCGAAAGCCCTCATGTACTTGAGGTTACGAGGCGATAACCCTTGCATCTCAGGGAGCACTTCTCGCAAGTCCTGCGACAGCGAGTCGATCACCTTGGCTCCCCACCCTTCAGACTGCTGCCGCGCGAGGATCTCGTTGCCGATCGACCAATAAAGCAGCACCAGCTCGCGATTCACAGCAAGCCCAGCGCGCATCTGCGCCGACTGGATTCGCTGCTTGAGGCTTACCAGAAGCGACTGGTATCCCAGCGAAGAAATCGCTTCAGCCATCAACCTTCCAAGCGTAGCCTGGAAGGCTGGAGAATGCCAGTACCCCTAGTGTCCAAGAAAGTGCCCCCACCGTCTCAGGCAAGCTGCACCGTGCAATGCCCGCAACGCTTGGCTGCCAGCGGAATCGCCATCGCGCACTGCGGGCAATCCTTGGTCGTGGGCGCGGCGGGCGCGGCCGGTTTGGTGGTCCATCGGTTGACATTCTTGACCACGATGAAGATCGCGAACGCGACGATCAGAAAGTCGACTATGGTCTGGATGAAGTTGCCGTAGTTGAGCGTGGCCGCGCCCGCCTTCTTCGCATCGGCCAGCGTCGCGTAGCCCTTCCCGGTGAGATCGATAAACAGGCTCGTAAAATCGACCTTGCCCAGCGCCAGGCCGAGCGGAGGCATAAGAACATCGCTCACGAACGAGCTGACGATCTTCCCGAACGCGGCACCAATGATGATGCCGACGGCCATGTCCAAGACATTGCCCTTCATCGCGAATTCTTTGAACTCTTTAAGCACCGAAACTCCTCCTTTCAACAGCCTCTGAAGGGTATCACTCGGTTCCTCCGAGTGCAAAATTTTGAGCGCCCTTTGCCACTTGCCTTCGCCTCGGCGACGCCTTTCGCGGAGGTATACTACAATTTACCGAGGTGTGGCATGAAGAAATACGGCAAGTTCGGTGCGCTCGTGATTATCATTGTGGGCACTCTCGTCTGGTTGGCGACCGCTGGAGTCGGGGAATCCAAGACTTACTACAAGACCATCGCCGAGCTGAAACAGATGAAGGAAACCGGCAACAAGCGGCTCCGCGTCGGCGGGGATGTGGCGGCCGGTTCCATCGTCCGCACCGGCAGCCAGGTAGAGTTCCTGCTTACCGGCGAGGACCAGAAGCTGAAGGTCGTGTACTCCGGTACTGAACCCCTGCCCGACACCTTCCGTGACGGAGCAAAAGCCTTGGCCGAGGGCAAGATGTCGGCGGACGGCACATTCCACGCCGCTAAGATTCAAGCCAAATGCGCTTCCAAGTATGGCGCCAACCCCGGCGCAGTCGGCCCGGGAAGTCCCGTCTACCAACAGCCGGGCGCTCCGAAACAGTCTTTGTAAGAGAAGGCAGGCTCTCATGGAAAATCTAGGCTCGCTCGCCATACTCCTGGCGTTTTGCCTCGCCGTGTATTCGGTCCTCGGCTCGGTGGTCGGCCGCCTCAGGCGGAATCCGTTCCTGATCGTCAGCGCGGAGCGTGCGGTCTACGCCGTATGGCTGCTGGTCACAGTCGCCTCAGTCATCCTCGTTCACGCCCTGATGACCGGCGACTTCCGCTTCTCCTACGTGGCCCAGCACTCAAACCGCACCATGCCGCTGGTCTACAAATTCTCGGCCTGGTGGGGCGGCCAGGAAGGCTCCTTGCTCCTCTGGAGCTGGCTCCTGGCGACCTACGCGTCAGTCGCGCTTTTCACCAATCGCGGCAAGCTTCGCGACATCATGCCCTGGGTCACCGCGACCCTCATGGCCACGCAGACCTTTTTCCTGGTCCTCAACGCCTTCGTCGTCAGCCCGTTCCAGGTGCTGGCCCAGGAAGGCGCCATCATCGCCGTTCCCGACGGTATGGGCCTGAATCCGCTTCTCCAATACCCGGCCATGGCCATCCATCCGCCGATGCTCTATCTCGGCTATGTCGGCATGGTGGTCCCCTTCGCCTTCGCCATCGGCTCGCTGATCACGCGCCAGCCCGGTGACGCCTGGATTCACACAACCCGCCGCTGGAGCCTGGTGACGTGGCTCTTCCAGGGCGCCGGCGTCATGCTGGGCGCAAGCTGGGCCTACGCCGCGCTCGGCTGGGGAGGATACTGGGCCTGGGATCCGGTGGAGAACGCTTCGCTGCTGCCCTGGCTGAGTTCGACTGCTTTCCTCCACTCCGTGATGATGCAGGAAAAGAAGGGCATGATGAAGATCTGGAACGCCGTCCTGGTGGGCGCTTCCTTCTTCCTTTGCATTTACGGAACGTTTCTCACCCGCTCCGGCATTGTCAGTTCGGTCCACGCCTTCGCGCAGTCCCCCATCGGCACCTACTTTGTGGCTTTCCTCGCCATCGGCATCGCCGCCACCATTTACCTGATCCTTGACCGCCTGGACTATCTCAAGAGTGAAGCGCAGCTTGAAAGCGTCATCTCCCGCGAGTCCAGCTTCATGTTCAACAACCTGATCCTGCTGGCAAGCTGCTTCGCGGTGCTGTGGGGCACCATGTTCCCGGTGATCTCCGAGGCAATCTCGGGAGAGAAGATCAGCCTGGACCCGCCCTGGTTTAACCGGTTGATGATTCCCATCGGCCTATTCCTGCTGTTCCTCACCGGAGTGGGCCCGCTGTTCGCCTGGCGGCGCACCTCGATGGAGAGCCTGCGCCGCAACTTCATGTGGCCGGGCATCGCCGCCTGCTTGCTTGTCGCAGCCCTGATCATCGCCGGGATGCGCCAGTTCTATCCGCTGATCTCGTTCGGATTCTGCCTCTTCGTCGCCCTCACCATCATCTTCGAATTCCACAAGGGCTCGTCGGCGATTGCCGCCAAAAACCAGATGAACTATCCGCGGGCCATGGTGGAACTCACTCACCGCAACACGCGACGCTACGGCGGCTACCTGGTCCATATGGGCATCGTGCTGATTTTCATCGGCGCCACCGGGGCGGCCTTCAACCGCGACGCCACCAAGGACCTGAAAGCCGGCGACTCCCTCCGCATCGGAGCCTACGAGTTGAAGCTGAAGCAAATCTCCGATGGCGACAACGAGCTGTACACATGGCAGCACGCCGAGGTCGAAGTATTCAAGAACGGCCAGGCGGTGGGAACTCTGATCCCGGAAAAACAGTTCTATAAGTCCAGCCGCCAGCCGGTGGGACGCGTTGCCATCCGCCGCCGCTTGAACGAGGATCTCTACCTCAACTTCGCCGGCATGTCGGACACCGATCCGTCCAAAGCCGTCATCAACGCCTACGTCTTCCCGCTGGTAGGGTGGATCTGGATCGGCGGGCTGGTGCTGGTTGGCGGAACCTTGGTATGCCTGGTCCCGAGCAAGATCAAACTGCAGTACGCGCGGACCGAAGTGATTGGAGTTACCCGGAAGCATGTCGCGGTCCAGAATTAGCCTTGCCCTGGTTGCCGGCGTCGCTTTCCTGACCGCGGGCGCGGGGACGGCGCAAATGTCTTCGCGCGACTCCAAGCTGGACGTCTACCGCGTCGGCTCCCACCTGGCCTGCCAGTGCGGCTGCAAGGATACGGTAGCTTCCTGCTCCATGCCAGGGTGCGGATTCTCCACGCCGGGACGGGCGAAGATCATCAAGATGCAGCATGAGGGCGTTTCCGATACCGATATCATCCAGGCCTTCGTCAAAGAGTATGGACAGGGTATTTACCGCTCCTCGCCCAACTCAGCCGGCTGGATCGTCCCTTATCTAGTGCTGGGATTGGGCGGTGTGATCGCTGTCTGGTACGTCCGCCGGCTGTTCCGTCCCAAGCCCGCCTTGCCGTCTCTGGACCCCCAGGTCGCGCGCTACAGCGCCGAGATCGAGAAAGAGCTGTCTGACCTCGATCGATGATTATCGCCGTCGCTTCCTTGCTCACCATCGCGGTATTGGTGTTTATTTTGTTTGTGCGCCCGCAGGACATTCCGGCCGCGCCGCCGGTTTCTCCATTCCTCCATCTGGACGAGCGCAAGGCCGCCATTTACGAAAATCTGCGCGACTTGCAGTTCGAGTATCGTGTCGGCAAGCTCTCCGACCACGACTATCAGCAGACCAAGCAGGACCTGCAGCGCGAGCTGGCGGGCGTGATGAGCGAGATCGACAAGCTGAAGCAGCAGTTGGCGGGCAAGAGTGGCGTATCGGCAACACCAGCGCCTGCGCAGGCGGCGCCTGAACCGGCAGGCGCCACCGCCTGCCCGCACTGTAAGGCGCAATTCCCCAAACCCATGAAATTTTGCGGCGAGTGCGGCAAGCCCATGACGGAGGCCGCCTCATGAGATGGCTCTGTGGGGCAGGCGTTCTCGCCTGCGCCTTGTCCGCATTCGCCGCCGTCGACGGCATCGTCGTCAACCGCACCACCGGCGCGCCGCAGGCGGCCGCCACGGTGACGCTCTACAAGCTCGGCCAGAACGGCATGGAGTCGATCGAGAGCGTCAAATCCGACGCCGCCGGCAAGTTCTCCATCAACCAGACCCTCGCCCCCGGACCTCACCTGGTCCAGGCCGTCCACCAGGGCGTCATCTACAACAAGATTCTGCCCCCGGGAACTCCCAGCACCGGCCTCCAAGTGGACGTCTACAACGCCGTCCTCCAGCCCGGCGGCGCGAAAGTCGCCCAGCACTTCATTCTTTTCGAGCCGTCCGGCACCGAAATGGCAGTCACTGAAAGCATTGTTTATCAGAATGACGGCAAGACCACGTTCAATGACCCCAATCGCGGGACGCTGCGCATCTACGTCCCGGAGGCCGGCTTCAAGAGCCTGACCGTCAACGCCACCGCGCCGTCGAGCGTCCCCGTCCGCAAGGCTGCCGAGAAAACCTCGGAACCCAACGTCTACAAGATCGACTTCGCCATCAAGCCCGGCGAATCGAACGTCCAACTCAATTACTCGGTCCCTTTCACTTCTCCCGGCGCCTTTGAAGGGCGCAATCTCACCGGAGCGCCGGCCAGCCTGATCGCGCCCGACGGCGTGACGCTGAAAGGGGACGGTCTGGAGCCGCGCGGCCAGGAGCCGCGCACTAAGGCCAGCATCTACCAGATGAAGGCCGGCTCCTTCAAGGTCGAGATCTCCGGCACGGGCTCGCTGCGCCAAGCACGTTCCAGCGAACCCGAAGGCGAGAGCGGACCGCAGGTGACGACGGTGCTTCCGAAGATTTACGCAAAGCTCTACTGGATTCTCGGCCTTGGCCTGGGCATCCTGGCTCTCGGATTCATTCTTCTCTATCGAGCCCACCAGCCGGTCCGCGCCGAAGCAGCCAACCCTCAGGTCAGGAAGAAGGGAAAGAAGTAGGTGAGCGCCGTCGCCGTCGAAGACGTCTGGAAATACTTCGGCGACTATCCGGCGTTACGCGAGATCACTCTTTCCGTGGAGTCGGGGACGTGCCTGTCGCTGCTGGGACGCAATGGTGCGGGAAAGACCACGCTGCTGCGCATTCTCGCCGGCTTTTCACATTCCTCCAAGGGCAAGGTCTCCGTGTTCGGCAACCCGACGCGCCACGCCGACACGCGACGCCGTCTGGGAGTGCTGGGGCACGGCATAGCCGTCTACGAGGAACTGTCGGCCCTGGAAAACCTGGAACTGTTCGCGCGCCTCTACGGCCTTGAAGACCCGCGCCGGTCGGCCATGGAATGGTTGGAGCGCACCGGACTCGATCGCGTCAAGGACGGCTTAGTGCGCGAGTTCTCGCGCGGTATGCGCCAGCGCCTGGCCATCGCCCGCGCCTTCCTTCACGGCCCCAAGCTGCTTCTGCTGGACGAGCCGTTCACTGCTCTCGACGACCGCGCCATCGCAGTGCTGCAAGCCGTGCTCCAGCAGGGGCTGAAGGCCGGCTGCACCATCGTCATGTCCACGCACCAGCTCCGTGAAGCCATGGAGCTGTCGACGCACGTCGCCCTGCTGGTCCGCGGACGGCTGGTGTTCCAGGGCGAGCGCCCGCCCGAGATGATGAGCGACCCCGGCTGGCTGTACGCGCACTACGGAGAGCTGTGATGCTGTTCGCGCGCCAGACCATGACCATCGCCATGAAGGACCTGCGCGCCGAGCTGCGCACCAAGGAAGCCATCAACTCGGCCTTCTCCTTCTCGCTGGTGATCCTGCTGCTGTTCAGCTTTGCCTTCGACCCCACGTCGGAATTGACGCGCGAGTTCTCTGGCGGCCTGCTCTGGATGAGCTTCGCCTTCGCCGGCGCGCTGATCCTGAATCGCAGCTTCGCCCGCGAGCTTCCCAACGATTGCCTGGACGCCTTGGTGGCCTCGCCGGTATCGAGCGCCGCTCTGTTCCTCGGCAAGACCATCGCCAACTGGTGTCTGCTGGTGGCCGTGGAGCTGTTTGCCTTCCCAGTCTTCGCGATTTTCTACAACGTGAGCTGGCCCAAGCAGTCCTGGGTGCTGCTGCTGGTGATCGTGCTCGGCACCTGGGGCGTCACCATCATCGGCACCCTGTTCAGCGCACTGACTGTCAATATCCGCCTGCGCGAGGTGATGCTCCCGATGCTGGTTTATCCCATCCTCATCCCCTGCCTGATGGCTTCCATGCAGTTGACCGTGAACCTTCTGGCCGGCGAGCCGCTGGCCGAATCCATGTACTGGATGAAATTCCTGGTCGGCTTTGATGTAATCTTTACTTCACTGGCGGTCGTCCTCATTGAGACCGTGCTTGTTGGATGATGGCTCAAGAACGCCAAAGGCTCATCTTATGCGAAAGTATCTGATCCACGCGTTTCTGCTGGCCGGAATCGTGCTGCTGATCCGGAACCTCCATGTGGTCCTGATGGAGCTGCCGGACGACGCGGCGCAAGGCCCCATTTACCGCATCCTCTTTTTCCATGTGCCTTCGTTCTTCGCGGCCGGCATCGGCTTCATGGCCGTGTTCATCGGCAGCGTGATGTATCTCATCAAGAGGGATCTGCGCTACGACTCGTTCGCCGCGTCGGTCAACGAAATCTCGGTGATCTTCTGGACCATCGGCACCGCGCTCGGCTCGCTGTGGGGCCGGGTGATCTGGGGGATTTGGTGGACCTGGGACGCGCGGCTGACTTCGGTGTTCGTGGCCTGGCTGATGGGCGTGTCTTACATGATTCTGCGCACGTCGATCGACGAGCCCAACCAGCGCGCCCGCCTCTGCTCCGTGCTTTCGATCCTGGTGACGGCCGACCTGCCGATCGTGTGGTACTCCATCGAGTGGTTCCGCACCCAGCATCCGGCGCCGGTATTGCGCGGCGGCGGCTCCATCGATCCGGCCATGAAAGCCGCCATCTACGCCAACGTCTGGCCGCTGCTGCTCATCGGCGCCGCGCTGGTGCTGATCCGGCTGCGCCAGGAAGAGATGCGCCGCGAAATCGACGGACTGCGGCGGCTGGTGCACGCCCTGTAGCCTGAAACGGACGAATTCACTATGGACCCACGAAATTTCACCTACATGTTCTATGGCTTCACCGTGGCTTGGCTGCTGGTGACGCTGTACGTACTGTCTCTGCACATCCGGGAGCGCAAGATCCAGGACGAGCTCAGCCGCCTGAAGAACATGATGGAAGACCGGGAACGGGAGCGAAAGTGAAAATGGAACGACGAAGCCTGATGAAGCTAGTGGCCGGCGGCGCTTTGACCGGCCTGGTCACGGACCGCGAACGAAAGGCCCAGGCGCAAGTGGCGCGCGCGACCCGCGGCATGCCCTCGCCCAAAATCAAGGATGTGCAGGTGATCGCCACCGCGCCTGCCGGCCTGCGACTGGCCGTAGTCAAGATCGTCACCGACCAGGACGGCCTGTACGGCTATGGCTGCGCCACTTTCACGCAGCGCGCCGACCTGGTGGTGATGGCGGTGGAGAAATACCTCAAGCCGTTCCTCATCGGCAAGCCCGCCGACCGCATCGACGACACCTGGCAGGCCTGCTACAACAGCTCGTATTGGCGCAACGGTCCGGTGCTGAACAACGGGATTTCTGGCGTGGACCAGGCGTTGTGGGACATCAAGGGCCGGCAGGCCGGGCTGCCCGTGTACCAGTTGCTGGGCGGCAAGTGCCGCGAGGCGGCGGACTGCTACGGCCATGCCAGCGGCGAGGAGATTCCTCAGGTCATCGAAAGCGCGAAGCAGTACATGGCGAGAGGATTCCGGCATGTGCGCGTCCAGGTGGGCGTGCCCGGCATGGCCGGTTACGGGGCCGGCCGCGGCGGTGTCACAGTGAAATCGCTGCACTCCGCGCCTGTGTTCGAGCCCGCCGCCTACATCCGCCGCGCGTTGAAGCTGTTCGAAGCCTGCCGCCAGGAATTGGGCGAGGAGATCGAGCTTCTGCACGACGTTCATGAGCGGGTCACACCGACCCAGGCCATCCAGTTCGCCAAGGACGTGGAGAAATTCAAGCTGTTCTTTTTCGAAGACCCGCTGTCGCCGGAGGACATCGCTTATTTCCGGCTGATGCGCCAGCAGTGCGCCACGCCGATCGCGATGGGCGAGCTCTTCAACAGCCCGCACGAATGGACGCCGCTAATCGCCGAGCGCCTGATCGATTACATCCGCATCCACGTGACCCAGGCCGGCGGCCTGACGCCGTGCCGCAAGATCGCCGCGTTCGGAGAGCTGTTTAACGTGCGCACCGCGTGGCACGGGCCGGGCGACGTGTCGCCGATCGGCCACGCGGCCAACGTCACGCTCGACTTGGTGTGCCACAACTTCGGCGTGCAGGAGTATTCGCCCTTTAATGAGCGTTTGCAGGAAGTCTTCCACGGCTGCCCCGTAATGAAGGACGGATATCTCTACGCCAACGAAGCCCCCGGCTGGGGAATCGAGGTGGACGAGACCGCGGCGAAGAAGTATCCCTTCGGCTACGGCGAGCGCGGCGAGCGTCAGCAATACAATGGCGGCTGGGGCGAAGTCCGCAAGCGCGACGGCACGCTGATCAAGCAGTAAGAGTGAGGCAGGCTGAAGCCTGGCTTGAGCCTCAAGAACTTCGCATAGCAACTCGATTTCCTTCTGAATCAGCACAGTAAGGGGAAATTCGCATGCCGGGAGATTCGCATTTGCAGCCAACGGCCCGTTTTGGTGTAGACTTGCACTTA
>JACXTT010002196.1_pt1 | contig 31277 bp, 18 predicted proteins | sample 9270951 | NCBI WGS metagenome assembly JACXTT01 (sample SAMN15532306, study PRJNA645909) | rock metagenome | isolation source: weathered quartz diorite | place: Puerto Rico | collected 2017-06-21
GCCCGCGCAAACGCCTGGAAGTTATTGCGCAGCCCGGAGCAGGTGGCGGTGGCATTTTCCAGAAAATAGCTCCGCGCCTGGGCGTGGAACTCCGCATCGCTGACTGCGGGTTGGGCCGGGGCAGCGGCCGGCGCGCTGGCGGCGGGCTGGACTGGTGTGGGCGGCGCGGCGGCCTGAGCCGCAGCAGGAACCGCGCGCGCGGGAGGGGCTGTCCCTTTTTTCGGAGCTGCGAGCAATTGAGACACGTCGTGGCCGGCTGGCCTGCCTTCCAGCAGCTCATAAATGGCCTCCAGCAATATGGAAGGTGTGCAGCGGACCTTGAGCAAGGCCTTCTGCGCCCCAGCCGCCGCCGCATCTCTGGCCAGATCGTCCATGTACGAATTGGAAAGCACGATTACCGGCAGTTGCGCCAGCTCGGGTTGAGAACGAACGAATTTGAGAACGTCCACGCCCGTGAGTTTAGGCATCATCAAGTCCAACACTATGAGATCCGGTTTGGAGGTGCGGAGGGCTTTGGACGCGGTCAGACCATCGTGGGCCGGCTCCACGGAAAATCCACGCCGCGCGAGCGCTTCCTGATAGATGCGCAGCACGAGCGGATCATCGTCCACGAACAGGATTCGTTTCATCGGCAGTGCTATGTTGGTCGAACTGGCATCTCGGTCCGGCGATCTGCGAAATTGTTGAGCTTCATGTTACCTGAGCAAGCAGTCGGGTCAATTCTGGATGGCGATTTTCCTCAGTTCAAGTCAGGGCCAATGACAACGTAGCCGCCGACCTCAGTCGGCGCATTATTGCGGACGAAAAGTGAGCGCCGACTGACGTCGGCGGTTACGTTCCGCTCGAATTTCAGTCCGGGTAGCCATTCGGATGGCGTTGATGCCAGTCCCATGCGCTCCGGATGATGTCTTCCAGTTTGGGGAACTTCGATTTCCAACCCAACTCACGTATCGCTTTCTCAGCGGAAGCGACCAGCCGCGGTGGATCACCCTCACGGCGCGGCTTTTCGATGATGGGTAACTTCTTGCCCGTTATGTGTTCACAGGTCGTAATCACCTGCCGAACCGAATAACCGTCGCCATTTCCGAGGTTGTAAAAGCCTCCGCGTCCTTCGGCCAGGCCGAGGATGTGCGCCTGCGCCAGATCGACAATGTGGATGTAATCCCGAATGCATGTGCCGTCGGGCGTCGGATAATCAGTGCCATAAACTTCGCAGTGCTCCGCGAGGCCGAGCGCGACCTTCAGCACGTTGGGAATGAGGTGAGTCTCGGTGCGATGGTGTTCGCCGAACTTTGCGCTTGCGCCTGCTGCGTTGAAATAGCGGAAAGCGATGAACTCCAGGCCGTAAATCTGTCGGTACCAGGCCAGAATTTTCTCGAACATGAGCTTCGATTCGCCGTACGGGTTGATCGGCCGCTGCGGCAGGTCCTCTGTCATCGGCACGTGGTCCGGCGGGCCGTACGTCGCACAAGTGGAACTGAAGACAAATTTCCTGACACCGCATTCGACGGCCGCGTCGAGCAGCTTGAGGCCATTGACGACATTGTTGTGAAAATATTTTCTTGGATTAGCCATGGATTCAGGCACCAGCGCATTGGCCGCGAAGTGCATGATGGCATCGGGCCGGGCTTTCTGAGTGGTATGCAGGAGATGGTTCTGCTGGTCGGGCTGGCCCAAAACGAACCGTGCGCGGGCATCGACTGCGGAGCGGTGGCCCTCGCTCAAATCATCATAAACCGTCACGGAATGACCGGCGTCGAGCAGTTGCTCAGTGCAAACCGAGCCGATGTAACCGGCGCCGCCGGTGACCAGGACGTTCATGAAAGGCAGGCTAGACGGGGCTGGCCAGAGGCTCAATCGGGAAAAGCAGGCGCGAGCAAGCAAGGGGTCAGCCAATGCGGACCTAGGAGACGGAGCGCGGAATGGGGCATTGCGGAAGCGGCCCTCAATTCTTTGACAATCAACCTAAAACCTGAGAGGTTTGCTCAGGAATGCCTAGGGACGAATGAAAGATTTCCTGCAAAACCTCTTAATCTTTTTTGCCTTGTGCCTTTGCGGCCTGGTTGCTTTTCAATGGGTGCGCGAGACCGATCTGCGCAAACGGCTGCAGGATTTGACTAATGTGGTGCATGATAAGACGGAGGCGATCCTGAATCTCGAAGCCGCCGTGCGTCGCGACCATGAGGAAATCCAGCGTCTTGATACTCAGCGGAAGCAGCTCACTCAAACGGTCAAATCGAACGACATGCAGATCGCCCAGTTGTCAAAGGATTTGGACAAAGCGACCAACGATCTCCAAAAGACGGAAAAACAAATGCTCGTGTACAAAGATGCCTACCAGAGGACGAGCGAGAATCTCACGAACGCAAACCAGACGATTCTCGAGCAGAACGAACGGATGAAAAAACTGGCGGAGGAAGGCAGCGAAGTAGTCAGAAAATTTAACAAACTGACGGCCGACTATAATGCGCTGGCCGAGCGGTGGAACCAGCAGCAGGAAGAGCTTGCGCGGCAGGCGACCAATGCGCCGCCGAAGAAGTAAAGCGCGAAGAGCGTCGAGCGTCGGAGCGTGTGCGTTTTCACGCTCTTACGCTCCACGCTCCGACGTAATCACTTGGCCGGCGGCGGGGCCGGGGAAATCGCGAATGAAACCTTTTGAATCCCCTGGCGCCGGACCAGGTCCAGGACGCGATTAATGGCGCCGTGCTTCGTTTCACGATCTCCACTGATATAAACGGGCACATTCGTGTTTTTCCGCAGGGCGTCGATCAGGATTTTTTGCAACTCATCCAAATTCACGGAATTTTTCTCGTAATAGACCTGACCATTGGCTTTGACGGAGATGTTCAGAATGTCGGGCTTGAAATCGCGCTTCGCCGTCACGGCGGTCGGCAAGTCCATTTTGACCGTCTGCATGCGCATCATGCTGAGGCTGGCCAGCAGGAACGCCGCGAGCAGAAAGAACATGATGTCGATCAGCGGAATGATCTCGATGCGCGCCTTCTTGTGAGGCAATGGCGAACCAATTTTCATACCAAAACCCCCAACCCCCAAATCCCAAATCCCGAACAATCTCCAACTTCCAAGTCCCAAGAACATACGTGCAACCACTGACTGCTTGGAGCTTGGATCTTGGGATTTGTTTGGAGTTTGGGTTTTGGAACTTGGGATTTCTCTCCGACTTCGGCGCTAGACCGTCGCCAGTTGCTGCAGTCCGGAGTGTGAAGCACAGATGGCATGAGCTTTACCAACTACGGTTGTTGCGCGGGCGGCGGGGCCGAGATCGCAAACGAAACCTTTTGGATGCCTTCCTGGCGCACCAAATCGAGCGTGTCGATGATCATGCCGTGGGTCGCTTCGGGATCTCCGGAGATGTACACCGCCACGGTGGGATTGGTGCGAAAATCGTTTGAGAGGTAGCTGCGCAGTTCGATCGAGGTGATCGGGGCTTTGTCCAGGTATATATCCCCGTTTCTCTTCACCGCGAGGTTGATAATGTCCTTGCGGTTGCTCTTCGAGGCCTGCTGGCCCGTGGGCAGATCCATCTTGATCGACTGCAGGCGGATCAACGCCAGGCTTGCCAGCATGAACGACGCCAGCAAAAAAAACATGATGTCGATAAGCGGAATGATCTCGATCCGCGCCTTTTTGTGCGGAAAGGGAGAACCGATCTTCATACGAAAAGTCTCGAGCTTGGTGTTTGGAGCTTTGTCAGCATGTCATCCTGCAACCTGGCGCCTACGTGGTCGAAGCTCCTTCGCGCCGGAATTCCATCGTATCGAACCCCTTCTGCTTCGCTGCCAGGACCATTACCTCGACATTGGTGGCCGCCGATTCCAGCTCGAACTGCAACTGGGCCAATTTGCGAGTGAAATAGTTGAACGGGATGAGCGAAATGATGGCGATCGCCAGGCCGCACATGGTCGCAATCAGCGCTTCGCCAATGCCGCCCGTGATCGTGCTGGTCGCCCCTTCGACGGTGGCGCTGCCGAGGGACAGGAAGGTCTTGAATATGCCTGAGACGGTGCCCAGCAGGCCCAGCAGCGGAGCCAGTGTGACAAGGGTGTCCATGACCGTCAGGAACCTCCCGGCCTTTTGCAGTTCCACGCCGGCCGCCACTTGCAACGCGCCCTGCAAGGAGGAATGGAAGTGGTTCATCCCGTGCCAAATCATCCGGATGGCGGGGTCATTGGAATCCTTGGAAATCCGGGCGGCCTCGCGAAAGTCCCCGTTCTCCAACGCGGCAAAGACCTTTTCGAGTGTTTGGGGATCGCGTTTGAGGCTCTCGCGCCACCACCAAAACGTGCGCTCGCCCACCACCGCGACCGCGACGATGGCGGTGATGAGGATCGGCCACATGATCGGCCCCCCTGCTTCAAAGTATTTCACCAGTATGTTCGCCAGCATAACTCATGACCCTTGCCTTGGAGACCGAACACCTCTCTTGGAACCAGCGCTCTTGGTCTGGTGCTCCGTCTCATTCATCCATTTCCTTCAGTTGCGCATTCCGCCGAGCCTACGCGGACCGTCGGATTTAGTCGAGAAATTCACCCTCCCTGCAGATTGAATTGGAAGGGAACATAATAGTATCGTGTTTCACCCGGCAGCCAGCGCCAATGATTCTTGACCCACTGCACGGCGAAGCGATCCAGGACAAAGTGTCGCGAGCTTTCTTTGATATCGACTTGGGTGGGCAGGCCCTGTTGATCCACGACCACAGAGAGCATGACGGTGCCTTGCAGCCGCTGTTCCCTCGCTTCGCGCGGATAACTCGTCGGCCATGGAAAGGTGCCACCCTCCCCTTGACCGGGCACGAACTTCTTGGGTTGTGGTGCCACTTGAGTGATGGGAGGAGGCGGTGCCGCTCGGCTCATCGGCGCCAGGGCCACAGGGCCTTCGACCGGGACGGCAAAGGCTACGTTCGGTGTGTTCGCCGCCACGACGGTCGGGATGGGCGGCGCTTCGACCGGCGCCTCTTGTGTTTCCTGTGGTTCCTCCGGCGGTTTAGTTTGCGGCTGCGGCTTTGGCTGTTCTTCGGGAGGAGTGAAAATCACTGGGACGATTTCGGGAGGTGGCGTGATTGGCTTCTCGACGATCCTGGGCGGCCTTAATCCGATCAAGCCGATGATCAGGAACAGAGCGCAAATCGAGTCCACCCACGCGATGCGACGGTACGAGTCTTTGAACTCCGTTGGCAAACAGAGTCGCGCTAAATCATCCGAAAGCTGATACCCTCCGGCGTTTTCAGCGAACGGATTGTACGGGACTGAAGTGCTCGTGTCGCTCATATGTCTCCAAGCCTTTTCCGGCACATTGTGCGTAGGCAGACGAAACGACGCCCAAGCTCAAAAACCGCCATCCGAATAGTTGCGATATCCAAAATTCCAGGAGGTGGAATTTGATGCGGGGAGCAACCATCTGGGAGGCGTTGCTGGTTTCTGTGCCTCCAAAGGCACATGGCAACGGCGTTTAGATGAGCGCCGTTCTCGCTCGGTTGCGACGGTCTAAGTCCCTCTATCCGTGCCACTTGCATTCCACTCTCTCTGTCCTGACCAATGCCCTGCCAAGCCGTCTTCCGGGTCACACCTTAATCTTATGCTGCTTCAGCCGTTCCGCAACCATTTCCTTTGTAAAGCGAAATCAAAAGTAAAATTATTTTTCTTGCATTCTTCATCGAGAAGGGGTTAAAAAGCGCCAAGAGTCATTCCGTAACCAAACCCAACTAACGTTATGAACGAACTCCAAAGGAATATCACGTCATATGTACGCGCAAGCCTGCTCGCCGTTCTGATCTGTTTGCTCTCCGGGGCCGGTCTTGCAACGGCGGCAGATACTAACGCGACCACAATGAAGCCGGTGGTTGTGACCGGCTCATACATCCCCACGGCGGAAACGGTGGGTCCGGCACCAGTCGAAACCATCGGTACCGCTAAAATCGAACAGATCGGCGCCCAGGACGTGCTGGACCTGGTAAAGAAGGTCAGCACCGCGTTTTCCGGCAACGTCAACGTCGGCCAGACCGTCAACAACGGCGGGTTCGGCGAAGCTAACGTCGCCATCCGCAATCTCTCGACCTTGGTGATGCTCAACGGCCGCAGGCTCGGCAAGTCTGCGTTCAGCAACGGCCAGTTGGTGGACCTGAACACCATTCCGCTGGCAATCGTTGAACGGATCGAAATTCTCAAGGACGGCGCTTCCGCACTGTACGGGTCGGAGGCTGTCGGCGGTGTAGTCAACATCATCACGAAGAAGGACTACAATGGCGTGGAACTCAACGGCCGTTATGGTTTCGCTACCGGAAGAGGCGATGTCACTGAGCAGCGAGCTTCAGCGGTGGGAGGGATCACAGGCGAGAAAGGGTCCTTTTTCGCCGGTGTGCAGTATTACCACATGGACCCGCTCATAACGCGGGACCGGGATGTCCCCTCGTTAAGCAGGGACCAGTTGACTGCTTTGGGAATTGATCCATCCTCAAGCGGCTACTTCAGCCCGAGCTTTCCGGGTAAAATACAAAGCAGGCACGCCAATGAAAGGGCGGTCAGTTACCTTTTAGCCAATTCGCCTTTTTTGGGCCCGCAGTCGCCCACGGGCGTCCCCTTTCCAGGCTATAACCCAAACCTCGTCGGAGGGCCGCCTGACGCCAATGGATTTTATCATACACCTGGCAGCCCGCCGGTGTTCCCCGGCCAAACATTCACAGGGGCCGGCGCAGTTGACAACTACAACGCCTATGCCATCGCAAATGGATATGTGGACCCAACCGGTAACGGCCTTGGGCCCTACGTTGCATTGCCAGGAGCGTTCAGGACCGCTGGCCTGCTCAACACGGCATTATTTCCGGGCCATGCTTCAATCCTGTCGCAGGATCGAAAACAAGCCTTCGCCACCGGGGAGTACGATTTGTTCGGAAAACAGATGCAGTTTTTCGGTCAATTCCTCTTTGCCAACACTGAGAGCATTGGAGGGCTGGCGCCTTCTCCTGTTATCGGCCTTGATCCTGTCAATTCCAACATCAATGTACCCGCCGACAACGCGTACAATCCATTCGGCGTAGCACTCGGCCCCGATGGGGTGCCAGGCAATTTCCGCTACAATCGCGTCCGCTCACGTTTCATCCAGAGCGGCCCCAGGATCTTTGATAGCCAGACCGATTTCTACCACATCGTCGCTGGATTGAAAGGCGAGTTCGAAAATGGGTACACCTACAATGCGGCTTACACCTACAACCAGGGCGACCAGATTCAATTTACTCGAAACGCCATCAACGGCGCCGCGCTCGATCAGGCCCTGGTGCCGAACGCCGACCCGATGCTGGCGGCCGCTGGCCTCAGCCGCCTGCGCGATGCGAATGGTAATCTGGTGCCCATGTACAACATCTTCTTTTCACCCACAGCTCCATATCCAACAGCCAGCGGGCCTAACAGTCCAGACACAATCCATGCCATCTCCACGTCTCTGTTCCAAGTCGGCAAGTCCACCGAATGGGATATGGACGGAAATATCACGGGACAACCGCTCGATCTGCCAGGGGGCAAACTGGGGTTCGCCGTCGGTGGCGGATTCCGCTCCGAAACGCTTGCGATCGATTTCGACGGCCTGACTCGGATCGGCAAAGTGCCGGGACTCAATGCGCAAGAGCCGACCAGCGGGAGAAGGGATTCATGGGCCGGCTTTGTCGAAGTGCACATCCCGGTAACCTCGCCCGACATGAACGTGCCTGGGTTCCATAATTTGGAAGTTACAGCCGCAGGTCGGTACGAAACTTTCGACCCGGGTGGGGATTCAGCCGTGCCGAAGGTGCTCGTACGCTGGCAGCCCGTGGATGAGCAGATCACCCTCCGCGGCTCCTACTCGCAGAGCTTCGTTGCTCCGACCACCTTCCAACTGTTCGGGGGCGCGGCTCAAAACAACCCCGTCCTTTCATTCCCCGACGGCACTATCCAAGCGACCACCAGAAACGTCTCCAATAACAAGCTGGTCGCGGTGGATGCGGAGAACTACGGCGGCGGAATTGTTGTCACCCCGAAGGTCATCCCCGGCTTGACCGTCAGCGTCGATTATTTCCACGTCAAGACCAAGAGCGACATCTTCCGCGACTCGGAGCAGGCCATACTCAACGATCTGAACGCCAAAGGTTCCGCTTCGAGATTTGTCGGCAACTATCGTGACATAGGCGGCAACCCCCTGACGACGACTAATGCGGACCAGGTCACGACGACCACTTATGGCACCATGACCATTCCTTTGGAAAATGGCGCGCAAACGGAAACCGATGGTCTGGATCTGGGCGTCAATTATTTGCTCCCTCTGGATCCGTCTAAGTATGGAAAGATCAATCTCTATGCAAACGCGACCGTGACCTTCAGTTTCGAGTACGATGATCCGACGATCCACAGCATTCCTATTGTGGACGACAACGGAAACCTGATCAGGGTAAACCACGGCCCGTATCAATACCGGGGGCAGTACACCGATCGTCTGAACGGAATCGGCGGCGGGCAGGGTCTGATCCCGGACTGGCATATCACGATGGGCCTGATCTGGGACTTCCATAACTTCACTTACAGCGTCAATGCGCGCTACATTCCCTCGGTGGAGGACAAGGGCGATGCGTTCCCATCGGTGGGCACGACTGACACTGACCCCACCTCGCCGACGTATGGCAAGCCGTTTAATGATTTCACGCTGAACAATAAATCGTGGACGATTGATAGTTGGTACTCCATTGACATGCAACTGGCCTATGAGTTTAAGAACCCGGGCAAGTGGTACGACCGCACCCGCATCGCGGTCGGTTGCAACAACGTGACCGACAATGCGCCCCCGATCATCGCCTCCTCCTTCGAGGATAACACGGATAAATCGACCTATGACATTCTGGGGCGGTTCGTCTATTTCGAGATCACCAAGAAGTTCTAGATCGGTCGTTCTTTCGAGGGCCGAGTCCGCCAGGGTTCGGCCCTTTTTATTGGCGGCACTTTTTGCTTGAAAAAGCTGCTTGATGGGGCATGCTTATCCTGGAAAGCAGTGTTGGTGATAATTATGAAAACCGTGCTAACATTAGCTCTGGCCATTGCCTTCGTTGCTGGTTCAACTGCGTTTGCCCGGGACGGCGCTGAAGCCAAAGAAAAGAACGCCAAGAAGACCGACGTTAAGGCTGTGGAGAACGCGAAGAAGACCCAAAGCGCATCCTCTCAGGACAAGGGTGGCGTCTTGCTCACCGGCTCTTACATCAAGCAAAAGGCGAACAAGCATGGGTGGCTCACGGACGGCTCAAGCCAGGTGATTGTGCTGGATCGTGGGACGATTGAGCGGAGCGGAGCCTCGGATCTCAAGCAGGTGCTGATCCACAGCGGGATTCACTGATCCCCGCGGCCAATTTCTTCTGTGCCGGAGCGAGGCAAGAAATTGTTCCGGGCGCACTGAGTCTCGTTCAGTGCGCGGCTGACTTCACGCCGGCTGCGGAGCCGCGTCGTCCTGGATGTACGTTTTCCCGCTATAAAACCGCGCGAAGAAGCCGAAGAGCGCCGCTGCCGCGAGCATCACTAACACGAAGAAAAAGAAGTAGCCGGCGTGGAGGCTGGCAGTTTTGGATCTCTCAAGGTAGAAATTGACCCCCGCGGTAAAGGCGTTGCCCAGGGACACTGCGCCCAAATAGGTACACATGACGAGCGACTTCATTTTCCTGGGTGCTTGCGTGTAGGCAAACTCCAAATGCGTCACGGAAACCATCACTTCACCTGCGGTCAGGATCACGAACGCCAGGATTTGCCAGCCGATGTGCGGCTTCTGCCCGGCATCGATGCGCAACTGAATTAAGCCAACATTCACAAACGCCAGAGCCGTCACAAAGAGGCCGATGCCGATCTTCCGCAGCGGAGTCAAATGGAACACCTTGTTGACCGCCGGATATATCACGTAAGAGAAGAGCGGCAGCATGAGCAGGATGAAAATGGGATTAACGGTCTGAATCTGGTCCGCCTTCCATTCGATGCCGAAGAGGTGGCGGTCCATGTGCTCGGCCTGGTGAATCCAGGATGAAAAATTCTGCTGCCACAAGGCCCAGAACATCGCTGCAAAGGGAACCAGGATCAGGAGATTGCGCAGCGCCCTAAGGTTCTCGGGCTGCGAAATCTCCTTGAAATACTGGCCCAGTCCCGCCGGCGGGAGGTGGACAAACTTCTTGCGTCCGAGCCAGAAGATCACTGTCGCGATGAGCATGAAAACGCCCGGAGTGCCGAAGGCAATGTCGGGGCCGTGGAGGCCTTCCAGCAGCCGCACCAGCCACGCGGGCCAGGCCGCCGCCTGGTCGGCCGGCACGCGGTACGGGTCCAGCATCCAGGGAATCAACAGGGTCGAAAATGCCGAGCCGAAGTTGATTGAAAAGTAGAACCAACTGAATACGCGGGTCAGGAGGTGCTGGTTGGAGGCGCCGAACTGGTCACCGACATTTGCGGAGACACAAGGTTTGATCCCGCCGGCGCCCAGGGCTATCAACCCTAGGCCCAAGACTAGGCCCAGGCGCGTGTGGAGGATAGCCAGTGCGAGATGACCGCAGCAGTAAACGATGGAAAGGTAAAGGATGGTTCGATACTTGCCCAGGATCGCGTCGCCCAGCAGCGCTCCTAACAGGGGCAGGAAATAAACGGAAAAGACGAACATGTGGTACCATCCATTGGCTTGCGGTTCGGACATGAGATCTGCCTGGCCGCGCGCATTGAGAAGGTAGTGCGTCATGAAGAAGACGAGGATGGAATTCATGCCGTAATAACTGAAGCGCTCGGCGGCCTCGTTGCCGACGATAAACGGCACGCCCGGAGGCATCCGATCTGTCTTTAGAGGCGCAGTGAGGTATTGATGCTTCGCCATAGATGGGCCGGATTATTCCAGATGGCACCCCGGAGCAAAGATCTAATTCGGTCTATAAACGGGATCTGCTGAGCGCTCACCTTCGCGCTTTCCGGCGGCTACAGTTTCGGCCAGAATCCGCCGCCGTATGTCCGTGAATCTGAGTACTCCGCCCGGTCCGTCGGTGCCCGACACCGAGCCTCGCTCCTCAGCCGCCTCGTTCAGGCGCTTCCTTCCCCGCATCGGTTCACCTGCGTATCATGTCATGCTCGCCTGCGTGGCCATTTTCATCCTCGGCCCACTCGGGGGTGTCTCGGCTGCGTTCATGAATTTCTCGATCGGCTTTTTTATCGGCGGCCAGGTGCTCGCCGGAATTCTGGGCAGCACGGTCACGCTGCCGTACGGGCCGGAGGGCAAGCACGGTGCCAATTACATGCAGACGATGGCCGCATCGGTTGCGGGTTTGTGCGCCATGGGAGTGCTGGCGCAGGCCATGATCTGGCTGGGACTGCCTGAGCCTCCCGCGTGGAAGCTGGTGCTTTACTTGGTTTCAATCGGCATGTTCGGCGCGGGAGTGGGCATGCTCTACACGCCCCTCCTGGTCGATCGGATGCAACTGACGTATCCCTCAGGCTTCGCGGTCGCCAACATCTTACGCGCCTTGACCGATAAGAATCTGCTCAAGCGCTCGATTGGCAAACTGGGCGGGGGCGTCGGCGTCGGTTTCGTAGCGAATGTCTTCGCGCTGAATATTCCCTGGTTTTCCCGCTTCGGCCTTTCCAGCGCTTCCGTCGCCCGTTTGGAAAACCTGGGAATCTCGGCTTCGACCGTCGGCGCGGGGATGATCGTCGGCGCCCGCATCGCCATCCCGGCCTTCGTCGTTGGTGTCACCGGTTATTTCCTGACTCCCTACCTACGAACCATTAATTGGTTGGGCCCGGAGGAATCTTATCGCAAAGCCGGCTATATTATTTCCCTTGGAACCATCCTTGGAGCGGCGATGCTCGACATTTTTTTGATTCTGGTCCAGGCCGTTCGCCGCTACCGCGAGAAGTCTGTCGAACCGGTCAGGCCGGCCGAGGACTGGAAGCGCGTCAATGTGTTCAGGCTGATTGGATGGGTCTTTTTCTGGGGGGCTGCCGTAGTGGTGGTCGGCCATGAAATCATGGGCCAGCCTGTGTCCCTCCTGGTGGTGGGGGTGGGCCTCGCCTTTCTGTTTGTTTTGATTAACGGTATCTCGCAGGGCATCTCCGATTGGAATCCGCTCTCGACCGCATTTGTGGCGACGGTCTTTATTTTGGTTGCTTTCGGGCTGAAAGATCCAAGCGTCGGCCTGATGTGTGCCGCGATTGTCTTCGTCTCCTGCAACGTGGGATGCGACATGCAGCAGGATCGCTCGACCGGCTGGCGGCTCGGCACCAATCGTATCATTCAATTCCGCTATCAGGTCATCGGCGTGCTGATGGGAGCGGTGCTGGCGGTTGTGCTCGCCAAACTCTTCATGAGCGCCTACCCCGTGCTCAAGGTGGACCAATTCTCCAACACGCAGGTCGCGGGCGCCCAAAAATGGCAGTCGGCCATGACCTTAAAGCTGGTGGGCGCGCTCAAAGGCATCACCCACCCAAAGGCGCACTTCATGACAGCGCTGAAGTTGGGCATTATCCTCGGCCTGCTCATCGACGGCGCGCGCAAGTTGATTAAGAGGATTCCTCGCTACCAGGTGTTTGCTAAACAGTCCCGAGCGGGCAAGGCCACGGACTTTTTCCTGGACGCGGTCCTGCTTCCGAGCCCATACGCTTCGGCCTTCGGCGGTTTCGTTGAGTTGCCGGCCGTGCTGTGGTGGACTGCCGGGGGTGTGGGCGGCTCGCTCTTTGAGGCAGCCCAGAAAAAATTCACGTCTGGAAAGCAAACTGCGGAGGGCGATTTGCCTGCGGACATGAGCACCATGTCACTGGTGGGAGGGGGATTGATCGCCGGCGATTCGCTCGCGGCGCTGGCCGTCGGGCTTTATGGACTATTAAGGACCTTTCTGTCTTGATTCCGATCCTTGCCGAGTTCCTCGTAATAACGGCGCACAAGATCGGAGTAACGGATGGGGACGGGGTCGCGGTCGATGGGCACCAGAGCATCGGCCGATTCGCGGCGAGCCAGCTCGTCCGCGATACGATCGCGTACTTCGATCAGGGGTTTCATTACCTGGAGCTGCACGACGGCCCAATCAGGCTTCTTTCGCTCGCTTTTGAGGGTTTGGCGCAGAAGACGGGCGCGCTCACGAGCTGTGGCGACCTGGTGGCGCAGATCGGAAAAGTCGATCAGCTCCTCGACTTCGCGCAAGCGGTCCGACCATGGACCAAAGGCTCCGCCTGTGATAGGGCCACCTTGGAGCAAGCGATCGTCATTCCAGGACCGATCAAAGCTACGAAGCCAGTCGCGGGAGGTGTTGCCTCCTCCATCCTGCTCTCCGCTGGGCGGACCGCCGCGCTGCGCACTTGCAGCAGGCACGGCTCCGGGGCGACCTCCGCCTGCTGTACCGACTTGCTGGCTGTCCGAAGATTGGCCACCCCGGTCCGCCTGGCCTTCCTGCTGCGCGTCCTGGGCCTGCGAACCGCTGTCGGTCGGCCGGCCAGCCTGGTCGCGTCTTTTTTGTTCGCCGGCACGCTGTTCTCCGCCGGCTTCGGCGGACGAATCCTGGCGGGGCGTGAACTGGCTCGAAGACCGAGACAGCGTGCCGGTCTGTGGTCCCAGCTCCGGCGCAAGATTTGTCGAGGTATCGCCGGCTTGGGCCTGGGCCATTTCGCGGGCTAACTGTTGAGTGAGTTGCTCGAGTTCCTCGCGCGCCAGGCGCAAGGACTCGAAATCATCGCCGAGGATGCTTTCCGCCGCGCGCTGGATGCCCTTCTTGAGTTGCTCGATCGTGCCTTGCGCTCGCTGCGCAGTTTCGGCCGCGGGTCCGCGAAAGTTTTGCCGCAGCAACTCGGAAGTCAGCTCCAGAAGTTTTGGGCCATCCTGATTGGAAGCGTCCTTCAACACGTCGTAAAGGCCGCTGGACATGAGCCGGCGATTGATCAATTCGTCCTGCGCCTCCTGGACGTTTTTAAGATTTTCCTGGGCAAATTTGCGGACTGTGTCGTAAAGCTGGCGCGAGAGCAGTGGTTCCGGCTCTTCGGCCTGTTGAGAGACCTGCGTAGCCCGCTCCACCAGGTTGGTCATGCGCTGCTTTTGTTGCGCCAGTCGATTAACCAGGTCCTCCGTCGGGACCGCATCAGAAAGCGATTTGCGCTGGCCACCGTTTTCCGCGACCAACTGCTTGACCAGGTCCTCCTGTTGCCGGGCCAGCTCGCGGGCCTCGGTACGCATTTGGCGCAGATCATCGGAGAACTGGTTGGATGATTCCTGGCGCATTTGATCGCGCATTTGTTGAAGCTGGCGCTGGGCGCGTGTGCCAGCGGCCAAGGCTTGCGAAGCGGTTCCCTGGCTGGATGCCTGAGCGGCGCGCTGGAGCTCCTCGCGAGTCTGCTCGAGCTGTTTTCGCTCCTCGGCCATGCGCGACTGGTTCTCGGGCCGGTCCATGCGCTGGCGCAGTTCGTCCACATCGGCGAGCATTTGCTGCTCTTCCTCCTGCAGCCGTTTGAGCCGGCGGCGAATTTCCTCGCGTTCCTGCTCCGTGCGCGCTTCCTGCAATGCCGTTTGAAGTTCCTTGAGCCGATCATTGAAGTCCTGCTGCCGCCGGGCCAACTCCTGCAGTCGATTCATGACCTGCAACTGTTCCCGGAACTGATGGTTCTGTGGCTTTTGGGCCTGGCGCTGAGTCTCATAGCGGTCCTCCGACTTTGCCAAATCCATTTGCTCCAACTGCTGTTGCCAGCGATCGTTGTTGCCGCCACCCCGGTTTCCTTTGCGGTTGCGGACCACCTGATATTCGTGCTCCTGCAATTTGAGAAGGGCCTGATAAGCGGATTGTTCAGAGGTCAACGCCGCCGGCAAGGGCTCCGGTGAGTTGGTGGCTTGATTGAGGTGCTCCAGGGCTCGCTCCATTTCTCGAACGGTCGCCGTCCAGAGAGCCTGTGCGCGCGGGTCGCGAGCGTCGCTCGCGGCGGCTTCAGCTTGTTCGAGCGCCTGGGACTGGGAGTCGCGCAGAGTCGCGGCGTCATCCTGGTACGAAAGAGGCCTGGTCCCGGGCGGTGAAGGCTCCAGGGTGGCGCTGTTAGTACCGGGTGAAGAAGGTGTGCGCAACGAAGGAGTCGCAGGCTGTCCGAAGTAGCGGTCTGAAAGACCGTGAAGACCGAATATCCGCTGAGCTTGACGGGCGCCTTTCAAGGATTGCGGAGGAGCAGAGGAGCGGGGCTGCGCCGCCGGCTTATCGGGATTGTTTTTGCCCGGAATCGAAATCTTGCGCTCCGAGGATACCGAAATGCCTTGTTGTCTTTGCAAATTCCACGTGGCACTGAGGATCTTCTTCTGCAGCTCAACGAGCTTGCCGCTCTGGCTTTCCTGAGGTCCGGAGGACTGACCGTCCGGTTGCTGGCCCTCGCGGAAGACTTCTTCAAAGGGACGGACTTCAGCGAAATACAGGTCGGTTTCTGTACGCCGCAACTTCCCGTCTGGTCCAGTATCTTCGGCCCAGGCGAACCAGGTGAGCAGTTCATCCGGCTGAACGCCGATATCTTCCAGGCGCAAGACATATTGGAATGACCGCTTTTCCTGGGCCGGCACGGCACTGCCTAACTCGACCCACCGGACCTCCTGGCCGGGCGAAGCGTATGCCAGCCCAAAATCCCGCACGCCGAAATCGTCCCAGACCGTTCCTTCGAAAACAATTTCCTCGATGGCAGAGGGGCGAAGATCACCGCGCGGCGCGGCAAGGCGCAACTCCGGTCGTCGGTTGGTGAGCGCGTCGAACACAAACTGCGCCGGGACTTTGTTTGTTCGGCCCGCGGCATCCACGAGCTGCAGGTCATAGGTTTTGCTCACCAACAACCGAAATTGCTTCAAGGCCGCGGCCGCTCTATCGCTCTCGATTGTCAGCGGCAACACGCTCCGATCGTTGTCCTTCGCGACAAGGCGGGCCGCAACCACCGGTTTGTTGAGTTTCAGTTTCACGTCGATGCTTGAGCCCTCGACCGCGCTCAGACGCCTGGTATTTTCGATGCGCTTGGGGGATTGGCCCGTGTAATCGGGGTAGGTAATGTTGGCGTCGGCGTGTTCCAAGCGAGGATAGTCGAACACCGTCACATGAAAGTCGCGTGTGCGCCGGCCGGCATACCGAACGTGATACACAAGATTCGTCGCAACTTCGGGCACGCTGCCGCCGAAGATGGGATCGGCCAGGCTCTTGACCAGCGGGATGCGGCGCGTACCAGCGACTGGCGGTTGAGCAATGACAAGTTCCGCCCCCGGTGGCACGGCTCCCGTAAATCGCGCCATTACCACCAGACTGCTCCCGCGCTCCAGCGTCGTGTCCCCGGGATTGACTGCAATTGAAAAATCCGAAATTCGGGCAACAAGGGAGTTGCTATGCGTGCGTGGCAGGTTCCACAGGGTGAGCGCGAAAAGGCCCAGCGCCGTCCAGTGGGCCGTTTGGGCGAGCGCGAGCCGCGATGCTGGGATTGCCTCCGCCCAATCGTTTTGGCGGCTGTCCTGCAGGACCTCATCGATCAGGCGTTGCTGCAAGTAGTTTAGCTCGTCGCCTCGCGCATCTTGTTGCACGGCGGTCAGAAGTCGGCCTTCCAGTTGTGGATGCCGCGTCTCAATCTGGCGGGCGAGTTCGCGCCAATCCACCGGGCGCCGGAGCTGCCACACACCAATTGTGACAGCGGCGATTAGCCCAGAGGCAAGGATCAGTCCGGGGGCGAACGACAAGGCCCAGCCACTTAGCCGCTCCACGAGCAGAAGCAGGAAGGAGAGCAGAGCGGCTGCCGCCCAACACAGAGCTAATTTATTCCAGAGCAGGGACCAACGCTGGCGGACAAGCACGGCGCCAAGCTGCGTTTTGAGCAAATCGTCAGGGCGCATGGAATGTGATTCTACTATGATGAAGTTGCTCTGCGCCGGTAACGCTCTTGCGATGCATGCCCAAAGTATAGCACAGCTTCATGATGGCGAGGCTACAGATTGGAGGCGTGCTTGCCGCGCTGTGCGACCAGCGAGCCAGGTTTCTACCAGGAGTATTGTCAACGCGGCCATCAGCATGATTCTCCAGAGTTTTTGGCGGTTTTCCAACTCGGCATTTTGCAACCGGGTTTGGCGAGCGATCTGGTGGGCAACGGTGGGCGCCGGCTTTGCCAGCGGCACTCCGAGCCGCTCCAGTTCGTCCGCTGCGAACGGCGTGGTTCGGGCCTCGGCGGGATCCAGGTTGACCACGAAGCGTTTGGACGGCTGGGCCGAAACTACTGAATAGATGCCGGGAGTCATGGTTTGAGAAAAGTTAGTCTCATTCGCATCCAGCTTGATTTCCGCGCCGTCCGGCTTCCGAATTACCAGAGATCCGTGCTCCGTCCCCACGATCGACGCCATGGGCACGGGATCTCCCACATGATACTGAGAAGCCGTCGGTAAGACATTGCCGCTTTGTTCGAGGAATGAGTAAAGCAGGGGCACGAACTTGGTCGAAAGCGCGAGCTGGCTTTCCTGCGGCCGCCAGCCGCACGTGAGCACAAACAGGCGTCCTTTAGCAACAGGCGCTTCCAAAATGGCCAGGTCGCCGCCATCAAATTTGGCCAGCACCCGCGCCCCCGGGACAGCGGCTGGATCAAGCCGACGATATTTCCAGAAGCGGATCTTGGTGAAATCGCTGTATCGAGGGTCGGCGAAGGGCGCCAGGAGCGGATGTCTGAAGTCGACTTCGGCGAGCATGGCGTAGGTTGTCACTCGGCCTTCCTCGCCTCGCAGGCGCTCCAAACCGAGCAACCGCGCCAGGGTAGCCTCCGTATCGATGCCATCCAGGACCAAGAGCAGGGTCTTTCCGGCGGCGATTTGCGCGCGCAACTCGCGAGTCGATTCCTCGGGCAGCCCGCTCGTTACGATGAGGAGGGAAGCAGATTTCAGCTCATCAGCCGGGAGCAATTGTTTCGGTGCATGAGCCACCACCCGGACGGCCTGCCGTTTTGTTTCCTGGAAGGCTCGGCGAACATAGAATAGAGGCTCGCGGGTGTCGTTCCCAGCATCGGCGCCAAGGTACAAGATGCTTAGTGACGATTGCTCCGGTGGAAGGACGAATGCCGTGTTGTCGAACTCTTCGTCGTCGCCTTGCAGGATGATACGATCTACCGCGCCGACCGCCGCGGGCGAGGGGACAGGAACGATCCGGCTTTGACCGGGAGGGACATAGAGATCAATTGGCTTGCCCGCGAAACCGGCTCCATTGCCTTGAGCCCATCCGACTTTGAACTGCTCCCGCTTCGATTCGCCGGTGTTAACAACTCGCACACGCACTGTCCCATCTTTTTCTGGCTCAGTCTCGTCGGCGCTGGTGAGCCATTGCAGGCTGGCGTTGCTCGGGTGCCGAGCTTTGAGTGGTTCGAGAGACACCAGGATATCTTTGGGCCACTCGTAACCTTGGAGTGGCTCCGTGCGGCTTCCTTCCTGCAAATCGCTGACAATTATGATTTGCCGCCGGCCCGAGGGCGATTTGCCGGCAGTGTCGGCCAAAGCCTCGGCCGCGCTGATCAACGCGTTTGCCAGGTGAGTGGCAGCCCAACCAGGGGAGGTCTCGGCCAATTTGCGCGCCGCCAGGCCAGCACGGTCGCCTGCCCGACCAGCATTCCATTCATCGAAAGTAAGCAGCGGTTTTACCTGCTGGTCGAATGCGTAGAGCGCGACCTGATCGGCGGGAGAAGTATGACGCAGAATGGACTCGACGCGCGCGCATGCGTCCGCCCACAGGCCGGTGCGGCGCATGCTGGCGCTGGTGTCCAACAGAACGAGCACGCGCCGGGCCTCAGCCGACGGCGGTTCTTTGTCCACGGCGTGTTTGAGGAATGGGCGCGCAAAGCCGAGCGCGAGGAAACCGATCACCGCGCAACGCAGCACCAGGAGCAAAATATGTTCGAGCCGGCTGCGGCGGGTCAGGCGCGGCGGCGAGGGCAGCAGAAACATGAGTGAGCTGAAGGGTGTCTTTTCTCGGGTGGTTCGGCGAATGAGATGAAACACCACCGGCAGGGCCGCGGCCAGTGCGCCCAACAAAAACAACGGCGCAAGAAAGCTCATCAGGGCGCCTGCACTCTATCGGAGCGGTGTCTCAGCGTCAACGACGACCGGCTATCCGCGGCGACCTAAGGCTCGACGAGTCTGAAGAACTGGGCGGTGGTATCGATCGGCAAGGCTACCTGCAGGCGTCCGCCATTGCCGGTGAAGCTGCCGATCACGCTCGGCGCGCCGTCGATGGCGGTCCGCGTTTCGATCCCATACTCCGCTCCGTTGACGGAATCAAACGAAAGGATTGCGTAGGCGCCGATCACCTGAACTGACAGGGTAACAAACGGGACCGTATGAACGTCGATAGATTCGAGGAATTTCACGACCTTGGCCTGATCGGCCGGGTTGCTCAAGCCGTCGGGGCGGCGGCCGTTGTCAGTGCGGTGGTTCACGTTGGAGACGACCGCCGAGAGCGATTCGGCGGCGCCATTGTGAAAGTAAGGAGGCAGCGCGTGGAGGCTCAGCACCGAAGGAACGTTAAAGCCGGTGCCTTTGCCGTCGTTGTTGTAGTCGATGCCCAGGGCGTCCTGGCCGGCTATCAAGGTGTTCGTGACAACCGTTGGAGCTGCGAACTCGTCGGCGCCGATGTTGTTGCCGAACAAATTAGTGCCACCAGGCACGCCCAGTTGGAATGAGCCGACGTCGCGCAGGAAGCGGTTCAGGTACTGCGCGCCGACCGGGTTGCCGAAGATCTGTGCGGGGGTGCGTTCGGTGAAAATCTCGGTGCCAGCCGGAGGAGAAGTGAAGTCCTTGAGGCTGATGGTCCAGCCGATGCCGCCGTGGCAGTTGACGCAGCCGGCGTTGAGGAATAACCGGCGGCCTTGATTGATGTCAGCTTCCGAGGGGGCGCCTGGCAGCCATGGCAGCGCCAGAGGAGCGTTTGGCGTACGCACGGCGTTGCGCACCCACTCGCGGAGGGCTGTCAGGGCCGGGACTTTGTTAGTGCTGCCCGGCAGGGTCACAGTAACCTGGGCACGATTGGCATTCGGCAACGCAAACGCGTTGACTGCGCTCGGGGCGACATTGAGGTCGCCACTGTCGCCGATAAGCAAGCCGTGATTGGGATCCAGAGAATTGCCGTTGATGGGAGCGGCGAGATTGCCGGGGCCGGAGACATTGCGGATGTTGGCTTCGAAGTCTTCGATCTCGTCGAAGATGGCCGAGTAATTCAGTATGCGTTGCTGGGTGCGATTGTGGGGGCTGAAGCTGGCGTTGAGGGGCACGCTCTTGCGCGGTCCGGCGTTGAATTGCCAGACCACGCCGTCAGTCAGTCCCTTGAAGTGGCAACTGCTGCAGCTTTGCCAGCCTTCGCTGGAAAGCCGATCTCGCAAGGAGTTGGTGCCCGTGATGGAATCGAAGTTGCCACGGGAAGAAAAGAACATCTCGGCCCCGACGAGGTTGGTTTCGCCGGCCGAGCCCGGAGCCGGCAAATCCGAAGTCGGGATCACGGCGATCACGGAGTCGGTCGTCAGATCGACCACGGAAACATTTCGGGAAACGAAGTTGGCCACGTAAGCTTTGGAGCCGGTGCTGTCGATGGCGATTCCTTGCGGATTCTTACCAGCGTTGGCCCCCATAGTAGCCGGGTTGGTCGGATCATTCAGATCGATGAAACGGGTTGTCGTGTCGTTCACTGTAAAGCTGAGCTTGCCGGCGGCATCGACGTTAAGTTTCACGACAAGATCGCTTGCAGCGGAAACGGCATAAGCAGTCCCATTGCCGAGTTCGCTCGTAAACGCGATCGCCCAGGGATTGGCGAAAAAGTGCCTGACCTTGCCGGCTTCAGGAGTGCGCGCGCCGAGATGCAGGTTGAGCGCTCCTCCATCCTGCGGAGTCGTGGTGTTGGCGCCGGCAATCACGTTGACAAACGCGTGCGTATCGAGACTGAAGCGGAGGGGTCCGGTCGGAGAAGCGGCGATATTGGGCAGATAAGCCGATTCGCCACGAAGCACGATGCTCTGGAGCTGGTTCGGGAAAGCCAGGGTGTCGGGGGCGGGCGGATTGGTCAGGTTTGGGAATTTGAAACCGGTAATTTGCGAGGCAAGCGGGATGACACGGGCGACCTTGTAATCGTTGATGTTGACTGAGCTGGTATCGATATCGAGCACGGCTACCAGGCCCTGTTTACCCTGATCGTCGCCCTGGCGGCCGCCTGACCTGGTGAAGGAGAGAAAGCGGGTGACGTAGAGTTTGGTGCTGTCGGCGGTGACCGCCAGCCCGCGTGGCTGGAAGTGGCGGCTGCGGTCCGGATCATTGGCAATGCTGTTGCGTAAATCAATGTGGCCGATAATGCTTTTGTAGGCGGTCGAGATGACGGTGATCGTGTCCTGAGCGCTGTTGGCGACGAAGATCCGATTGCCATCGGGCGAACAGACGATGTTCCACGGTTCAGCTCCGGTCTCGAGCTCGCCATTCAATCCGACGCTGGTATCGACGGCGGCCGAGAAGGTGCCCCAGGCCGGGTCATTGACCTTGATCACGGTGAGTGAGTTCCCCGCGGCATTGGCGACATAGACGTTTTGGTTGTCCGGGGTAAGAGCGAGGCTTTGAGGTTCAGCCCCGACGGAGATCTTGGCCAAGCGTGTGTTGTTGTCCGGGCGGATGACACTGACGGAATTGTCACCCGGGTTGACGGTCCAGATGAGGTGATCGTTGAAATTGATGGCGATGGGGCTGGAGTAGGAGGGACGATGAGCAACTGTAAAGACCGGGGCCGTGGTCGTGTCAATGCTCTCCAGGAAACTGACCACTTTGGCCTGATCAGAGGCGTTGGCCAGCGTGTCAGGCAGGCGGCCATTGTCGGTGCGGTGCTTCACATCGGCAACGACGGCGGCGAGCGACTCGGCGGCGCCGTTATGATAATAGGGAGGCAAGGCAAAGGCACCGAGCAACGAAGGAACGTTGAAGCCTATGCCCTTTCCATCGCTGTTGTAATCCCGGCCCAAGGCGTCCTGGCCGGCTATCAAGGTATTGGTGACGACCGTTGCTGCAGCTTTTTCGTCCGCGCCGATGTTGTTGCCAAGAGAGTTGCCCTGGCCGGGGACACCGAGGTTGAAGGACCCAATGTCGCGCAGGAAGCGGGCGAGGAACTGGGCGCCGACGGGATTATTCGAAAAGGTGCCAGTGCGTTCAGTGAAGATTTCCGAGGAGCCCGGAGGCGAGGTGAAATCCTTCAGGCTGGCGGTCCAATTCTCGCCGCCGTGGCAGCTCGAGCAACTTGCCTGGGTGAAGAGGCTCCGCCCTGTGGCGATATCAGATGAGGAGGCTGCGTTTGGCAAACCGGCTTTGGGTGCATTCGGTGTGCGCACGGCGTTACGCACCCACTCGCGCAAGGCAGTGAGGGCTGGGACCTTATTGGCGCTGCCGGGTAAGGTGACCGTGACTTGCGCGCGATTGGCATTCGCCAGGGTGAAAGCATTGAGAGCGCTCGGGGCGACGTTGAGGTCGCCACTGTCGCCAATGAGGAGTCCGTGGTTGGGGTCGAGCGAGTTTCCGTTGATTGGAGTTGTGAGGTTACCTGGACCGGAGACGTTGCGAATGTTGGCCTCGAAGTCTTCGATCTCGTCGAAAATAGCAGAGTAATTGAGCACCCGTTGTTGGCTGCGGTTAAGAGGATTGAAGCTGGCGTGAAGCGGAACGCTTTTGCGCGGGCCGGCATTGAACTGCCAGATGACTCCATCGGTGAGCCCTTTGAAATGGCAACTGGAGCAGCTCTGCCAGCCTTCGCTGGACAACCGATCGCGGAGCGAGTTGGTGCCGGTAATCGAGTCAAAATTGCCGCGCGAGGAGAAAAACATTTCGGCACCGACAAGATTCGTTTCACCCGCCGAACCGGGAGTCGGCAAATCAGAACTTTGCGCCACGGCAATAACGGCGTCGTTGGTCAGGTCCACGACTGAAACGTTGCGCGAGACGAAGTTGGCTACGTATGCGCGGGTACCTGCACTGTTGATGGCAATTCCCTGGGGATTTTTGCCGGCGCTAGCGCCCAAGGTGGCGGAATTGGTCGGATCATTGAGGTCGATGAAACGCGTTGTGGTGTCGTTCACAGTAAAGGAGAGCTTGCCGGCAGAATCGACATTGAGTTTTACCAGCAGATCGCTGGCCGCGGAAACGACGTAGGCAGTGCCCGTCCCGCTCTGAGTGGTAAAAGCAATGTCCCAAGGATTGGCGAAGAAGTGCCTTATTTTCCCGGCTTCGGCAGTGCGCGCGCCCAGGTGGAGGTTCAGGAACTTATTCGTGCCTGCATCGACAGGCGAGGTCCCGGTGACGGCATCTATGACACTGACAAAGGCATGCGTGTCGAGGCTGAAGCGCAGGGGGCCAGTCGGAGACGCGGCGATGTTTGGCAGAAAGGCTTGGTCACCGCGGATCACGATGCTCTGAAGTTGATTGGGAAAAGCTAACGTGTCGGGGGCGGGTGGATTGGTCAGGTTTGGGAATTTGAAACTCGTAATCTGAGGCGCCAAAGCGACGGTCCGCGCGACTACGTAGCCACCGATCACCGAAGAAGACGTATTAATGTCGAGCACAGCAACCAGGCCTTCTTTTCCAATGTCGTCACCTTGTCTTCCGCCAACTTTGGTGAACGACAGAAAGCGTGTCACGTAAAGCCTGGTGCTGTCGGCCGTCACAGAGAGGCCCCTGGGTTGGAAATGGCGGCTGCGGTCGGGATCGTTGGCAATGCTGTTCCGGAGATCCACGTGGCCGATGATGGAGCGCGATGTCGTATCGATGACCGTGATGGTGTCCTGCCCGCTATTGGCGACAAAAACGCGCTTGCCGTCCGGCGAGCAGACGATGTTCCAAGGTTCAGCGCCCGTGGTAAGGTTGGTAATCACGCCAGCGCTGAACGTGCCCCACGCCGGATTGGTGATTTGAAGGATGCTGACGGTGCCGGCGGCGGCGTTGGCGACGTAGGCGTACTGGCCATCGGGAGTGAGCGTGACACTCTGAGGTTCATCTCCCACAGTGATTTTGGTGATGCGCGTGTTGTTGTCGGGCCGGAAGACGCTGACGGAATCGTCAGCGGGGTTGACTGCCCAGATGAGCTTATCATCGAGAGAAATGGCAATCGGGCTGGAGTACGTGGGTCGGCCATATTGCGCTCGGGCAGGTTCCGGAAGCATTGAGAGCAGAACCAAAACGGCCGCCAAAAAGGCGCGCGTGTAACGGGGAGCAAGGACGGATTCGAGGGAGGTGAAGAGTTTCATAAGCCCGCTGTATTGATGGTTGCATGGTTAGAGTGCCCTCTGTCCTGTGCCAACCATGAAAAAGGCCCGCCAGATGACACTTCTTAGTGGACGGCGGAGTCTCCCAACTTCTGCCGCAACTTGTCAAGATAAAAGCGAACGCAGCGGGGCCATTTGGGCATGGCCAGCAGTGTTCCAGCGTGATAGGAATTTGGCGGATCTATGGAATACGAGGCCGTCATAGGATTGGAGACACACGTCCAGCTCAGAACGAAATCGAAAATGTGGTGCGGTTGCGCCAACGAGTTTGGTGCGCCGCCGAACACGAATGTCTGTCCCGTTTGTCTGGGCCTGCCGGGCGTGCTGCCCGTGGCGAATGAAGAGGCGCTCAGATTGACGGCCCTCACCGGGTTTCTGCTCCGGTGCGAGGTGTCACGTTATGCCAAGTTCGACCGGAAGAATTACTTCTATCCGGACATGCCGAAGAATTATCAGATTACTCAATACGACAAGCCATCCACGATGAACGGCCACCTGGATTTCGAATTCGACAGCGGCATTTCGCGCGTCCGCATCACGCGGGCGCACCTGGAGGAGGACGTGGGGAAAAACTTTCACTTCGAGCGACAGAGCGGTGTGGACTTCAACCGCGCCGGTGTTCCGCTGCTGGAGATCGTTTCTGAGCCGGACATCACCAGTCCGGCGATGGCGTATGAATATCTCAACGCTCTCAAGGATGTGCTCGTATATGGTGCGGTGAGCGATTGTGATATGGAAAAAGGGATGGTCCGCTGCGATGTGAATGTCAGCGTGCGGCCGAAGGGTGCGCAGGAGCTCGGCGCGAAGATCGAGATCAAGAACATGAACAGCTTCAGCGGCGTGCGCAAAGCGCTGGAGTACGAAATTCCGCGGCAAATTAACGTGCTGAAAAGAGGCGGCAAGCTGGTTCAATCGACGCGGAGATGGGACGATGCCACAGGCGCAACCGACGAGATGCGCACTAAGGAGCATGCGCACGATTACCGGTATTTTCCGGAGCCCGACCTGATGCCGTTCCAGCCGGCGGACCTCTGGCTGGGGGAGGTTTCGAAGCGCGTGGTGGAACTGCCCTTGGCACGAAAGCAAAGGTTTATGCGCTATTACCAGTTGCCGGCGCCTGACGCGCAGACCTTTGTGTGGGATGTGCCGCTGGGAGAATATTTTGAGGGCATCGCGACACGCGCGAAAAGCCCCAAGGCCGCCGCGAACTGGATCATCAACAACCTGCGGGCGAAAATGGCCGAGTCACAGACTTCGCTGAGTGAACTGAGGTTCAAACCGGAAGGCATACTCGAGTTGATCGAGCTCGTGGAGGGCGGCAAAATCAGCTCGAAAACGGCTCAAGAGGTGTTCAACGAGATGTTCGCGAGCGGCGAATCGCCTGGAAAAATCGCCGAGAAGAAAAACCTGACGCAAATCAGCGATCCCGATGCGATCGAGAAATTTTGCGACGAGGTTATTGCCACCAATCCCGGACCGGCGGCAGATTTCCGAGCTGGCAAAGGCGCAGCGCTGAATTTCCTCAAAGGCCAGGTGATGAAGCTCAGTAAGGGGAAAGCGAATCCGGCGCTGGCTGGAGAGATTCTGGAAAAGAAGCTCCGCGCCTAGCCGTTGAGAGGCGTTATGCACTCTGAAACGCGCGTCACCATCCCGCCAAAAATACTGCGAGAGTTTGTGCAGATCGTCGGTCAGGGAAATGTCATCTCGGCTGAGGACGAATTGCTCGTCTATGAATGCGACGCCTACACACTCGAAAAGAGCCTACCCAATGTTGTCATCCTGCCACGCACGACGGAAGAAGTTTCCAAGGTCGTGGCGTTGGCGGCTCGGGAAGGGTTGCCCATCATTCCGCGAGGCGCCGGAACGAGTTTGAGCGGGGCGATCCTCGCCGTGACCGGCGGCGTGATGATCGCTCTGGGGCGGATGAACAGGATTCTGGAGATCGATTACCGGAACCGCCGGGCGCTCGTTGAGGCCGGTTGCGTGAACGCCTGGTTGACCAACGCGGTGAAAGGGCGAGGTCTGATGTTCGCGCCGGACCCTTCCAGCCAGCCGGCCTGCACCATCGGCGGTAATGTGGCCATGAACTCCGGGGGACCGCACACGCTCAAGTACGGCGTCACGACCAACCACGTGCTCGGTTTTGAGATGGTGCTGCCTGAAGGCGAGGTGATCTGGCTCGGCACCGAAGCTGGAGGTGGCGAGGAGCCAGGCGGCTACGATTTACGTGGTGGCGTTATTGGTGGTGAGGGCATGTTCGGCGTCATTACCCGCGTGCTGGTGAAGCTCATCAAAGCGCCCCAAGCGTACAAAACCATGCTGGGCGTGTTCGAATCGGTCGAGGAGGCCAGCCAAACGGTGAGCGACATCATCGCGGCCGGCATCGTTCCCGGCGCGATGGAGATGATGGATCAGCTCATCACGCAGGCCGTCGAAGCGGCATATCAATTCGGTTTTCCGCTCGATGCCGGGGCGGTGCTGATTGTGGAACTCGATGGTCTGGCTGCCGGTCTAGAGAGACAAGCAAAGCGCGTCATGGATATCTGCCAGCACAATCACACGCGCGAAGTCCGGATGGCAACGAGCGAGCAGGAACGCATGGACTTATGGAAGTGTCGCAAACGCGCCTTTGGCGCCATCGGCCGGCTCAGTCCGAACTTTCTGACGCAGGACGGCGTCGTGCCCCGCTCGAAGCTGCCGGAAATCATGAGTTTTATCCGCGCCACGAGCGAAAAATTCGGGCTGCGGATTCCAAACGTTTTCCATGCCGGCGACGGCAACATTCATCCGCTGGTCTTGTACGACGAGCGCCAGCCCGACCAGGTGCAGCGCGCTGTGGCCGCCGGGACCGACATTTTGCAGCGGTGCGTCGAGCTGGGCGGCAGCGTCACGGGCGAGCACGGCATCGGCGTCGAGAAAATTGATTTTATGGAAAAACAATTCACCAGGGACGATCTCGACGCGATGCGCGCCTGGCGTCGCGTTTTCGATCCGCACAATCGCTGTAATCCGCACAAAATATTTCCCGGTTCCAAACGCTGCAGTGATTTCGCCCCACGGAAACAGATTGCCGCCTGAAAGCCCCGAGGAGCTGCAAGAATGAATCTGCATCCAGCCAGCGTGGCAGAAATGACGAAACTCCTCGAAGGGGCCCATGGGCGGCGTGAGAGAATTTTGGATTTCGATCTGAGCGCTTTGCGTCGGCTGCTGGAGCACAAAGTGGAGGATATGACCGCGACCGTCGATGCAGGGATGACGTTGGCCGATTTCCAACAGGAACTGGCGAAGCGTGGACAATGGCTGCCAGTGGACCCGCCCAACGCAGCGCGGCTCACCATTGGCTCTCTGCTGGCTAGCAACGCCAGTGGGCCCCGGAGATTCGGCCTGGGCACCGTGCGCGATTATTTGATCGGAATCACGGCCGTGCTCGCCGATGGGCGCGTGGTTCATGCCGGCGGCAAGGTGGTTAAAAACGTCGCCGGCTATGATCTGATGAAGTTATTTATCGGCAGCCATGGAAGTTTGGGCGTGATCGTAGAGGCAACCTTCAAAGTTTTGCCACGTCCTGAAACCGAAATGTTCGTCGAGTCCAGGTGCGAATCACTCGAGGAAGCGGATCGACGACTCGACGTCATTTCGGATTCCGAACTCGCGCCCACGGTTCTCGACCTGCACAACGTGTTACCTCGTGCGGGTCAATTGACACTGGTGCTCGGCTTTGCCGGCATGGGCGAAGACGTCGAATGGCAAGTGGCGCGTGCTGCCGAGTTGGGTTTCAACCAGCCGTCCTCGCTCGAATACGAGAAGGAATTCTTTAAGGACGGAATGTCCTTTCAGAAGTTGTCGGTCTTGCCCTCAAAATTAACGCGGGAACTTGGCCGCTTGAACAACGCCCGATTTGTCGCCCGCGCCGGGAACGGTGTCATTTACTATGCCGGCCCAGTGGCTCCCCGCCGTACTGAGCGCCTGTCCAGGCTCGAGCAACGCCTCAAGGACGAATTTGACCCGAACCACATTTTGCCTGATCTGCCCGCGTGAACTCCCCTTCCACTATTTCATTGCCGCGGTTCCTCGACGAAAACAAGGCACTAACGTGCATCCATTGCGGGTTGTGCCTCGGCAGTTGTCCAACCTATCTCGAAACCGGCGACGAGAACGACTCACCAAGAGGCCGAATTTACTTAATGCGCGCTGTGCAGGAAGGACGGCTGACGCTCGGCGATACCGCCGTCCGCCACATCGACCTCTGTCTGGGTTGTCGTGCCTGCGAGGCGGTCTGCCCGAGCGGCGTGCTCTACGGCGAACTGTTGGAGCATACTCGCGACCATTTCGAAAAACATCACCGGCGCTCGCTCTTCCAGACATTTCTGCGGCGATTCGCGATTGAGAAAATCTTTCCATACCCCGGAAGATTGAAATTAGCGCTGCTGCCGGCCAAAATCATCCGTCGCTGCGGTGCAGAAAAGTGGCTGCCTACGTTTGCGCGCGAGGCACTGTCGCTGGTCCCCGAGAAGCTCGTGCCCGTGAGTCTCCCCGAAATATCACCCGCTGTCGGGAGCCGTCGGGGCCGCGTAGGCTTTATCAACGGCTGCGTGATGAGCGTTATGTTCGGCGAAACCAATGCTGCCAGCATTCGTCTGCTGAACCGGGCTGGATACGAAGTCGTCACGCCCCGCGCTCAAGGTTGCTGCGGCGCGTTATTCGCTCACACCGGCAACCTGTCCGCCGCCCGGGCGTGTGCCCGGCGGAATATTGAAGCTTTTGAAGGGGAGATCTTCGATGCGATCATCACCAATGCCGCGGGCTGCGGCTCGACTCTCAAGGAATACGGCAACCTGCTGCGCGAAGATCCAAAATGGTCAGAGCGTGGCGCCAAGTTTGGCGCGAAGGTAAAAGACCTGACCGAGTGGCTGGTCAACGCCCGTGCGGGCTTCGACACTCGACCCTCGACCCTCGGCCCTCGTGTGACCTATCACGACGCCTGCCACCTCGCGCACGCGCAGCGCATCACGAAGCAGCCACGCGCCCTGGTCAAAGCCGTCGCTGGAAAGAACTTCGTCGAACTGCCGGAGTCCGATGTCTGCTGCGGCAGCGCCGGCACGTACAATCTGACCGAGCCGGAAATGGCCGAGCGGCTGCAAACGCGGAAGGTCGATAACATCCTGCAGAGCGGCGCGGACTTGGTCGTGACCTCGAACCCAGGCTGCATCCTCCAAATCCAGGCGGGCTTGCGCAAAGCTGGCTCCCGAATCGAGGTCATCCACATTGCGGATTTTCTGGAGCGGGCCCTGGAATAAGAGGCGCAGGTTCCGCATTGGATCTATCGAGTTTCCTGTTTTCCCGGCAGGCTGATTTTTTTATCCTCAACTCAATGATGTCCTCGCACGTTTCCTCCGTTCATTTTGTCGGGATTTGCGGCACGGCCATGGCATCGGCCGCCGCGGCGATGCAGCAGAGAGGCTTCCAGGTCACCGGGTCGGACCAAAATGTCTATCCGCCGATGTCCTCGTTCCTGGCGGAGCGCAAGATTCCGGTGATGGGGGGCTACACGGAGCGAAACCTGTCGCACAAACCGGACCTGGTGGTCATTGGCAACGCCATTTCACGCGGCAACCCGGAAGCCGAGTTCGCGCTGGACCACAAGCTGCGTTATTGCTCGCTGCCGGAACTGCTCAAGGAATTTTTCATTCGCGGCAAGCGGTCGCTGGTCGTAACGGGCACGCACGGCAAGACCACGGCCACGGCGCTGCTCGCGTGGGTGTTCGAGCACAACGGGCTGAATCCCAGTTACCTCATCGGCGGCATCCCGAACAATTTCGGGCAAGGCGCGCGCTTCACCGAAAGTGATTGGTTCATCATTGAAGGCGATGAGTACGATACCGCCTTTTTCGACAAGCGCAGCAAGTTCATGCATTACCTGCCGGAGGTGGCAGTCATAAACAACCTCGAATTCGACCACGCCGACGTCTTCGAAAGCCTCGAAGCCATCAAGACTTCCTTTCGGCATTTCATTCGGATGGTCCCCCGCAACGGGCTGCTGCTGGCCAATGGAGATGACCGGAACCTCGCCTCGCTGCTCAACGTAACGCATTGCCCCGTGAAGCGATTCGGCCTCGAGGAGGGCAATGCCGTTCAGGCTTTTAATATTCGTTACGGGCCGACGGCGACCGAGTTCGAGATCCCCAGCTTCAAGTACCACACGAATTTCCTGGGCGAGCTGAATGTGCGGAACGCGCTGGCCGTGGTCGCCTGCGCCAAGCATTGCGGCCTGAAAAACCACCAGATTCAAGCCGCGTTCGACACCTTCAAAGGCATCAAGCGCCGCATGGAAGTGCGCGGTATCGCCGGCGGCGTGACGGTGGTCGATGATTTCGGCCACCATCCAACCGCCATCCGCGAGACCTTGCGCGCGCTGCGCATCAAATATCCGCACCAGAAGCTCTGGGCCATCTTCGAGCCCCGGAGCAATACGACTCGTCGCAAGATTTTTCAGAACGAGTTGGTCCGCGCCTTTGACGATGCGGACGCGGTCGTCGTCTCCGAAATCGCCCGGCTCGAATTACTCGCGCCCGAGGAGCGGCTGGATCCGACGAAGCTGATTCAGGATCTGAAAGGCTCAGGCAAAACGGCGGCCTATTTGCCCGAGGTCGAGGCCATCGTGGCGCACGTGGCAAAAAACGTGCAGGGAGGCGACGTGGTCTGCGTCTTCAGCAACGGTGGATTCGGCGGAATCCATAGTAAGCTCTTGGAGAGAATCGGTAGAGCATGAGCCAGGACCGGCGGAGAAGGGTGAAGCCGCAGACCCGTCACCGAGCGGTGATTTGAACTTATGATATATTTCTTAGGCCGTGGCCGAAATTCAACAAAATTCTATCATGCCTCGCAGGGGTGGCGTAAGAGTTCTTGTGTAAAAGCGTAGAGAGCGGGTGTATCGGGGTTGAAACGAATATGACAACCCAACCCTTAGCGAAAGGCGATACACCCATGAGAGCCGTTGAAGCCCTC
>JACXTT010002197.1_pt1 | contig 31267 bp, 26 predicted proteins | sample 9270951 | NCBI WGS metagenome assembly JACXTT01 (sample SAMN15532306, study PRJNA645909) | rock metagenome | isolation source: weathered quartz diorite | place: Puerto Rico | collected 2017-06-21
CTACTACACTCCGAGTTGGCACACCGAATTCCCATCACCTAGGGTGAATACGCGAGTTTACTTCGTCCAAGCGCAGTATTAGAGTCCCTTCCGTCAGCCGTGGGAAAACACGTGGCTAGACCGATGGGATTGACGGGATTGTTCGGGCTCGGCCTTGATGCCGAGTTAGTACGGAGAGCAACACCGGAGAGCGCATAGCCTGCCCATCGACCTTCGTTAGGACCAAGCCGAGCCTTGCACCGGCAGACGCTTAGTATCCGGGGGATGTTGTCGGTCCTAGAGACCGCCCTCAGTCGCAAAAGACTACAACACTAAAACTGTTAAATCCTTTCCTCGTTGGGACGGGTTTAATTTTACGTGTTGGAGGCCTTTTGTGAAGAAGCATCCTTCTCCTATTTCCCTTCATCGCCTCTCTATTCGTCCATCGATGCGGTTTAAGCGTCTCCCGGTATGGGTCAGTAAGGCGGACATCGTCGCCTATCTCAAGCTCAGCCCCACGGATGCCCAGGCCCTTATCGACGGCAGCTCACGCTGCTGTCTGATCGATGGCGTCGAGAAAATTTCCAAATACCAACTCCAAACCCCACCCTACCCCGACCTCATCCAGGTAATGCGGCTACATCCGTCGCTAACCAGGGACTTTCCTCGTATGTGCGAAGGAAGACGTGCGTTACTGTAGAAACATGAGCCTACAATGGAAACATCATGATGCCCATAACGGAAACGTTATGATCCCATGATGTAGAAAATTGTAGGCTCTGAGGAAAGGCTCCGTTCTTGAAAAAGAACGGAGCTTTTTTTATTGGATAGGCAGGACCAGGAGCTTTACTCCCCTTCTAGCGGAAACTAGTTGACCGGATGCCCCATAAAATGGCACAAGTATCGACTCGACTGAACACGAGAGAATACAAATCTCCTAAGTGATTGACTAATCATATCCAGTCCTGCGTGGAGAGGTGGCCGAGTGGCCGAAGGCAGCGGTTTGCTAAACCGCCGTAGGGACAAAATCTCTACCGAGGGTTCAAATCCCTCCCTCTCCGCCACTTAATCTATATTATCAATGGTTTATATGCGATAAACAGCGAAGCCTAGCATCCAGCCTAACAAAATATTCCCTCTTCATTTTTCTTTCAGTCCGTGGGCGACCATCGGTCTTCGAGCCAAAGCAGAATTACACGGCGTCATTTGCTCTGATCTGATCGAATATTCCGTTATCCCGGCTTCTCCCCAATCCGCTGCCGCTGCCGGTCTCAATGTCTTGAGTGACATCCGGAATTGTTTGGGGCGTTGATGGGGCAGGCATGGGCGGAGGTTCTAGCAGACCTGAGTGTAATGGTTAAGACATGCCTTGTTCGACCAACCCATTCTCGATCGTGAAGCCCATTCGTTCTATAAGCCGAGTGAGTAATGTGAAATGGGCGCGCGAGTCAGTCGCAACGGCCAGCTGTTCAGCCGTCGCCAGTTGTATTGTATACACCAGTGAGGCGGAGGTTTTCAGTAGGGCAAGGCCATAGTCGAAGAGATCAGCTTCTCTGCCGATGAGCCGTCGCCGGCTGAGTTGACGGATACCGGCCACCGTAAAGGGAGTCGTCTCGAACGAAACATCCTTCAGACGAACCATCAAGGTCTGCTCGGCATGGCCATCTTTGTGACGCCCAGTGATGTCTGTGCCGTCGAACAGACCGCGTTGAAATCGGCGATTCTCCACGAGCGCGCGATGAAAGAGCCCACGCCACGTTGAATCTGTTAGATCACGATCCACGGCGATGCAGGTGTCCGGCTTGAGCGGTCCGCTGACGTTGTAACCCTGCACCAGTCGCTTGCTTGCCAGGAGGTCGGGGAAGGAATCTCCCATACGTTCTGGAAAGGCCGTTGTCCCGCAGAAAGGACTGACTTGTATGGCCATATAGTCCCGGAAATGCACCTGCTGATACCGCTCCAGCAGCCACTGCAAGGAGCGCTCGTGGCACAGATGGAAAGGATAAAATATGACGCCGGATCGTGTCATGCCAGTGATTCAGAATAGCTGTTCTGCAACAGTATCGGCAAGCTGTCGTCCCAAGGAGGAGCTTGACCACGGCAATATATTTGGGTATCAAGAGGAGCTTGATACGATTGAGCCAGAGGCTCGCAAACTCGCTATTCGGGTTCTTGAGAGGTCTGCTATCTTCGGTTTTGAGGATGAAACAATAAACGATTCTTCTCAGAGCCAATCAACGGAGCAGTGAGCGGATATTGGGTCGTTCGGTTCAATTTAGGCGATCAACGCAACCGTATGAAGTTTAAAGCGAAAGGCAGAATTTAACGACGGTAGGAAGTTTCCCTCTCCGCCAATTATCCCTGGATTCCTGCAAATCGCTATTTAGCCAAGATCCAGCCAATCAATCCTCTCGAAGTGCTTGGCAGGCACAAGATTCTGATCCATTCGTCACCTATCACTTCATGTTTTATGGACTGCGTGGGCGCCATGCGAAAGGCCAATGAGACTCGTCTCTTCCCTACTCTGCAGAAAGGCAGGAGCACATTCGCCGAGGCCACAAGGAAATGGTACGCATGGATTCTCAGGCAAGTTGGACTCAGAGGTAAGAACCTAGCAGGTTACTAGCGGGATCGGCGTCAGCATGACGGCGACGTTGTTCACCGACTATAGACTTCTTTCCGGTCTCCAATCCTAACGATTAAGACAAGTACATTCTTATCGTCGATCGTATAAATGATACGGTAGTTACCGGATCGAATTCGGTAGAGGTTTTCCTCGCCCTTCAGTTTCTCTACACCATTCGGGCGAGGGTTATCTGCGAGGCTTGTTACACGCTCAAGAATTCGGCGTTGAGTCGGCTTGTCAAACGACTTCCATTGACGTTGGGCGGCGGGAGTCAGTTCAACCTCGTATGCCACAGACCGCGTTCATAGACCAAGTTCTTTGGCAAAAACAGCAAGGGATTTCGTACCCTTCTTCTTTGCCTCGGCGAGAGCTGCACGTGCGTCCGCTAAGTCAATACGGTCCTCCAGTTCACGCAACAGCTCGAGATCTTCAACAGGAACCATTCCCATCACCACCTTGCCATGACGTTCAACAAGGACACGCTCTTTTCTATAGGCTACGCGGTTGACTGTATCGGCAAAGTCTCTTCTTGCTTCACTCACAGTAAGGGCTGGTTGCATAGTGTAACCTCCTCACTTTGTACAAATTGTACAAGATCTATGAAATATACGTCTGAGACAGAATGTTGTCAAGCCCGTAGAACCCGCCCAGCCTCCTCTACCAGCTACTTCCTCAGTGAATCCATATAGTTCTGCTGCTTGTCTCACCAGGCTCGACTCTTCAAAACGCTAGAGTGAAACAACACCGTCCCCCACAGTATTCTTAGAGCCTTGGCACTGTTTGCCGGAAACAGCCTTGTGAATGTCGGGACTTCTATTTACGGCGTCTGGCAGCGTGTCGGGGATTCTCATACACCAATTCTGCACGTTCCTGCTCAGACCATAATCGCACGCCATAGACTGTCTGTAACTCCAGCTTAGCTTTCTCGTCGCCCTTTCTCGCCTTTCGAAACAGACTCTGGCGATGCATGTCTTCTTCCTCTTGACTCAAGGACCACTGATCTCCCATCTCGACTCCTTTGTTGTGATTTGTTCCTCCCGTAACGGCGTCTTAACGGAGGCGGGTTTGTACACGAATCGCAGTCCCAATTCAAGGTGTGAGAAATCGGAGGTGGGGTGTTGGCTCAAGGTTTACCGGTCACAAGGCTACCGACACCTACGGATCAGATACTACCGGCTCGCATGTTCGCCGGGATGGCAATACTCATTTTTGCAGGGGGCGGCACTTTCCTGGCATTCATTGTTTCGATAAATGCGGTTTTCGAAATCGACAGGTTCAGCCGTTGGTTCCATTGCTTTTCCTCACCGATGGTGGATGACACCCTGCCGTTATAGTCATGACCGGGATAGACGATGGTGTCATCCGGAAGGCCAAAGAGATGTTTGCGTACGGAATCAAACAGCTTCTCCGCTGAACCGCCTTGCAGGTCAGTACGGCCGTTGCTTCCGATGAACAAGGAATCTCCCGTGAAGACTGCGCCCGGCACAACATAACTCGTGCAGCTATCGGTGTGCCCCGGTGTGGCAAGCCCTTGGATCCGCGTCTCGCCGATGGATAACGTCTCGCTATCGAAGAGAAAGCGGTCCGCACCACTTACCACCCCTTTTGCAGCACCCCCATAGACGATCTGGGCACCGGTTCGGGCTTTGATCAGAGATGCACCGGTGATGTGATCCGCATGAATATGCGTCTCAAGAGCAAAGAGGAGGGTAAGGCCAAGATCGCGAATGGCTTTGCAATCACGTTGGACGTTTTCCAAGACAGAGTCGATAATGGCCGCCATGCCGGATCTGCGGTCCGATATGAGGTAGGAACGGGCTTCTGCCCGATCGTCTACGTCTTGTACATCGTTGACGTCCAACAAGACCGTGACGACATACGACTCACTCGTCCCCATGTCCCTACTACCTCATTCAGTACGCCCGATGGATCAGGTACGCGACGGCCTCTACGAATACGGGTTTCCCACTGAGAAGTCAAACTCGCCACCGGCAAATGAGAACATGGCTCGTCACATCATCATGCGTGAAATTTCTATTGTGCGATCAAGACGTGTATCGTATTCTTAGGTGCCCCATTAGCCCAACACAAGAAAGGACCGTTAATCCATGCGAATTCGTACATTGTGCCTTGCCACCGGGCTGCTTGCCCTCACCGCTCCATTGCTGGCTGCCGCGCAAGACCCCGTCAACGATGACCAGAAAACCCTCTATGCCCTTGGGCTGGCCATCAGTCAATCATTGGGAACCTTTTCCTTGAGTGAGACCGAACTCGACATGGTCAAGAACGGCATGACCGACGGCGTACTGAAGCGCCCACAAAAGGTCGATCTCCAAACGTTTGGCCCAAAAATTCAGATGCTTCAACAGTCTCGATTGGCTTTGCTTTCCGAGGGTGAGAAGAAAGCCGGTGCTGCATATCTGGCAAAAGCGGCTTCGGAGAAAGGCTCGATCAAGACCGAGTCGGGCATCGTCATTACCCCCATCAAGCCCGGAACCGGCGCAGCGCCAAAGGCAACGGATACGGTCAAGGTCCACTATCATGGCACCTTAACCGACGGAACGGTATTCGATAGTTCCGTCAAGCGAGGGGAGCCAGCGACATTTCCTCTCGACAAGGTCATCAAGTGTTGGACAGAAGGTGTCCAGCAGATCAAGGTCGGTGGAAAAAGCCGGCTGGTGTGCCCGTCCAATCTGGCGTATGGAGACAGCGGATCACCGCCGACTATCAAGCCGGGATCAACCTTAGTATTCGAGGTCGAGTTACTCGAAGTCCTCAGCAAGTAACGACGTCTTTGCCGCCTCTTTGTAAGAGGCGGCAATCCGTTCATGCATTCAAAACCTCCCACTATTAGCACACAGCCCCCTCCATGCGTCTGATGTTTGAATCATCGTGAGCGAGACCAGTCCCCCTGATCGCATAGAGCCTGTCCCTCCCTCCCCCCTGCGGTGGATGATCCTCGGGTTACTGTTCGCCATTAGCGTTGTCACCTATATCGATCGGGTCAATATATCCGTCACGGCACGCCACATGATGCCGGCACTGGGGCTCACCGACCAGGAGATGGGATTCGTGTTCTCCGCATTCGTCGTTGGATACGCGCTATTCCAAGTTCCGGGTGGATGGCTCAGCGACCGATGGGGTATCCGTCTCGTCCTGATGGTCGCGCTCATCTGGTGGTCGTGCTTTACCGCCTGGACCGCCATGGCGGCAACGTCATTCCTGGCCGGACCGTTAGGAATTATCGGCGCGCTGGCACTTGTCAGATTTCTCCTCGGCGTCGGCGAAGCGGCAGCCTTGCCGACCTTTAATCGAGCCGTCACGGATTGGCTCCCGCCCCATGAACGGGGTCTTGGCATCGGTACCGCAATAGGTGGAATCGGGATTGGCGCGGCCATCACGCCGCCACTCACCGCCTGGGTGATGGTCAACTATGACTGGCAAACGGCATTCTATCTTTCGAGTGGGATAGGCATGGCCCTCGCCGCGATTTGGTGGGTCTTGGCTGCCGACCGACCAGCAATCCATCCGTGGGTAAAGAAGCGTGTCGCCCCCCCTTCGATGACGCCTGTTCCTATCACACGACCTTCGATTCCATGGACCACCCTGCGACATACGCCCAGCATTTGGTGGCTCATGTTGAGTTACGGGTGCCTGGGCTATGTCGCGTATGTCTATATGTCCTGGTTCTATCTCTACCTTGTCAATGAGCGCGGCTTCACGGTCTTACGCGGCGGATTGTTTGCGGCCGCCCCCTTTCTCACGATTCTTGTGTCCTGCCCTCTCGGCGGGTGGGTCACCGATCGATTGGCGATCCGGCAAGGAGTGACGAAAGGCCGTCAGATCGTGGGGATGATGGGTATGGGGCTGGCCGCAGGCTCTATCGCACTGGGGGCAGCATTGGAATCCCCTTATCTCGCCATCGCCAGCCTCTCATTGGGTGCTGGATGGCTCTATTTCACAATCGGCGCCTATTGGTCTTCGATGAGCGACCTTTCACCGGCCCATACCGGCAGTCTCTCAGGCTTGATGAACATGGGGGCCAATCTCGGCGGGGCCCTTTCTCCAACGCTCACCCCGTGGCTCGCTCACCACTGGGGTTGGTCCGCCTCACTCGGCTTCGCAGCCTTCGTTGCCTTGATCGGCGGAATCATCTGGTTACGCATCAATCCTGGAGGTGGGCTCGCAAAAGGAGGGGCTGTGTATTGAGGCTCGTGTTCTAAACACTCAACCCCGACAAATCGGCACACGACGCGGTCCTTGTCACCAGGAAGGCCGCCTTGCTACAGTCAGAGACATGACACTGCAGTTTCAGAAAAAAGATCCTCGGGTCACGATCGCGACGAGGTTTGGAGAGATCAAGATTCGCCTCTACTCAGACGCGGCACCACGCCATGTTGAGAACCTCATCAATCTTATTAAGATGGGATTCTATGACGGGACGGCATTCCACCGAGTTGTGCCTGAGTTCATCATTCAAGGCGGCGATCCACTGAGCAAATACCCCGACCGGACGCTCCATGGAACCGGAGGACCGGGATACTTTCTTTCACCTGAACCAAATGATCGTCCTCACAAACGTGGAGCGCTGTCCATGGCGAAAATGCCGCGTGAGAGTAACAGCACACGCGACTTCAATGATAATGGCTCACAGTTCTTCATCTGCGTGGGAGACAACAGTGGCCTGGATCGTCGCTATACGGTATTCGGAGAGGTCTATCGCGGAATCGAAGTGGTCGACAGCATCGTCGCAACCCCGCGCGACGAGCACGACAATCCGCTGGAGCCGATCAGGATCACGATGACCGTGAAAGAATAACGAAGACAGAGGTACGGCATCGGTGCCCGATGTGCGCGAACGCCAATCCTATGAAAGGAATCATCCTTCCAGCCACAGGTCCTCAGGCCATCCATCTGGCGGCGGAGACGATCAAGGCAGGCGGACTTGTCGCCTTCCCAACCGAGACCGTATACGGACTCGGTTGTGACGCCATGAACCCCGATGCGGCAGCGAAAGTCTTCGAGGCCAAACAACGTCCGCAGTTTGATCCACTCATCGTCCATATCGCGGATCGAGAGCAGTTGCATGCAGTGGTCACGACCTTGCCCACGATAGCCCACCGACTCATGGATGCCTTCTGGCCGGGACCACTCTCGTTGGTCTTGCCAAAACAGGCCACCGTCCCAGATCTCGTGACCGCTGGCCTGACAACCGTCGCAGTCAGAATGCCGAACCATCCGGTTGCACGAACACTTATCCGAGAGGCAGGCACCCCCATCGCCGCTCCCAGCGCCAATCCATTCGGCTATGTGAGTCCAACAAATGCCCAGCATGTCTCAGAGGGGCTTGGGACCAATGTGGATCTGATTCTTGATGGAGGGCCCTGCTCGGTCGGCGTCGAGTCGACCATCGTCTCTTTGGTCGCCTCGCAACCTGAAGTGCTGCGGCACGGCAGTATCACCCTCGAACAGCTCACCGCTGTCATTGGACCATTGCGGCGCCCATCATCCGAACGGGCAATGCCCATTGCGCCTGGGCAATTGACACGTCACTACGCAACGCTGACCCCCCTAACCATTCTCGCCTCCGCCGGAACCAGACCAGCCCGCGGACAGGATGCACGCGCGGGGTTGCTGATTTTCTCGCAAGCAAGTGAGGAAGACTCCCGCTTTGACGCTGTTGAAGTTCTCTCCCCCACCGGTGATGTTCGTGAAGCCGCACACCGTCTCTTTGCAGCACTCCGCCGGCTGGATGCCTTAGGTCTCGATCGGATCTATGCAGAGCCGTGCAAAGAAGAAGGGCTAGGACTGGCCATCATGGATCGTCTGCGCCGCTGCGCCGCACGCTGAAGCTACGCTTTATTGTTGTGCGACAGGCTCCCGTCTCATGACGATTCAGAAGACCAAACAAACGGCGTCACTGCCCGTTTGAGCACTCGGGACTTCGGATCACTATCCAGGAAGTGGTGGGATGCGGATCTACTTGGCAAGTCCGAGCGATTTGAGTGCCGATCGAGCAGCCGTGCGGGCCTTGAGAGCGGGATTGAGCAGCACTCCTGGGTCGGCCTGGGCACCGATTTCCAATACCCGCTTGCACTGCCGAATCACGTCATTGAGAGACGCGACGCCTTCGTCCCGGCCTGGATGCGAGTGTGACAGTTGCTTGAGGATCGAATCAGCGTAACTTGCAGCTTCCCCGCAATGATGGAGGATCGCCTTCGCATCGCCCATTCCCCCATGCGCGACCATATCTTCCACATTCACCTTCAGACCATCCCCTGCTTCTTGCAGGCTTGGGTCTGGCTGAGCAGCCACTGCAACCATCTGATCGTTCGTCAGAACACAGCCGATGATGAGACCGAGGAGAACGATGTACAACCGGCGCTTCGACAACAGCCTCATAAATGGCCTCAATAGCGCCCCTTCGGCTCAAGCATGACGGATGTGAGATCCCGATAGAGGCGATGAAATCCCTCTGTGCTCAACTCAGGATCCCGCAGTTTGGCGAGGGCGTCTTCAGAGATGGGATATTCGACGGTGTCGTCATAATTCGAGGAGGCAATCGTGACAAACCGCGGGGGAAACAGTCTCTCCGGCAACAAGATGCCGACACCCAAATTGTACTTGATGGCCAATCGGATCGCTTCCCGCGCCTTCTCGGCGGGGACATCTCGACCAAGCCCGATATTCTGGGGTGGCTGACCCATCCGGGCAAACTGAAAGTGAACATTCACCAACCCGGCTTGAGCAAATTCCTGTTTGAGCTCTGCCTCACGAGTCCGATACTGATGCGCAAGCACCACTTCGATACGGCTCACCGCCGGGACCGATAGGGTCTCACCAAAGGCCGGTATGATGGCAGGCTGATAGGCCGCGACGATGAACATCAGACTGATCAGATATCGGCGTACAGGCATGGCGCGCTACTTGGCGGCAAAGGTAAAGTCCACTGACGTGCTTCCCCCCGCAGCAACCGTGAAATCCTGTTCTTGTTCCCCGAGAATTGGGTGCCAAGCTTTGATCCGGTAGGTGCCGGCCGGCAGATCACGAATATCAAACGTCCCCTCCCCGCCGGTCACGGCATAGTAGGGATTATCGACACCAAGCGCATGCCCCTGCATGTAGGGATGCATCCCGCATTGCATGATGACACCGCGACGGTCTCCAGTGAAACGGATGACATCCTGAGTGCCAGCCTTGGTCAGAGCCGGACGGTGAAACATAATAAACACATGCTCGCGGTCACGTTCATAGATCTGCAAGTCATGGGCGACGGAATCGAGATTGGTTACGGTCAGATGATGCTGATCTCGCACAACAGAGACGAACGGCACGAATTGACAGATATTCGCCTCCAGCTTCGTTTCTTCAAAATCAAACGGCTTTCCTTTGTCCACTCCGTGGATCGTCACGATCACATCCTTCAGTCCACCCTGTGATCCCACGATCACTTCACGAAGCAGACGATACCCTGATCCATCCGACAGGGCACCACAATAGGTTTGGTCAGGGTAGCGATGAAGGTTGAAGGCAAACGGGTCCGGCAAATTGCCGCTGAAATGGATCATCCCTTTGACTGTCCCCCCGTCTACCACAGCCATAGACTCATATGCGGATGCCTGTTCAGAAGCGCCGAGGCCGACCGCACCCGCCATCAGCACCATGCTAAAGACACACGGCGCCAAGTCCCGATTGAAGCATCTCATAGGTATGCTCCTGTCAAAAAGACACTGGGGAGCTGAGCTCCCCAGATGTATGAAGCAGATAGATTTGTCAGAAAAGCGGCGTACCTCCTCGCCAGCAGGTACGCCGCCCGATCTTACTTACTGTCCATTCAGCGATGTCGGTGACGCTTTCGCCTCACCGAGTAATTGTTCCGCGGTCTTGGCCGGCGGAATCTGCGGCATCAACGGCTTGATTCGTTGATCATCGACAGGGAGAACCTTGAACAGGCCCCACTGTCCGGCATTGGCAAATGCCGGCCGCTGATTCTTCCACAAGTAGTCACCGACGATCTTGTTCGGACCGCCTGCCCCTCCCGTGAGATATGCATTGATGACCTCTGACCCACCGAACTCCATGGTGCTGACTTGGTCGGCACCCTGCATGTACGGCTCATGCGGCCATTCATGGCCATCAACGGTAAACAATTGTACTTGTTCGCTGAAGGCACCCAACACGTGAATGGCCACCGGATCTCCCACATGTGCCTGCAACAACGGTGTGGAAGGTGTATCACCGGCCTTGACACAACTGAAGACCTCGGCCACCTCACAACCCTTCTCCATCCGCCATGCGGTTGGTTCGGATCGGTAGTTGACCGCGGTGATACCGGCCACCTGTTGGATGTACGGCATAAAACTGACCCCCACGATGTTATCTTCATCCTGGAACATCAACGAAAAATCGCGATAGTTCTTCCGATTTTCGTTTCCAGGGAGCGTCCGATCCACGAGAACATCGGTGCGCCAACTACTCTTCATCGTAATGTCCTCACCGGTCACCGGATCCCGATACCGTGACCCCTTCGGGCCGACGATGACGGAACCGAACAACCCGTTCCGTGGGTTTTCAACCACGTTCCCCCAGTCCTGAATGAGGGCAGCGAGTTCACCATACTCCGGATGCGCATAATAGGTGTACGTCTTGCTCTCGCCTGGCCCAACGGTTTGGTCGCCCGGATTGTTCCCCACATTGGCGCCGAACGAGTCCTTCGGGTTGAACGCCATCATGTCGACGTGGAACCCGGCCCGCTCTTTCGCCATTTCATTCTTGAGGTTGATTTTCATGCAATCGCCGACGTTCACGTGCAGAGTCAGCGGGCTCGGCTTCAATTCTCCAGCCTTGACCCGTCCACGATCGCCGTCGAGTACATACATCTTCCCTTGCTCATTGCCGAAGACCATCTTCCGCTCGAGATCGACTTCCATGACTCCCGGTGCACCATCATGGTACCGGATCTGTTGATCGATCGCCGACACGTTAAAGGTCTTCACCGGTGCATCGGCCGGACAAACGGACGGCGCAGATTTTTGAATCTGCTCGCGTCCAGGTAACGGCTTCAGGTCGCCTTGCAATTCATCGAACACTCGGAACAACCCCCAGCTGCCTTCCGCAAAGTGAGACGCGCGGCCACTATAGTAGAGATAGTCACCCGCTTGCTTTTGAGGGCCTCCGGCGGCTGGAATCGCCGGATCATACCGCTCGCCGATCGCCAGATGGATGGTGCTGCGCGGCATAGCGGTCGTGCCATACCGTTCCATCGGGAACCAGTGGCCGGTCACGTGCCACGTATGCACTTCATTGGCCGAACCGACCAGCGCCCGAACGAGAATCGGATCGCCCAGATAGGCACGCAACAATGGTGTGCCCGGGTCCCCGTGAATCCCGGATACGAACAACTTTGATGGGTCCGGATCGTTGGCCAGACGCACACTCAACGGCTCCACACGCATGCTGTAGCCGCTGCCTGTGGTCGCTTCTCCACCGTTCAGGAACCACATCGCCGATTTATTGATCCGCTCGGGGAACTGATGCGAAGGCGGCCCATCGACCGTCACCACATTCATTTTTGCCTGCGGATTGTCGGTCAAGATCAATTCAGCCGACCTCGCATTACTGTCCATAATGTGCATCATGACTTCGCGGAAACTGCCACGGATATGAGCAGAAACGGGTTCGAGCGTATGGATATCCGCAACGGGGCCGCTCCGGATTTCCTTACCGGTCACCGGGTCATGATACGTCGACCGAGGTGGTTCGGTAATGAACGCCGAAAACAAACCGTGTCCCCATGTATCGGTTCCGAACACGTGGTCATGCCAGTACACCGTGCCTATATCAGCATCGACGTACCACCGCTCACGAATGAACTCCACACTGGCAATATCGTTCTTCTTGTGCCCATACTTCAACGGAGCATCGAACGTGATCGTCTTGCCGTTGATGGCCTTGATCCTGACCACTTCAAAATACTTCGGATCGTCCATCCCCACGCCAAGCTCTATATTAAGATGAAACTTTGATGGATCCGCCACCGTGATACTGCGTGCGCCAGCCTTGCTGTCCGCCGTCAACACCGTGTTTCCCGGCAACGGCATCCCCTTCTCCGGCTCAGGGTCTTTCAGCATCGTGAACGCCCGCAACGACATGTCGTAGGAAAACCCGATGGTCGGTCCATCGGATGCGCTCGTATCGAATTGGAAGAAGTGCGGATGGAGGTTGATTTTATTCGCCCATCCGGTCCGCGCATCATCGGGAATTTCGTTCTTGAAGATGACGTCTACGCAATCGTAGACGTTTCCACGAATCACCAGTGGAACTTGCTTCGCGGGGGTCTTCCTGACTTCTGCTTCTTCCTCATGCAACACATAAATCATGCCGATCGGATCGACGATCGCCGCTGTTTTAGACGTCGCAGGTTTGAGGGTAATCGGTAGGATAATGGAGTGAGTCGTATAGAACTTCCGCGGAGAATTTTCCGGACAGAGACTCCACGGGCCCTGTTCTCCCGGCCTGGCCGGCTCGGTGCTCTTCGTGCCGTCTTCCCTCACATGGAACGGTTCCAACCATGGAGCGCCGCCGTGATTGGGCGCAAACGGCGGCCGCTTTCCAAGATGTGGCCGTAGCCATGGAAATGCCAGCTTTCCCGTTTGCGGATCGAACGTGATCGGCGGGCGCTTCAACGGTGTCGGCGACGCATAGTCCGCCCACTTGTGAGGAGTTTCCGGCTCATTGAGCGCCAGGTTTCCCTCCCACTTCCAGTTGATGACCGTCGCATCATGTGCCTTGGCCTGCACGACTTGATCTTCCGACTTGCCGGGAAGGCCTTGCGGCGGCAACATATACTCTACCCAATCCTTGATGGAGACCTTCACCGGATTGGCTTTCCAATCGGTCTTGTCTTTGGTGATCTCGTACTTTTTCCCGCCATACCAATCCACGGTCGTGCCGACCAACTTGTCGGAACTGACGGCGAGTTTGATTTTCCCCTTTCGATCCGGCAGTTCGACCAGCGGCTTCATCACATCAGTCTGAAACCCCGGCGACTGCAAGGTGTTATACACCCGCCAGAATCCCCACATGCCTGTGACGTAGTGCTGCGGAATATGACAGTGGAACACGAATTCTCCAGCCAACGCTTGCAACCCGCCTGATCCACCTTCGATCACTTCGTCATAAATTTCAGATGGCCCAATCGACTGCACATCCAGGCGATCGGAGGTGTCATTGATCATTGGGAACTTGACCGGACCATTCTTGGACAAGGTCGGATCCAACTTGCTGGTTCCCGGCTGTCTGGCCCAACGGATCGATCCACCGTGGAGATGGTGAGAGTGCACGATCTCTGATCCGCCGACCATGCGATACTTCGCCGGATCACCCAAGTAGGAACGTGGAATGGTTGTGGCCGGATCCCCGAAGGAGTAGGACCCATAGCCCTGCGACTCATCGGCAAAGCCGACTAAGTGCGCCTGAAGCTCCAGCCGTGTGCCATGCGGTTCGCTCCGATAGTTGAGCAAGCGCGCCGCCGGACGATACGTATCGGTGTGCGCATCGCGCTGGGGAAGCATGTCTCCCTTGCGATTCAACAGCCGGAACGTCTCATCGCCGGCCTCATGATAGAAAATCACGAATTCCCGGAAGTCCGACCCCTTCTCCATATCGATCATGGCTTCCCAGCCACTCGCCATTTCTTCGCCCGTAAACGGACTCAGAAAACGAGACCCACGCGGCTCGACCACGAGGGATCCCAGCAGTCCCAGAGAATACTGTTCCCTGGAGGCGTGGCTGTGAAACGCACGTCCACCTTCTTGAAGATCGGTCGGGATGTACCATTCAAACTCACCGGTCTTTCCCGTGGCCACCAACGCATCCGGGTTATTGGCTGTCGCCGGTTTTCCCGTGCTGGCGACCAGCATTTGCGACCCGTTAATGATCATGTTCGTCGGCTCACCCTCGATCTGATTCCGGAGGGTGATCCGCAAACAATCGCCTTGGTTGGCGCGGATGACCAGCGGTTGAATCAAATCGCCCTGCAAACCGTTCGAGACCGCGCCTTCCGAAAACGTTTCATCTTCGCTCTCACGCGCCGCGCGGTTCTTGGTCTCTTCCTCGCGCACTCCGGCGACGTTTTCGGTCAGGGCGTACATGTAGCCCGGATAAAAATCGCCGAACCGGTTGACCGTAATCTCGATGTTCATCGCCGTGACGTCATACTTCCGCACGGGCGCGTGTGCCGGGCACCGCATGCCCTGCGTCACTTTTACCTTGTCAGGGTCCTCCGCAACCAGCAACACGCCCTGCTGCATGGCATGGGAACCCGCCCCCTGGAATGGACCTTTCGTCTGCACCTGCCGTTCGATCTGTTCGACGGCCTTCGACATCTTATCCATCAATACTGGACCCGCTTGCGCACTGACCGGTGTTGCCAACCCTGCCTGGGGATCTGCAGCCACGTGTGCATCGTGCGACATGATCGCACCGGCTGGTAGCACACCAGCCAATACCAGGCTGGCTGCCAACCCCCATATTCCCGGCCTTATCCATTTCATTGAATCACTCATAACGCTTCCCCTCCCATCCATCAATTGTGTCAAGAAATGTGTCAAGCAAGAGTCACTAGAGTTAGTACGTTGGACTTTCAATTCAAGGTAAGGTGATGATCGTGATGATGGAGCGCAACCATCGGAAGATCGTCAGAAGTTAGAAGATCTCAAAGCTAGGACGGGGCAAACCCCTTTCCCACTTTGTGGGCGGACTTATATATCCATTTTGGATGAACTTTGCAAGACGGATTTTACGGCAACTTGTCGACGTCGCCGGTGGACCGGCAGGACGGTTCCGATCAAGGCAGCAGGGAGTACATTAAGTGTCTTTCTACGACAATGAGAGTCATCATTCATTGATCAAGCAGGTAAGCAGACCATCCCTCTGGCCATCGTCACAGCAATACGCCGTCACGTTTCCTGGCGTCTTCTTGGATCAATGCGTGAGCCGGCTGGTTGGCCCCCTCACCCACCGTCTAGTACGACATGGAATGTCAAATCGACATCGGCTCGTCGCACTTTGACCGACACCTCTTGGCCCGGGCTTGTCCGCTCGATGAGGAAATTTTTCAGTTGAGCACCATCGAGAATCTCCATGCCTTCAATGGCCAACAAGATGTCATGCTTCTGAATACCTGCCGATTTTGCCGGCTCTGCGACGTCTTTCACACCCACGCGCAACTTCGTGCCTTCTTTCACCGAAGTCATGTGGACTCCAAGTCTTGAGAATGCAAGAGGTTTCCCTGAAAGTACTGCATTGATGATGCGTTCAGAAAGAGTGCCAGGAATGACAAATGTCATGCGACTGCAATGAGCCTGGGTCTCCTCTTTATCAGTTTGGATCACGGCATGCAGAATGCCTACAATTTCTCCTTGGGCGTCGAATAATGCACCTCCTGAATTTCCACTGCAGGCCGAGAGGTCCGTCTGGATGAGGCGGGTCTCAATGGTTTGGAGAAATGTATTCGTATTTCCAATCTTCCCAAAGGCAATGGTTGGCCCCCACCCGAGTGGATAGCCGATTGTGAAGACTTCCATCCCAGGTGAGACCTCAGCCGAGGCAAAGGAGGTCCCCGCCTGCAATTTGGAGCGATGCTGTTCGGCAACTCGGTACACAACGATATCCATAAACGCGCTATCGTTCACGAGATCGGCAGGAAGTTCATGAAGATCATTCGTGAGTATGCGTATCTGTTTCTGAATGACGGTCCCTGTCGAAAGCTGGTGTTGTTGTGCGGCATGTCTCGCGGTAATCACATAGCCGTCTCGTAGATGAAATCCGGTTCCTCGGACGACAATCTTCCCAGGTTTCTCCGGTGTTCGCTGATCCTGCGTATCCGCCAGGATACCCACGGTCACTTGTTTCGCTCGGAGAAACGCGTCCGGACTGAGCACGGTCGTTTCAGCATGGAGCGGGAAGCTGAGCATGGTGGCGACGAGCCACACTCCGAATGCAGGAAGACGCCGGTAGCGAGCGGCACAGAGGTGACCGGTGCTCATCAACATTCCTTTCCACGGCCGTGCATGTATTACAGCTGGATACTATAATCGCATCGCGTGGTTTCTGAAAGAGTGCCGAATACTATGGAGAGTGCGACACAGACGCTCAGTGTAGGGTGCAACACATTCTGGTTTCAGCCATGAGTCTCGACAGCCAGACGAGCGGCCAACTTGGTGCGACACGGTTCGTGATCGCGCTATTTCTCCTGATCGTGGCTGAAGGCCCGTGCATCGTAGAAGCCGGCTCGAAGCCCTCACCGGAACTCGCCCGCCATGTGGCGGAGATCGTGAGGCTGGCCAGGCTATCTCCAATGATACCCATTCCAGCCGGTCCATTTTTACTCGGAAGCCAGAGGGTCGATAACGACCCCTATGGAGGATGGACCCAGTTTGACGATACGGAACTGCCCCAGCATCGCGTCTGGTTGGATACCTTTGAAATGGATCGAGATGAAGTGAGCCTTGGTGAATACCTGGCGTTCCTCCAGAACCGGGAGCTCCATCCTTCAGACGAGCTGCAGAAACTCCTGTGGCATGTCATCAGTATCCATTTCGTCTCGGATCAAACCCTGACCCGATGGCCCGCACTGTATGTCACATGGGCCGAGGCGAACGACCTGTGCGCCGCAAAGGGCGGGAGACTACCGACAGAGGCCGAGTGGGAAAAAGCGGCCAGAGGGCCCGATGGCAGTCCCTATCCATGGGGTGAAGCGATTCCCAACTCCTCTCTCGCGATGTTTGGTCAACACCATGTCCATGAGATCCCTATTCTCGCAGCAGTCGATTCATATGAAGAAGGCACAAGCCCATATGGCCTGCACCATATGGCGGGCAATGTCGCCGAATGGGTGCGGGACTGGTTCGGATTCGACTACTATGCGTATATGCCAGAGCGCAATCCGCCGGGCCCAACCATTGGGCGCTACAAGAGTGTTCGCGGCGGTTCATGGAAAAGTAAGCGCATCATGCTTCGAACGGCGACCCGAGGCGGCGCCCTCCCTGCCCAACGTGTTGCCACGATCGGATTCCGATGCGCGCGATCGTCGTCCTCCGGGACTCCCTAACCGACAGAAATCGCCTCCGCGTCACTTGCCAAGCAAAACGGCTCTTAACCCAAAATTAAGTGCGCGCCTTTCCCCTCGATCTGCCGCCCTCATCATGAGCAACGGTGATGTGGCGCTGTCACGAGTCGCCGGACTCTGTGTTGACTATTTCATCGGTGCATCGGACGCGCAACGAAATCCTGTAGACTCGTTTCGAACGGCTGGATCGCTTTCCACACGAGTAAAGATACGAACCGTAGGTGTCTCGTTTTGCCAGCCTGCGCCGCGAATGACCTTCTTTGTCCCCGTGTCTGGACCTTTTGGGTTCTTCTGTGGGCTCTTCTCATAGTAACCGGCATCGTACCAGTCGTTGACCCATTCCCACACATTGCCGGCCATGTCATACACACCGTACGGGCTCTTACCCGCTTCATAACTGCCGACCGGCATGAGAGTCTTCCCTCCCCTCCACTGTTGATTGTAGTTGAGATGTTTGGAAGTCGGTTCGATATTCCCCCAAGGAAATCGGCGATCAGACGTGCCTTTGGCGGATTTTTCCCATTCTGCTTCCGTGGGCAGCCGTTTCCCGGCCCATCTGCAGTAGGCCTCGGCATCGAACCAATCGACATTGACGACGGGTCGATCCGTCAATTCATCGCTGATGGACTCCCCTTGCCAGAGACTTCTTGTCGGATTTCTTGGATGTTCCGGAACACGATGCCCTGCAGACTTAACGAATTCCAGATAATGGCCATTTGTCACTTCGAATTTGTCGATCGCAAACGTGCCTACAAACACCTCATGGCGTGGATACTCATCACGTCCTCCGTCACGGTCCCCAGACGGCACACCCATTGGGAACGAGCCCGCCGGAACGAGGACCATTGGTGCACCATCTTTGCTTGTCGGCGGCTCGGCCGGATCCTGAACCGCTGGGTCCATTGCTAACACAACGGGCACATTGAGGGCGAAGCACATCAGTGACACCCCAATAAGATATCGGACGACCATGGACAAACCCCTTCCATACAATCAGAATCGGTTCATTCGAACCATTACGATGGGCAGCGCCCAGGTCAATGAACGCAGGGCTCGCCACATCCTCATCCTAATCTTTCAGTGGAACGACTTTCAGCAGTGCGCCTCCGGCCGTTGCCCGAACGGCATCATCCTCATCGTGCAGACCCTGTTTGAGGAGTGGAACCGCCCCGACGCCTTCGATTTTTGCGATTGATTTCATCGCCGCAATCCTCACCCGAGGCACCGTATCCTGAACCAGAAATGTCAAGGCAGATCGAGACGGTTCGCGATTGGATTCCTCCGCATGTCCCAAAGCTCGTGCGACCGCAGCACGAATGGCAGGCTCTTTCGTATGGCTGAGAGTCCGTACTGATTCGGCCACGTTCTCATACCGTTCCTTCTGCTCCAGCAACGCACCGATGACGAATGCTCTCACTGCGGGGTCCCGGTCATCGAGCGCACTCTTCAGAGGCGCGCGTGTATCGAATCCATGCGACTGCCCCAAGCTGACAGCCGCGGCGATCCGTACGGGGGGAAGTGGATCATTCAGCAGTCGTGTCAACGCAGCGACAGCTTCCGCAGTGGACACATGGGACAACGCTGCGGCGGCAGCCCCGCGAACCGACGGCTGCTTGTGTTCACTTGATTCGAAGAGAACCGACAACGTTTCCGCCGACTGCCGATCGACCAAGGCGCGAATCGCCGAGGTCCGCTCATCCGGATTTGGCGCCTTCGCGTACTGTAACAGCAATTCGCAGCCCTTGGGTCGCTTCAGATTGCAGAGCACCTCGGCAGCTGCGACTCGCACCCGTATTTCGAGATCCTTCAGCAGCGGTTCGGCAAGCGGGATGACCGAGTGATCGTTGGATTTCGCAAACCCTTTGAGTACGACTTCCTTCACCAACACCGCCTGATCGTCCAAGGCCTGTCGGAATTTCGGCGAACGTCTTCCGGCGTCCAGCTTGGCCAGTCCTTCGGCTGCCAAGGCTCTGACAAGGCCTGAACCGTCACTGAGGCCGTCTTCGAAGAATGGAATCGCGTCGGGACTCTGCCATTCTTTCAAGGCCGTATAGGCTGCCCCGCGCATCTGCTCTCGCATATCTTTCGTCAGGACAAGGATGAATCCAAGTGACAGCTCACGAAGGATCGACTGATCCTCCTGTTTCAGCGCCTGCACGAGATTGTCATATTCCGTCAGCGCATCTTTCGGGTTGCCAAGCCCCAGTAATGTGCGAACCTTGAGGCGACGAACTTCCGGTACGCCGGACGTCTCCTTGTCCAGTTTGGCCACCTCCTCAAGGGCCTTTTGGTATTCCTTATTATCGTAAAGCGTTTGAATCTTCTGAAGGTTGGATTCCGTCCCGCCAAATACCGGCTCAAGCATAGGAGGGAAAACCCAGGCCAGGGCAAACAACGCCACTGCAACGTGTCGTATGGATAGGACGATCATTTCTCTATTCTCCACGCCGCTGGCTGGTCTCGCTTCGGCGCTTTGTGTATCCCCGCGGCTTCTCGAAATACACACTGGGCTGGGGCGACATTCGGATTCGCTCATACTCGAGCGACCAATCACGGTCCTGGCTGACCAGCTTGAGCATAATCCCAGTCTCCGCATCGACCCATTGGTAGAACCGCTCGAGTTGCCCGTGGCGATCCGTTTGAACATCAAACAACCGCGCGGCACGACCCGCCGCTGTCGCGTCGCCGACGGCTGTTCTGCCTGTTTCTCCGACCAACTCTGGGCGTATCGGCAGGGTATCGTCCGTGATCGGCAGGACCAGCAATTGTTTCTGTTTGGGAAGGACATACCAGATCTCCGCCAAGTCCGGTCTGACGATTTCGATCGCCGCAAACCCCAGTTCTGTTCGAGTGGCATATCGGTACTCCAGCCTGATGCGCGCACCTTTGACATACACTTGGGCTAGAGATTTTTTGCCGTTGACTCGTTTGATGAGCGTGCCGGAAAATTCAGGCTCAAAGGGAAAAGTGTCGCTGCCTGCTACGATCGAGATCGGCACACACGGTGCCATCACACCGACGCACACAAGGAGTATCGCACTCAGGATCCTCCTCGCCACGCGCTGATGCATCGGGCATTACCGCTGACGTTCAAGCAACGGCTGGATATCGACGGAATATCCTAAAGACTCGGGGCCGTATCGAGGATTGTCCGTGATCTTATAGGCGGTTCGATTTCCCTTGGGAGCGGGCAGCGAAAGTTGCTCACGAAGCTTACCGTCCGGATGCACCACGACCGTTCTTGTCGTTCCAGGCCCTGTCTGTGGGTGCCAGACCACCAACTGATACGTGCCGGGGGGAATGCCATCGATGGAAAAGTTCCCTCCGGCATCGGTCAGGGCATAATAGGGATTGTTCACGGCCATGGCCCAACTCTCCATGTAGGCATGGAAGCCACATTGCATGTAGAACGTACGTCGTCCCTTGTTCAAATAAATCGGCCCGACCAACGATGCACCCGGCGCATGGTTGTGCGTCGCATGGATATCACCGCGCCGATGCTGATGATTCATGACTAATGGGGTATTGAATAAGACCCGCGCGCCCGCTTCCGGGGATGTCTCATAACCCTGAATGTCGTGCATCACGGGATCCATATTGATGACTTCGACCGCATGTCCGTTACGGACGATGGTCATGAAGGGCTGAAACAGGCAATCGCGGGCTTCGATCAACGGAACGGAAACCTCAAACGGTTTTCCAGCCTCGACCCCTTCCAGGAGCACAATGGCATTCTTCAATCCTCCCTGATGGCCGACGACGAAGTCACGGAGTAAGCGCCACCCGCGACCATTGGAGATACGCCCGCAATAGGCGGGATCTGGAAAGGTTATCAGATTGAACCCCTTCGGTTCCGGCACCGGTCCATCGAGAGTCACCCTCCCTTCGATGGTTCCACCATGTCGTACGTCTATCACCTCATAGGCGTTTACCGCCATTGGTGATGAGAGGGTCACTGCCAAGACAAGGGCTGCGCTGAAGCTGAACAGGTAAACGACTCTCTTCATGGTGCAATGTTCCTATTCAGACGAACAGATTATGGCGTTTGCACTTTAAGCGTCGGACGAATCTCCACAGGTTTCCCAAGAGCCTCCAACCCGTAATTCGGATTCTCTACGATTTCGTGGACGCTTCGGCGCCCTTTGGGAGATTCGAACGTGAAATCGACCTGGAGGGTCTGTTTCGCTGGAACCGATATTTTCTTTTCAAGCATCGCCCCGACACCGGGATGCCATGCCATCAGGGTATACTCGCCGGTGGGCACATCGGACAGCGAAAACCGTCCCTCCGCATCGGTCACCACGTAATACGGATTGTCCACGGCAAGCCCCCAGCTTTCCATGTAGGCATGAAATCCACACTGCATCACGAAAAAGCGGCGGTTCTTCGTCATCTTGACGAGTTCGATCATCGGTTGTCCGGCCAGATGTTCATGACTCTCGGACCCGGCGTCACGTTTATGCATGGGATTCATAGGAAGGGGTGTGTTGAATATCACACGTGGACCCAGTTCCGACGTTTCATATGCCTGAATGTCATGAAACACCGGATCCATGTTGACAACGCGCACCTCGGCTCGATCTTTTACCACACTGACGAAAGGCAAGAACCGGCAGTCGCGCGCCTCGATGGTGGGTGGCACGAATTTGAACGGCTTCCCCTTCGCCGCATCGATTAGGAAAACAACCGTGTCCTTGAGACCTCTATCTGCCGACAAACTAAACTCGTCCAAAATCCTCCATCCGGTCCCCGTGGAGATTCTTCCGCAATAGACTGGATCCGGAAAGGTGATGAGATTGAACCCTTTCGGGACCGGCTTCCCTTCGGTCATCCTCACTGTTCCCGAAACAGTTCCCCCATCTCTCACTTCAATTTCTTGATAAGACCAGGCCGTTGAAGCACAGACCAAAAGAAGCAGAGCCGGAACCAATGTTATTTTCATTGCAATTCCACCTTCAATTGAGGTCGCTTTTCTTATGGTACCAGATGCCGGCCCTAAAAAAAGAGGGGGAGCACAGGCCTCCCCCCTCTTCCAGGTTGTATTGCCTCCCTTGGAGAGGCACGTGAGTTACCGCGCTGCTACCGGAACGAGATGCGCCGGTTCATCGCTCGAAGCACTCTTCGTTCCTGTCCCTGCACCAGAGAGCGGCAGTAACCGCTGATCTCCGGCCGGCAATACCCGCAGATACCCCCACTGTCCCGACTGCGAGTAGGGTAACCGTTGATTGCTCCAGACATAATCGCCCGGCAAACGGAACGGTCCTCCGGCGTTCGGGATGAAGGCGTCCAGAGTCTCCGATCCGGAAAATTCCACCACGCTGATCATGTCGGCTCCGCGCATGAACGGTTCAATCGGCCACTCATGGCGTTCGACACTGAACATGCCATTCTGTTCGTTGCTCGCACCGAATACGTGGATCCGAACGGGATCCCCGGCATGCGCCTCGATGATCGGCGTCGCCGGATCTTCGGGTTTATCCACGACACAGGGTTGGAACACCTTGCCGAGGGTGCAGCCCTTCTCTTCTCGGAATTTATACGGTTCCGACCGGTAGTTGACTGCCGTCAAGCCGGCGGTGTTCTGTATATACGGCATGAAACTGGTACCGATGATATTGTCCTCGTCCTGGAAGAACAGGGCAACGTCGCGGTAGTTCACGCGATTCTCATAACCCTGAATCGTCCGATCGACGATTACATCGGCCACCCAGCTGTTCTTCATCGAAATGTCCGTTCCCGTTTTCGGATCACGATACTGGGCGCCCTTCGGACCGATCACCACGGCTCCGTACAGTCCGTTCCGTGGATTGGTCATGACATTGCCCCAGTCCCACACCAATGAGGCGGTCTCCCCCAGGAACGGGTCCGCATAGTAGGTGTATGTACGGCTCTCTCCAGGTGCAACAGTCTGATCCCCGGAATTGTTCCCGACATTCGCACCAAGGGAATCTTTCGGGTCAAAGGCCAAACCGATGGCAGAGAACGACGCTCTGCTCTCCTTCATCCGGTTGGTCAGTTTCACCTTGAGACAATCCCCGATATTGGCCCGCAGAGTCAGCGGCATCGGCTGAACGCCTCCGGCAACTTTAGTTGCTTCTTCTTCCAACGCGTAAATCTTCGCATTCGGATTGACCATCTGGATGGTCCGTTCGAAATCGACTTCGATGGTGTCAGGCGCCTTGGGGTTCAACTTCATCGACGGATAATCCAACGCCACCACGTTGAAACTCTTCACCGGAGCCTCCGACGGGCATACCGCCATCGGCTTCGGAATCTCATTTCGGCGACTGTACCCGGCAGGGAGTTTCTGCAGGTCGGGAGCCTCCTTGTCCAATACACGCATGATGCCCCAGGCACCCTCTGAGAATTTAGACATGCGGCCGTTGAAGTGGATATAGTCTCCGGACTGGAGCCTTGGTCCACCCGCTTGCGGAACCACCAGATCGTACCGTTCGGCAATGCCGATATGGATCGAGTTCTTTCGGTTCGCATCGCCCGCATAGCGCTCGGTCAAATAGGTATGGCCTGAGACCGTCCACACCATCGTTTCGTTTGCCATGGTCTGAAGCAGCCGGAACACCACTGTATCACCTAAATATGCACGCACCATCGGCGTATAGGGATCGCCATGTGCGGCACTGCTGAACAACTTGGACGAATCGGGATTCGCGGCCAAGCGACTCGAGATGGGCTCGGCCTTGAAATTCAGTCCGCCACCCGTCGTATGCGTGCCGCCGTTGAGGAACGGCATCGGCGTCATGGGAATGTGTTCAGGCATGGGGAAGGACACTGTTTTCCCGGCTTCCAGCGCCACTTCGATCGGTTGTCCGGGCGGATTACCCGCCGTGACGATATTCACCGTATGAGGCACGGTGTCATTGAGCTGCACCATCAGCTCCCGGAAGCTGCCGTTCACTCCGTACCCAACCGGCTCCGCCGTTCGGATATCGGCGATCGGCCCGCTTCGGATCTCTTTGCCGGTCTTAGGATTATGGTAGGTCGAACCGACCGGCTCGGTGATAAGAGTGCCGAAGCCGCCGTGAGGCCACGTGACACGCCCCAGCGCATGGTCGTGCCAAAAGACCGTCCCCACGTCGGAATCCGCCCAGAATCGCTGCCGAACGAACTCTACCGTCACGATATCGTTGGCCGGATGAGCATTCTTCAGCGGGCGATAGAGTGTGATCTGATTACCTTGGATCGATTTGACTCGACCGATCTCGTTGCCTTCGACGTTGTCCGCTCCGATCAGAATTTCCACGTTCGGGTGGTATTGGGCGGCGTTCTTAACTGTAATAACCCGATCGCCCTTCTTCGCTGCCTTGGTGAACACCGTGTTCATCGGCACAGGCAGGCCCTTTTTCACCTTCTTCTCCAGCATCGTGAACGGACGCACCGATTGTTCATATGAAAAACCGGTGATGACACCGTCGGACGATTGATTGTCGAACTGCAGGAAGTGCCAGTGCGTATTGATCTTCGATGCCTGGAAGTTGATATGGTCGTCGTCCAACCACTCGCTGGTCAACATCCAGTCGATACAATCATAAATATTGGCGCGCACGACCAACGGATATTTAATGTCGCTTTTGCGGACTTGCGCTTCTTCCTCATGCAGCACATAGATCAGCCCATCTTTGTCCACGATGGCCGGCGTCTCACCCTCTTTGTCGGCCAAGGTCATCGGTGTCTGAATGAAATGCACGTTGTATTTCTTGGAGCCTGCATTCTCGGGGCAAATGCTCCAGCGTCCATTTTCTCCCGGCTTTGCCGGATAGGAACTGGGCAACCCGTCGTCGTCGAGGTGAATCATATCCAGCCACGGAGCAGGATTGTGATTGAGGGAGAAGGGCACGCGACGGCCGAAATGCGGCTTCAAATGCGGCCAGGCGACCTTGCCGGTGGCGCTTTCAAAGACAATCGGCACCCGCTTACCGGGAGTCGTCGACTTGTACCGTGGATTGTCTACGGTGTTTTCGGGTTCGGTCATCGCACGATCACCCTGCCAAGCCCAATCCAGCACGCTTGCATCGTATGACCGGGTCTGGGCACGTTCATCTTTCTGATGCCCAGGCTGTCCCTGCGGCGGCAGCATCATGTTGACCCAGTCCTTCACGTTGACGATAGCAGGTGACGCCTTCCAGTTGGTCTTTCCATCCTTGACGATGGTGAACATCTTTCCGAACCAATCCACCGTGCGGCCGATAAGCTGATCCGAGGTGATCCCGGTTTGAATACGGCCCGCCCGGTCCGGCAGCTCGCGCAGATCCGGCATCACATCGTTGTGATGCTCACCCTGTTGAAGCGTGTTGTACACCCGCCAATATCCCCACATCCCCGCGATGTAATGGTGCGCCACGTGGCAATGAAACAGGAAGTCGCCGGCCAACTGCTGGCAGAGGCCTGATCCGCATTCGGTTTCCAGGTCCATGGTCTCGGACGGACCGATGACTTCCACATCCACGCGGTCGGACTTGATGCGAATCACGGGATATTTGACCGGCCCATTCTTTGCCGCATGCCATAAGGGCATTTCGTCGATGGCGCGCGGACTCCGCGGCCAACGAATCGATCCGCCGTGCGGATGGTGGGAGTGGAACACCTCCGACCCGCCGTGCACCAGGCGAAACTTTGCCGGATCTCCTAAATAGCTGCGAGGCACGGTGGTGGCCGGATCGCCGAAGGTATAGGCGCTGTAGGCCATGGATTCGTCTTCGAAGCCGAAGTATTCGTGTTGCGTCTGCATGTTATCGACGCCGAAGGGCTCGCTACGATAGTTCAGGGCACGGGCCACCGGCCGATAGACGTCGGTCAAGGGATCGCGCTGTGGAATGAAGTCGCCTTTTTTATTCAACGGCCGAAACGCCTCATCTCCGACTTCATGATAGATCAAGACGAATTCTCTGAAATCTGGCCCTGCCCCATTCTTGATGATGGCCTGCCATCCGCTGGTCATCTTCGTGGCGTCACCGGTTCCCAATGGATCGAGATATTCAGACCCCTTGGGCTCGACGACGAACGTGCCGAACAGACCCATCACCGTCAGCTCGCGATCGTTGCTGTACGAGTGGAACTGCCGGCCGCCCTCTTGCTGAGTCGGGGGGATGTACCACTCCAGGTCCACGGACTTCTCTTTGGCTGCGATGCTGTCTGCATTCGTCGTCGTCGCCGGCTTGCCCGTAGAGGCGACGATCATGCTGGAGCCGTGAATATTGAGGCTGACATCCTCGCCACCTTCCAGTTGGTTGCGCAGCGTCATCTTAACGCAATCGCCCTGATTGCCTCGGATGACCAGCGGCTGGATCCACTGGCTCTGTAGGCCGTTCCTGACGGCTCCGGGATCATAACCTTCCTTCTCGCGGGCTGCACGATTGGCGGCTTCCTCTTCCCTCACCTTTGCGAGGTTCTCGGTGAGGACGTACATGTAACCGGGATAGAAATCGAGCCACATGTTGAGCGAAATTTCCACATTGACCGCCGAAATGTCATATTTCCTGACCGGCGCGGACGCCGGGCAGCGTCCGCCCGACATCGACACGGGTTCCGCGCCGGAATTCGACATGAGCAACACGTCCTGATTCCCGGCACCATACTGATGCATCATGGTCAGATCGTTGTAGTACCCGCCGTTACGTTGCGCGGTCTTATCTTGCTCCATTTGTTGCATGATACGCTGGTGCTGCCGTTCCACCATGGTGGTGCGTTCCGGTTGGCCTTCCATCGTATTCTCAACGATCGTTTGCCCCTTCAACTGTTCAGCCCAGCCAGGCAGCTGATGGTTCATCGCCACATGCGATGAAGTCTCAGACAGCACGGCCGACGGCGCAACAAACAGTGCGATCCCGGTAAGTCCGCTTAAGACGCGGGTGAATGTAAAGTGACGATGAAACATGAACCGACCCTCCTTCATAACATAAGTAAGTGAGCAGCGAAGGCTGCTCGGCCAGCTCGATCAACGACGTACACAAATGAGAAGGCAAAATAGTTTCGGGAATAACCAATCTGACGGATAGATGTGCTGTTCACGATTACTAGGTAGATAGTGAAGGCCCCAAGGTACTCAACTCTGCATGGACTGTCAATACGTCCACACCTGACTGTTCCTATTTCTCTTGCTATTGTCCAACCGTCGACTTTCGGTTGGCTGTAGTCAGCAAATCCATATCCAGCATCACGGGACTATCTGATTTTTTGGGATCGAGCCTGATCGGCATCCGGTCCGCCATCACCTTGGTTAAGGGAATAGCGACGATGACAGGCGCCTTGTCCACGGAATTAGAATAGAGCGCAATACGCAGATTTTTAGGCCGTTCGGTGGGAGAAATCCGGGATGCCGTCTGTCTGTCCATGAAACCAACCAGTAACCCGCTCCCCCCGGCGATTTTGTGGATTTCATAGGCAATCGAGGTCGGAGCCACCCGCTCCAGTACGAGGTCGGGGCTTTGCGTGACTAACGCTATTCCGAGGGACTGTGCCGCAATGAACCCAAAGCTCCCGACCGGCGCTTCCGAAAACCGGATCGTTTCGTTGGAAAGTTCGGCGACATCGTTTTTGATCCGCATCTGACGCCGGAGCTCAGCTTCATTGCCGGTCCTTTCAATCACAATTGCGGCCGGCGCGGCTTTTTGAACCGGAAAGACCTCCGTCTTTCCTTCCGGTGCAGCAAGGAGAGATCGCGCCGGAACACACACGAACGTCACAATGAGCAGAGACAGAGCAAGCGGAAGTGGGACACGCAGGATACGGCTCATGCGAACAACGGATATGTGTATGGGGAGACCTCTGCTCCTTCCCGATAGATTGAACGACTCTAGGATGTTACCCGGCAAAAAGCAAACGGGAAAATGGCTGCATCCTGCGCAAAAAGAGTCCCCCGGCTCTACTGAGTCGGTACGGCAATGTCCACCACCTTGTTTTCGTTGTCGACCAGCAGAATGACGGATTCGCCTTTCTGAAGCCTGGAGATTCGCTCATGCATGACATCACGCACCTCGAAGAGCTGATTTCCTTCTCCCGTTTTCAGCGTAATGCGGTCGGCACGAAGCGGCTCCGCCACTGTCCCATCGACTTGCCGGTTAGCGCCTTTGATGGGCGCGTTGTGTTCCGGATTTTTGTGTGCCTCCTTCGCCGCGCTCAAACTGGCAAATGTGACGTCGGTCACTTGGTTCGTTTCATCGAGTAGAACGACGGAAACAAGATCTTCCGCGCCGGAAAGCACAAAAGTATCCCAGTTGTGCACCTCTTCCTCATAATCGCGATAGCGCGGAATCCCCTTCGACGTTTTCCGCATCACATCAGGGATGCCCGGACTCCAACCGAGACCGAAGTTGCCGTTCCCGTTTCCGGAGCCATACGTCAGATTCTGTTGAGGCTGAAAACCATTGCGCCCTGGTGGAAGTGCGATCGGGACGATGAAGTTTCCCGTACCGGTGTGCAAATCAGGAGAGAATTTTTCGCCACGGCCGCGTTGAGCACCACCACCCTTGGGCAGGGTGATGATCTGGTTGGGGGGACGACGCCTGACGACCCACTCTTCACCTTTAGTTAGGAAAGAGGTGTGACCGGACGGAAGAGTGTCTCAAATGAAAAAGCTCGTCAATAGACGAACTGTCCGGTTGCTACAAATAGTTCCAAGGTGACAGAGGATGGGTAAATAAACTTGAGCGCCGGCGAAAACAACGCGAGGCCGGTATAGACGAACGTGGCGTTATAGTGCTTCGTCAGGCCGTGATCGTCGCGGAGGACTTGGCTCTGCAGCGTTGTTCAAATCTCCCGTCACCAGGAGGAGTCCCAGTGACGGGAGGAATGTAGCGCCTGACGGATGTGCCACGGGGGCGCCCAGGGACGGAGCGGAGGAGATCAACGCTCCTTCCTTCCGCGCCTCCGCCAGCCCGCAATGGCCATGGTGCCGGCCAGCATCATCCCGCCCCCGATCCCGCCGAGGGAGAGCTTGCCCGTCTCACTATCCAGATCCAACAGACTGTGCTTGACCTGCCCCTCGAGCTTCGCCACCCGCGCTTGGAGGGCGAGATGCTCCTTGAGCCGCGTGTCGTCATCCATGATTTCGACATAGGCGCGATTCATGGCGGCCCACCCCACGGTATAGGTATAGCCCCAATACTGGTGGGCCAAGCTCACGTGCAATTGCACCAGATGATCTTCCGCCATTTCAAACAGCTTCAGCTCATTGGCCGCCGGGTTGTTCCCCTTCGACCAATAAATCTGGAAGAACTTCTCAAACCCATCGGTCTCCGGCGCCGGCGGGGCCGGGCGGTTGGTCTTCTGCCCGGTCAACAGGCCCGCCTTATACTGCTCTTCGACCGTATGATGGGCTTCATCGTACTTATCCAACCCGGAGAAGGTCCCGTTGTCCATGAACTCCAACCAGGCCCGGGCATACGTCTCGGAGTGACATTGCGTACACGTCTTCACCCAGGCATCGTTGCGCTTTTCCGCCCAGTCGGTTTTGATGTTTTCCCGAATGCCGGGCACGAAGGGATAGTTGGCCCAACGCACTTTCCGCACGACGTTGTGGGCAATCTTGCCCTGATATTCCATGTGGCAGTATTGACAGGTCGGCGCCGTCGCCGCCCCTTTGCCGATCGCGTCCTTGATGGGAATGTTGAAGTTCCAATGGGCTTTGTCGCGCTGATACTTCAACCCATGCTTGGACAAGTTGTAGGCTTCCCAGTTGTTGTGGTCGGCCCCGCTGTGGCACTGGGCACAGACTTCCGGCTTCCGCGATTCGGCCGCGGAAAACTCGTGCCGCGCATGGCAGGTATCGCACTTGTTCTGGTTGACGTGGCAGCCCGTGCAGCCGTCGGCGATTTCCCGCTGCGGCATGCCGGCATACACTTCCACTTCCACGTTGGCGCGATAGTCCAACGCGTGGGACGGACGCCCCTTCGGCCATTGATCCTTCGGCCAGGTGATCGTATCCCGCTCCGACTCGCGCTCCGCAAACTCCTGCAAGTGGCAGGTGCCGCACGTATCGGCCGTCGCCAACCGGATGTCTTTGCGGTGATCCGCCTTGTTCTTGGTGTTGATGTCAAAGTGACAGTCGATGCAGCCGACTTCTTTGAGGTTCTCCCCCTTGCCCAGCTTGCCGATCGAGCGCAGATTGTCTTCGATGGCCTCGAGCTTCGCCTTCTTGTAGAAGGTCTCGTCTTTGGGGGTGAGCTTCCGGATCTTGTCCAGATTCGCATGCGTGCTCTTCTTCCACGCCGCCACCCAGCCCGGGGATTCGTCGGTGTGGCACTTCACGCATTGCTCCCGGCTCGCCACTTCTTTCACCGCTTGCGGCGGCTTATAGAAGGTGTGCGGATCGAAATACTTGCTGAAGGAAACGGGCTGCCAGTACTCCCCGTACTTGCCCTTCCCCACCCCGTTCTGGGCCGGGTCCATGTAGCGCTTCAGTAAGGCCTCGTACAGTTCCTTCGGCGACGCCGAGCGCTCGATCTTCAGCGCCTCGTACGTCTCTTTCGGCACGGTGGGGAAATCCGCCTGCGCTTGGCCGGCCATCAGCACGCCGC
>JACXTT010002198.1_pt1 | contig 31266 bp, 22 predicted proteins | sample 9270951 | NCBI WGS metagenome assembly JACXTT01 (sample SAMN15532306, study PRJNA645909) | rock metagenome | isolation source: weathered quartz diorite | place: Puerto Rico | collected 2017-06-21
GGTCACCGGCTTGTCCTCGCGATAGCGCTTGACGCGCGCGAAGCGCAGGGCCATGCCGCCTAAGTAGCGCGGGCTCTCCTGCACGTCGCCGAACGCGATCTCGACCACGAGCTCGGGGCGGACGCGAACGACGTGTTCCTCCTGCGCGATCGCCAGCGATTGGAGCCGCTCGGTCTGCCACGCCAGCATCTCGTCGGTCATGCCCTTGAAAGTCTTCCCCAGCATGACGAAGCCCGTGCCATCGCGGGCCCCGAGATGAAGGTTGCTGAGCCATCCCGAGCGCCGGCCATGGCCCCACTCCGCGGCGAGTACCACCAGATCGAGCGTATGCGCGGGCTTGATCTTGAGCCACGACGCCCCACGCCGTCCCGACTCGTAGGGCGCGTCGAGCGACTTGGCCATCACGCCCTCGTGACCGCGCGCCAACGCCTCGGCCATGAATCCTTCGGCTTCCTCGAGGTCCGCGGTGATGCGTTGCGGTACCGCGAGTGCCGGCGCCGCGGCGCGCAGAGCCGCGAATCGCTCGCGTGCCGGTCGCGCGAACCAGTCCTCGCCGTCGAGGTGGAGGAGGTCGAACGCGAAGGTGGTCAACGGCAATCCGGCCCGTTCGCGCTCGACCTCGAGGCGGCGTCCGAAACGCTTCATCGTGAACTGAAAGGGGTGCGGCGTTCCGTCGCTGCGCAGCGCGATGGTCTCCGCATCGAGGATCGCCGAGCGGAGCGGCAGCGCCCGCAGCGACTCGACCACCTCGGGCACCGCCTCGGTGACGTCGTTCAGGAGGCGCGAGAACACACGCACCTCGTCTCCCGACTTGTGCACTTGCACTCGGGCGCCGTCGAGTTTGTACTCGAGCGCGGCTGCGCCGAGCCGGGCCAGCGCCAGCTCCACGGTCTCCGCCGGCTGGGCCAGCATCGGGGCCAGTGGCCGAAACAACGTGAGCCGGAACGCCGACAGGGCTGCGGGTCCGCCGCCCACGGCCGCGGCGGCCACGGCGCCCAGGTCGCCGCTCAGCATCACCGCCTTGCGAATTTGCTCGAGCGTGGCCCCCGACGCGAGCGCCAGCGCCTCTTCCATCGTCCAGCCCAGCGCGCCCTGGCGCAGCTCGCCCGTGAACAGCCGGATCAGGAAGTCGCGCCCCTGATCACCCGCGCGACGAAGCAATTGACGCAGCTCGGCGCTGCGCCGTGCCTGCGAGCCGGTGCCGGAGAAGGCGGCCAGTCGCGCGAGCGTGGCGTCCACCTCGGCGACCGTGATGGGTGGATCGTCGGCCGGGGGCAGGACATCGAACAGCGATGGCGGGGCCACCTCAGGGTGGCTCGTGGCCTGCAGCGTCGACCATCCGACCCCGATCCGGCCTTGGCGGGGTTGGCCCGAGAGCAGTCCGACGCCGGCCGCGATCTCGTCGGGGTCGAGCCGGCGCAGGGCCGCGGCGAGCCGCTCCACCTTTTCGAGCCGGCCGGGAGCATCGCTCACCTGTTGCGAAACCGTGACCAGATCGGAGAACCGCACCGGCGTATAATGGCACCCCTTTCGGTCACCCCACGAATGACGCTCGCTCCGTTCCATCCCGTGCTCCAGCGCTGGTTCCAGCAGCGCTTCGGCGAGCCCTCGCCCCCCCAGCGCGAGGGCTGGCCGAAGATCCGCTCCGGACGGCACACGCTGATCTCCGCTCCGACCGGCACCGGCAAGACCCTGGCCGCCTTCCTGTGGGCGATCGATCGGATGCTGAGCCGCGGGAACGAGCTGCGCGACGAGACTCAGGTGCTCTACGTCTCGCCGCTCAAGGCGCTCGGCAACGACGTGCGCAAGAATTTGACGAGCCCGCTCACCGAGCTGCGCACCCTGGAGCCGTCCTTCCCCGAAGTGCGCGTCCTGGTGCGCAGCGGGGACACGCCGAGCAGCGCGCGCGCCGCGATGCGCAAGCACCCCCCGCACATCCTGGTCACCACGCCCGAGTCGCTCTACCTCATGTTGACGAGTGACGGCGGGCGGAGCCTGTTGCGGACGGTGCGCACCGTGATCGTCGACGAGATCCACGCCATCGCGGGCGCCAAACGCGGCGCCCATCTCGCCCTCTCGCTCGAGCGTCTCGACGCGCTGGTCGAGCCGCCGCTCCAGCGCATCGGGCTGTCGGCCACGCAAAAGCCGATCTCGGACGTGGCTCGACTCCTGGTCGGCGCCGGACGCGAATGCGAGCTGATCGACATCGGCCACGAGCGCGCGCTCGATCTGGCCATCGAGCTGCCGGGGGCCCCGCTCGATTCGGTGTGCTCGCACGAGACCTGGGACGAGATCGTCCAGCGCATGGCGGAGCTGATCCGCGGCCACCGCACCACGCTGGTGTTCGTCAACACCCGACGCCTGGCGGAGCGCATCGCGGCCAAGCTGACCACGCTCCTGGGCGAGGACCAGGTGTCGAGCCACCACGGCAGCATGGCCAAGGAGCGCCGTCTCGAGGCCGAAGAGAGGCTCAAGCAGGGGCGGTTGCGCGCGCTCGTCGCCACGTCGTCGCTCGAGCTCGGGATCGACGTGGGCGACGTCGACCTCGTGATCCAAGTCGGCGCCACCGCCTCGATCGCCGCGCTGCTCCAGCGCGTCGGCCGCAGCGGGCACAGCATCGGCCGCACCCCGGCGGGGCGGGTGTTCCCGCTCACCCAAGACGACCTGGTGTGCGCGACGGCCTTGATCGACGCGGTGCGGCGCGGCGAGCTGGACCGCACTCCGCAGTCTTACCAGCCGCTCGACATCCTGGCTCAGCAGATCGTCGCCGCGTGCTTGACCGACACCTGGGACGAGACGCGACTCTACGACGTGCTGCGGCGCGCGTGGCCGTTCCGCGACCTGAGCCGGGCCGACTTCGATGCCGTGGTCGCCCTCCACACCGAGGGCCGCGCGGCCTACCTGCATCGGGACGGGGTCCACCTGCGGCTGCGGGCCACGCGGCGCGCGCGCATCACCGCGTTGACCTCGGGCGGCGCCATCCCCGACACCGGCCAATACCGCGTGCTGCTCGAGCCGGAGGGCACGCACGTCGGCTCGCTCGACGAAGACTTCGCCGTCGAGGCCAGCGTCGGAGACATCTTCCAGCTCGGCAACGCGTCGTGGCGCATCCTCAAGGTCGAGCCCGGCGTGGTGAGGGTGGCCGACGCTCAGGGCTCGCCGCCGACGGTCCCGTTCTGGTTCGGCGAGGCCCCGGCCCGCACGCGCGAGCTGTCCGCGGCTCTGGCGCGCGTCCGCGTGCATGGCCGCGACCCCGAATGGCTGACGGCCGAGGTCGGCGTCGGCGCAGCGGTTGCCCGCGAGCTGTCGTCGTTCTTGGTCGAAGGCGAGCGCACGCTCGGCGCCATCCCCACGCCCGAGTGCGTCGTGCTCGAGCGCTTCTTCGACGAATCGGGCGGCATGCAGCTGGTGGTGCACGCGCCGTTCGGCGGGCGCATCAACCGCGCCTGGGGGCTGGCGCTCCGCAAGCGCTTCTGCCGCGGTTTCGGCTTCGAGCTGCAGGCTGCGGCCAACGAGGAAGCGATCGTGCTCTCGCTCGGGCCCCAGCACAGCTTCGCGCTCGAAGAGGTCTTCGACTACCTGCACCCGGAGCGCGCGCGCGATCTGCTGGTGCAGGCGCTGCTCGCCGCGCCGATGTTCGGCACGCGCTGGCGTTGGAACGCCGCGCGCTCGTTGCTGCTGTCACGCACCGCGGCCGGCGGGCGCCGCGTGCCGACGCCGCTCCTGCGCATGCGCGCCGAGGACCTGCTGGTCAAGGCCTTCCCCCAGGTGCTGGCCTGCCCGGAGACGCTGCCTCCGGGCGACGCGCCCGTGCCCTGGGAGCATCCGCTGGTGCGGCAGACGATCGAGGACTGCTTGAACGAAGCGATGGACGTCGAAGGCTTCCTCGAGGTCCTGCGTGGGCTGCGCGACGGCACGATCCGGCGCGTGGCCGTCGACACCACCGAGCCTTCGGCGTTCGCGCGCGGCATCCTCAACGCGATGCCCTACGCCTTTCTCGACGATGCCCCGCTCGAGGAGCGACGCACGCAAGCGGTGCTGTCGCGTCGCCAGCTCGCGCCCGAGCTGCAGGACACGCTGGGCGCGCTCGATCCCGCCGCGGTGGCGCGGGTGCGCGAAGAGGCCTGGCCGCAACCGGAGAACCCCGAGGAGATTCACGAGGCGTTGTCGTGGATGGGATACGTCACCGCGCCCGAGGCCGCGAGCTCGGGCTGGCTCGAGGGCCTCGAGTCGTTGCGGGCCGCTGGGCGCGTGGTCCAGGACGGAGCGAGCGGCGCGCCGCGCTGGCGCGCCGTCGAGTTCCCGCGCCAGCCCAAGGCGGTCCTGCGCGGACGGCTGGAGGCGGTGGGTCCGGTGTTCGCCGACGATCCGGCCTGCGACGCGCAGCTCCTGCTCGAGCTCGAAGCCGAGGGCATCGTGCTGCGCTGCCGTCTCGAGGGTCGGGAGGCGTGGTGCGAGCGACGCCTGCTGGCGCGCATCCACCGCTACACCCTGGAGCGCCTGCGACGCGAGATCGAGCCGGTCACGGCGGGCGCGCTGTGGCGCTTTCTGGCCTGCTGGCAGCACGCCGACCCGCGCTTCCGTCTCGAAGGCCCGCGCGGCACGCTCGAGATCCTGCGCAAACTGGCGGGCTTCGAGGCGCCGGCGGTGGAATGGGAATCGAGCATCCTTCCGACCCGCCTCCACGATGCACGCGGCGAGTGGCTGGACCAGCTCACGCTCACCGGCGACGTGGTGTGGGGCCGGCTATGGGGGCGGGGCAACGCCGCGGTACGCTCGGCGCCGATCTGCCTGCTCCCGCGCGCCGACCTCGAGCCGTGGCTCGAGCTGTCGCGGCGCATGCTCGCGGTCGAGCCCGAGGGTCTTGGCACGTACGCGCGCCTGATCCTCGAGGCGCTCGACGCGCGTGGCGCCTGCTTCACCCAGGAGCTGGAGCGCGCGACCCGGCTACTGCCTTCGCACTTCGAGATGGGGTTGACCCAGCTGACCGGCCACGGGCTCGTGACGTGCGACTCGTTCGGCGGCTTGCGCCGCCTGCTCACGCCGCCGTCGCGTCGGCGCGGCGCGCTCAAGGCCGCGCCCTGGGTTCCGGCGGGGCGCTGGTCGCGCTTCCGCTCGGCCCAGACCACGCGGCTCGATGACGCGCCCGAGACGCCCGAGCTGGCGGAGTTCGCCGCGCAACGATTGCTGGACCGCTACGGCGTCGTGTTCCGCCGTCTGCTGGAGCGCGAACGTATTCCGGTCGCATGGCGAGATCTGATCCGGGTCTACCGTCGGCTCGAGCTGCGCGGCGACGTGCGTGGCGGCCGCTTCGTGCAGCGTTTCGCCGGCGAGCAGTACGCGCGGCCGGAAGCGGTGGAGCTGCTGCGGCGGCTGAGACGCCGCGCCTTGGAAGGCGCCGACGAATCGGAGGCGCCGCCACGACTGCAGGTCGCGGCGTCCGATCCGCTCAATCTCGATGGCATCCTGACGCCCGAGCCGCGCATTCCGGCGCTGACGCGGCGCCGCGTGCTGGTGGGCTGAGAGCGCCAAGCCTCCTCAGGAACAGCACGACGACGCCCGTCACGGCCAGAACGGCGCCGAGCAGGCTGCGGGCGCTCAGCGGCTCGCCATGGAAGCGGGACGAGATGGCGAGGGCCGGGATCGGGTAGACCGCGATGATCGAGGCTGCCACCCCGGCCTGAGTGAATTGAAGCGCGGTGAGCGAGAGCAGCACGCCGAGCACGGGGCCGAACAACGTGCCGGCCGCCATGAAGCCCACCGCGGCACGATCGCGCAACGCCGTCACGGTGGGAACGAGCTCGCCTCGCAGCGCGGTCAGCGTTCCGATCGCGAGCGCTGCGGCAACGATGCGTATCGTGTTGGCCGAGAGTGGATCGATCCCGCTTCGGAGCGCGAGCTTGGACAACACGTAGCCGACTGCTTGGCCGAGCGCGCCCAGGAAACCGGCCACCACGCCGGGGCCGATGCGGCCGTGCTCACGGGCGTGCTCCCGAGTGTCGCGCGCCATCATCACCCAGGCCACGCCCGCCACGGTCAGCGCCATGCCGAGCCAGGCCTGGGGGCCGAGCCGCTCGCCGAGCAGCGGCCAACCGACCAGCGCCGTGAACAGCGGGGCCAGGGAGGCCATCAGCCCCGCGCGGCCGGCGCCCAGGATCACCATCGCGCGGATGAACCACGTGTCGCCGAATACGAAACCGATCAAGCCGCTGATCGCGAGCCACGCGACCTGGGGCCGGGTCGCCCACCACGGCCAGGGCGAGCCACGCGCGACCCACAGGGCCGCCATGAGCAGCAGCGCCGCCAGAGTGACCCGCTGGCGATTGAGCACCACGGCGCCCACCCGCCGGCCGGCCGCGGTGAAGAGATTCGCGCCCAGCGCCCAACACGACGCGGTGCCGAGCGCGGCCAGCTCGCCCGCGAATCTCATGCACCTCCGCTCGGCGGGATCAGGACGTCGTCACTCGGCGACTTGGAGCGTGAAGCGAAAAGGCAGCCGCACCCACACGAGAACCGGGTGATTGTTGCTGAGCGCCGGGGTGAAGATCCACTGCCGGGCCGCGTCGAGCGCATCGGCGTCGAGCAGCGGAATGCTGTGCTTGGGGTCGAGTCGCGCTTCGAGCACCCGACCGTCCTTCCCCACCAGGACGTCGACGATCACGAGCCCGTCGACTTGCGCCAGCTTGGCCAGCTCGTTGTACTCGGGCCGCACGGGGCGCACGACGGAAGGTAGCTCATCCACGAATACAAAATCGCCCGGGCCGTTGATCGGCGTGTCCGGCGGTGGGACGGAGAGGGCACGGTCATGGGTTTCGCCCGCCGTGGGCGGCCCGCCTCGCACTTCGCCCTGCTCCGCGATCGTCCGATCGATGCTCTCGGGCGTGTCCTGGACCGGCACCGGCGGCCCATCGATGGCCTTGGCCAGCCGCGGCCGAGCGATCGGGGTCGGAGCCAGCGGCGGTGGCGGCGGCTCCAGCACCCGCATGTCGGACGTCACCACGAAGGGTGCCACCACCACGGCGCGTGGCACCCTGGGACGGGGCCCAATCATGCTCCACGACCAGGCCAGCGCGAACAGCAACGTGACGAGAAAGCTGCCGAGCACGAGCGCGCGCACCAGGTGCGGGCGCGCCGCCGCTTGCAGATCGGGGGCTCCGTAGGGCATGAACTCTCTCAATAGGGCTGCGGTCATGAACGACCTCCAGTGCCCGGTCTGCTCACGACCCGGTCGGCGCGGATGGGTCTGGCCAACGAAGGGAGGACGAGATCATGGTGACACCCAGGGCTGAGCCCGTCCATCCCGTTATGGAACCGCGAGCGCCGAGAGAGAAGTCGGGCCGCCTCTCGGCCGAAAACAGATACGTGCGCAAATCGACTCTATTCCCGGCCGCTGGACTGGTGGCCGTCGCGCTGATCCTGGGTTTGGGTTGCGGCGGCCAGTCGCGGCGGCTCACCGCTCCCTGGCTCATACCGCGCACCTATCGCATGGGCTTCTCGGCCATTCCCCCGCGGCCCGACTTCTCGCTGGTGTTGGCCACCATCGACCTGTGGAGCCATCGCGCCGACGCCGCGATCCTCCACGTCGAGCCGCCGTGGGACACACTCCTCAAAGGGCTCCCCGCCGACTCCGCGGTGCGCGTTCTCCACAAGCCGTTGGCCGACTACTATCGCTCGAAGGGGATGATGGTGGTGGTGACGCTCGACGCCACCAACGGCCTCGATCGCAGCGCGGAGTCGGCCGCGCTGGTGGCGGCTGGGAGGAGCCTGACCGAGCCGGCCGTGCAGCGCGTCTACCGTGACTTCGCCGTCGCGATGGACACGCTGCTCCATCCCACCTACCTGGGGCTCGCCGCCGAGACCAACCTGATCCGCGCCGCGGCACCGACCGCGCTCTACGACGCGGTGGTCCAGGCGGCCAACGGCGCGGCCGGCGACGTGCGCGCGGTCGACCCCAAGGTGATCCTCGACGTGAGCGTCCAGGTGGAAACCGCGTGGGGACGCCTCGGCGGCGGCAACACCTACCAGGGAATCGGCACCGACCTCGCCGACTTCCCCTTCGTCCAGGCGGTCGGGCTCTCTTCTTATCCCTATCTCGGTGGATTCACCGAGCCCGAGCAGCTGCCGCTCGACTATTACGCTCGCCTCACCGCCAAGCCCGAGCTGGTGGTGGAAGGCGGCTGGGCTTCGGCCTCGGTCGGCGGTGTCGTGTCGTCGCCGGAGCGGCAGGCGCGCTACATCCGCCGTCAGATGCAGCTGCTGGATCGCGCCCGCGCCGTGGCCGTGTTCCAGCTCACGTTCACCGATCTCGACCCGGCCTACTTTCCGTCGGGATCGATCCTGCCGCTGTTCGCGACGCTCGGGCTGGTCGACGTGAATCTGACGCCCAAGCCGGCCTTGGCGCCGTGGGACAGCGCGTTCGCTCGACCGCGGCTCTAGACCCTTCGCCGAATGGACGCTGGATCAGCGCCCGACTCAGCGCGAGACGTTGGCGGCGCCGCTGGAGGGTGGTCCGTTCCCGCCGCGGCCGTCGTTCGAAACCTGCACCACGAACGGCACGGTGATCACGCGCCCGTGGCGCTGGAACTGACCCCACGCCTTGTAGATTCCGGTGCGCTCGAAGCGCAGGTTGAAGGCCACGCTCGGCCCGCTCCCGGCCTGCGCTTCGAGGGGGTGACTGTGCAGGAACGCGCCGCGATCGTCGCTGATCAGGATCAGGTGTCCCATCACGCCCAGGTAGGGCTCGAGGTCGGTCACCGGCTTGCCGCTGCGGCGCAGCGTGAACGTCATCGAGCAATCGCGGCCGGGGAGCAACGGAGTATGCGTCAGCTCGACGTCGATGCCATCGACCCGTTTGGGACGATCGTCGTCGATCGTCAGCGCCGCCGCCGGGCGTTCCGCCCCCTCCACCGTCACCTCCACCGGCACCACCTGCATGCCGACGCTGTCCGGGGTGAAGTCGTGGAACAGGACGTAGCGACCACCGTCGGGAAACGTGTAACGCAGGCTGAAGCGCCCGTCGGGTCCCGGGATCGGATGGACGTGGTCGAAGCGCGACAGGTCGCGGGAGACGACGATCAGATGAAGCAGCTTCTCGTGCACGACCTGGAGCCGGGTCGCGGGGAATCCCGCCGGGTCCTTGATTTGGAAGTCGAGCGTCACCGGAGCCCGCGGCCGGATCGGTGTGATCGACGGCGTGACGTCGACGCTGTAGCGATCGCTGGTGATCAGCTGCAGGTACATCCCGCACACCGGGCACGATCCCGGACGGTCGTAGATTCTGCCCAGCTCGCAATGCATGGGACACACGTACTGTTTGGGAACGTAGGCGTCGAGCGTCGCCAGGAGGCTGGCGAAGGATTCCATCGTTCGCGCCAGCGCGGCCGCGTCTTGGTGCTCGGCCGCTCGGCGCGCCGCACTTGCGGCATCGCGGATCAGGACCCCGGTGCGCATGACGCGTCCCAACGCCGAGTCCTGGTAGGCGCTGGCCTGCGCCATCGCGAGCGCCGGCACCCGCCACGCCAACGTGTCGACCTGGCCGGCGTGGCGGGCGGCGTCGACGAAGTAAGAGATCCGGCGCGCCTCCTCGACCCCGCGCACCTCGTCGCGGATGCGGCGCACCGCGGCGGCGTAGGTGGTGGGCGGAGGCGCGGCCAGGTCCGTGGGGTGGGCCGCGGCGGTGGCCACGGACCAAAGGCTCGCGAGCACAGCCAGACCGAGCCGGCGCAGTGGCATGAGCGTCATTCTCTCGGGTGAGGAAGGGCGGATCGCGCGACCGACGTCAGTAGGATAGCAGCGCGAGCTTGCCGGTCCGCGTCACGCTCGGAGTGGTGAGGCGATACCAGTAGAGTCCGCTCCTCACCCGCTGCCCGTGCTCGTCGGTGCCGTCCCAGGTGACCACCCGCTCGCGCCCCGCATCGAAGAAGCCGTCCGCCACCACCCTCACGCGTCGGCCCTGCACGTCGAGGATCTCCACCCGACCCACTTCGCTGTGCGCCACCGAGAAGGCGATGCGCGCCGTGCCGCCGTGCATCGGGTTCTCGGAGCGCAAGGCGAGGAAGTCGAGCAGCGCCGCGTCAGGCGAATCGCTCACGCCGACCGGGCCTGGCGCCAGCACCTGGATCATCTTGGCGATCGAGGGCACGCCGCTGCTGTTGAGGATGAACAGCAGGTAGAAGCCCGGTGGGGCCAGGTTGGGGCTGGCGGGGACCGTCGCGGTGAGCAATCCCGACCCGACCGAGAAGTTGAGCCGATTGAAGCGCTGTCCTTGATTGAAGGAATGCGTCGTGCTGCTGAGCTTGATCATCGTCACTTGCATGATGCTGGCCGCATTGGGCGTGGTGATGGTGAAGCCGACCCCGTTGCTCACCATCGCCGGCGCCGAGGTGATGGTGGGGCGTGCGCCTTTGAAGAGATAAGGCGGCGAATAGATCTCGGCGTTCAGCTGATCGACCCCGCCGTTGTCGGGTTTGGGCCGGCCGCTGCCGGCCGAGAGGACCCGACCATCCGGCAAGAGCACGGTCGTCGAGTGGTAGATCCGTGCCTTGGCCATGCTCGCCATCGCGGTCCAGGTGCCGACCGGCGGCGGGGTCCACATCTCGGCGCTCAGCACGGCGCCGGTGTTGTTGTCGAACCCGGCGCCGCTGGTGCCGCCGCTGGCCAGCACGTTGCCATCGGGAAGGATGGTGAGGTTGAGCTGGCGGCGGTTGAAGCTCATCGAGCCGGTGCTGGTCCAAGTCGGCGTCGGCGAGTTCAGGTCGATGACCTCGCAGGTGTTGGTGGGCGGGTCATTACCTCCGGCGACCAGGATCTTGCCGTCACCGTATTGCGCGCAGCTGGCGTAGGAGCGGGTCTGGTTCAAGATGTGGTTGTAGGCCGTGGCCGACCAGGCGCCCGATCCGGTGCAGTCGAGGTAGCGAGCGTCCGGATGAGGACCGGCGACGAAGACCCTTCCATCCGGAGCCAGGATGGTGAACGGGTAGTAGGGGATGAACAGGTTGGCTCCGGTGAGCTGACGCCAGCCGCCGTTGACCGCGCCGGACAGCACCTCGGGAATCTGGGACATGACGATGGTCGAATCCATGCTGCCCGAGATCGCCAGCAGGTCGCCGTTGGCGAGCTCACACGCCGAGGGATACCAGCGCCCATCGTGCATGTCGGGCCCCGGCCACCAATTCGACTCGTCGCGATAGTCGAAGAATTCCGAGCGCGGTTCGCCCCAGCCGTCCTTGCCGAGATGGCCGCCGATCACGTACAGACGCCCGTCCGCCATGAAGGTGTGGCCGCTGCAGAACATGTTGCTGCGCTGGTTGGGGATGTAGGTCACGGTTCCGGGCGCGCCGCCATTGGGCACGTCGATCAGGTAGGTCTTGGTGAAGCCGGCCAGCCGCGCCCCGGTGGTGTTGTAGTTGGGGTTGTCGTCGTCGGCGTACGACATGACGCGCCCATCCGGGAGCAGCGCGAGATGGATGGCGACGTTGGGCCAGGTGTAGACGGTGGACCATTGACCGACCTGGTCGGGCGTGGCCGCCCACCCGAGCGGCGCGGCGAGGAGCAAGGGGACGAAGAAAACCCGGAAGGGTGCTGCGGCGGACGGCAAGCGTGGGGTCATGGGCTCGGAGAGCGGCGGTCCGCCGGGGAGCGGAAAGACCGAGAAATTCTAGCCGCGGCGCGTCACGAAAGGAAGGACGACTTTGCGCCGCGCGCCGGCCGTCAGTGCAGCCGCGCCACTCGACCCGACCAGCTCTCGCCTCCCGAGCGCAGCCGCACCAGGTAGATCCCGGCCGGGACACGCAGGCCATGGTCGTCGAGACCGTTCCAGGCGATCGAGTGCGATCCCGACGCCATCGGTCCGCCCGCCAGCTCGGCCACGTGGCGCCCGTCGACGCCGTAGACGTCCAGGGACACCGGCCCGGTTTCGCGCAGGCGGAAGGACACCGTGGTCGCCCCATCGAAGGGGTTGGGCGCGCTGGTCAGGCGCAGATCGGGGACCGGGCCATCGGGGACTCCGGTAATGGTCGAGCCGATGAACCAACCCAGATCGCGAAATGCATGGCGGGTCAGATCGACTTGGCTCGACAGGGTCGAGGAGATCACCGGCTCCATCAACAGGTTGGGCAGCGCCGAGCGATCGAAGTGCGCGCTCGACGATCCCGACTCCGCGGGGTTGGGCGCGTAGATCAGAGCGTGGCCGGCGTTGTCGGCGCCGGTGATCCAGGTCGGGTGTTGCCCGCCGATGGTCGCGGTGACGCCGACCCCGAGCTGGGCCTTGATCAGGTTGGCGTTGGCCATGGAGATGCCGACGGCCGGGATGGTCACGGTCGGATCGGATCCGCCCAGGTCGATCGCGATCGGATTGCTGGTGGTGTCGGCGATGATGACTCCGACCGCGCCGGCGTTCTGGGCCGCGAGGACTTTGCTGGTGAAGGTACAAGTGCCGCGGTCGATCAGCACGATCTTTCCGGTCACGACGTTGACCAGCGGCGAGCAGGCGTTGCTGGTGCTGAAATCGGGGTTCCCGTCGTTGGCCAGGATCACCGGCGCCGTCACCACCGGATTCGTGACGTCGGGCCCGAACGTCGCCACCCCCGCCCGATATGGCCCCGCGATCGCGGCCGGCGCGGTCACGGTCAGGAGGCGCTGGCGATCCAGATAGATCGGCGCCTGCGCGTTCATCGCCGGGCCGTCCCATACCTCGTTCCCGGTGTTGACGAAGGCGACCGCGCGTTGCCCGGTGGTCATCTGGTCCCAGTGCAGGCCGCTGCTGTCATCGAGCAGGAAGTGGGAGAAGATGCTCGGCAGGCCGCCCGTGAACGTCCCATTGCTGTTCACCTGCGACGTGAACCCCAGACCGTGCCCGATCTCGTGCAGAACCACCGGCAGGAGCTCGACGTTGCTGCCCTCGTTGCCGTCGATCCCGTAGTACCAGTTGGTCGTGCCGAGACAGGTCGAGTTGTCGACGTCCGAGTTGAACGTGGTCGTCATGTCGTTGAGCGCGGCGTCCTGATCGGTGCCGGCCAGCTTGTTGGCGAGCGCCTGGTTGTAGAGCGTTCCCGACAGCGGCGCGTTGGTGAAGTTGGCGTAGAAGCCATTGGTGGTCGTGGAGCCCAGCACGCCGGAGGTGGCGGTGCACGGGCTCAGGGAGGCGAAGCTCGCCGACACGCGGATCTCGACGTTGCTGGGCAGGATGCTGCCCCACAGGTTGGCCGCGTACTGAAACACGAACAGCCGCTGCGCCCCCAGCGTGGTGGCTGGGTTTCCACCGATCGGGCTGACCAACGTGTTGTCGTTGAACCCCACGCCGGGCGCGTTGGTGTTGACGATCGTGATGGTCGCGGCGCGCGCGGCGAGGGGCAGCGCGGCCATGCACGACAGGGCCATCCCCGCGACCAGGCGCCTCATCAGCGGTCCGGCGGTCCGTCCGCGGCGGGGCTCGAGCTCAGCGTCGGGCCGAGTCGATCGGCCGGCACGCAGTCGAAGATCGGACGCCCATCCGGACCGAGGCGAGCGACCATGTAATCCACGATGCGGGCATCGAGGATGACCTCGATCGAGCCGTCGGCGCGATGGAGCACGAGCGGCGGCGCCATCAAACCCGAGGTCGCGAGCGCGCGCTCGACCGGCGCCGGTCCCCACTGGCCGGTCTCCGGGTCGAGCGCGATGCGGAGGAAGTCGCCGGCCTCGGCCACCGATCGGCTCCAGCCCGAGGCCCAGTCGAGGTAGAGCTCCGAGGGCGGCGTGGAACCCGCGCGGGCCGAGGTGACCCAGGTCAGGCCGACGACCGCGACGGTGGCGACGAGACGCGCCAGATGTCGAGCCATGAAGTCTCCACGAAGGCGGATCGAGAGGCGAGAAGGCTGGAATCATAGCGCACGTCGACCGTGCTGCGGTAGGTTGTGCCGCCATGCGCCGCGCGCGGGAGGTGCTCGGGATCACGCTGCGGACCGCCGCGCCCCTTGCCGCGGGGCTTTTGGTCGCGTGGCTCGCCCTGCCCCCGCTGGCCTTGGTGCTGCGCGTCTCCCCCGCACGGCTGCTGGCGCGACTTCGTGAGCCGGCCGTGCTCGAGGCCCTCCGCCTGTCGCTGGCCACCAGCGTGGTCGCGACGCTGGCGGTGATCGCGCTCGGCTTGCCCCTCTCCTACGGCCTGGCGACGCGCCGGTTCCGCGGCCGACGCCTGGTCGAGGCGATCGTCGACCTTCCCATGGTGCTTCCACCCACCGTGGCGGGCGCCGGACTGCTGTTCGCCTTCGGCCGTCGCGGTCTGCTGGGCGAGACGCTGGCGGCGTTCGGCGTCTCGATCCCGTTCACGACCGTCGCGGTGGTGATGGCCCAGACCTTCGTGGCGGCGCCGTTTTTCATCTCGACCGTGGTCGCCGGACTCCGCGAGATCGAGCCCCGCTACCTCGAGGTGGCCACCACGCTGCGCGCATCGCCGGCGACGACGTTCTTTCGCGTGATGCTGCCGCTCAGCTTGCCATCGATCCTGGCCGGCGCGGGCATGGGTTGGGCCCGCGCGCTGGGCGAGTTCGGAGCCACGATCACTTTCGCGGGGAACCTGCCGGGCGTGACGCGCACCCTGCCGCTGGCCGTGTACACGGCGCTGCAGAGTGATCTCGACGCCGCGGTCACCTTGGCGGTCCTACTGCTCGTCGTCTCGTTCGTCGTCCTCCTCGGATTACGGTTGCTGCCGGCGGGGCTGCTCTCGGGTCGCACGGATGCTGCGCGCCGAGCTGGATAAGCGCCTCGGCGCCTTTCGGCTCGAGGCCGCATTCGAGGTCCAGCCCGGAACCACGCTGGTGCTGGTGGGTGAGAGCGGCGCCGGCAAGACCACGGTGCTGCGGTTGATCGCGGGCCTCGAGCGCCCCGACCGCGGCCGCATCGAGGTCGATGGGGAGACCTGGCTGGCCCCGGGTGCTCGCGAGCTGCCGGCGTGGCGCCGGCGCGTCGGCTATGTGCCCCAGGACGTCGGTCTGTTCCCTCACCTCAGCGTGTTCGAGAACGTCGCCTTCGGACTGCGCGCCCAAGGTCTGGCGCGCGCCGCGGTGCGCGCGCGCGTCGAGAAAACGCTCGGCGGCATGGACCTCATGGGCTTCGCTGGCCGCCGGCCCGACGCGTTGTCGGGCGGGCAGCGCCAACGCGTCGCCTTGGCGCGCGCCCTGATCACCGAGCCTCGGGTCCTGCTGCTCGACGAGCCGCTTTCGGCGCTCGACCTGGCGACGCGCCGCACGCTGCGCGCCGAGCTGCGCCGAGTGCTGGCGCGATCGACCTGCGCCACGCTGCTGGTCACCCATGCGCCTCTCGAGGCGGTGGCCTTGGGCGACCGGATCCTGGTGCTCGAGGACGGCCGCGTCACCCAGGACGGCACCCGCGATCAGCTGCTGCGCCACCCCACGTCACCTTACGTCGCGGAGTTCATGGGCATGAATCTGTTCCACGGCCCACTCGGCGAGCGCCTCGGCCCGGGCGTGGTCGAAGTGCGGGCCGCGAATCGCAGCCTGGCGGTGGTCGATCCGGGAGGTGAGGACGAGGTCTACGTGGCGGTTGGCCCGCGCGAGATCACGCTGCACCTCCAGGCCCCGCAAGGCAGCGCCCAGAACGTCTTCCTCGGACCGATCGAAGAGATCGTGCCGGAGCCGCCCGACGGGGAGCGATTGCGCGTGGTGGTTGCTTCGCAGCCGGCGTTGGTGGCGGAGATCACGCGCCACGCGGCCGAGAGCATGGGCCTCGAGGCAGGACGACCGGTCTACGCGAGCTTCAAGGCGACCGCGGTCACGACCTACCGCTGAGGCGCGGCGAAGCTCAGGCCCACGCGGCGGCCTGGCGGGCCAGCTGCTGGCCACCGAACGCCACGGCGAAAGCCGACGCCACCAACATGGCCCGATCCAGGTCGGCCTGCGTGAAGCCCTGGCCGTCGAGGCGGTTGCTGAGGTTCAACACACCGTAGAGGCGACCGTTGTGCACCATCGGCACGACGACGAACGAATCGGAGTTGTAGGTGCCATCCGGCGAGCGCGAGATCGACTGGGCGTCGCCGCTGACCCGGACGTAGAGCGGCTTGCGGTGCGCCGCCACCCAGCCCGCCACACCCTGGCCGAGTCGCACCCGCACGCGGCCGGCCACCGCAGGGTCGATGCCGCGATGCGAGGCGACTTGCAGCGTCGCTCCCGCTTCGTCCGGCACCAGCAGGCTGCAGCGTGCCACTTCGTGGTGGGCGCAGAACCACTCGACGATGACTTCCGGCAGGTAATCCTGGGACACCTCCTCGGCCAGGAGCTGAAACACGTTCTTGATGGCGCCGAGGGTGCGTTCCAGCTCTTCCATCGTCCATTGGGTGCTCTGGAGCTGCTGGTAGGTCTCGGTCAGGACCTCGACCGCGTTCTCCGAGCTCTCCTCCATCGCGTTCACCGCGACTTTGACGCGCTCCAGCTCGCCCTTGTAGCTGGTCGAGCTGCGATCCAGGGTCTCGATCCGGCCCAATAGCGCCTCGATCTCGGCGCTGCGATCGCGATTCTCCCGGTCGAGCTCGGCTGACTGCTGGCGCAGATGATCCATCTCACGGCCGACTTCGGCGGGAGGCTCGGGTGCGGCTTCGATCGCGGCCGGCTTGCGGGCGGAGCGGTAGAGGTTCTGAGCCAGCGCCACGGTGGCGATGCTCTTGAGTGGAATCACCTCGGCCAGGGCCCTGCCGGCGAAGGCGTTCTTCTTCGCGCTGACGATGACCAGCATCGCGATCAGGTCGTCCTGGTAGGCGAGCGGCAAGCACACGCACGACTCCCACTCGGTGAGCACGGTCAGCGCGAGCAGCTCCGGAGCTTCTTCGCGCGTCGGGTTGTAGTGGGTCGCGCCGCCGCTCGAGACCATGGTCTCGCGTCCGTTCTGCAGGATCGGCGCGGTCGAATGGAACACCTTGCGCACCAACGCGTGAGGCAGCCGCTCGACCGGGACGACGATGTTGCGCCGCATCAGCCGGTTCTGATCCAGCTCGTAGACGTCGACCAGCGCGTCCTGACTCACTTCGTAGAACGCCAGCGTGGCGTGCCAGTCCGTGCGCATGGCGTGGAGCGAGCGCAGGAACTCGGAGATGACCGACTCGACGCTGCGCGACTTGGTGAGTCGTTCGGAGACGTCGCGGAGATCGAAACGGGACATGCGGGACCCCGGATGGGTGTCTAGGGCGGGATCGCCGAGCCCTGCCGCACGCCGCGCGCCCTCGCCTGCCGGAGTTTTCGGCTCTTTGGCGGACGCCCTTTAGCGTCCCGATCCTGGACGCCGGCTCAGAATCCGGGCTGGAGCGCGAACACCCAGTAGGCCCCTTTGACCGGTCGATCGTTGGGGTGCACGTAGGAGATCTCGGCCACCGCGAAGCCCAGCAGGTTGAGCCGGAACGCGCCGCCGTAGCTCGAGACACCGGGCCGCGCGCCGCCCAGGAAGCGCGCCTTGTCGCCTCCGGTCCAGGCCACGCCGGCGTCGTAGAAGGCTGCGACCTCGACCGGCGGAACCATCGGCGAAGGCACCACGCCCAGGGCCCCGAACAAGGGCATTCTGAGCTCGAGGTTGGCGACCGCGAGGCGGCTGCCGAAGAGCTGATCGAACACCGGGCAGTCGCTGCCGCTCCCGCCATTGCACTCGTCGACCGTGAACGACGACGCGTCGTAGCCGCGCACCAGCCAGGGGTAGCCGAGGAACAGCGGCGAGATGCGCTGGGTATCGGAGTCCTTGCCGTAGCGGCCCAAGTGCAGCCCGCGGCCCGCCAGAGTGAACGGACCGCCCAGTTTCACGTAGCGCCGGTAGTCACCCAGCACGCCGACGTAGTGGAGATCGCCGACCACCGGCGAGGCCTCGACGCGATAGCGCTGGCCCAGCACAGGACTGGTGCCGCCGAACACCGAGGTGTCGTAGGCCAGCGCCGCCAGGCCTTCGATCAGATTGAGCGTGGGGGTGTTGTTGTCCGGTCCGGGCACGGTCACGTCGGTGACCGACCCGGTGTTCACGTCGATGGTCTGAGTCTCGACCTCGCTCTGGAAGTCGATGCTCTCGTACCCGACCCCGAACTCGACGCGTTGGGCGCGATTGAAGGGATAGGCGATCAGTCCCTGGACCTGGCGCTGGATCTCCCAGAAGCGCGAATCGGTCTGGATCTCCTGCGTCGGCGTGTCCTGGATCTGGAAGTCGCGCCAGAAGTACGGGATTTGACCCGCGCTCACCGACCAATTCCAGCGCTGCTTGAGATTCACGTAGCTCACCAGGGCCGCCAGATTGCGGCTGATCCCGCCCTGCGAGCTGCTGACCTGGAACTGCGTGGCGAGGTTGTGATCGCCGAGCATGTCGCTCCAGAACAGCGCGCTGCCGCCACCGACACCGTAGCCGCCGTTGCCGGCCGAGACGCCGACCGCGATCTGTCCCACCGAATCGAGGCTGAGCCCGGCGTGGTAACGCGAGTGCTGGAACCCCGTACTGTCCGGGAGCGTTGCGGCCGCGGTGGCGGTGGCGCTGGCATCGCCGAGCGCCGACGGCAACAGATCGGCGCGGCGTAGCGGCACTCCGGGCGCGGTGCCGCTCAAGGCCCCGCCGTCGAGCTCGTGAATGCGATAGCCGCTCTTTTCGTAGACGCTGAAGACCGCGCGATCGCTGCGGCGCGCGACCGAGAACGCCGGACTCAGCGCCGTGATGCCGCTCACGCCGGTCGGGACGTCGGTGACTTGGGTGACCTGACCGCGATCGAGCGTGACGCGGTAGAGATTGGAGATGCCCGAGCGGTCGGAGACGAAGAACAGGCTCTGGCCGTCGCCCGACCACTGTGGGTTGATGTTCTTCCCGACGTCGGCTCCGGGCACCACGCTGACCGCGCTGGTGGCGAGGTCCATGCGGACCAGCTGCAGCGGTCCGTAGCGCAGATCGGCGAGCTGGGTGGTGAATCGATCCGAGGCGAAGGCGATGCTGCGTCCGTCCGGCGACCACGCCGGCTGCAAGTCGCTGTACAGATCGTCGGTGAGGCGCCGGTGGTGGCGCGTCGCGAGGTCGACGACGAACAGGTCGCTCGCGCCGCGGATCAGCCCGGAGAACGCGATCTGCTTGGCATCGGGTGACCAGGTGGGGTGATAGACCTCGCCCAGCTCGGGGAAGCGTATCGACTCGAGCACGCTTCCGGAGCGCGCCTCCATGACCTCGATCGCGGGCTCGCCGCCGCGCACCGTCGCCACGGCGATGCGCGAGCCGTCGGGGCTCCACTCGCCCGCGGAATTGATGAACTGCAGGCTCTGCAGGTGAGGATCCACCGCGGCCTTGGTGAGCCGGCGCTCGATCTTGCCGGTGGCCGCATCGGCCACGAACAACTCGATCGAGAAAGCGCCGCGCTCGGACAGGAACGCCACCTTGGAGCCGTCGGGGCTCAGCGAAGGCGACACGTTGAGACGCCCGCGCTCGCCGGTCGGGCCGAGCAGCAGTCGGCCCACGGCGCCGGAGGGGGGCGGCGGCGTGGTCTCACCCGCCACCGCGCTGGTGTCTCTCCCCGTCGCCCACGCCTTGGTGGCGCGCTGCCACTCCCGCGACAACGAGTCGGCCGAGAAACCGAGCACCGCTTCGAAGGCCCGGTCCACCGTGGTCCCGCGCCCGGTCGCGGCCTTGAAGATCTCGCCCACCCGCTCCTCGCCGTAGCGCGAGGCGACGAACGCCCACAGCGCCTCGCCGTAGCGGTAGGGGAAGAACCTCGACTGGTCGAGCTTGGCGATGGTGGGCAGCTTGTCGTTGCGCGCCGCGTCGCGCATCCACATCGCGGTATTGGCGTCATGAGGGCCGATCGACAGGTACTCGGCCATGCCCTCGACGAACCACAGCGGCATCTGGGTTCCCGGGTTGGACATGCCCGACTCGCCCCGCCGCTGGAGATCGTATTGGAACGCGTGAGTCAGCTCGTGGCCGATCACGTGATCGACTTCGGCCAGCGACGCGCCGAGCGGCAGCACGATGCGGCGCTTGTAGCTCTCGGTCACGCCTCCGGTGGACTCGTCGAGCTCGCCCGGAATCGCGTTGGTCTGCTCGAAGTGCGGATGGCTGGCGTACAGGATCAGTGGCTGGCGCCCGTGCAGCTCGTGGTTGAAGGCCTTCGACAGGCGCTCGTACCAGCGCTCCGCCATCCGCCCGGCCTCTTCGGCCATCGGTCGCTCGTCTTCGTAGTAGTAGAGGTCGAAATGGTCGGTCGCCAGCACCTTGAAGTGGAAGGACTGGTACTGAACCTTGTTGCGACCGAAGTACTGTGCGTGAGCCGGGCTCGGCGCCAACCACGCGAGCACGGCGACTGCGGCGACCATCGAAGGACCGAAACGCCGTAGCGACATGGCCTGGATCACTCCATTGAGTTCACGGTCGCGGCGCTCGAAGAGACGACTTCGCGCACCTTGGGATGACCGATGGCGTCTCTACGGTCCCGCTTTCCTCGCGCCACTGCAACCCGCCCGAATCGGCTTGCGACCCCCCCCCGCCTTGATACATTGGCGCCGCGGCAGCGGTTCCAGGGCCGCGGAGGGCACGTGACGATGGTGAATTGGAATTGGGTGCTGCTGCTCGCGGGCGGGCTAATGATCTTGACCGAAGTCCTGCTGGGCGGTTTCGCCGGCTTCGACCTGGTGTTGATCGGCTCGACGTTCGTGCTGGGGGGGATCGTCGGCCTCATGATGGGCAATCCGGTGGCGGGCTTCGTGACCGCCAGCGTGCTGTGCGTGGCCTACATCACGCTGGGACGGCGCTGGGTGCGGGACCGGATCCGGACCCACAAAGTCGCCACCAACGTCGACGCGCTGGTCGGGCAGCAGGGCCTGGTCACCCAGCGGGTCGCGGTCCACGAAGCAGGTCAGGTCAAGGTCAAGGACGAAACCTGGCGCGCCTTGCCTGCCGGCGGCAGCTCGGGGCCGTTCGAGCCCGGCAGCGTCGTGACCGTGGCCGGGGTCGAAGGCGTCACTCTCCAGGTGAGGTGATCGATGATCGGAACGCTGGGAACCATGCTGCTGTTGGTGGTGCTGCTGATCACCCTGGTGGCGCTGGCGCGCTCGGCGCGGGTCGTGGCGCAGTACGAGAAGGGCCTGGTCATGCGGCTCGGGCGCTACCGCGCCACCGCCGACTCGGGGCTCACCTTCCTGGTCCCGATGATCGAGGACATGGTCAAGGTCGACATGCGCGAGCGGGTGATCAACGTCGAGCCCCAGAAGGTGATCACCAAGGACAACGTGTCGGTCACGGTGGACGCCGTCATCTACTACCGCATCATCGATCCGGTGAAGGCCACGTTCGAGGTCCAGAACTTCGCGTACGCCGCGACCACGCTGGCCCAGACCAACCTGCGCAACCTGATCGGCGACAAATCGCTGGACGAGACCCTCACGGCGCGCGACACGATCAACGCCAACCTGCGCAACGTGCTCGACGAGGCGACCAACACCTGGGGCGTCAAGGTGACGCGAGTGGAAGTGCAGAAGATCGATCCGCCCGCGGACATCACCGAGGCCATGTCCCGCCAGATGAAGGCGGAGCGTGACAAGCGCGCCAACATCCTCGAGGCCGAAGGCGTGAAGCAGGCCGCGATCCTCCAGGCCGAAGGCATCAAGCAGTCCGAGATCCTGAAGGCCGAGGGCGACGCGCAGGCGCGGGTCACCCGCTCCACCGCCGAGGCCAAGGCGATCGAGATGATCTCGACCGCGGCCGAGACCTTCTTCAAGGAGCGCGCGGAGGTCAGCAAGCGCCTCGACGTGCTCAACACCGTGCTCGCCGATCAGACCAAGTTCATCGTCCCGGCGGGCTCGGATCTCGTCAACGTGCTCGGGCTCGACGACAAGAACGTGGTGCCGGTGAAGCGCTAGCTTCCGCCGCGGCGCGACGCGAAAAGAAGGCGGACCACGAAGCCAAACGCGGTCCGCCTTGGAGAGTCACCGGCGGCGGGCGTCCATGCCCGCCAGCCGGGAAGCCCAGCTGATCCCTGTGGGCCGTGGAGGCGTAAGGCAAGGGCCGCGCCACGAGACGCGGCGGGCGCTCCATCGGGCTCAACCTTCGAGTCGAGGCTGGCTTGGCGCGCGCGCTCGGAATCGCCGCAAGTCGTCGGGCGAGGCTGGCGCCGATCCGAATTCGGCCAGGCCGGCCGGGAACGAACCGTCAGCGCGGCAGCGCCGTCGCCACCGCGTGAGCCGCCAGCGCCCCCTGCCCGGTGGCGACCGCGATCCCGAGCACGGGCGGGCGCGTCACGTCGCCGGCCGCCCACACCCGCGGATGCGAGGTGGCGAACGAATCGTCGACCAGGACGTAACCCTCCGGATCGCGCTCCACCCCGCCGGCGCACCACTCGGAGTTCGGCTGCACCCCGGCCTTGATCACCACCCCGACCACGGGCAGCAGGAAGCGGCCGCGCTCGTTCTCGAGCCGCAGATCGCGCACCTCGTGATCGCCCTCGATCGCAACCACGCGCGTGCGTTCGAGCAGCTCGATGGCGCGCTCGCTCGCGACGCGGCGGCGGAACTCCTCACGGGCGCGTGGGGTGCCCCGCGCCACCAAGGTGACTCGGCAACCCACTGCGGCGAGCAGCAACGCATTCTCGAATGCGGCGTCGCCTCCCCCAACCACCGCGACGTCTTCCCCGGCGAAGCGCGCGCGATCCTGCGTCGCCGAGTACGACACGCCGCGGCCTTCCAGCTCGCTCTCGCCCGGGACCTCGAGCAGGCGGCGGCGCACTCCGGTCGCGACCAGCACGGCGCCCGCCGCGAGCCGCACGCCGTCTCCGAGAGTGACCGCCGGCGCGCCGCGCTCCAGCGCGGCCACCGCCGTCTCGAAGCGGACGTCGATCTCGCGCTCGGTGAGCTGGGCGTTGAGGCGCGCCGCCAACGCCGTCCCTGGGCCGCTCGCGGCGCCGGCCACGTTGAGCGGGGCGAAATGGATCAGCCGCAACTGGCCGCCTGCCGTCGCGTCGCGCTCGAGTACCACCGTCGAGAGTCCGAGCGAGCGCGCCCACAGCGCGGCGGAGACGCCGCACGGACCCGCACCGACGATCAGGAGGTCGGGACTCACCGGGGCCGCGCCGAGGCGATGTCGCCCGCGACTTCCCAGAAGGTCTTGACCGTGAGCGCAGGCAGTCCGTGGCGGGCCGCGAGCCGGTCGAGACAGGCCTGGCGCCCCGCGCCGTCGAGCGCCGACGCATGCCCACTCTCGCGCATGCGGATCTCCACGGTCCGGCCCGGCACGCGGCGCGGGACGCCGAGACGTGCGGCGCGCATCAGGAAGTCCCAGTCCTCCGAGCACTCGAAGCTCTCGTCGAAACCACCCAGCTGCTCGAACCAGGCGCGGCGCACCGCCATCGCGCTGGGCGGGACGTAGTCGTTCTCGGCCATCAGCGCGGGCGACCACTCGCATTCGATCGGGCGTTGATCGAGATTGACGCGGCGGCCGCCGGCGTCGACGCGCTCGCGGATCACCACCGAGTCGCGGTACGCCACCCCGCACGACGGATCGCGGAAGGCGTCCCGCAGTCCCTCCAGATGGGCGGGCCGCCAGCGGTCGTCGTCGTCGAGAAAGGCCAGCACGTCGGCGCGCGCGCCCGCGGCGGCCTGATTGCGCGCCGCCCCGGGGTTTCGAGCCGCGACGCGAAGCAGCGTGACCTCGAGCAGCCCCGAGCCCGCGACCACTTCGGTCACCGGGATTCCACCGTCGTCCGCGATGCGCACTTCGAGTGGGGCGAAGCGCTGAGCCGCCACCGCGGCCAGCGCGTCAGCCAGGAGCTGCGGGCGATCGCGCGTTGCGACGATCACCGCGATCGATGGGCCCTTCATCCCCGTCGCCCGCGACTCACGGTGCGTGGAAGTCGTGGGAGCGGCCGGCGGCCGGCAGCGCGGCCGCCCAACGTGGCTCGGCCAGGGCGCCGCGCAGGGTGCGGGTCTCGACCGTCCCCGGCTTCTTGATGCCGCGCATCTCCATGCACAGATGACGCGCCTCGAGGATCACCGCCAGGCCGCGCGGCGCGAGCGTCTGCTCCAGATGATCGGCGACCTGGGCGCCGAGACGCTCCTGGAGCTGCGGCCGGCGCGCGTAGTAGTCGAGCACCCGCGCCGTGCCGCTGATGCCGAGCAGCCGCGCGCCCGGCAGATAGGCGATCGAGGCGCGCCCGAAGAACGGCACGAAATGGTGGATGCAGAGCGAATGAAAGGGCAGGTCGCGAACCAGGACCAGGTCTTCTCCCGCTCCGGCCGGCCGCGGGAAGGTGACCAGCTCCGGCGCCGCCAGGGGATCGAGCCCGGAGAAGATCTCGGCGTAGAGCGCGGCCACGCGCGCCGGCGTCTCCTTCAATTCGGGCTCGCGCTCGGGGTCGAGTCCCAGCGCGCGGAGCAATGCGGCGATCGCGCGCTCGCTGGCGTCGCGGTCGAATGAAGGAGGCAGGTGTGCCATGAAAGGGCCGAAGAGCGGTCGCGGAAGGAACGAAGGGCCGGTCGGCGACCGGCCCTCCCAAGATGGAGCGGAAGACGGGATTTGAACCCGCGACAACCACCTTGGCAAGGTGGAGCTCTACCGGGCTGAGCTACTTCCGCTCAAGGCGACGCAATATATCGGCCCGTTTCTCGGGGCGTCAAGACCACCGGGACGAGACGATCGTCCGTGCACCGAGCGCGCCAAAGCCCTATAACTCCGCCCCATGCCGGTCGTGGTCCAGAAGTACGGAGGCACTTCGGTCGCGAACCCCGACCGCATTCGCGCGGTGGCCGCGCGAGTCGCCGCGGCGCGGCGCGAGGGGGATCAGCTGGCGGTGGTGGTCTCCGCCATGGGTCGGACGACCGACGAATTACTGCGGCTCGCGCATCAGATCTCGGCCCGCCCCAGCCGGCGCGAGCTCGACATGCTGCTCACCACCGGAGAACGCGTCACCATGGCGCTGCTGGCGATGGCGCTCCACGATCTCGACGTCGAGGCCATCTCCTTCACCGGCAGCCAGAGCGGCATCCTCACCGAAGGTCCGCACAGCGCGGCGCGCATCATGGAAGTGCGTCCCGACCGGCTGCGCGCCGAGCTCGCCCGCGGACGGGTCGTGATCGTGGCCGGCTTCCAGGGCGTCGACCCCCAGACCAAGGAGATCACGACCCTGGGTCGGGGCGGATCCGACACCACCGCGGTCGCGCTCGCGGCGGCCCTGGCTCCCGCGGCGTGCGAGATCTACACCGACGTGAGCGGCGTCTTCACCGCCGACCCGCGCCAAGTGCCGACGGCGCGGGTGATCCCGGAGCTCGGCTATCGGACCTGCTCGGCCCTGGCCCATCTCGGCGGCAAGGTACTGCACGCGCGCGGCGTCGACCTGGCGGCGCGCGCTCACGTGCCACTCAGCGTGCGCTCGTCGTTCGACCATGAACCCGGCACTCGAATCGTGGAGGATCGCGACATGGAACGGCCCCGGGTGGAGGCGGTCTCGCATCGCAGCCAGTGCTCGATCGTGGTGGCGGAGGGCAATGCGGGAGGTCGGGGCGAAGCGCGCGCCATCCTCGAGGCGGTGGCCGGGGACTTCCCCGAGCTCGAGCTGATCGCGCACGAACAGCAGACCGATGCCCACGCCGCGCTGGTGTGGGTGGGCAGCTCGGACGACGCGGAACGGCTGGGCCGCGAGTTCCAGCGCCTGCGCGGACCCGGCGGCGAGTGGTCGATGCGGATCGAGAAAGGCGCGGCGTTCGTCTCGCTGATCGGGCTCGGGCTCTCGGCCCGCGAGGCGGCGCGCGCCGAGGGCGCGCTCGAGAAGGCCGGCATTCGCATGGTCGCGCTGCGCGCCGCCCCTCACGCCCTCACCTTCCGGGTCGCACCGGAGCGCGCCGACGACGCCGTGCGCGTGCTGCACGCAACCTTTCTCGAGAGCTGATCGAGTTCCCTCCACTCCCCCTTCGAGGCCGGCATGACCTCTCGTCACACGCATCCCTCGGTGTTCATGTTCCTGATCCTGCCCTTCGGGGTCAGCTCGGGTTTCCTCATCGTGGCGATCGCCTATCTGCTCGCGCACGCAGGGGTCTCGGTGGAGCGGGTCGCCGCGCTGGTGGCGGCCAGCTATCTGCCCCACACCTGGAAGTTCGCGTGGGCTCCGATCGCCGACATCACGCTGAGCCGCCGCGCCTGGTACGGAATCGCCTGCGTGCTGACCGCGGTCGGGTTGTGGGCCACCGCGGCGCTGCCCGCGAGCGCGAACGGCCTGCGCCTGCTCACCATCGTCGTCGTGGTCTCCAACGTGGCGGTCACCTTCCTCGGCATGTCGGTCGAGAGCCTGATGGCCTACGGGGCGAGCGAGCACGAGAAGGGCCGTGCCGGCGGCTGGTTCCAGGCCGGGAACCTCGGCGGCCAGGGCGTGGGCGGCGGTGTCGGACTGTGGCTGGCGCAGCATCTCCCGGCGGCGTGGATGTCGGGCGCGATCCTGGGCGTGGCATGTCTGGCGTGCTGCGCCGGCCTGGCATGGGTGCCGGAGCCGCAGGCGGCGCATCGTGAAGGCGGGCTCGGGAGGAGCCTGCTCAACGTCTTCCGCGATCTGTGGGGGGTGGCCGTCTCCAGGATCGGGTTCCTGGCGCTGTTCCTGTGCTTCCTGCCCATCGGCTCGGGCGCGGCGCAGAACCTGTGGTCGGCGGTGGCCAGCGACTGGCACGCCTCGGCCAACACCGTCGCGCTGGTGACCGGCGTGATCGGCGGCCTGGCCTCGGCGGTGGGGTGCGTGCTCGGCGGCTGGGTCTGCGACCGCATGAATCGCCAGTGGGCCTATGCGTTGTTCGGCGTCTTGCAGGCCCTGTGCGCGGTCGCGATGGGGCTGGCCCCGCACATCGAGGCGAACTACGTCGCGTTCACCCTGCTCTACGCCGTGATCACCGGGCTCACGTACGCCGGTTTCTCGGCCTTCGTGCTCGAGGCGATGGGCAAGGGCGCGGCGGCGACCAAGTACAACGTCTTCGCCTCGCTCTCCAACACGCCGATCGCCTACATGACCTCGATCGACGGCTGGGCGCACACCCGCTATGGCCCGAGCGGGATGCTCTTCACCGAGGCGCTGCTGGGCGCGGTGGGACTGGTTTTGTTCACGATCGTCTTCACCGCCGCGCGTCGTTTCTGGCGCATCGGGACAGCCGCCCCAGCCTGAGGCCCTGGAACGATCAGCGCTCCGCCCGCACCGATTCGAGGGTCGGGATGGACCCCGCGCGGACGCGCTCCAGGGCCTCGGCGTAGAGCCGCTCGTAGCCCTCGGCGCTCCTGCGCCACGAGTGATCGAGCGCCATGCCGTTCGCTCGCAGCTGGGCCCACAGGTGCGGCTGGCGGTGGATGGTGAGCGCGCGCTTGAGCGCGTTCATCATCTCGCCCGCGTCGTAGCGCTGGAACGTGAAGCCGTGCCCTTCGCGCGTCATCGGATCGAAGTCCCGCACGGTGTCCAACAGCCCGCCCGTGGCGCGCACCACCGGCACCGTGCCGTAGCGCAGGCTGTACATCTGGTTGAGTCCGCACGGCTCGTAGCGCGAGGGCATCAGGAACAGCTCCGCTCCGGCCTCGATCCGATGAGCGAACGGCTCGTCGAACCCGCTCCGGTAATGGAAGCGCTGCGGCGCGCTCGCCATCATCCGTCGACACAGCTCTTGGTAACGCGGCTGCCCGCTGCCCAGCACGACGAAGCGGGCCTCGAGCCGCAGCAGCTCGCGCTCCGCGGCCTCGATGAGGTCCAACCCCTTCTGGTCGACGAGCCGCGTCACCATGCCCACGATCGGCCACTCGGGCTCGCGCGGGAACCCACATTCCTCGACCAGCGCCCGTACCGCCCGCGCCTTGCCTTCGAGATGGTCGCGATCGTAGCGGTGCGGCAGCCACGGATCGCTTGCAGGGTTCCAGCGCTCGACGTCGATGCCGTTCAGGATGCCGCGCAAGTCGTCGCGGCGCCGCGCCAACACGCCTTCGAGCCCGAAACCGAACTCTCCGCTCGACTGGATCTCGATCGCGTAGCGCGGGCTCACGGTCGAGATCATGTCGGCGAACACCAGGCCGACCTTCATGTCGTTGACCCGGCCCCAGAACTCGAAGGGGCTGGTGGGATAGAACAGCTCGCGGCCGAATCCGGCCAAGCCGAGCAGGAACGGATCGTGAATGCCTTGGTAACCGAGATTGTGGATCGTGAACACGGTGGCGCTGCGCGCGAAGGAGGGGTTCGACGATTCGTGCGTGCGCACGAAGCACGGGGCCCAACCCGCCTGGTGATCGTGGGCGTGCACGACGTCCCAACGGCCGAGTCGCGCCAGCCCGTGCAGCGCAGCGCGGGCGAAGAACAAGAAGCGTTCGCCGTTGTCGAGATAGCCCTGGCCGGTGGCGGGATCGTCGTAGACTCCGGGGCGGTCGAAGAAGCGCCGCTCGCCGGCATGGTCCACCAGCAACACCCGCAAGCCGCCCACCTGGGACGACACCGGCGAGAGCAGGCGGAAGTGCGCGGGCTCGCGGCCCATCCCCCACGGTACGTCCTCGATGCCCAGCGTCTGGCGCGCCCAGCCCGGGCCGATCTGCGCCGCCGCGTAGGCCGGCAGCGCGACGGTGACGGAATGGCCGCGACGGGCCTGCTCCGCCGCCAGCGCGGCCACCACGTCGCCGAGTCCGCCGACCTTGACGATCGGCGCCATCTCGCTGGCGAGGTGAGCGATCGAGAGCGGAGACGACATGGCGCGGGCCGAGCTCAGCCGCCCATGCCTCGCAGGTACTGGGCGGCGTCCTCGGGCGGCGTGGGGTTGATGTAGAACCCGGAGCCGATCTCGAAGCCCGCGACGCGCGTGAGCTTGGGCAGGATCTCGATGTGCCAGTGGTAGTACTCGAGCTCGTGGTCGCTGACCGGCGAGGTGTGCAGCACGAAGTTGAACGGCGGCCGATCGAGCGCGCGGTTGAGTCGTCCCAGCGTGTCCTTCACCATCCAGGCCAGGTCGCGCAGCTCGTCGCCCTGTTCCTGCACCTCGAAGCTGGCGTCGTGACGGCGCGGCAGGATCCAGGTCTCGAACGGGAAGCGCGGCGCGAACGGCTCCATCGCCACGAAGCGATCGTTCATCGATACGAGCCGGCGCCCCGCGCCGTCCGCCGTCTCCTGCTGCACGATGTCGCAGAACACGCAGCGCTCCTTGAGATCGAAGTAGCGGCGCGCTCCTTCCAGCTCTTCCTGGATGCTCTTCGGAATGATCGGCGTCGCGATCAGCTGCGTGTGGGTGTGCTCCATCGTGGCCCCGGCCTGGTCGCCGTGATTCTTGAAGATCAGGACGTAGCGGAAGCGCCGATCGCGCTGCAGATCGAGGACCCGCACTCGATAGGCGGACAGCACCTCCTCGATGTGCTCGACCGGGAGGTCGGCGAGGTCCTGATCGTGGAGCGGGCTCTCGATCACGACCTCGTGGGCGCCCACGCCATTCATCTTGTCGTAGAGGCCTTCGCCGCGCCGATCCAGCGAGCCTTCGATCTGCAGCGCGGGAAACTTGTTGGGCACCACCCGCACCGACCAGCCGCCGCCGTTGGGGCCCTCGCCGTTGGCGCGAACCGCGTAGACCTCGGGCGGCGTCTTGTCTTCGTTGCCGGGGCAGAAGGGGCAGAATCCCGCCGCCCGCTGGGGGCTGGCGGGGCTGAAATTGGTGGGACGGCGGCTGCGCTCGGTGGAGATGATCACCCACCGGCCCACCACCGGGTCCTTCCTGAGCTCGGGCATCCTCTTCCTTTCGCCGAGGCCTCGCGAGAGCCGCGACGCCGGGGTGCAGGCTGCCGGATCGAAGCGGAGTCTAGGGAGGGGTTGCGCCGTGGGTCAAGCGGGCCCGATCAACGCGCCTTGACCTGCGCGCGCGGCGCGCGACGCGCCGAACAAAGCCTCGATCGCCGCCTGGTCCTCGGGGCTCAGCCGCCGGCCGCGACGTGACGCCGCGATGCGCGCAGTGTCGAGGAATCGATCGAGCCGATGCTCCACCGCACGCTCACCGTCCCACCAGGTGAATGGCGCAACGTGCTTGGGTGCGAAGCGCCCACCGCCGAAGAGGTTCGAGCCGGTGCCGATCGAGGCGCCGGTCGGCAGCAGCGTGCCGATGCCGGTCTTCACGTGCGCGCCGAGGAAGGATCCCACTTTGTGGTGGCCGGTCGCGACCTCGTGTCCGCCGGCCCACACTCGCACTTCGCCGTACGTGTTCTTCAGATCGCTGGTGGTGGTGAGCGCGCCCAGATTCGCCCACTCGCCGACCACGCTGTGACCGACGAAGCCGTGATGGCGCTTGTTGGCGTAGCCCTGCCAGACCGAAGAATCGATCTCGCCCGCCAGGCGGCATTCGGGGCCGATGGTGGAGCGCCCCACCACGCCGCCGAGCAGCTGCGATCCGGCGCCGACCACGCACGGGCCCGTGACCAGCGTGTGCGACAGCACGACGACGCCTGGGCCGAGCCGAATCGGCCCCGAGCGCGCGTCGAGCACGGCGTGCGCGTCGACCCGTGCGCCGGCGCCGATCGAGACTCGGCTCGGCTCGTAGACGGCCGCCAGGGCGTGCACGTCGCCGGCCGCTTCGGGGCGATTCATGCTGAGATCGGCCGCGAGCGCGTCCGCATTCCACTCCGCGACGTCCCACGGCCAGCGGATCACTTGCGCCTCGACCGGCTCGGCGGCCAAATCGAGTTCGCCCAGCACGACCTCCAGCGGCTCGCCGCGGCCCAGCCGCGGCGCCAGCTCCGCATAAGGCAGGCGCGCCCCGACCACGCGATCCCCGGCGGTCCACATCGCTCGGCCGCTCGCCTCGAGCGCGGCCGCCAGCCACGGGCCCGGCAACGCCGCCGCGTTGAGCGCCAACACGAGGTCGTTCGATTGGGGCCGGTCGGCGCTCAGTGCCGGTGCGTCGCGCCACGCCGCGCGTACCAGCGGCCGAGCCTCGATCGCGGTCAGGCAGGCCTCGGGGAGGGCATGCCGCCAACGTGCGGCGAGGTTCGACTCTCCGAAGGCGAGAGCGTGGACCGGCAACAGGTCGGTGAGGGGACTCAGGTCGCCGCAGCGCGCATCCTCGAACAGCACCAGCCGCAGCGTCACTTCTTGGGATCTCGGAATCGGAACGCGCCCGCGAACCCAACCGCGAGTGCGCGCTGGCGCAGCAGGTCGGCCTCGGCGGCGCTCATGCAATCGCGACTGCGCACCTTGTAGCGGCCCTTCTCCCTCTCCACCAGGCAGGGTCGATCGAGCTGGGATTGGGCCCCGCTCGCCAGCCGCTCGGCCCGCTCCTTCTCGGGCACCGACGCCATTTGAACCCGCCAGCAGGT
>JACXTT010002199.1_pt1 | contig 31265 bp, 35 predicted proteins | sample 9270951 | NCBI WGS metagenome assembly JACXTT01 (sample SAMN15532306, study PRJNA645909) | rock metagenome | isolation source: weathered quartz diorite | place: Puerto Rico | collected 2017-06-21
CCCGAGGGGCGGGCGCCGGTTGCGCCTTGGACCCCAGGGCGTAGCCGTCCACGAACGGCCGGTCCGGGATCTCCAGCGCGTAGACATAGGCGCCGTGGCACTGGGCCTGCACCCCGTTCACCCAGCTGGCCGGCTTCAGCTTCTCCAGCACCGGCGAGACCGCCGGGAACGCGGCCTTGGCCGGCTCCATCCGCATGTCCGGCACCACGTTGTTGGGGTTGAACGAGCCGGCATAGACCGCCTCGCCCGCCGCCAGGTCGAAGGCCGGGCCGCCGAGGCAGAAGCTCATCGGCACGCTGTTGACTTCGATGTTCTCCAGCCGCCAGCGGCCCGGCGGGACGGCGTAGACGTAGGTGGCGCCTTCCGCCGCGCCGGCCTTGGCGAAGGCCTTCACCGGGCGCAGCACCATCAGGTCGGCCGGATGACCGTCCACCCAGGCCGGGGTCAGGGCGTCGGGGCCCATGCGCTGCAGCGAGACCGCCACCTGGGCGTCGCCGCGCACGTTGACCACGATCAGCCCCTGGTCGGCCGGGATGCCGCCCAGGTCCGCCTCGGCCAGCGGCTTCGGCGGCTCAGCGGTCTTGGCCTTGCGGGGCAGCTTCGGCGAAGCGGCCGGCGGCAGATAGGCCGCGACCGGACCGACGGCGGGCTTGTCCTTGCCGGTGGGCTTGGTCACCAGGTCGGCGCTGACCGCCACGCCCACGTGGGTCGCCGGCGAGAACAGGGCCTTCTGGTCGCCCTCCACGGCGTCGTTGGCGAACACCCGGACGACCTTGCCGTGCGGCTCGGCCGCGCCGACCCACTGGGCCAGCTGGGCGGCCTGGGCGTCCTTCTTGAGAGCCGGGAAGGCCTTGCCCTCCAGATCGTCGAGGGCGACCACGCGCCAACCCTTCACCACCATGCAGTTCTCCACATTGACCGGCTGGCCCTTGTGGTCGGCGATGGACTGCTGGATCGCCATGGCGATGGCCATGCCGATGGCCCCGCCGACCCCGGCCGCCAGCGGCGAGGCGCCGGCCGGCACCACCATGGTGTAGGAGGTCGCCATCGGCCCCGGCTGGTGCAGCTTGTCGGCGATCGCGCGGCACTCCCGGACGGCGGCGTCATGCGCCGCCATGTCCGCGCCCGGCTTGTTGAAGTAGGTGAACCCGTCGGTTGTCCGCGTCAGGTCCGTGGCCGCAAACGCGGGCGCCGCGGTCGCGCCCAACAGCGCGGCCGCCAATGTGATGCGTAGCACTTGGATAACCCCCCGATACTGTTCCCCTTCGCGGCCCGGCCGGCACGAATCCGACGCGGTTGTCGCAAAGCCCCGCTCAAGTTGCGCGTGCATTTCAACCGCTGTCCAGTGGGCAGTCGACACAAGGCCCGCCGCCGCCGCGCGGACCGACCAGCGGCTGCAGCCTAGGCGGGCCGCGGCAACGCCAGGTAGACGCTGTCGCACCACTCGTCGCCGACCTGCCAGGTCCGCGCCGCGCGGTGGGTCTCCCGGAACCCCAGCGTGGCCAGCAGCGCCAGGGAACCGGCGTTGCGCGGATCGACGTCGGCCCTGAGGGCCTCGACCGGATGATGGGCGAAGATGTGGGCGATCACCGCGCTCAGCGCCTCGGTGCCCAGGCCCTGGCCCCAGTGGTCCGGGTGCAGGATGTAGCCCACGTCCGGCAGCCGCCAGCAGCCGGCCTTGCCGATCACCGTCCCGTCCCGCTCGATCACGAAATCACAGCTCTCACCGGGCGGCGCCTCGACCATCTTGGCGAGCCAGACGCGGGTTTCCTCCAGATCGGCATGCGGCGGCGTGGACCAGTAGCGCATGCCCTTGGGCTCGCTCAGCACCCGATGCATGGCGGCCAGATCGTCGTAGCGGGCCGGGCGCAGCCGCAGCCTGGCGGTCTGAATCTCGCTCATCCCGCCGCAATAGGGGCCACAGGCGCGACTTGCCAGCCTCTTGGGTTCCGCGCCCGCCTCTGTTAGAGCCTGCCGCCATGACTTCGGTTCGGAAATCCCTGCGAATTATCCGCCCGGCGTGACGACGCCGGGCATCTGAAACCGTCATCCCGGCCAACGGAGCGGCGCAGTCGCGAAGGCCGAGCCGGGACCGTTCCGAACCGATTGGATATGTGAGTCTATGGCCGACGACGCCGAGAGCCCGCTTCGCGACTATCGCGAGACCGTCTTCCTTCCCGACACGCCCTTCCCCATGCGCGCAGGCCTGCCGCAGAAGGAGCCGCTGATCCTGGCCCAGTGGGACGCGCTGGACCTCTACAACGCCATGCGCGCCGAGCGGCAGCGGGCGGGCGCGAAGCTGTTCGTGCTGCACGACGGCCCGCCCTACGCCAACGGCGCGATCCACATCGGCCACGCCCTGCAGAAGACGCTGAAGGACTTCGTGGTCCGCTCGCGGTTCCTGCTGGGCTACGACGTGGACTACGTGCCCGGCTGGGACTGCCACGGCCTGCCCATCGAGTGGAAGATCGAGGAAGAGCTGCGCGGCAAGGGCCGGCGCAAGGACGAGGTCTCCAAGGCCGAATTCCGCACCCTGTGCCGCGACTATGCCGAGACCTGGATCGGCGTGCAGATGGCGGGCTTCAAGCGCCTGGGCGTGATCGGCGACTGGGCCCACCGCTACGCGACCATGGACTACTCCAGCGAGGCGGCGATCGTCGGCGAGTTCCACAAGTTCGTGGCCTCCAAGCAGCTCTATCGCGGCTCCAAGCCGGTGATGTGGAGCCCGGTGGAGCGCACCGCCCTGGCCGACGCCGAGGTCGAGTACCACGACCACGTCTCGCCCACGATCTGGGTGAAGTTCCCGGTGGTGGAAGGCTCCAACGCCGCCGCCAACGCCAGCGTGGTCATCTGGACCACCACGCCCTGGACCATCCCGGCCAACCGGGCGGTCTCCTACTCCGACCAGATCGACTATGCGGTCTATGAGGTCGAGGCGATGGAGACCGGGCTGGAGTTCGAGCCCTGGGCCAAGGCCGGCGACCGGCTAATCGTCGCCGACAAGTTGGCCGCCGAGGTGATGGCCGCCGCCAAGGTGGCGAAGTTCCACCGCGTCGAGGCGGTCGACTGCCAGGGCATGGTCCTGGCCCACCCGCTGGCCGGGCTGGATTCCGGCTACGGCTTCCAGGTGCCGATGCTGTCGGGCGACCACGTCACCGATGACGCGGGCACCGGCTTCGTCCACACGGCCCCCGGCCACGGCGCGGACGACTACCTGGTCTGGCTGGCCCACGGCCATCGCGAGATCCCCGAGACCGTCGATCCGGACGGCGCCTACTACCCCGGCGTGCCGCTGTTCGGCGGGCTGAAGGTGCTGGAGACCGAGGGCAAGAAGGCCGGCAAGTTCGGCCCGGCTAACGGCGCGGTGATGGAAAAGCTGATCGAGGCCGGCGCCCTGCTGGCCCGCGGGCGGCTGGAACACAGCTATCCGCACAGCTGGCGCTCCAAGGCGCCGGTGATCTTCCGCAACACGCCGCAGTGGTTCATCCGCATGGACGAGCCGCTGGAGGACGCCGCCCACGGCGGCCGCACCCTGCGCGAGACCGCCCTGGAGGCCATCGAGGCCACCGCCTTCTATCCGGCCGCCGGGCGCAACCGCATCCGCGCCATGGTCGAGAGCCGCCCGGACTGGCTGATCAGCCGCCAGCGCGCCTGGGGCGCGCCGCTCGCCATGTTCGTCGACAAGGAAACCAACCAGCCGCTGCACGATCCGGCGGTCGACAAACGGATCATCGACTTCATCGCCGCCGAGGGCGCCGACGCCTGGTTCACCCGGCCGGACAGCGACTTCCTGGGCGAGCACGACCCGCAGCGCTTCGAAAAGGTCGAGGACATCCTCGACGTCTGGTTCGACTCAGGCTCGACCCACGCCTTCACCCTGGAGAACCGGCCCCACACGCACTGGCCGGCCGACCTCTACCTGGAAGGCTCCGACCAGCACCGCGGCTGGTTCCAGTCGTCCCTGCTGGAAAGCTCCGGCACCCGCGGCCGCGCGCCCTACGACGCGATCCTCACCCATGGCTTCACCATGGATGAGAACGGCGAGAAGATGTCGAAGTCCAAGGGCAACACCGTCGAGCCCGAAGTGGTGATCCGCGAGAGCGGCGCCGAGATCATCCGCCTGTGGGCCGCGATGATCGACTATGCCGACGACAGCCGGATCGGCAAAACCGTCCTGCAGACCACCGCCGACGCCTACCGGAAGCTCCGCAACACGGTGCGCTACCTGCTGGGCGCTCTGGCCGACTATTCGCCGGACGAGGCGGTGGAGCTGGACCAGATGCCGCCGCTGGAGCGGTTCATCCTGCACCGCCTGTGGGAGCTGGATGGCCAGGTCCGCGCCGCCTACGAAGGCTACGTCTTCCAGGACGTGATCCGGCCGCTGACCGAGTTCTGTCAGAACGAGCTGTCGGCGCTGTTCTTCGACATCTCCAAGGACGTCCTCTATTGCGACCGGCCGGATTCGGTCCGCCGCCGCGCCACCCGCACGGTGATGGACGCCGCTTTCGAGCGCCTGACCGCGTGGCTCGCCCCGCTGATCCCCTTCACCATGGAAGAGGCCTGGACTACGCGCTATCCGCAGGCCCACTCCAACTGCCTGCGCGTGATCCCCGACACCCCCGCCGAGTGGCGCAACGACGCCGAGGCCGCGCGCTGGGCCAAGGTACAGTCCGTCGTCGCGGTGGTGACCGGCGCGCTTGAGGTCGAGCGGCGTGAGAAGCGCCTGGGCGGCGCGCTGGATGCCGCGCCGAAGGTCGACGTGTCCGACGCCGAGCTCCGGGCCGCCTTCGACGGCCTGGATCCCGCCGAGGTGTTCCGCACCAGCTCGGCGACGCTGAGCGCCGGCGACGGCCCGGCCGGGGCCTTCCGCCTGGCCGAGGCGCCCGGCGTGGCGGTCGAACCCCTGCTGGCCAGCGGCCATAAATGCGCCCGATGCCGCCGGGTATTGGCGGAAGTCACGGCGCCCATGTTCCTGTGCCTTAGGTGCGACGACGCCGTGGCCGCCTGGGACGCCACGAAAGGACCTGCATGACTTCGATTACCCGGCTGGGCTGGACGGCGCTGATCCTCGCCGCGGCCATTGTCGTCGTCGACCAGGGGGCCAAGTACTGGATCCTCTCGGTCCTGAACCTGCCCCTGAAGGGCAGCGTGCCGGCCGGGCCGCTGGCCTTCACCATGGTGTGGAATCCAGGCGTCAGCTTCGGCTTCCTGCAGGGACAGCAGCAGTTCGTCCGCTGGCTGCTGGCCGCCTTCTCGGTGGCGGTGTCGATCCTGCTGGCCGGCTGGGTGCGCAAGGCCGAGCGGCCGCTGTTCGCCGTCTCGGTGGGCCTGGTGATCGGCGGGGCCGTGGGCAACGTCATCGACCGTATCCGCCTGGGCGCGGTGGCCGACTTCATCGACCTGCGACCCATCACGGCCGGCCTGTTCCCCTGGATCATCAACCTGGCCGATGCGTCGATCTCGGTGGGCATCTGTTTGTTGCTGCTCGACATGCTGCGGCAGGATGGCCGCGAACGCGCCGCAAAGTCCGCCGATAGTCTGGGCAAGGATGCGGCCTAACGCGCCGTTGGCGGACGCACGTCTTTGCGCTATCCACGTGCCCTTCGGGCCGGGGGCGGCTTTAGGAGCTACGGGTTTATGAGCATCAATCGCGCGATCGTGGTCACCGCCCTGGTGGCGGCCGCCGGCCTCGCCGGGTGCCAGTCCACGCGCAATGCGCTGGGCATGACCAAGGTGACCCCCGACGAATTCCGCGTGGTGACCAAGGCCCCGCTGGTGGTGCCGCCCGACTTCGCGCTCCGCCCGCCTGCGCCCGGCAAGCCGCGCCCGCAGGAACTGCAGCCGGAAAGCGCCGCGCGCACCGCGCTCTTGGGCGCGCGCGAGGGCGAGGCCCGCTCCGATGGCGAGAAGCTGCTGGTCGCCAAGGCCGGCGCCGACAAGGCCGATCCGCTGATCCGCTATGTGGTCGACGACGAGTTCGGCGACGTGGCCCACAAGGAAAAGAGCTTCGCCGACAAGGTGATGTTCTGGCGCGCCGACAAGAAGGTCGCCGCGACCACGGCCGCCGCGCCGGGCTCCGACGCCGCCGCGCCGATCGACGCCAAGGCCGAGGAAGACCGCATCGCCAAGCTGACCGGCGGCAAGACCGTGGTCATCGCCCGCGAAGGCCAGCACAAGATCAAGCTGCCGGGCCTCTAGGCGCCGCTCAGCCGGTCCACTGGAAGACCTCGTCCAGCGTCACCCCGAACACGTGGGCGATACGGAAGGCCGCCTCCAGCGAGGGCGAATACTTCCCCGCCTCGATGGCCGCCACCGTCTGGCGGGTCATGCCGATCCTCTCGGCCAGCTCCGACTGGGTCATCTCGCCCGCCTCGAAACGCAGGCGGCGGATGTGATTGGCGATGGGCAACCCGGTCACGTCAGGCGCCGCGCCGGAACATGACGATCTGCGCCACGGAGACGGTGAGCGCCGAGATCACCACCGCCAGCAGGGCGAAATTGGCCATCTCCACGCCCCGGTGACCGAACACCGCCGGGGCGAACAGCGCGAGCGCCAGCACCATCAGCACGCGATAACCGAGGCTCTGCGCGCGCCACTGGATCATCCGCTCGCGCTCGTCGGCGAGGCCGCGTCCCGCCTTAGGGGTGGTCAGGGACGCGATCAGCGTCAGGACCAGCTGCAGCGCCACCAGGGCCGCCACCGACAGCAGCAGCAGGTGGATGGACGCCAGTCCGCCGAAATGGCGGTCGCCGGCCAGGCCGCTGAACAGCTCCGCGAAATAGGCCCCGAAACAGACTAGCACCGAGACCAGGGTGATCCAGGCAGATTTCTCGCGGAACGACATGCGGCCGGCCCCTTACGTAAAATTCACTTAACATGATGTATAATATCTTTTACATCATGACCAACATTCTTGCCATGACCTACGGGGAGTCCTCCATGCGCGCCATCCTTTTCGCCCCCATCCTTTTCATCGGTGTCCTGAGTGCGGCCGCACCCGCCGCCTTCGCCCAGCACACCGCGGCGCCCGCGCCGCAGCCGGCCCCAGCCAGCAAGTCGATGCAGGGCGACACCGAGAAATTCATGAACAACGACTACATCCGCCGCTTCTATTCGCTCTCGGTTTCGACGCTGAAGGGCCAGCCCCATCCGGACCTCGACGCCTACGAGCAGAAATCCTTCGCGATCTTCCGCGAATTCGGCGTCTACATGGGCGTCGGCCCCGAGCACATGCAGGACCACCTCAAGCTGATCCCGCGGCAACTCGCCCAGATCGCCAAGGACGACCCGCACGTCCTCGACACCTTCGACAGCTTCACCGAAGCCATGGTCGGCCCGAAGTGACCGCGTAGCGAGTCATCCCCGCGAAGGCGGGGATCCAGGCCAGCCCCCGCCCACTCGCCCGGCGTCTACTCCTCGTCCCCCGGCGTGGTCACCGTGAACCCCTTGGCGCGGAGCTGGTCCAACACCCCGCCTTGGGCCAGCAGGGGCCGCAGCGGGACCACCGCGATGGCGTGACCGGGCTTGGCCAACGCGCGCTGGATGTCGGCCACCTGGTCGGCCTTCAGGCGCGTGTCGAAGGCGAGCGCGCCGGGCACCAGGGCGATGCAGCGCTCGTAGGTCCGCTCGTTGGCCAGCGCGCCGCGCACGTCGCCGGCGGCCCAGGCCCGCGCCGCAGCCTGGGTCCCGCCCGGGCCGCTCTCCACCAGCGCCAGGACCTCGTTGAAGCAGCTGCGCCCCGCCGCCTCCGGCGTGTGCAGGATCTGGCCCATCAGGGGCCCGATGTCGTAGCTGCGCTGCCAGATCGGCACCCGCGCCCGCTGGGCCAGGAGCTTGATCAGCTTGGTCGGGTCCGAGGTCGTGAGCGCGTAGTGGTCGTGATAGTCGGCGTCGAGCACCAGGCCCGCGGCCAAGGCATTGCGCGTGCTGTAGCGCTTGGGGGGCTGCCCGAGCTTGGTGCGCGCGGCCACGAACCGCGCCTTGGTGGCGGCGTCCAGCGACTCCTCGAACGGCCCGCCCGAACGCAGCCGCAGATAGTTGAACGCCGCGCCGATCGAGCCGGTCACCGTCACGCGCACGTCCTGCACCGGCAGGATCACCGCCCCGGCCCCGGCCAGCCGCTTGTTGAAGATCGCCTGGTCCCAGGCCATGTGCTTCGGCGCGATCGACGGCGAGCCCAGCACATAGACCGTGCTCGTCCCGTTGGAGACCGTCCACCACGCCGGCCCGGGCAGCCGCGCGGTGACCACCAGCTCCTCCACCAGGGTCGCATCGGGGTCGTTGGGATCGGGACGGGCCGGCGTCAGCGCCACCTGACCCCAGGCAGGCACGGCGACCGCGAGCGCCAACAGCGGGGCGAGCAGGCGCCGCTTCGGAATCGTCCTATATTGGTGGGCCGCCGAAAGCCTGTTCATGCCGATCCGTCGCCTGCCGCCTGAAACCGTCAACCGCATCGCCGCCGGCGAGGTGGTGGAACGCCCGGCCAGCGCGGTCAAGGAGCTGGTCGAGAACGCCCTCGACGCCGGCGCGCGCCGGGTCGAGGTCCAGGCTGACGGCGGCGGTCTGACCCGCATCCTGGTGGCCGATGATGGCCAAGGTCTGGCGGCCGACGAGCTGCCCCTGGCCGTCGAACGCCACGCCACCTCCAAGCTCGCCCCGGACGACGCCGGCGACTACGACCTGCTGCACATCGCGACCCTGGGCTTCCGCGGCGAGGCCCTGCCGTCCATCGGCTCGGTCGCCCGCCTGTCGATCTCCAGCCGCGCCAGGGGCCACGCCGACGCCCACGCGATCTTTGTCGAGGGCGGCGCGGTGGGCGCGGTCTCGCCGGCCGCCTTCCCCGATCCGCACGGCGCGCGCGTCGAGATCCGCGACCTGTTCTACGCCACGCCGGCGCGGCTGAAGTTCATGAAGTCCGAGCGCGCCGAGGCCATGGCCATCGCCGAGGAGTTGAAGCGCCAGGCCATGGCCCATGAGGCGGTGAGCTTCGCCCTCGACCTCGACGGCCGCCGCACGATCAGGCTGCCGGCCGAGGCCAAGGGGCCCGACGGCCGCCTCGCGCGCCTGTCGGCGATCATGGGCCGGGAGTTCTCTGAGAACGCCATCGCCCTGGACCACGAGCGCGAGGGCGTCCGGCTCTCCGGCTTCGCGGGCCTCCCGACCTACAACCGCGGCAACGCGGCGCATCAGTACCTGTTCGTCAACGGCCGCCCGGTGCGCGACCGGCTGCTGCAGGGCGCCCTGCGCGCCGCCTACGCCGACTTCCTGGCCCGAGACCGCCACCCGCTGGCCGCCCTCTACGTCGAGCTCGACACGGCCTATGTCGACGTCAACGTCCACCCGGCCAAGGCGGAGGTGCGGTTCCGCGATCCCGGCCTGGTGCGCGGCCTGATCATCGGCGGCCTGCGCCACGCCCTGGCCAGCGCCGGCCACCGCGCCTCGACCACCGTCGCCAGCGCCGCCCTGGGCGGCTTCCGGCCCGGCGGTTACACGCCGCCCCCGTCGGCAGCGGGCTACTCGGCCTGGCGGCAAGGCGGCTGGCAGCCGCAGGCCATGGCGGCGGCGATCCAGTCGATCCCCGGCCTCACCGAAGTCTCGGCCCGCGCCGAGCCGTCGTGGGAACCCGGCGTCGCCGAGGACGCCGCGCCGGCGCCCGTCTTCGACCCGGTCGACTATCCGCTGGGCGCGGCGCGCGCCCAGGTGCACGAGACCTACATCGTCGCCCAGACCCGCGACGGGGTGGTCATCGTCGACCAGCACGCCGCCCACGAGCGCCTGGTCTACGAGCGGATGAAGGGCGAGATGGCCGAGGGTGGCGTCACCCGCCAGGCCCTGCTCCTGCCCGAGGTGGTGGAGCTCGACCCCGCTGAGGCCGAGCGCGTCGCCGCCAAGGCCGACGAACTGGCCGCGCTCGGCCTGATGCTGGAGCCGTTCGGCGCGGGCGCGGTGCTGGTCCGCGAGACGCCCGCCCTGCTGGGCGAGACTGACGTCCAGGGTCTGGTCCGCGACATCGCCGACGACCTGGCCGAGAACGGCGCCGCGCTGGCGCTCAAGGAACGCCTGGAAGACGTCTGCTCCACCATGGCCTGCCACGGCTCGGTCCGCGCCGGCCGCCGGCTCACCGCGCCGGAGATGAACGCCCTGCTGCGCCAGATGGAGGCCACGCCGCACTCCGGCCAGTGCAACCACGGCCGGCCCACCTACGTCGAACTGAAGCTGGCGGATATCGAGCGGCTGTTCGGCCGTCGGTGAACCCCGTGGCCGCGCCCCTTCGACTGCGCGCCGCCGATCCCGGCCCGGTCCCCTGCAAGGTCTGCGGCGGCGAGGCTGCGCCGTTCGGCGCCGTCGACTTCAACCGCTCCTGCGAGGAGGTGCGCGGCAAGGTCCTGCCGCCGATCGGCGTCGCGGTCGTCTACCGCCGCTGCGCGCGCTGCGGCCTGCTGTTCACCGACGCCTTCGACGACTGGTCGTTCGCCGACTTCGAGGCGCATATCTACAACGACGCCTACGTCGACATAGACCCCGACTTCGCCGCCGTGCGCCCGGACGCCAACGCCGGCCCGGTGGCCAAAACCTTCGAGGCGGCCGCCCCGGACTTGCGCATCCTCGACTACGGCGGCGGCAACGGCCGGCTGGCCGAGCGGCTGCGCGACGCGGGCTTCCCGCACACCCTGACCTACGACCCCTTCTATCCCGACTTCCGCGCCCGCCCGCCGGGCCGCTTCGACCTGGTCACCTGTTTCGAGACCTTGGAGCACATGCCCGATCCGAAGGGCGGCGCGGCGGATATCGCCAGCTTCCTGGAGGCCGGCGGGATGCTGCTGTTCTCGACCCTGATCCAGCCGGACAACATCGCCGAGCTCGGCATGGCCTGGCCCTACATCGGGCCGCGCAACGGCCATGTGACCCTGCACAGCCGCGCCTCGCTGGAAGCGCTCTGGGGCGCCTTCGGCCTCAACGTCGCCTCGTTCGACGACAACCTGCACGTGGCCTACGCCACCGTGCCGAGCTTCGCGCAGCACCTGTTCTAGGCGCTAGAGCCGGTAGTCGCTGATCTGCACCTCGGCGCCGTAGTCGGCGAAGTCGCCGTCGGCGCGGCGGCGGCGGAACTCGGCCCACGGCAGGTCGCGGTAGTGCGGAGGTGAGGCCAAGGGCCGGATCACCGCCGGATAGGCCGGGTTGAAGAAGTAGGCGAGGCTCAGCCGCTCGTGGTTTTCCATGGCCAGCACCCGGTGCAGCGGCGCGGGATAGCGGTCGTTGGACCAGACCTGGGCCATGTCGCCGATGTTGACGATCAGGCCGCCGGGGACCGGATCGACGGGCCGCCACTCACCGTCCTTCAGCACCTGCAGGCCGGCCTTGCCGTCGGTCAGCAGGATGGTGAGCGCGCCGGCGTCGCTGTGCGGGTGGATGCCCAGGCCGGCGGGTTCAGCGTCCTCGTCGGCCAGCAGATCGCGGACCGGATAGTGGTTGAGACGCAGGAAGCTGGTGTGCGCGCCGTCGAAGTCGCCCACCAGGGCGTCGCGGTCCGCGCCCAGGCCCGTCGCCACCGGGCGCAGCAGGCGCAGGCAGAGCGCCTCGCAGGCGTCGAACCAGGCGCGCATGGCCGGCTGCAGGCTGGGCTGCCAGTCCGGGAACGGCGTCTCGCCGGAGAACACGTCGCCCTCGATCTTCAACGCCGCGGCGTCCGGCCCGATGTCGAAGATCTGCTTCTTGTCGCGCCGCTGCTTGGTGAGCTCGCGATCGTTGTAGCCCCAGGGATTGTCGCGGTTGCGGGCCAGCGCGCGCTTGGCCTCGGCCGGCGCGGCGAAGAACGCGCGCGCCTCCCCCAGGGTGCGATCGACCAGCCCGGCGTCCAGCCCATGGCCGACGATGTGGAAGAAGCCCCACTCGGCGCAGGCCCGCGCCACCTCGGCCTCGACCCGCGCAGGGTCGCCCGACAGGTCGATGACCGGGACCGTTTCGAGGGCGGCGGCGTCCATGCCGCACACCTAGTCCAGCGAAGGCGGCGCGCCTAGGTGCAGATCACGCCGGAGCGTGCGTCGGTGTAGGCGCCGTCGGCATAGGCCACCTGGCCGTTGACCAGCACGGTATCCACGCCCGTGGCGTCGCGCGTGTAGCGCATCCCGCCGCCCGGCATGTCGAACACCGGGCGCTCTTCCCCGCGGGCCAGGGTGGCGGCGTCGAACACCACCACGTCCGCGGCCCAGCCGGGCGCGAGGCGGCCGCGGTTCTTCAAGCCCCAGATCTCGGCGGTCTCGGACGTGATCTTCTTGACCGCCGCCTCAAGGCTCAGGTGCCCCTTGCGGACGAACTCGCTGAACAGGTAGCCGGTGTCGCCGTAGGTGGCGAAGGACGCCAGGTGCGCCCCGCCGTCGCCGGCGCCGATGTGCACCAGCGGATGCGCCAGCATGGGCCCGATGCGGCCGGTGTCCTCGTGCCCGAGGTTGGCGGCCAGGAAGGCCACGTCGAGGCCGTGCTCCAGCGAGAGCTCGATGAGCGCCTGGGCGCAACCTTGGCCACTGGCTTCGGCGATCTGCGCCAACGTCTGGCCGGCGAGCTCCGGCGGGCCCGCGTCCCCGCCGCGCAGGACCAGGGAGCCCAGCATGGCCAGGCCGCCGTCGGGACCCGCGTCCTCGATCATCTTGCCGACCGTTTCCGGGTCGCGCAGCGAGGCCAGGCGCTGCTCCAGCGGCTGGCGCAGAACCCGCACCCAGCGCGGCAGGCGCGCGAAGAACAGGCTGGGGCGCAGCAGCGAGAACGACAGATCGATCGGCCGGGTCTGCATCTGCGGCCAGACGCGCGCGCCGCGGGCGAACTGCTCCTCCACCCGGGCGATGGCGCGCGGCGCGTTGTCGCCGTTGCCGCGGCTGTCGAACAGCGGCGAGAAGGTGGTCGGGATCTTGTGCTTCAGCGACAGCTCAGCCAGCTGGTCGATGCGCGCGATGGTGATGTCGGTGGCGTAGAATTCCGGCACCACCTGCAGCATCCGGTCGAACTCGCCGAGCACGGCACAGAGCGCGTCCAGCTCGACGCTGTCGGCGTAGCGGCTGGGCACCGGATGGCCGTGCTCGTCCACGTCGACGAAGCTGGTGGAGAGGCCGACGGCGCCGGCCTCCAGGCATTCGCGCAGCAGGTCCTGCATGGCGGTGATCTCGGCGGACGTCGCCGTCCGCTGCTGCGCCGCCGGGCCCATGACGAACAGCCGGATCACGCTGTGGCCGACCAGCGGGGCGACATTGACCGACAGGGTCTTGGCGATGGCGTCGCGATAGCCGGCGAAGTCCTCCCAGGTCCAGTCGAAGGCGATGGTGAAGACCTCCGGCGGCATCTCCTCGATCTGCTGCAGCATGCCGATCACCGCGGGCCTATCGGCGGCCTTGAGCGGCGCCAGCGACAGCGAGCAGTTGCCGGGCACGACCGAGGTGACCCCGTGTTCCAGCGCCGGCTTCGCCGCGCCATCCCACAGCAGCTGGACATCGAAATGGGTGTGCGGATCGATGAAGCCCGGCGCCACGACCCGGCCCTTGGCGTCGATCTCACGCTTTCCGGCGCCGAGCGCCGGCCCGATCTCGCAGATCTTGCCGTCCTGTATCGCCACGTCGGCCGGGAAGCCCGCCTCGCCCGTGCCGTCGACCACCAGGCCGCTGCGGATGACGATGTCGTACATGGTCAGAGTCCTTCCAGGATGCGCCGCCAGGGCTTGCCCGGCAGCTCGGCGGCGGATGCGACGCCGCAGCTCTTCATGAGGTGAAAGCCAAGTTCGGCGTCGAGCGCGACCGTCTCCAGCGCGCCGTTGGGATGTCGCAGGCTGACCACCAGCTCGGCCGCCCCGTCGTGGCCGGGGGCCACCACGGCGTCCAGGATGATCGCGCCATCAGGAACATCTCGGGTCTCATTCACGGCAACGGGGCTTCGACGAACACCACGTCGCTGCCCAGCATCAGGCCGCGCGGCCGGCGCATGGCGAAGATGTGCAGGTTCCAGCCCTGGATCAGGGTCATGGCCTCATCCCGCGGCGTGTCCGGCATGGCCCGCGCGGCGAGCTGTTCCAGGGTCTCGTCCGCCATCAGCGTCACGAAGCGCCGCTGCACCGTCAGAGACATGTTGGCCCTCAGTCAGATCCGTTCGAGGTCCCAGCTAAGCGCGCCTTACGTGGGGGACGACAAGGCCCTTGGGTCCAGTGGCCCGGCGATCACACGGCTGAGAAAATTTCATCTGACGCGGATGAACGATCCGGGTTTGTGCGTTTGGCTCAAACCATGACCCAAGACGCCGACCTCTACCGCCTCATCGGAAAGCGCCTGCGCACGCGCCGCCGCTCCCTCGAGCTCACGCAAACCGAGGTGGCGCGGGCCTGCGGCGCCAGCTTTCAGCAAATCCAGAAGCACGAGGCCGGGGAACACGCCATGACGGTCGCACGCCTGCTTCGCCTCGCCGAGGTCCTGCAGGTTCCGATCGGCTATTTCCTCGAGCCGTCCGTCGAGGAGGCCTATCCGTCGCACGTCGATCGACAGCGGTCGGGCGCCGCAGGCCGCTAGCGCCGCTCAGGCCAACTCGCGCGCCGCGAACGCCTGCATGGCCGCCACGATGTAGTCGGTCAGTCCCGCCGCCCGGCCCTCGTAGCGCGCCCGAAAGTCCGGGTTCTCGGCGAAGATGCGGGTGAGGCCGGTGAACGCCTGGGCGCTCGGCGGGCGGTTCCAGCTGCGCCCGACCCAGGCGTGCTGGCGCCGCGCAATGGCCGCCACCGCCGCGCTGTCCGCCGGCAGGCCCTGGGCCATGGCCGCGGCGTAGTCGGCCTCGATGGCCTCGATCTCGGCTGCCTGGCGCGCGAAGTCGGCCTTGGGCCAGCCCTTCATCGCCGCCTTGGCGTGGTCGATATGGTCCTGAACCTTGGGGCCGAGGTGATCGACCAGCCACGCCTCGTGCCGGGCCTGGGTCTCGGGATCGAAGCCTTCGTACATCGCCTTGTCGTCCATCGTCGTCTCTCCTTCGAGGGCGGCGAGGGTGTCGTCGATCGTGCGGATCAGCCGGCGGTAGCGCGCCACGTCCGCCGCCAGCTTCGCCCGGTGCGCCTTGAGCGCCGCGGTCCGGTCGAAGTCCGCCGCGCCCAGCACGCGCCCGATCTCCTCCAGGGAGAAGCCGAGCTCGCGATGGAACAGAATCTGCTGCAGGCGCAGCAGTTCGTCGCGGCCGTAGTAGCGGTAGCCGTTGGCGCCGACGCAGGCGGGCTTGAGAAGGCCCACCTCGTCGTAGTGGTGCAGCGTGCGGACACTGACGCCCGACAGCCTCGCCACCTGTTTCACCGTATGGCCGGTCACGCCAAGCCTGTTCACGATCGTCCTTCCTCGTCGATGGACGCCTGATCAGGCCTCACGGGGCGTGAGGGTCAAGCACCGTCAAAGCGCAGGAAATGCACGCGGGCCGCGCCGTAGTCGCGCACGTCCAGCGGTTCGAAGCCCGCCACGCTGAAGTCGGGTTCGCCGGCCCCGCGCTCGAACACCACGGTTGCGCCCGGCGCCAGCCAGCCGCCCTCGGCCAGCCGGGCGAGCGACGCCTCACCCAACCCCTTGGCGTAAGGCGGATCCAGGAAGGCCAGCCCGAACGGCGGGCCGTCGGCGCCCGGCCGCACGCCCAGGTCGGTGGCGTCGCGGCGGTGGACGCGGGTCACGCCGAAGAGGCCCCCCGTCTTGTCCAGGCCGTCGACGTTTTCGCGGATCGCGCCGCGGGCGGCCTCGTCGGTCTCCACGAACAGGCAGAAGGCCGCGCCCCGCGACAGGGCCTCGAAGCCGAGCGCGCCGGAGCCTGCGAACAGGTCCATGACGCGCACGTCGCGCACGCCGCCTGACCAGGCCGCATGCTCCAGGATGTTGAAGATCGCCTGCCGGGCGCGGTCCGACGTCGGCCGCGTCGCTTCGCCCGCGGGCGTGATGAGGGTCTTGCCGCGGAAGCTGCCGGAGACGATGCGCATGGGGCCGGCGTCTTAAGCCCAGCGCTGCGGCGGGGCCAGGGCCTTCAGCGCTTCGAGCTTGACCCGCATCTCCTCCATGAAGGCGGCCCGGTCGCCGGCCCAGCGGATCGTGTCGCCCACCAGGACCGTGCAGTTCAGCGGCACCGGCACGTGCGCGCCCTTGGGCAGGACCCGGCCCGCGCCCTGCAGCCAGATCGGCGTCACGGGCGCGTCGGGGAAGGCCGCGGCCAGGCGCGCGACGCCGCTCTTCAGATTGGACATTTCCTCGCCGTCGCCGCGCGTGCCTTCCGGGAAGATCAGCACGATGTCGCCGGCCGCCAGCGCCTCGCGGGCCGGGGCCAGCACGTCCTCGCCGGTCCCCGCCCGGTCGCGCGCCACCGGCACGATCGCCAGGATGTTGCGCGAGAACCAGCTCATCAGCCGGCCCTTCAGGAAGTAGTCCGCCGCCGCGGCCGGCCGCACGCGGTCCAGCGCCTTGGACGGGTAGATGGTCAGCAGCAGCACCGTGTCCACGTGGCTGGCGTGGTTGGCCACCAGGATCGCCGGGCCCTTCAGCGGCAGCTTCTCGCGCCCGACGATGTCGGCGCCGGTGAACACGCGCGCGATCGGCCGGGCGATCGCCACGATCACTGCGCGCCTCAGCCAGCGCATCAGAAGTCCCTCAGGCAGAAGAAGATCAGGATGTGGAAATAGAGCGGCGCGGTGAAGATCAGGCTGTCGGCGCGGTCCAGCAGCCCGCCGTGGCCGGGGATCAGCGCGCTGGAATCCTTGACCCCGATGTCGCGCTTGATGGCGCTCATGGTCACGTCGCCGGCGAAGCCCGCGACCGGCAGGAAGATCGCGGTGACCGCCAGCCCCAGGCCTGACAGCGGCGTGAAGACGGGACCTAAGAACCAGATCAGCGCCGCCGTGGTCGCCCAGCCGCCAAGGAAGCCTTCCCAGGTCTTGTTGGGGCTGACCTTGGGGATGATCTTGCGGCGGCCCAAGAGCTTGCCCCAGACGTACTGCATCACGTCATTGGCCTCGGTCGCCACCAGCAGGAAGAACACCAGGCCGGCGGGGCCGGCGGGCAGGCGGTCGTCGAGCGGTGCGCGCATCAGGAACGCCGCGAAGCCCAGGTTGTAGACGCAGGTGACCAGGCCCCAGTGGAAGGTCGCCGCCGTCGCCAGGAAGGCCCGCGTCTGGCCGATCCAAGTCATGGCGAAGGGCAGGAACATGAAGACGTAGACGGGGATGAACACCAGATACATCCCGTACCGGTCGATCGCGATGAAGGCGTAGCTGACCGGGATGCAGAGGTAGGCCAGCAGCACGATCAGCCGGTCTTCCGGCCGGATGTGGGCGAGGGACAGGAACTCGCGCAGGCCGATGAACGAGATCACCATGAACAGGACGACCACCGCCACCCAGCCCAGCAGCAGGGCCCCGGCCAGCAGCGCGATCATCACCCACCACGAGGTGATCCGCTGGCGAAGGTTGGTGTAGTCCTTGCCCGGGTTCAGTCGCGGCAGGATGGCGGTGATCACGACCGCCAGGGTCAGCACGCCCAGCACCCCGCCCAGGCCCCACAGCAGCGCCGGCGGCTGGGCGGCGAACCACCGCGCGATCAAGTCCATGGAGGCCCCTCCGATCCGGCGACCATGACCGGCCGCATGCAAGGGTCAAGGCCAATCGCTTGACCCGAGAAGCGGGGGCGGGCGAGGCTGACGGGCCAAGTCTGGCCGGAGGACGATCCCATCGCAATGAAGGACCTCGCCAAGTCCACGTTCGTCCATGTGGGCTTCGCCTTCGTGGCCATGGGCGGCTGGACGCTGTGGGCCAATTCCGGTCACGGCCTGGCCGCCGCCTGGCTGCCCGCCCTGGTGCAGGGCGCGATCTCCGGGACCATCACCCTGGTCCTGAAGCGCGCGCTGGAGGCCATGGTCGCGCGCCTGCCGGGCCCGGCGGCCTATGCGGTCCCGCCGCTGGTGACCGCCAGCGTGATCCTGGCGGTGCTGATCGTCGTCCACCGCGCCATCGGCACGCCGGAGATCGCCCGCACCATCGCCGTCCCCTGGTCGGTCTCCACCCTCTACGCCATCGTCTACGGGGCGAGCCTGGCGCGCGGCAAAGGCAGGACAGCATGACCGAGCCCTCTCTGGAGAACCGCCGCCCGATCAAGAGCCGCGGCAGCGGCTGGGCCCAGGGCGCAGCCCGGATGCTGGCCCGGGCCGGCGCCAGTCCGAACATGATCTCCGGCGCCAGCGTCGCCTTCGCCGTGCTGGGCGGCAGCCTGATGGCGCTCGCCGGCCAGAGTACGCCGGGCGTGCGCGCCGCGGCGCTGATCGCCGGCGCCGCCTGCGTCCAGGCGCGGCTGATCTGCAACCTGCTCGATGGGATGGTGGCGGTCGAATACAAGCGCGGCAGCACCTCGGGCCCGATCTGGAACGAGCTTCCCGATCGTTTCTCCGACGCCTTCTTCCTGGTGGGCGCCGGCGCCTGTGCGCTGGGCTCGTCCTATCCGACGATCGGCATGAGCCTGGGCTGGGCCGCCGCGGTGCTGGCGGTGACCACGGCTTACGTGCGCGAGCTCGGCCGCGGCCTCGGCCTGCCTGCCGACTTCTCCGGCCCGATGGCCAAGCCGCAGCGGATGGCGACGCTCACGGTCACCTGCGTGGTCGCGGCGGCCGAGCCGCTATGGCGCGGCCACGGCGAGGTCATCATCGCGGGCCTGGCGGTGATCGTGCTGGGCGCGGCCTGGACCGTGGCGCGGCGCACCCGGACGATCGCGCTGAAGTTGGCGGAACGCGGAGCCTCGACATGAGCCTGGTCACTCTCGAACGCCGCGGTGGGGCCGCGCTCGTCACCTACGCCAACCCGCCGTTCGGCACGATGACGGCGGCCGGCGCCCAGGAGATGCTCGACAAGCTGCGGCCGCTGGTCGCCGACGAGGCCGTGCGATCGATCATCATCACCGGCGGCGTGCCCGGCATCTTCATCCGCCACTACGACGTGGGCGAACTCTCCACCGCCAGCGACGCCTCGAAGGACGCCCCGCCGCTGGATCCCAGCTGGGACGGCAAGGCGCCCGGCGGCTACCTGGCCCTCGTCGACCTGATCTATGAGGCGCCGAAGCCGGTGGTGGCCGCGATCAATGGCCTCTGCATGGGCGGCGGCTTCGAGCTCAGCCTGGCCTGCGACATCCGCATCGCTAGCCCCGGCGTCGAGGCCATCGGCCTGCCGGAGACCCGGATCGGCATCTTCCCGGGCGGCGGCGGCACGCAGCGGCTGCCGCGCGTCGTGGGCGAGGCCAAGGCGCTGGAGATCATCCTGCGGGGCCTGACGTTCTCATCGGAAGAGGCGCTGCGCATTGGCGCGGTGCACGAGATCGCCGCCGATCCGGTGGCCCGGGCGCTGGAGATGGCGGCGGAGTGGGATCAGCGCGGCGCGGAAGGCATCGCCCACGCCAAGCGCCTCACCCGCGCCGCTTTGGACCGCCCCCTGGACGCGGGGCTGGCCGACGAGCGGCGGTCCTTCCAGGCGGTGATGCGGACGGCTTCGGCCCGCGAGGGCCTGCGTTCGGCCCGCCAGCCCGTTTTGATCCAGGAGGTTTAGCCGCCCCCACGGCCCTGGGCGCCTTGGGCTTCGGCTTCGCCCAGCCGGCCTTGTATTCCTTCTTCTTCGGCGGCTCGTCGGTGACGTTGCGATGTCGCTTCTCGCCCGGCCGGCGCAGGCCGCCGCGCGCGGGGCGCTTCCCCGAATGCGGACGGTCGATCTCCACGGCGCCGCGGCGCGGACCGGCCACCGGCGCGGCCGGGGCCTTCCACAGCGGTCGGTCGCCCTTGGGCAGGTTCTGCGGCGCGATATGCTGGGCGAGCTGCTCGCGGATCACGCGGGGGCCCACTTCCTCGACCTCGCCCGGCCTGAGCGTGGCGAGCGCGAAGGAGCCATAGGACAGCCGGATCAGCCGGTTCACCTTCAGCCCCAGCGCCTCCAGCACCCGGCGCACCTCGCGGTTCTTGCCCTCGGCCAGCACCACGGTGATCCACAGGTTCGCGCCCTGCGGCCCCTCCTTGGCCTTGTCCAGATGCGCCTCGATGGCCCCGTAGTGGACGCCCTCCACGGTGATCCCGTTCTTCAGCGTATCGAGCTTTGCCTGGGTCACCCGGCCGCGCGCCCGGGCCCGATAGCGCCGCACGATCCCGGTGGACGGCATCTCCAGGGCGCGGGCCAGCCCGCCGTCGTTGGTCAGCAGCAGCAGGCCTTCGGAGTTGATGTCCAGGCGGCCCACCGAGATCAGCCGCGGCAGGCCCGGCGGCAAGGCCTCGAACACCGTCGGGCGCCCCTTGGGGTCCGAGTGGCTGGTCACCAGGTCGATGGGCTTGTGGTAGCGGAACAGGCGCGCCGGCTCTGCCTCGGTCACCACCGCGCCGTCCACCGTCAGGATATCGCCGGGCTCGACCTTGACCGCCGGCGTGGTCAGCACCTGGCCATTCAGCGCCACGCGCCCGGCCTCGATCAGCCGCTCCACCTCGCGCCGCGAGGCCACGCCGGCCCGCGCCAGCATCTTGGCCACGCGGTCTCCGCTGTCCTGCGAGGGATCGCTATTGGGCGTGCGGGCTTGACCGGGAGGGCGGCCACCGGTTCGGTGCGGATCGTGGACCATGATCTTCGCACCATGCGCATTGCGCTCGAAGCGGCGCAAGCCGCGGCGGCCCGCGGTGAGACCCCGGTGGGCGCGGTCATCGTCGATCCGGCCACCGACGAAGTGATCGCCATCGCCGGCAACGGCCCGATCGGCGCCCACGATCCCACGGCCCACGCCGAGATCCTGGCGATCCGGGAAGCGGCGGCGAAGCTCGGCAACTACCGCCTCACCGGCCTGACCCTCGTCGTCACCCTGGAGCCCTGCGCCATGTGCGCCGGCGCCATCAGCCACGCCCGCATCGGCCGCCTGGTCTATGGCGCGGACGACCCCAAGGGCGGGGCGGTGGCCCATGGCCCGAAGTTCTTCGACCAGCCGACCTGCCACTCCAAGCCGCTCGTCGCATCGGGCGTGCTGGCGGAAGAAAGCTCGGCCATGCTCAAAGCCTTCTTCCGCGAACGGCGGAGCAAGGGAAGCGAACCATGATCGCAGCGATCCTCGCCGCGGCGGCGCTGAACGCCGCCCCGGCCGATATCGCCCACCTGGCCTGGATGGCCGGGTCCTGGAGCGAGACCAAAAACGGCGTCACGACGCGGGAGACCTGGCTCGCCCCGATCGGCGGCGCGATGTCGGGCGCCACCCAGACCAACCGCCCCGGCAAGCCGGCGACCAGCGAGTTCGGGACCATCACCACCGGCGCCGACGGCAAGGTCGCCTTCACGCCCTTCATGAGGAACGTCGAGCCGACGCCCTTCACCCTGCAGCCCGGCCCCGACGGCGAAGCGGTCTTCGAACGCGTCAGCGACGAGTTCCCCAAGCGGGTGATCTACCGCAAATGCGACGCCGACCTCTGCGCGCGGATCGAGGGCCTCGTGAAGGGCGAACTCAGGCGCCAGGACTGGCGGTACTCGAGGGTGCAGCCCTAGGCGCTTGCCAAACCCGGATATCGCGCCGGAAGATGCCGCCCATAAAATTCGATCATAGGGAGACGCGATATGGCGGGACTGCTTGACGGCAAGGTTGCGATCATCACGGGCGCGGGCGGCGGGCTGGGCGAAGCCTATGCCAAGCTGTTCGCCAAGGAAGGCGCCGCGGTCGTGGTCAACGACCTGGGCGGCGCGCGCGACGGCTCCGGGACCGGAACCAGCGCGGCCTCCGAAAAGGTGGTGGCCGAGATCAAGGCGGCCGGCGGCCGGGCGGTCGCCAACGGCGACGACGTCTCGTCCATGCAGGGCGGCGAGAACATCCTGAAGTCGGCGCTGGATAACTTCGGCAAGGTCGACATCCTGGTCTGCAACGCCGGCATCCTGCGCGACAAGACCTTCGCCAACACCTCCGAGGAGGACTGGGACAAGGTGATCAAGGTGCACCTGAAGGGCACCTATTGCGTGGCCCTGCCGGTCTGGAAGTGGATGAAGGACAACGGCGGCGGCTCGATGGTGCTGACCAGCTCCACCTCGGGCCTCTACGGCAACTTCGGCCAGACCAACTACGGGGCGGCCAAGGCCGGCATCTACGGCATGGTCCGGGTGATGTCGATCGAGGGGCGCAAGTACAACATCCGGGTCATGGGCCTGGCGCCCGGCGCCTATACCCGCATGACCTCGGACCTGCCCGGCCGCAAGGACCGCGAGCCCGATCCGCTGAGCCTGCCGGAGAACGTGGCGCCCGGGGTGCTGTTCATGGTCTCCGACCTCGCCGCTGAGCATTCCGGCAAGATCCTCGGCGTCTCCAGCCGCGGCGTCCGCGAGATCAAGATGCTGCAGACCGGCGGCTTCCAGCCCGGCCGGCCCTACACCGCCCAGGAGGTCGCCGAGCACGCCGCGCAGGTGTTCTTCCCGAACGCCGAGGAGCGGACCGCGGCCAGCGCTTAGGCCGTCTATCCGAAGCTCTCGGCGTAGACCCGCATGAGGTTTGCGCCGAGCGCCTTCTCGATCTGGCCGCTCGTCCAGCCCGCCTTCGACAGTCCGTCGGCGAGGTGGCGGTAGCGCATGATGTCGTCCCACTCGGCGACGATGTTGAAGATGTCCGGCCCTTCGCCGGGCGCGGCGATCCCCTGGGCGGCGCGGTCGTCATAGAACTTCTTCTGCGCCGCCCGCGACTTGTCATCGAGCTTGGTCTTGCTGAGGTTCCCGTCCGTGCCGATGCTGACGTGGTCCTCGCCGCAGAGGTTCTTCACGTGGTCCATGTGGCGCACGAGGTCGGCGCCGGTCGGCCGGCTGTTGGGCACGAGGAACGGCATCCAGTAGATTCCGACAACGCCGCCCTTGTCGGCGCAAAGCTTCATCTCGGCGTCCCAGACGTTGCGCGGATTGTCGTGCAGTGAACGGCAGCCCGTGTGGCTGATGATCGGGGTGCGCGTGGTCGCCGCCAGGCCCTCGGCGATGGTGCGCTGGCCGCCGTGGCTGAAGTCGACCAGCAGCTTTTCCTTCTCGATCCGCGCGATGGTCGCATGGCCGAGCTTGGAGAGGCCGGCGTTGCCGGGCTCCAGAGAGCCGTCGCCGCAGAGGTTGCGCAGGTTGTAGGTGAGCTGGATGCTGCGGACGCCAAGGCCCTTGAGGAGCGCGATGCGGTCGAGATCGGCGCCGATCAGGCTGGTGTCCTGGGTGCCGTAGAGGATGGCGGATTTCCCCTCCGCCTTGGCGCGACGGATATCCGCGGCCTTGCCGACCTTGATCAGGGCGTCGGGATTGTCGGCGATCAGCTGATCCACGGTGGCGATGTTGGCGATGGTCTTGGCCCAGACGTCGGGCGCGTTGCCGACCGTGTTGACCGTGAAGTGCGACATGGTCAGGCCGGAGGCCCGCAGGTCAGCCACGGCGCGGGGGTCCATCACCGTGGCCTCGGGCGGGCTGTAGGGATCGTCGACGCCGCCCAGCCCGTCGATGACGATGGCGCGCCTGTAGTCGGCGTCGGTGAAGCCGGGTCCCGCCGCCCGCGCCCCGCTGGCGGCCGTGGCCGCGGCGAGCGCGGCGCCCTGCACGAGCAAATCGCGTCGGGTGGTCATCGGCTGTCTCCTGAACGTAACGCCCGGTCACAGGGATACACCACATTGGTCCGCATCCAATCGCGGGGCGTGCGGCGACTAGCCTTCGAGAAACCCTGGGGGCGGCGATGGACGCTGAAGGCGATGGCGCGCTGGCGCGGCTGACGGGCGCGAAGAAGCGCTACGGCGCGACCGTCGCGCTCGACGGCCTCGATCTGGAGGTGCGGCCCGGCGAGCTGCTGGCCCTGCTGGGTCCCAACGGCGCCGGCAAGACCACCGCCATCGGCATCCTTTTGGGCCTGCAGCAACCGGACGCCGGCCAGGCCCTCCTGTTCGGCCGCTCGCCGCACGACCTGGCGGCGCGCCGCGGCGTGGGCGTGATGATGCAGGAGGTCATGCTGCCCGATGCGCTCCGCGTCGGCGACCTGATCTCCCAGGTCCGCGCCTACTACCCCGACCCGCTGGGCTTCGAGGAAGCCATCGCCCTGGCCGGCGTCGAGAAGCTGGTGAAGCGGCCCTACGTCAAGCTCTCCGGTGGCCAGAAGCGCCAGGTGCAGTTCGCGCTCGCCATCTGCGGCCGCCCGCGCCTGCTGTTCCTCGACGAGCCGACGACCGGCCTCGACGTCACCGCGCGCGAGACCATGTGGGCCACCCTGAAGCGCGTCGTGAAAAACGGCGCCTCCATCGTGCTGACCACCCACTACATCGAGGAGGCCGAGGCGCTGGCCGACCGGGTGGTGGTCATGGCCAAGGGCCGCCGCATCGCCGGCGGCACGGTCAGCGAGATCCGCAGCCTGGTGGTGCGCAAGCGCATCGACTGCGTCACCGCCGTCGCCCAAAGCGTCATCGAAGCCTGGCCCGGCGTCATCGCCGCCTCGCGCGACGGCGAGCGGACCGCGATCACCGCCAACGACGCCGAGGGCGTGGTCCGCCGCCTGCTGGCCGCCGACAAGACCCTCAGCGACCTGGAGGTCCGCCGCGCGGGCCTCGCCGAAGCCTTCGCCGAACTGACCCAGGAGCCGGCCGAATGAGCGACCTCCCTGCGATCCCCACGGTGCCGGCGATGCCGCTCAGCCGCACCGTCCGCGCCTATCTCTCGGACGCCAAGTACGAGTCGATCCGGCTGTTCCGCACCCCGGCCTTCTCGGTCCCGATCCTGGCCATGCCGCTGCTGTTCTACAGCTTCTTCGGCATCGTCCTGGCGGGGAAGAGCAACGTCGGCACGCTGGCCAACAACCTGTTCGTGGGCTGGACCGTCTACGGCGTCATGGGGCCGGGCCTGTTCGGCTTCGGCATCCTGGTGGCGGTGGAGCGCAACCAGGGCTTGCTGACCTTCAAGCGCGCCCTGCCGATGCCCACCGGCTCCTACCTCGCCTCGAAACTGATGATGGCCTACGTCTTCGCCGTCGCGGTGATGATCATGCTGGTGGTCATCGCGGTGACCATGGGCCACGTGACCCTGCCGGCGGCGACCCTGATCCGGATGGCGGCGGTGATGTCGCTGGGCGTGATCCCGGCCTGCGCGGTGGGCCTGTTCATCGGCGCCTACGCCCCGGCCTCCAGCGCCGCGGCCTTCGCCAACATCACCTATCTCGGCATGGCCTTCCTCTCCGGCCTGTTCTTCCCGCTGTCCGGCTTCCTGCACGACATCCGCTCGGCCTGGCCGACCTACCACCTGTCGCAGCTGGCCCGCGCCAGCGGCGGGATGAAGAGCGAGGGCGAGCCGCTGGTCCACGTGGCTGTCCTGGCCGCCGTGACGGTGGTCCTGGTGGCCCTGGCCGCCCGCAAGCTCTCGCGGAAAGGCTAGGCCCCAACTCGCTAAGCCAGCGCGGCCAGCCGGGCGTCCAAGCCGTCACGCACCGCCGGCCACTCGTCGGCGACCACCGAGAAGATCACCGAGTCGCGCACCCGGCCGGTCCAAGTGATCATGTCCTGGCGCAGGATGCCCTCCTGCACGGCCCCCAGCTTCAGCACCGCGGCGCGGGAGCGGGCGTTGATCGCGTCGACCTTGTACTGCACCCGCCTGGCCCCGCTGTCGAAGGCGTGGGCCATCAGCAGGCGCTTGGACCCCGGGTTTACCGCCCCGCCTCGCACCTCGGGACGATAGTAGGTGCCGCCGATCTCCAGCGAGGCGTTGGGGATGTCGATCCGCAGGAAGCTGGAGACGCCGACGCAGCGCCCGTCCGACATCACCGCGAAGTTCATCCGGTCGGCCGGCGGCTCGGCGTAGAACCTTAGCCACCCCTTGTCGAAGTGCGCCCCGTGCATCGGGTAGGGATAGAGCTCGTCCCAGGTCTTGGGGTCGGCGTCGCAGGCGGCCCGTAGGTCGGCCTTGTGCGCCTCGCTCATCGGCTCCAGCCGGACGTAGCGGCTCTCCAGAACCCGGGCCTCAAGCTGCATTTCGACTCCTGCGTGCAAAATTTTTCATCGCCCGGCCTTGCAACCTTCGCCGGCGAACATATCTGCGTTCTGCCCGTTCCTGGGCGTTTCCTCCCTATGACTTCCCCCACCGGGCTCTGCAAAGAGCCCGGTGTTTTTTTGTCGGTACATGGGGGGCTCTGCAAAGAGCCCCGTGTTTTTTTGTCCGTCGCGGGGGCGGGCTCTGCAGAGAGCCCGGTTCTTTTGTCGAAGGGGGCGGGCTCTAGCCCAGGTACAGCCGGATCGCCTGGACCAGGTAGATCACGCCGATGACGGTCACGATGATGCGCAGGTAGCGCTTGAAGTTCGCGTCCGACAGGCGGTCGAGCACATAGCCGCCGGCCACGGTGCCCAGCATCGACAGCGGCACCGCGAAAGCGAACACCCACCAGGGCGGCAGGCCGTTGCCGCCCCCCTTGCCGCCATGGACGCTGATGAACAGGGGCGCGCCATAGACCACCACCTTCATCAGGTGGCTGAAGACCTGCGTCGCCGCCTTGGTGGCCACGATCTGATGGCGTGTGAGCGCCGTGCGCACGAAGAAGATGTCCAGCAAGGGCCCGGCGATGCCGGCGGTCAGGTTCACCCCCGTGGTGCTGATCCCGGCGGCCAGCGCCTGCAGCGGCCGGCTCGCGTCCAGGTTCACCCAGCGTTGCGGCAGCCAGACCAGCATCGGGGCCAGGCCCATGAACAGGAACAGCGTCGCCCGCGTCGGCTCGTAGGCGATGCCCGCCACGACGCCCGCGATGAGGAACGAGCCCACGGCGAACAGCCCCACGATCCGCCAGTTCACGTGCTTGCGGTGCAGGACCGCCCGCCAGGCGTTGGCCGACAGCTGCAGGATGCCGTGCGCCACGAAGGTCGCCGACACGGGCAGGACCAGCGCCAGCGCGCCCTTCAGCACCATCCCGCCCGCCATGCCGAACACGCCCGACAGCGCCGCCGTCAGGAACGACATGACGACGATGAACAGGCCGGTGGCGAGGCTCACGCGCCACGCTCCAGCCGCGCCCGGCCGGCCGCCGTCACCCGCACGGGGCGATCGGCCAGCCGCAGCCCCGGCGCCGAGACCACCTCGATCAGATGGGCGTCGACCGCGTCCTCCCAGACCGAGAACCGCGGACAGTGGGTGCCCCAGCTCTCCATGGTCTCGCGATAGGTGCGCGGCTGGTTGACCGCCCACTGCAGGAGCTGGTCGGCGAGGGCGTCGCCCTGGTGGAAGGGTTGGGACGTTCGGCGGGTCATGGAGCGGTGCTGTAGACCTCGCGCGAGCGCGCGTCCAATATATGCATTTGACGATATCGATACCTTGGCAGTATGTCGCGCGGCATGGACCTGCGCCGCCTGCGATACCTGGTGACCGTGGCCGAGGAAGGTCACATCACCCGCGCGGCCGAGCGCCTGGGCATCCAGCAGCCGCCGCTCACCCGCCAGATCCGCGCCCTGGAGGAAGAACTCGGCGTCATCCTCTTCCAGCGCCTGCCGCGCGGCATGCGCGTCACCGAGGCCGGCCGGGTGATGGTCGAGGAGGCCCGCGCTATCCTGGAGCGCGCCGACCGCCTGCCCGACACCGCCGCCCGCGCCGCGCGGGGCGAGCAGGGCCGCCTCGCCATCGGCTACACCTCCTCCGGCGCCTTCCATCCCTTCGTCGCCCAGCAGATCCGCGCCTTCCGCGCCGCCAGCCCCGGCGTCCAGCTCGCCCTGGCCGAAGACGGCACGCCCGAGCTGGTGACGGCCCTGGAGGAGGAGCGCCTCGACGCCGCCTTCGTCCGGTCCGGCGGCACGCACGGCGCGGGCCTGCGGGTCGAGCCTCTGCTGGCCGAGCCGATGGTCGCGGCGCTCCCCAGCGACCATCCCATGGCCATGGCGACCGAGGTGGCGCTGGCCGCCCTGGCCGATCAGGTCTTTGTTTTCTATCGCCGACCGACCGGGCCTGGCCTGCACGACGCCATCCTGGCGGCCTGCCTGCGCGCCGGCTTCTCGCCCATGGTCGGCCAGGAGGCGCCCCGGATGTCCTCGACACTGGGCCTGGTGGCGGCCGGGCTGGGCGTCTCCATCGTGCCCGCCTCGATGCAGCGGATGAACGTCGAGGGCGTGGTCTTCATCCCGTTCGAAGGCGACACCGGCCTCACCGCGCCCCTGCTGCTGGTCACGCGCAGGCGCGACCGCTCGCCGATCGTCGCCGCCTTCCGCGCTCAGGCGAAGGCCGCCGCCTAGGCCCCTAGCCCTTCTTCTTCGGCACCGAGCAGGACCAGCTCTCGCCGGCCTTCTTCGCCACGCCCGGATAGGGGCAGAGCAACTGCGTCTCGCCGCTCGGGGCCGACGCGGTCACCCTGCTTCGGCGCCTCGCCCGCCTCGACCCATTTGTCGAGCAGGGTGAGCCAATCGACCGTTCCGGGGCCGGCCCCGCCCTGGCAGTGCAGCATGCCGGGGATCATGTAGAGCCGGTAGAAGTCGTCGGCCCGGGCGGTGGCCTTGTGGACCTCGCCGAAGTAGCGGATCGACCCCCGGGGCGCGATCGCGGGGTCGTTCCAGCCGTGGTACTGGATCAGCTTGCCCCCGTGGCTCTTGAAGGGCGTCAGGTTGGCGTCCTCGGCATCCATGATCTTCGCCAGCTTCTGCCGGTCGTGGTCGTACTTGGCGCCGGTGTCCATCTTGAGGAAGTCGAACGCCGGATCGTCGTAGACCAGGTACTTCATCATCTGGCTGCCCATGGCGTGACCGGCGGACTCCGTCCACGTCGACTGCTCGGTCCCGGTGTTCCAGGCCTGCCAGCCGCCGCGCATGGCCTCGGCGCCCGGCTCGTAGCCCGGGAACACTGACTTGCCGCCCACCACGCGCCCGCCATAGATCGCCTTCGCCGACGCGATCTGCGGCGCCGTCAGGCAGCCTTGCGTCTGCCCCGGCTTGCACTTCAGGCTCGCCGGATCGAAGTGGCAGGCCAGTTGGTCGCGGATGAAGGGCCCGCCGTCCGCACACTGCTTCAGCGCCGCCTTCTGCAGCAGCTCCAGCTGCTCGGTCGCCAGGTACCCGCCCGGCCGGTTCAGCACCTGCTGCATATAGGCCCGGCCGCCATAGCCCAGGGTGTTGTAGTTGGCCGTCGCGCCGGCGACGATGCCGTCGAAGTCGTTCGGATAGCGCTGGGCCTCGATCAGCGCCTCGCGCCCACCCAGCGAGCAGCCCACGAAATAGCGCCGCTTCGCGGGCTCGCTCTTCATCGCCACGATCAGCTGCCGCGACGCCTCGGTCGTCTCCTTGATCGCCCGGTGCCCGAAGTCGACGACCTTCTCCGGATGGTGCAGGGCCCAGACCGCCGTCCGCCCATTCCCGGCGTGGCCGTCGTCGGTGCCGGCGGACGCATAGCCCTGGTCGGCGCGCAGCCTGACCTGCGCCACCGGCACACTGCCCGCCAGCCCGCCGTTGCCCACCTGCACGTACTTGCCGTTCCAGGCCGCGCCGACCGGGATCATCACCTCGATCTTGATCTCGGAGTCGGCGGTCGGGCGGCTGGTCACCCACAGGTGGCAGGCCTGGCCGGACTTCGTCGCCTCGACCTTGGCCGCCGTCACCTCGGCATGGGCCAGCTTGGCGCTCGAAAGGTCGGCGCACGCGGTCTCCGCGCGCGCAAAACCGGGGACGGCCAACGCCAGGGCGGCGCCGGCGAACAACACGACACGGCTCATCGCCTCACCCCTTCTTCTTGCCGGGGACCGAGCAGGCCCAGGCCTCGCCGGTCTTCTTCGCCGCGCTCGGATAGGGGCAGAGGATCTGGCTGGGCGGGCCGCCCGGCGCCTGGCCGGGGCCGCCGACCGCGGTCAGGTCGCCCGGCGCCTTGCCGGCGGTCACCCAACCGTCCAGCTGGGCCACCCAGTCGACCCCGCTCGGCCCCACGCCGCCGGCGCAGTGCAGCATGCCGGGCACCAGGTACATCCGGTAGAAGTCGGAGGTGTCGCCCATCGTCTTGCGGACGTCCTCGTAATAGACGACCGACGAGCGCGGCGGGATCGCGGGGTCATTCCAGCCATGGTACTGGATCAGCTTGCCGCCATGGGCCTTGAAGGCCTTCAGGTTCGGGTCGGGCGAGTCCAGCACGGCGGCCATCTTCTTCACCGCGCCGTCCATCTGGGCGCCAAGGTCCATCTTCAGATAGTCGAAGTTCGGATCCTGGAAGCCGAAGTATTTGAAGGCGTTAGACGAGAACGACGGGCCCGCCGCCTTCTGGTTGGTCTCCGCGTTCGGCCCGGTGATCCAGGCGTTCCAGCTGCCGTTCAGGCTCTCGGCGCCGGGGCTATAGCCGGGGAAGACGACCTTGCCGGACTTGTCCTTGCGCCCATCGTAGAAGGCCCGCGCCGAGGCCACCTGCGGCGCCGTCAGGCAGCCCTCCGTCTGGCCGGCCTTGCAGGCCAGCTTGCCGGGATCGAAGTGGCACGACATCGGGTCGCGGATGAAGGCCTCGCCGCCGCATTCGGCCAGCACGGTCTTCTGCAGCAGCTCGCGCTGCGCCTGGCCGAGATAGCCCCCCGGCTTGGCCATGGTCTGCTGCTGGAAGGCCGAGAGCGCGAACAGCTGGCTCATGTAGTTGGCCGGGGCGCCGGCGACGATGCCGTCGAAGTCGTTGGGATAGCGTTGCGCCTCCATCAGCGCCTCACGCCCGCCGTCCGAACAGCCCATGAAGTAGGCGCGCGTGACCTTGCCGCTCTTGGCGATCAGCAGGGCCTTGGAGATGTCGGTGGTCTCCTTCAGCGCCCGCCAGCCGAAGTCGATGACCTTTTCCGGATGGCCCTGCGCCCACGAGGCGTTGGTGCCCACGTTGTCCTGGTGGCCATCGTCGGTGCCGGCGACCGCGTAGCCGGCGTTCACCAGCCGGCCGAACTGCGCCCGCGGGATCGTGCCCGCGAAGCCGCCGTTGCCCACCTGCACGAACTTGCCGTTCCAGTTGGCGGGGATCCAGAGCTCCATCCGGATGTCGCTGTCAGCGGTCGGCTTGCTGGTCACCGCGACCTTGCAGATCAGCTGCGTGCCCAGCATCTCCTCGCCGGCCTTGGTCACCGTCGCGTGCGGCAGCTTGACCTGGTCGAGGTTGGGGCAGGAGGTCTCGGCGCGCGCCGCCATGCCGATCATCGACAACGCAAACACCGACAGACCCAGAGTCAGGGATTTCATCTCAGTCAGCCCTCCCAAGCTTCTTCTTTGGGAGGAGTGTAGGCGCGCTTCAGAGCGCGCGCAAAATTCCCTTCTCCCCTTGCGGGAGAAGGTGGCCTGCGCA
>JACXTT010002200.1_pt1 | contig 31252 bp, 28 predicted proteins | sample 9270951 | NCBI WGS metagenome assembly JACXTT01 (sample SAMN15532306, study PRJNA645909) | rock metagenome | isolation source: weathered quartz diorite | place: Puerto Rico | collected 2017-06-21
AAGGTGCAGGTGGGCGACATCATGCTCTATAACGTTGACGGCGGCGTCATCGAGGACATGACATCGATGGACGTGCTGCTCGGCATGTCGTTCCTCGGTCAGTTCGACATGAAACGCGACAGCGAGAAAATGGAACTGAGCGAGCGCTGACCGGTAGGTGTTTCTTGGAAACTTTAAAAAATAAAATAGACAGGATTAACAGGATTTTTCAGGATTTTGATGCGGGCCTTTCTCGCTTCGCGTCCCGCGACGCTCGAAAGCCCAGGGCCGCCATCCCTGGCGGCCCGCTCGGCGGGAAGACGGTCCACCGGACCGCCTTCTTATCCGCCTCGCTCCTGGCGCGCACCCGGCGGGCGGCCTTCGGCCGTCCAATTCTGTTCCGGACAGAATTGTCAGGATCAAGGATTTTTAGAATCAAGAAATGCTGTTAATCCTGTTTTTAATCCTGTAAATCCCGCCCAATTCATTTTTTCAGAAGTTCTCAAAATCGGAAGCCGAGCTTGGCACTGTAGGAGGACACCCCGCCGGTTTTGTCTGCTTCGAGACAGAAATTGACGAGCCCGAGGTTGACGTTGCCACCGACGAAGTACTTGCCCTGGGAAAATTCCTCTTTCTTCACGTTCGAGACCCCGACCGGTTCCGAGTTCGTCCAGACCCGTCCCAGGCCAGCGTAGGGCGTGAAAATCGTGAAGCCCTTGGAGATCAGCAGCTCCAGACCCGTGGTGTGGAAATCGAGTTCATTGACGCCGGTGAGTTTTGAATAGGTTCCGCGCAGCCCGAGTGCCGGCGTTGCCACGCCGCCGTCGAGAATGGCGTAGCGCAATTCCGTTCCCCACAGCGCTATGTTGCTGTCAGGCACGGAACTGTAGAAGGCCCCTATATCGATGCCGAACGGCAATCCCTTGTGCAGGTGCAGTTTGGGTACGTACACGGTGCTCGGCACCGATCCCGAGGTTGCCCGTTCCCAGGCGTCCTTGTGCCCCAGTTTCGTGCCGCTGACTTCGAGGCCGATGTCGAAACCGGTGATGCCGAGAGGTTTGGCCGGAATGACGCCCTTGTAGCTTGCCGCGGCGGTCAGGTCCTCCGACAGCAGGCGGAACTCCTGCTGGATGAGTTGATTGATCTGATCGATGTTGGTGGCGGCAAGCGCCGGACCGTTGGCGGCGAGCAGAATGACAAGGGTTGCGAGCGCGCGTTTCATCGTGGCCTCCATCTCGTGTCTGAATGCCTTATTCTCGTAAATCCCGGTGGATGACGGAAGGAATCAGCTTACCGCCGGTCCGCCCGATGCAGGCGCGCGGCGGCAAATCGCTGGATTGCGTCTTTAGCGAGGCGGAAAAATCTTTTCCGGATTGAGAATTCCCCGGGGGTCGAACTGGTGCTTGATCCGGCGCATGAGATCGAGCGTGGCGGGGTCGATCGCACGATGGATGTAGTCGCGCTTGGCGATGCCGATACCGTGTTCGCCGGAGAGCGTGCCGCCGAGTTGCAGCACGAGATCGAATACCTTCGACAGGCAGGGCAGGGCGTTGCGCTCCTGTTGCGGATCCTGCGTGTCGTAGAGCAGGTTCACGTGGATATTGCCGTTGCCGGCGTGCCCGAAATTGACGATCGGAATGCCGTATTCGCGCGACAGTTTTTCGAGTCCGTCGATCAGGTCGGGAATGCGCGACACCGGCACCACCACGTCCTCGTTGAGCTTGTTGGGCGCGATATTGCGCAGCGCCGGCGACAGCGCCTTGCGCGTGGCCCACAGTGCCGCCGCTTCGTCCCTGGTGCTGGCCACGGCCAGGCTCAACAGCCCGTCGCCGCGAGCTGCTGCCGACACGCCGGCGACTACCTGATCCATCGCCGTCTCCGGCCCGTCCATCTCGATCATGAGCAGCGCCCCGGCGCCGCGCGGCAGTTCCACGGTCGCGTAGTTCCGGATCATCTCGATGGCTGACGCATCCATGAACTCGAGCGCGTACGGCGTGACCGGCTGCGCCATGAGGCGCGATACCGCGGCGGCGGCGGCGCGCACGCTGGTGTACACCGCCTGCAAGGTGCGGCGCGATTCGGGCAATGGCGTGAGCTTGAGCGTCGCCTCGGTCACGATCGCAAGCGTGCCCTCGGAGCCGATCAGCAGTCGCGTCAGGTCATAACCGACCACGCCCTTGGTGGTGTAGCTGCCGGTGTGGATTTCCTCGCCGCCGCCGGTGACGGCGATGAGCCCCAGCACGTTCTCGCGTGTGCTGCCGTACTTCAGGGCGCGCGGCCCGGCGGCGTTCACCGCGATGTTGCCGCCGACGGTGCAATACGCGCTGCTCGTGGGGTCGGGCGGCCAGAAAAATCCGTGCTCCGCCGCCTTGTCCTGTATCGCCTGATTGAGCACGCCGGGCTCGACGCGCATCGCGCGGTTGGCGGGATCCATTTCGACGATGCGGTCCATGCGCTCCAGCGACAGCACCAGGCCGCCGCGCACCGGCACCGCGGCGCCGGTGGTGCCGGTGCCGCGTCCGCGTGCGAGGATCGGCACGCCGGATTCGTTGCACGCGCGTACCGTTTCCAGCACCTGCGCGTGCGTGGCGGCGAACGCCACGGCGTCCGGCAATGCATGCTTGCGCGAGTTGTCCTGGCCGTAGGGCCAGCGGTCGGCGGGGTCGGTCAATACGTTGTCCATTCCCAGCGCGGCCCGAAGCCGCGCGAGGAACGGACCGGGCAGGTCACTCATGACGGATGCGCTGGATGAGATCGGTGGTCGAGCGCTTGAAACGGAACGGGATCGAGTGCACCCGGCCGCCGTAACTCTTGACGACGTCGGCGCCGACGATCTTGTCCGGCGTCCAGTCGCCGCCCTTGACCAGGTGGTCGGGACGCACGCGCTGGATCAGCTCGTACGGCGTATCGTCATCGAACGGCACCACCAGCGACACGCAGCCGAGCGCGGCGAGAACGGCGAGGCGGTCTTCGAGAGGGTTCACCGGACGGCCCGGTCCCTTCTCGAGCCGCCGCACCGAGGCGTCGCTGTTCACGCCGACGATCAGGGATTGTCCCAGCGCCGCGGCTTCCTCAAGATAAGCGACATGACCGCGGTGAAGAATATCGAAGCAGCCGTTGGTGAAAACCAGTGGGCGTTTGAGTTCCGCGAGCCGTGCCGGCAATTGCGTCGCGTCGGTGACGATCTTGCGCTCGCTCGCGGTCAATCGAGGTACTCGAACAGCTTGACCACGCGCGTGATGCCGCCGACGCTGCGGGCGGCTTCGGCGGCGACCTCGCCTTCCTTCTGCTTGACGAGGCCCATCAGGTAAACGACGGAGTTTTCCGTGACCACCTTGATCTGGCCGGAGGGAATGCCTTCGGTGCCGAGCAATTTGGCCTTGACCTTGCCGGTGATCCAGCCGTCGTGCGTGGTATAGGCGAACGCCCGGGGTTCGGCGACGCGGATTTCGCTGACGATGCGACGTATGCCCGGGATCTCCCGGATCAGCGCCATCGCCCGGTCGCGCTTGTCGGCGGTCGCGACTTCACCCGTGAGCAGCACGATGCCGTTCATGCTCGTGATGTTGACGTGGACGTCGTCGCCGAAGTCGGGTTGGTCGTTGAGGGCCTTGCGCGCCTTGACCTCGATCGACTCGTCGTCCACGAGCGCGCCCAGGGTGCGCCGGTCGCTGGCAGCCACCGCGGCGGTCGCGCCGCCGGCGACGATCACCGGCGCGCAGCCCTGCGCCAGCACGATGCCGCCGACAACGACCGCGAGAACGAAAAACCGCCGGAACATTTCAGCCCTGTCCAAGGAGTTGGTAATCGATGAGATCGCACAGGCAGTGAATGACGATGCCGTGCACTTCCTGGGTGCGCGCCGTGGAGGCATTGGGCACGCAGATGTTGACGTCGTTCCCGGACAGAAGCGTGGCGATTTCGCCGCCGCCGCGCCCGTTCATCACCACGCAAACGATGCCGCGTTCGTGCGCCGCCTCGACCGCGCGGATCACGTTGCGCGAGTTGCCGGAGGTGGTGATGCCGAGCAGCACGTCGCCGGACTGACCGAGTGCGCGCACCTGCTTGGAGAAGATGTCGTCGAAGTGATAGTCGTTGCCGATGGCGGTGATCGTCGAGGTGTCGGTGGTGAGCGAGATGCACGGCAGGCCGGGCCGCTCGCGCTCGAACCGGTTCAGCAGCTCGGCCGAGAAATGCTGCGCGTCCGCGGCTGAACCGCCGTTGCCGCACACGAGAATCTTCCGGTCCGACAGCAGCGCCTGGATCATGTGCGCCGCCGCCTGCGAAATGGACGGTGCCAGCACCTCGATGCTGTTGCGCGTGTTCAGGATGCTCTCCTGGAAGATGTTCTTGATGCGCGCGATCTGGGAGGTGGAATCGGGCGCGGTCTGCAGGCTGCTCTTGGCCATGGGACGTCCTTGATTAGAAAACGTTGCGTAACCAGCGAAAGTCGCCGCCTTCGCCGTTTCCGGTCAGCGCTACGATATCAAAACGGCAGGCTTTCTTGGAGGCCCGCGGCGTATTTTGCAGATAGTGTTCCGCGGTGGCGCGCAGCCGGGCCTGCTTGCGGGCGTCCACGGTCTCGGCTGGCGTGCCGAAGTCGTCCGATGAGCGGTAACGCACCTCGACGAAGACCACGGTATCGCGTTCCTGCATGACGAGGTCGATTTCCCCGTACGGACTGCGGTAATTGCGCGCCGTGAGCGCGAGCCCTTCCCGCTGCAGGCGGGCGCAGGCGATGTCTTCCGCGTTACGGCCGCGGCTGAGGTTTGGCGGCGAGCCCCGCATCGTTTTTCGTCTCGTCGTAGGACTGGATCTCGAACTGTCCCTTGTACTTGAGAAAAGTGTCCACGAGCTGCGGCACGCCGCGGTTGAACCGGGCCCACAGCAGTTGCCGCTGCAGCCGGCCGCTGCGGTCGAGCGACAGCCCGCTGGTGACGCCGCCGAAGCGCGCGCCCGGTTCGGCGTTGATGCGGCCCAGGTGCGGGAGAATCGTGTAACTGTCCATGCCGAGCGCATACAGGCGATCGAGGTCGCTGTGCGCGAACGGCCAGCCTTGCTGCACCTTCTGGCGCAATTCCTGGATCCGGCCGTCGCCGACCAGCATCCACGGCATGTCGCCGAAGATGACCCCGTCGAGGTCCACGTCCTGCACCGCGTCGCCGGCGCCGGTGAAAATATGCGAGGTCGAGTACACCGGCACGCGCGCGGCGTGATAAAAGTTGATCTGCGGTTTGATCAGGCGCCCGTGCCTGGCGTCGGCGACGAGGAAAATGTAATCGATGTCCTGGCGCGCGCGTGACTCGAACTGCAGTTTTTGTCCGGCGATCTTCTCGATCTGGGCCCGGCGCGCCTCGCTCTGGGTGACGTTGAGCAGGCGCTTGATGGAATCCGAGTAGTCGACGTCCGGCTCGTTGTAGGACTGGCTCGCCACCACGGTGCCGCCGAGACGCTGCCAGTGACCGGCCCAGGCGTTCATCATGCGCTCGCCCCACGGCGTTTTCGGATACAGTACGGCTGCCTGCCGGTGGCCGTCGAGCCAGGCGCGCTCCGCCACCTGCTGCGCCTCCTGCTCGGGTGGCAGGCCGAATTCGAACAGGTATTTGCTCGCCGAGCCCGGATCGATGTCGGTGTGGTTGAGCATCAGCGTCGGGACCTTGATGCTCGCCTGTTTCAGGATCGCTTCCGCGGCCTCGCGTCCCAGCGGGCCGACCACGAACTGCGCGCCCTCGTCGACCGCCTGCGCGTAGATCTCGGGCGCACGCAGCGGGTCCGCACCGGTGTCGTAAATCCTGATCCTGGGCTTGTCGGGATTGGTGTTGGCGGCGTCCATCGCCATGAACCCGTCGCGCACCGCCTGCGCCGCGGTGGCATAACCGGAAGACAGCGGCAGCAGCAGGGCGATGCGCTCGATGCGCCCGGAGATTCCCGGCGTCGGGCTCATGAGCGTGCCGAAGATGGTTTCGTTCGCGGGATGGTTCGGATGGGTGATTTTCCACTGATCCAGCGCCGCCTGGAGCGGCAGCGTCTGCCCGGCGTTTTCCGCGGTGATCAGGGCCAGCTCGATCCAGCCGGCCAGCACCGGATCGCGGGCGATGTTGAATTCGGTCTTGAGCCGCGCGCGCGGCATCGACACCAGAATTTTCCACAATTGCTTCTGGTTCTCGGCCACGGCTTCCTTGCCGGCGATATATTGCTCGCGGCCGATCAGGTTGCGCACCGCGCCGACGGGATTGTCGAGCGCCAGCTCGGCTTGGGCGCGCACGCTGTTGATCTCGGACAGCAGCGCCGGGCTCAGGTTGCGCAATGGCGCGGTCTCGTCCAGCTGCCGGATGCCCTTCTCGAATCCGCCTTCGGTGATATAGATGCGTGCCTGGAGGATGCGCTTGCGCGCCGAGAACGAGCTGTCGAGCGCCGCGACGTTGATCAGGTCGATCAGGCCGCGCGCCTCGCGCAATTGTCCGGCCTTGAGGAAGTTGGCCACCGCCCGGAGCTGAAAATCCTGTTTCTGCGCCGGCAGCGAAATGTCCGCCAGGCGCGTGTATTCGCGCGCGGCGATCAGGAAATCACCGTTGCGTTCGGCCTTTTCCGCCACGTCGACGCTGACCGGCGCGGCCGCCGGCGCCACGCGCGCGGTTTCGCAACCGGCTAGGAATGTGGCACATATTATAGGTATCACCAGCCAGCGGATGGGTTTCATGCGATTTCCTGTTTAGTGCCGTTCCGACTTGTTTTTCCGTCTTGAACAAGCACGGATTCCATGGCTACCACGGTTTTGAGAGGCGAGATAGTTATCATAATTTAGTTGGAACGGCATTAGAATGCGCGAAAGTATCGAATCGGGGATTCAGGTGTCAAACGCAGGCACGCTTTACGTGGTGGCCACGCCGATCGGCAACCTCGAGGACATGACGCCGCGGGCGATACGCCTCCTGTCGGAAGTCGACCTCGTCGCCGCCGAAGACACGCGCCACAGCGGCAAGCTTCTCATGCATTTCGGCGTCGGCACCAGGACGGAAGCCCTCCATGAGCATAACGAACGCAGCCAGGTTCTCAGGCTTGTGGAATTTCTGCAGAGTGGCAAGTCTATCGCATTTATCACCGACGCGGGTACCCCGCTGGTGAGCGACCCGGGGTTTCATCTGGTACGCGCCGCCCGACAGGCGGGTATTGCCGTGGTGCCCGTGCCCGGCGCCTGCGCCGCCATCGCCGCGCTGTCCGCCGCCGGTCTTCCTTCCGACCGCTTCGTGTTCGAGGGGTTCCCGCCGGCCAAATCCGCCGCCCGCCGCGCCGTTTTCGAAAAGCTGCGCGAGGAATCGCGCACGCTGATTTTCTACGAAAGCCCGCACCGCATTCTCGAAAGCCTCGGGGACATGACGGAGATTTTCGGGCCCGAACGCGAGGCGGTGCTGGCGCGCGAACTGACCAAGCAGTTCGAGACCGTGCGCGGCGGCACGCTCGCGGAACTGTCCGCGTGGGTCGGTGGCGACACCCACCAGCAGCTTGGCGAGTTCGTGATCCTGATCCACGGTGTCCCGCGCGTCGAGCGGGAAGCGGTGGATGACGACGCCGAGCGGATTCTGAAGATCCTGCTCGATGAACTTCCCGTCAGCCAGGCGGCGGCACTCGCCGCGCGCATCACCGGCCTCAAGAAAAACCGGATGTACGAATATGCCCTGCGTCTCAAGAATGAAGCATGACACGATCGGGTCGTGATTCGTTTCCGGATGACGTGTTTCCATTCCGCCCCGTGCCCGCCGGAATAAATTGATGTCCGTCAAGGTTCGCCTGGCGCTGCGCAGGTAAAAAACGAATCATCGGATCAGTCGAAAAGAAAACAGGGAGTCGTATCGGCAGGAGAGCACGCGTGCCTATAAAAAATATCAATGTCCTGCCGGTCGCCTGTTCGGGCGCGAATCTTCATTAACCCGCGATGCGGGAATAATCACTTAGTGAAACGCTCAGATATTTTGACCGTGGTCATTAATAAATAAGTGCATCGTGGCATAGTGAGAACGCATATTTCAGTAATTAATAATATGCTGATGTTGAACAGGCGGCGGTGCCGGTTTTCGTTCCGGAGGTCACTCAGAGACAAGACGGGTCGGCATCAGATTACGTGCAGCGAGTTTTGAGGAGAGGACAACAGCCATGTGGAAAATCATCGGTGGTTTTTTCGGCGGCATCGTGTTCACCGGGCTCGTCGCCTGGCAGATGATGCCGAGCATGATGTTCAACGAGACGGTCAGTCCATACGACATGGAAGAGACTATTGCCCGCATCCAGCAAAACATCCAGCAGGCCGGCAATGGTTGGACGCTTACCGGTTTGCGCAATCCGGCGAAGGCCATACAGAACGACGGCGGTAACGTGCTGCCGGTGATGATGGTCGAGACCTGCAGCCCGAAGTATTCGAAGCCGATCCTCAAGGAAGACAACGTGCGCTTCCTGTCGATCCTGATGCCGTGCAAGATCTCGGTATACAAGAAGAGCGACGGCAAGACCTACATCGGCAACATGAACGCGGGGCTGATGGGCAAGATGTTCGGCCCGGTGGTGGGCGAGGTGATGGGACATGTCGCGCAGGATCAGGTCAAGTTCCTTACGTTTGATCCGAGCAAGCCGGCGCCGAAGATGATCGAAGGCGGTGGCGGTGGTGACGGCAAGGGCGGCAGCGGCGGTGGAGGCGGCGGCGCATGCTGAGTTCCGTGTCCCTGCGGCAATACGTCGCACTCGCGATGCTCTGAAAAAAAGGAGGCCCCCGTGATAACTGCTCGACATGTTTCGGTCACGATGCTGGTTCTGGGAACGATGTGCGTCGGTCTCACCGCCTGGGCCGACGCCAGGCCATCCGCGCCGGCAGCAACCCCGCCGGCGGTCGCGGCCGGCGCGCCGGCGGCGGAAGAGAAAAAGCCTTCCTCTTCCACCGCCGACCACTCCAAGTTCAAGGAACTGCAGAAAACCTTCGCCACCGGCCCGGACGTCACCCGGGCCTGCCTGACCTGTCACACCGAAGCGGCGAAGCAGATCCACAAGACCAAGCACTGGACGTGGGAGTTCCTGAATCCGGAAAGCAAGCAGCGGCTCGGCAAGAAGAACATCGTCAACAACTTCTGCACCGCGGTACCTTCCAACTACACGTTCTGCACCGCCTGCCACGTTGGCTACGGCTGGAAGGACCAGAACTTCGACTTCACTTCCGAGGTCAACGTGGACTGTCTCGTGTGCCACGACACCACCGGCACCTATCGCAAGCTGGCGGGATTCTCCGGTCATCCGCCGTACAAGGACATCGAGTTCCCGCCGCACTCAGGTAAGATCGTCAAAGCGGTGAACCTCAAGGACATCGCGCAGCACGTGGGCAAGACCAGCCGTGCCACTTGCGGTGCGTGCCACTTCTATGGCGGCGGCGGTGACGGCGTCAAGCATGGCGATCTCGACAGCTCGATGAAGAATCCGACCAGGTACCTCGACGTGCACATGGACAAGAACGGACTCAACTTCAGCTGCGCCACCTGCCATCAGACGTCGGGGCACGACATCCCCGGCAGCCGCTACATGCCGACCGCGATGGACACCAAGGGCGCGCGCATCCGCGGCAAGATCGACGCCGCCAATCCGGTGTCGTGCGAATCCTGCCACGGCAGCAAGCCGCACCCGGCCCGGATGGCGAAACTGAACGATCATACGACCAAACTCGCGTGCCAAGTGTGTCACATTCCGCTGTTCGCGCGCGGCGGCGTGCCCACCAAGATGCTGTGGGACTGGTCCACGGCCGGAAAGCTCGACAAGGACGGCAAGCCGTTCGTGCTCAAGGACAGCGGGGGCCATGTTTCCTATGACAGCAAGAAGGGCGACTTCCGATCCGAGTCGCATGTCATTCCGGAGTACATATGGTTCAACGGCACGGTGAAGTACACGCTGCTCGGGGACAAGCTCGACCCGGACAAGGTGGTGCAGATCAACCGCTTCGAGGGCAGCCCGACCGACGGCAAATCCAAGATCTGGCCGGTGAAGGTGTTCCACGGCAAGCAGCCGTACGACAAGGCGACGCTCTCGCTATTGGTCCCGCACACCTTCGGTCCCGACGACAGCGCCTTCTGGTCCAACTTCGACTGGAAGAAATCGCTCGAGTTCGGCATGCGCGAGGTGAACCGCGAGTACAGCGGCCAGTACGGTTTCATCGCCACCGAGATGACCTGGCCGATCACGCACATGGTCGCGCCCAAGGACGACGCGCTGGAATGCCGCCAGTGTCACAGCGCCGCCAGCCGCCTGCACAAGGTCGAGGGCATTTACATGCCGGGACGCGATTCGAACCGCGTGCTCGATATTCTCGGCGGCGGCGCGGCGTTCTTCGCGCTGCTCGGGGTCATCGGCCACGGCGCCCTGCGCATCTTCAGCAACCGGAAGGGAGGGAAATAACATGGCCGTCGAGAAAATATACATCTTCAAGCGCTTCGAGCGGTTCTGGCACTGGGCGCAGGCCGCGACGATTATCACGTTGATGCTGACCGGCTTCGAGGTGCACGGCGCCTACAAGTTCTTCGGTTTCCAGAAGGCGGTCGACCTGCACACCCTCGCCGCGTGGACGTTGATCACGCTGTGGGTGTTCGCGGTGTTCTGGCACTTCACCACCGGCGAATGGCGCCAGTACATCCCGACCCTGGACAAGGTCGGTGCCATGATGCGTTATTACCTCACCGGCATTTTCACGCATGCGCCGCATCCGTTCCGCCAGACCACGCTGCGCAAGCACAACCCGTTGCAGCGGCTGGCGTACCTGTTCTTCTGGCTGGTGATCTCGCCGGTGATCTGGTTCTCCGGATGGTTCTACCTGTTCTACGGTGATTGGGCGGCGTGGGGCCTGGACCGGCACCTGTCGCTGCAATGGGTGTCGTTCTTCCACGTGCTCGGCGCATACATGATCCTGGTGTTCTTCATCGTGCACGTCTATCTCACCACCACCGGTCATACGCCGACTTCGCACATCAAGGCCATGTTCACCGGCTGGGAGGAGGTCGACTGACGGCGGCGCCGGACGGGGCATGTAAATAAAACGGGCGGCGTGGCCGCCCGTTTTATTGGGCGGTCTGCACCGCGAGGTCGCGCAGGAACGCGGCGTACTGCGACCAGTCCTGCGCCGAGCCGCGATGGGAAAACACCACCAGCCCGTAACGGTCGAGGATGTAGGTGGTCGGAAACGCCGGCGCGAGCGAGCGGTCCGAAAGCGTGCGTCCGCCGGTGAGGGTCAGCCGGGTATCCATCGGACTGTGCGAACCGGAATCGTACAGCGGCAAACGCAGTCCCTGACGTTCCAGCCAGCGGCGCGCCTCGGCCGGCGGTTCGCGCACCTGGCTGAAGACGAACACGATGTCCGGAACGTCGGCGAGCGCCACGCGCAGCTTCTCGAACTGCGGCAGTTCATGCACGCACGAGGGGCACCAGGTTCCCCAGAAATGCAGCAACACCACCTTGCCGCGCAGGCCGGAAATCGGGAACGGTTTGCCGCGCGGATCGGTCAGCACCAGGTCCGGAAAACTGTCACCGTGATTCGTGCCCGGCGGCGCGTACGAGGCTTCCTCGGCGGTGGCATAGGGGCGCCACAGCGTCGGCCAGATTTTTTCGTCGAACACCACCTTGTCGTTCACCGCGTAGGGAATGCAGAGCTGTTCAGCGTCCGCACCGCAGGCTTCCTTGGCGGCGTCGACGGCTTCCCCGGGTGTGTCCAGTCCGGCTTTCCAGCCCCACAGGCCGCCCGGTCCGATCGCAAAGGCGCGATGCATCTCGGATTTCAGGAAGTCGCGGTATCCCTGTCGGCCGCGCTCGTTGACGTGCGGGATCGCCGCGGCATCGGTGACCGCGCGCTCGGCCGCTGCCGCACCGGCGAACGACCAAAGAAAAACAGACATGATCGCCAACGTCCATGGCCAACGCGGCCTGGCGACGTCGCGGCGAGCGGAACAAGGCGCGGGAATCATGTTCATGAATTGTACCGCGGTCGCAACGTTCGTGCCGGGGCAGCCGGAGGAGGAGAGTCTGTTTAATGTTCCGCGACGACAAGATCGGCGGCGCGATCGACGTCGTACAGCACGCCGGGATCCTCGACATCGATCAGATGCAGCTGATTCCTGTTCCGGGCGAGAATGTCGCGCCCGCCGTGGTCGCCGTGGAGCGACATGAGGTCCTGCCGGAAACGGCGTGCAAAACCGATCGGGTGTCCACGCTGGCCGCGGTAGACGGGTGCGGCCAGCGGTGCGCCCGCGGCAAGCGCCCGGGTGACGGCAGCGATGGTTTCGGATCGGACAGCCGGCATGTCGGCCAGGGCGATGATCCAGCCGCCGGCCTCGGTCGCGGCGACGCCGCAGGCGAGGCTGCTGCCCATGCCGTCGTCGGCGTTCGGATTGACGACGACGCGCAGACCTTCGGCCGCGAGCAGCGACGCGAGGATTTCATCGCCGGGACGCAGCACCGCAACGGAATCGGGCAGGGCGTCGATGAGGTGACGCGCCGTCGCGACGGCGATGACCATATCGTCGCGCCACGGCGCGAGCAGCTTGTTTCCGCCGAACCGCGCGCCGCGCCCGGCCGCGAGCAGCACGCCGACGACAGGGGGGTTCGTTTCCGGCATCGCGCGTCAGCCGCCGGCCTGGAGTCGCGCCGGCGCGTCCTGTGTCCCGGTTTCGAGCACGATGCCGTGGCGCGCGGCGGTGACGCCGGCGAGCACCGCGACCGCGATCTCCGCCGGCGTCTTGCTGCCGATCGGCAGGCCGATTGGTCCGTGCAGACGCGCGAGATTTTCCCGTGGTACGCCGAGCGTGGCGAGGCGCGCGCGGCGCTTGTCATTGTTGGCGTGCGAGCCGAGCGCGCCGACGTAGAACGCCGGGCTGGCGAGCGCCTCCAGCAGTGCCATGTCGTCGAGCCTGGGATCGTGCGTCAGCGCCAGCACCGCACAGCGCTCGTCCGCGAGTACGCGCACGGCGTCGTCCGGCATGCCCGCGTCCAGCATACTGCCGTCGACCTGCCACTGGCTCGCCAGCTCCTCGCGCGGCTCGCAGACGATGACCTCGTAGTCGAGTGCCAAACCCATTTGTGCCACGAAGCGCGACAACTGTCCCGCGCCGATCAGCAGCAACCGCCAATCCGGACCGAACAGCTTGCGCAGGTTTTGCCCATCATAGAAAAATTCCTCGCGATCCGTGGCCGGATGCAGGCCCGTTTCGCCGGTGTCGAGACAGACGCGCCGCCGCACCTGGCGCCGCGCGTCGATATTCTCCAGGATGTTTTTCAACGATGCCGCGCTTTCCAGTCGTTCGAGCACCAGCTCGAGCTTGCCGCCGCAGGGCAGGCCGAAACGCTGGGCTTCCTCGCGCGTGACGCCGTAAGTGATGACCGCGGGAAATTTTTCCGGCAGCCGGCCGGCGCGCAGCCGCGCGACCAGGTCGTCTTCCATGCATCCGCCCGAGACCGAACCGGCGAAGCGTCCGTCGGCGCGCAGGACGGCGAGCGATCCCGGCGGGCGCGGCGAGGAGCCGAAGGTCCTGGCGACGGTGGCGAGATACACCGGCTCGCCCGCCGTGAGCCATTCGACGGCGGTGCGCAGGACTTCATGGTCGGCGGTTTCCATGGCTCAGATTCGGATCGGCAGCCGCCGCACCGGCTTGCCGGTGGCGGCGAACACGGCGTTGGCCACCGCCGGCGCGATCGGCGGCACGCCCGGCTCGCCGACGCCGGTCGGCTTGGCGCTGCTCGACACGATGTGTACCTCGATCTTCGGCGTCTCGTTGATGCGCAGGATCGGGTAATCATGGTAATTCGACTGCGCCACCTGGCCGTCCTTGAGCGTGATCTCGCCGTACAACGCCGCGGACAATCCAAAGATGATGCCGGACTCCATCTGTGCGCGCACCATGTCCGGGTTGACTGCCACGCCGCAATCCACGGCGCACACCACGCGCTCGACCTTCGGCTTGCCGTCGGCGATGCTGATCTCCGCCACCTCGGCGACGTACGAATTGAATGACTCGTGCACCGCCACACCGCGCCAGCGTCCCTTCGGCAGCGGTTTGCCCCAGCCGGCCTTCTGCGCCGCGAGGTCGAGCACGCCGCGATGACGCGGGTGGTTCTTGAGCAGGGCGCGGCGGAACGCCACCGGATCCTTGCCGGCGGCGACCGCCAGTTCGTTGATCATGACTTCGGTCGAGAACGCGGTGTGCGTGCTGCCGACGCTGCGCCACCACAGTACCGGCACGCCGGCCTGCGTGGTGTGCAGGTCCACCAGCATATTAGGTATCGCGTAGGGAAGATTGGCCGCACCTTCGACCGAAGTGAAATCGACGCCATCCTTGATCATCGCCCCGAAAGCGGTGCCGGCGAGAATCGATTGCCCGACGATGCGATGCTGCCAGGCGAGCGGCTGGCCGTGTATGTCGAGGCCGGCGCTGATCGTGTGCACGTACAGGGGCCGGTAGTAGCCGCCGCGGATGTCGTCCTCGCGCGTCCACAGCAGCCGGATCGGCGCGTTCAGGGCGCGCGTCGCCTTCGCCACTTCGACGCCCTCGGCTACGTAATCCGCGGTCGGGTTCGCATGCCGACCGAAGCTGCCGCCGGCGAGCAGCGTGTGAATCGTGACCTGTCCGGTATCGAGTCCCGCGATGCGCGCGGCGGTGGCCTGGTCGAGGGTTTGTTGCTGCGAGCCGGCCCAGACTTCGCAGGCGTTGTCGCCCAGCCGCACCACGCAGGCCAGCGGTTCCATGGGCGCGTGCGCCAGATACGGAAACTCGAACGTGGCTTCGATTTTTTTCGCGGCGCCATTCAATCCCGCGGCGATATCGCCGGCCCGGTGCGCGACGGTACCGGGTTTTTGGGCCAGTTCACGATACTGCGCCAGCAGCACATCGCTCGAACGCTTCTCGGCGGCGCTGTCGTCCCAGTCCACGCGCAGCGCATCGTGCGCCTGTTTGGCCGACCAGAAATCGACAGCGACCACCGCCACACCCTGCGGGATCGCGACCACGGCCTTCACGCCGGGCATCGCCTTTACCGCCTCGGCATTGAAGCTCTTGCTCTTCGCGCCGAACAGCGGCGGGCGCGCCACCAGCGCGGTGAGCATGCCGGGCAGACGCATGTCGCTGGCGTAGATCGCCTTGCCGCCGGATTTATCGGCGCTGTCGGTGCGTGGCACGTGCTTGCCGATGTATTTCCACTGCTTGGGGCTCTTGAGCGGCGCATTCTCCGGTGGCGTCAACGTCGCGGCGAGCGAGGCGAGCTCGCCGTAGCTGGCGCGGCGCTTGCCCTGGGCATCGATGACGTAGCCGTTCTCGGTGCGCAAGGTACGTGCGCTCACATTCCAGGTTTGCGCCGCCGCGGCAATCAGCATCGCACGTGCGGTCGCGCCGGCGCGGCGCAGCTGCTCCCAGGAGTTGTTCACGCTGGTGCTGCCGCCGGTGCCCTGCGAGGTGCCGCCCCAGGCGAGGTTGGCGTAACGCGTGACATCGGCCGGCGCGGATTCGACGCGAATCCGGCTCCAGTCCGCATCCAGTTCGTCGGCCACGATGGTCGGCAGGCCGGTGTATACGCCCTGGCCCATTTCCAGATGTTTCACGATCACGGTCACGGTGTTGTCCGGCGCGATACGCAGGAACGCGTTCGGTGAAAATTCCGCGGCCGTCTGGCTGATGCCGGCTTCGAGCCGGCCGGGCAGATACAGACCGATCAGCAGCCCGCCACCGGCGGCGGCTGATATCTTGAGGAACTCGCGACGATTGAGATTCAGGGCAGTGTTCATGCCACGTCCCCCTTCGCCATCAGCCGTGCCGCGTGTTTGATGGCGTTACGAATGCGTGTGTAAGTGCCGCAGCGGCACAGCACGCCGCTCATGGCCTCGTCGATGTCCCGATCGGTCGGTCTGGGCTTGTTGTTGAGCAGCGCCACCGCCGAGAGAATCTGGCCGGACTGGCAGTAGCCGCACTGCGGAACGTCCGCGGCGATCCACGCCCGCTGCACGGGGTGCCGGTGTTCCGCCGACAATCCTTCGATGGTGGTGACGGGCCTGCCGCTGACGGACGCGGCGGAGGTGATGCAGCTGCGCACCGGTTGTCCGTCGACGAGCACGGTGCACGCGCCGCAGGCGGCGATACCGCAGCCGTATTTCGTGCCGGTGAGACCGAGATGGTCGCGCAACACCCACAGCAGCGGCGTGTCGGCGGCCACGTCCAGCTCCTGCCGTTTTCCGTTGATGAGCAGGCTGACCATGACGTGCCTCCTTTCCGTGGCGGTTATCCGGGGAGGCCGTCCATGGTAGAACGATAGCGCGGGCGGGACAACCGGGCGTGAAAAACGCGATAACTGCGACCGTTCCTTCCCCGTCGTTCGCCGGTTATCTCGCGCCTGAAATGCCTGACGGCATGCGCCGGACTGACGTTACCGGAGCTTGTCTCAGGCCGCGGGACGGCGGTACCGGGAAAGAATGTGCGGGATTTCCGAGGCCGGCTGGGGGCGGCTGAACAGATAACCCTGCATGACGTGACAGCCCAGCGTCCGCAGGAAATTCCGTTGTGTTTCGGTTTCGACGCCTTCGGCGACGAGGTTGAGTTTGAGTCCCTTGCCCAGCGCGACGATGGCCTCGGCAATGGCAGTATCGACGGTATCGTCGGGGATATCCATCACGAAGTTGCGATCGATCTTGAGCGTATCGATCTCGAAGTTTTGCACGTGGCTGAGGGAGGAATAACCGGTGCCGAAATCGTCCAGCGCGATCCGCACGCCCAGACGACGCAGCGACTCCAGCGCGTGCATGGACGCGCCGCCTTGCTGCAGGATGGTGCTCTCGGTGATTTCGAGCTCGAGCTGGTGGGGTCGCAGCGCGTGGCGCTTCAGTTCGTTCTCGACGAAGGCCTGAAGCGTCTCGTCGGAAAGTTGCCGGGCCGAGAGATTGACCGCCATCTGCAGACCGGTCCATCCCTGGGCATGCCACGCCGCCAGCTGGCTGCATGCCTCCTGCAGCACCCAGTGGCCCACGGGTACGATCAATCCGATGTCCTCGAGCAGCGGCACGAATTCGGCGGGCGAGACCATGCCGAAATCCGGATGCTGCCAGCGCAGCAACGCCTCCACGCCGACCACCTCGCCGGTCTCGACATTCACCTGCGGCTGATAGTGGAGCCGGAATTCGAGATGCTCGAGCGCGTGACGCAGGTTGTTCTCCAGCGTAAGCCGCTCGAAGGCACGGGCGCTCATCTCGGCGGAGTAGAACTGGAAATTGTTGCGTCCCATGTCCTTGGCGCGGTACATCGCGATGTCCGCGTTTCGCAGCAGGCTGCCGGAATCCTCTCCGTCGCCCGGGAACATGCTGATGCCGATGCTTGCCGTTACGTGCAGCGTGGAATTCCCGGCCTGGAAGGGGGCACTGAGATGGTCGAGGACCTTGCTCGCGATGTTGCGGACGTCGGTGACGGCGGCCAGGTCGTCGAGCAGGATCACGAACTCGTCGCCTCCGAAACGCGCCATGGTATCGCCGTCGCGCAAACAGGGATGAAGGCGGCGCGAGAGATCCTGCAACAGCTTGTCGCCGACTTCGTGACCCAGCGTGTCATTGATGTTCTTGAACCGGTCAATATCGATGAACAGCACCGCAACAAGGCGTTTGTGCCAGCGCGCGCGGGCCAGTACCTGTTTCAGGCGATCGAGCAGCAGCGTGCGGTTGGGAAGGTCCGTGAGCGCGTCGTGATGCGCCATGTACTCGAGCCGCACCTGCGACTGCATGCGCTCGGTGATGTCGCGCCCGGTGGCGACGAAGTGCGTGATCTGGCCGCTGGCGTCCTTGAGCGGCGTGATGGTTTTCTCTTCGTAATAGAGCGACCCGTCCTTCCTCCGGTTGACGAACACATCGTTGAAGTTGCCGCCACCCAGGATGGTTTTCCACAGATGGCGATAGAAATCCTCGCCCTGGGCCCCGGACTTGAGAATATTCGGCTTTTTGCCGAGCACTTCGCCGGCGCTGAAGCCGGTCGTTGTTTCGAAGGCGGGATTGACGTATTCGATCTGTCCATCGCGATCGACGATCATCACGGCATCGGCTGTCTGCCCGATGGCACGGGACAACTTTTCGCGCTCCGCCGCGGCGCGTATGCGGTCGGTGACGTCCTGCAATACAGCCAGCATGCAGTCCTCGCCGCCGATGGACAAGCGCTCCATCGAACAAAGGCAGTGGCGTATCTCGCCGGATCTGGCTCGAACCGACAGGTCCATACCCTGGATCGTGCCCTCACGTTCCAGTCGTTCGACCGCCCTGGCGCGCTCCTGCGGGCTCATCCAGAAGTTCAACTCGAGGGAGGTGTGGCCGATGACTTCGTCACGGCGCCAGCCAAAAACTTCTTCGAACGTCTCGTTGATGTCGATAAAACGGCCATCCCGCACGCGCGTGATGCTCATGATTCCGGGGCTGGCCTGGAATGTCCTGCGGAATTTTTCCTCCGAATCATGCAAGGCCTTCTCGGCCTCCTTGCGCGCGGTGATATTGGTGATGCTGCCGATGTACCCGATAAGCGCACCGTGCTCGTCATACTCCGGATGCGTCTCGCCCATGACCCACGTCACCTGCCCGTCCCGTTGCTGAAAGCGGTATTCCGACTTGAACACGCCTTGATGATTCACGGCCTCGCGCCACGCGGTGAGCAAGCGCTCGCGGTCCTGCGGATGCAGGGTATCGGCCCAGCCCATGCCGCGCACCTGTTGCGGGGCGAGCCCCGTGATCGCTTGCCAATGTTCGTTAACGTAAGTGCAATGGCCCGCCGTGTCGGTGCGGAAGATGCCGACGGGAGCGAGACGCGCGAGCTGGCGCTGACGCTGTTCCGAGCTGCGAATGAAAAGGTTGAGGCGCTCCTGCAACGCGCCACCGCTCCATTCGCGCGCGGCGAGGAACAGAATGAGCACGAGCGTGGCGGCGAGCAGTTCGTCGGTCATGTGCGACATGATCCGATGCCGGAAAGCCAGCACCACGGCGAAGGTGCCGAGCAGCGCGAGCGGCGTCAGCAGGCGCGAGAGATACAGCGAGCGCGGCAGGGTTTCCTGCATGTTGATGTCCGCCGAGTTTTCGATGGACGCGGCCTTGTGCGCGGCGCCGTGATAGATGAGGCCGAAACCGGCGATCCAGGCCGCGTCGAGATAATTGCCGGTGGCGTACTGGTGACCGAGCAGCGCGTAGGCATAGAGCGAGTTGGTGATCGCGTGCACGGTAACGCCGGCGACGACGAGCGATAACGCATGGCGGGCGGGACCGCGCGGCTGGGTTCGCAGATTGGCGATGGCCTGTATGAGCAGCGCCATGTAGAGCACGGGATACGCGAGCGCCGTGACGAGATACCTTGTCGGTTGTTGCAGCGCGCCGAACGACTGGTAAAACAGCACGATGTGGATGATCGCCAGACAGGCGACAAAAACGCCGAGCTGGCTCAGGTCGAGCAGCCGGAACGACGCGCCGGGAAAACTCGCCCGGTAGTACAGCAGGCCCGCGGAGAAAAACGGAACGAAGAGCAGGTAACCGTAATCCGACGGCGCCGGAAAGGGAGTGACCCGTCCGGCGATCAGTTCCATGTAATCCCAGACCAGCATCCCGCCGAACCAGGCGAGACAGCCGAACCCGAACAACCGCCAGGCGTGGCGCAGATATCCGGCGTGATATCGGGCGGTGGCGAGGCAACGCAGCGCGGCGAGCAGCGCCGCCGTCCAGAAACCGTCGGCCCACCACCGTCGCCCGACGGGAGGGAAAGGAACGAGATAGTGGCCGATGACGAACACGGCCAGCAAGGCCATCAGCCAGGACGTGGATAAACTCCACTGGAAGCGGCCGACGGGTTTCATCTTCCGTTCACCCGCGCATCACCGACGACACGGCAGTACCGCGCAGGATCCGCCTAGCGTCGATTTGGCCGGCATCACGGCAATCATCCAATCCTCCAACGGCTGTCAAAATTCCCGCGATAAGGCTTCGGCATCGTCGCCCAGATTTGTCATATACCTACTTATTATAGGTCTTGAAACACCCTGTGCCGGGAGTCGGGCAGCGTGAGGCAGGAAATCTACTAAATAGATCGGAGGAAAATCTTCCTGAATTCAGGCCACGCGCGGGCGCGAACGGACGATGACGCTCAGGTAATGGACGCTGAAAAGATGCGCCGCGTCCAGCCACACCTGGCGCGGCTGCAGACCGGCGCGGCGCGCGAGCGCGTGGAACTCGGGCACCGAATACTTGTAGGAATTTTCCGTGTGCAGGCTTTCTTCCGGCTCGAACATGAAATTTCGCCCGAGCACGCGGATCGTCTGCGCGCGACGGCTGACCAGGTGCATTTCGATCCGGCCGCGGACCGCGTCGTAGAACGCGCGGTGCCGGAAATTTCCGGGATCGAGTTCCGCGCCGAGTTCATTGCGCAGGCGCTCGAGCAGATTGAGGTTGAACGCCGCGGTGACGCCCTGGCTGTCGTTGTAGGCGGCGTGCAGCAGCTTCGGGTCCTTCTTCAGGTCCACGCCGACCAGCAGCGCGCCGTCCGGCTGCACCAGGCGTCGCACGCGCTGCAGAAACGCCAACGCGTCTTGCGGCTCGAAGTTGCCGATGGTCGAGCCCGGAAAAAAAACCAGACGGCGTCCGGCGTCGTCGGTCGCGGGCAGATCGAAGTCGTGGGCGAAATCGGCGCAGGCCGCGTGCACCTCGAGCCACGGATAGTCGTGCGCCAGGCGCTGCACCGACTCGCGCAGGAATTCGCGCGAGATGTCGACGCCGAGGTAGTGACGGGGTCGCAATGTTTCGAGCAGCAGGCGGATTTTTTTGCTGGCGCCGCTGCCGAGCTCGATCAGGGTGCAGTCGGGACCGGCGGCCCGCGCCACGTCGCGCGCGCAAGACTCCAGGATTCCCATCTCGGCGCGCGTGAGGTAGTACTCCGGCAGTTCGCAGATGGCGTCGAACAACCGCGAGCCACGCTCGTCGTAGAAAAATTTCGGCGCGATGCGTTTGGGACGCGACGCCAGCCCGCGCAGCACTTCCTCCTGCAAGGTCGCGGGCGACGGGTGATCATCGTAAAAACGGACCGCGCGCAGATTCATCGGTCGTCGGCCAGGCGGATGCCGGAGAACTGCCAGCGATCGGCGGGATAGAAGAAGTTGCGGTAACTGGCGCGCACGTGGCTCGCGGGCGTGACGCAGGAGCCGCCGCGCAGCACCAGCTGGTTCACCATGAACTTGCCGTTGTACTCGCCGAGCGCGCCGGCCGCCGCGCGATAGCCGGGGTAGGGCGTGTACGGGCTCGCGGTCCACTCCCACACATCGCCGAAGAACTGCGCCGGTTCGTCGCCGGGCGACGCCGGCACCGGGTGCAGGCAACCCGACTCGCGCAGATTGCCTTGCACGCGCCGCGATTGCGCGGCGGCTTCCCACTCCGCTTCGGTCGGCAGGCGTTTGCCGGCCCAGCGTGCGTAGGCATCGGCCTCGTAGAAGCTCACGTGGCACACCGGTTCGTGTTCGTTCAGCGGCCGCCGCCCCGCGAGCGTGAACAACCACCAGCGTTCATCGCTTTTCTCCCAATAGAGCGGTGCCTGCCACCGGCGCTCGCGCGCGGCGCGAAAACCGTCCGCGAGCCAGAACTCGGGACGCCGATAGCCGCCGGCCCGGATGAACTCGAGATACTCGCCGTTGGTGACGAGGCGCGAGGCCAATGCATGCGGCGCGAGCAGCGCGCGGTGACGCGGGGTTTCGTTGTCGAACGCGAAGCCGTCGCCGGCGTGGCCGATCTCCACCGTGCCGCCCGGCTGCGCGATCCAGTTCAGCGCCGTGCCCGCGCCGGCAGAGGCGGTGGGCAGGTCTACGCGGTAGGCCGGCTGGAGCGGATTGATGGAGAAGTTGTATTTGATGTCGGTCAGGAACAGCTCCTGATGCTGTTCCTCGTGATGACAACCGAGCGTGGTGCGCGCTGCGACCTCGGCCCGGTGTTTTTCGTCGGCTGCCGCCAGCAGCGTGACCATCTCTTCGTCCACCTGCGCGCGGTACCGGAACACGTCGTCCACTGTCGGCCGCGAGAGCAGCCCGCGGTTCGGGCGCGGAAACGGCGTGCCGACCTGTTCATAATAAGAGTTGAACAGGTGCTCGAACTGCGGGTGAAACGGACGGTAACCGGGAAGGAAGGCTTTCAGCAGGAAGGTTTCGAAAAACCAGCTGGTGTGCGCGAGGTGCCATTTTGCGGGGCTCACGTCGGGCATCGCCTGCAGCCCGTAATCGTCGGGCGCGAGCGGCCGGCTGAGCGCTTCGCTCGCGCGTCGCACCGCGCTGTAGCGCGCCGCCAACGCTTCCCGTGAGACAGGATTCCCGCGCGCCGTGTCCCGCGCCCGTGAACCGCCGCGGACGAGCATCATTCCGTTGCTCCCAGCTTTACGAAGCAGCATTGAAACATACCCGCGAGGGAATTCAAGCGTGGATATCCGGTCATACGGAAATATCCGCAGATATCGGAAGGTTGCTCATGCCCAAGGCAGTGTGGAACGGCGCGGTGCTGGCGGAAAGCGACGCCTGCCAAATCGTTGAAGGAAATTATTATTTCCCGCCTGAGGCGGTGAAGCGCGAACACCTGCGCCCGACCGACAAGCGCAGCATCTGCCACTGGAAGGGCGTGGCGAGTTATTACAACGTCATCGTCGACGGCAAGGTGAACTGCGGCGCGGCCTGGTATTACCCGCAACCCGGGGATAAGGCGCGCCACCTCCGGGATTACATCGCTTTCTGGCACGGCGTGAAAATCGTTCCCTGAGCGCCGCCAACCGGGGAAAACCCGGCGCCGGGCGGGAGCACTTCCCTCGCCGTCACGTCCGCACACATAATACCGTTCCGAACCGCGAAAGTTTGACCTGGCGCAAGGCCGCGCCGGGCGTTTTTCCGTTACAAGGAAAGCATCGGGATTTCCCGAGAATAACCGACAACGAGGCAAACATGGCAAATGGCGAGCGCGCCCTGCAAGGGTCATTGCACTTTTCAGACCGGGAAAACGTCCGGGAGAAGCTGTTCAGGCAGGTGTGGACCGAGGAATTGAACGATGTATTCGCCGACGTGGCGAAGTATTACGACCGCGCCAATCACGTCGCGAGCCTCGGCATGTGGAACCGTTTCCGCGACAGTTTTCTCGCAACCATCGAACTGCAAAGCGGGCAGAAGGCGCTGGACGTCTGCGCCGGCACCAACGCGGTCGGTCTGGCGATGCTGCGCAAGCAGCCCGATCTCCAGGTGACCGCCATGGACCGCAGCGCGGCGATGCAGGAAGTCGGCCGCCGCCGCGCCGAGCAGCAGGGTTTTCGCATCGAGAGCGTCATCGGTGACGTGCACAAGCTGCCGTTCCCCGACAATCATTTCGACGTCGTGACGCTGCAATGGGCGTCGCGGCATCTGCGCATCATGGACGTGGCCCGGGAAATCCGGCGCGTGCTGAAACCGGGCGGACATTTCTATCATTGCGACATGCTGCGCCCCGGCAGCCGGCTGGTGGAGCGGATGTATTACGCTTACCTGCGCGTCAGCCTGTCGGTGACGGCGGTGCTGTTCCAGAGCAACGCCGCCGCGCGCAACTGCAAAAAATATTTCATCGAAACCCTGAGCTTGTTCTACTCGGCCGAGGAGTTGTCGCAGCTGCTGCGGCATCTGGGTTTCGAGGAGGTGTCGAGCAAGACCCTGCTGCGCGGGATGATCGGATTTCACCGGGCCAGGAAACCGTCACCTTGAAATTATGAATCTTGTCAGGCGTCGTGGATAAGGTCAGCGCCCTGTGCGCCATGAGCAGTACGATGATGCAGGAATTCAGCGCACGCACCGCCGCGCGGCTGGAGGATTACACGCTGTTCAAATTGCTGTTACCGGTATTCCGGTCGTTTCTCGAGATCAACGTGCGCAAGGAAGTGGAGAAGGACCGGCTCGTGATCCAGCGCGCGGCCGCGGCGCGGCGCGCCGGCGGTGCGCCCGGGCAGGTCGATCTGAAACCGCTGTTACAGCAGGCGCGCGAGATCGATCGGCGGTTTCTGCATCAGGCCGCGGTGTTTCCCGTGAACATCCATATCGAATATCGCGACATCGAGCAGATCCGCGAGCGTCGCATCGAAAAGCAGCTTGCGGCGGCCTACGGCCTGATCGCCCGGTGGGAGGCGACACCGCATTTCCGCGCGGCCGTGGCCGGGCTGTACACGCAGGCGGAATTCGAGTCGCTGCTGCGCGACATCCTGCTGCTCTACAGCACCGAAACCAGGGCACTGAGCCGTTCAGTGCGCATTCCCCATATCCTGAATATCGCCCGGGATTCGGTTTCCGACGCGGTTTATACCGTCATGACCGGCGTGGCCGACGATCTGGCCGGTGAGCTCTCGCGCCGGGTTTACCGGCGCGTGCACTGAATCTCCCCCGAAGCTTGCTGCGCGGGTATCGCGCGCGGACGTTATAATGACCGCGCTTCGAACCCGACCACGCCCGAAACAATAATCCATGCCGCTGCTGCGCCTCGACAAGGTTTCCCTGGCTTATGGCCATCGTCCGCTGCTGGCGCGCGCCCGGCTCGAAATCCGCCGCGGTGAACGGGTGTGTCTCGTGGGGCGCAACGGCGAAGGCAAGTCGTCGCTGATCCGACTGCTGAGCGGCGAAGCCGTGCCGGACGAGGGCGAGGTCTGGATCCGCCCCGGCACGCGCGTCGCGCACCTGGCGCAGGAAGTCAGCGTCGACAGCGACGAGACCGTGTTCGACATCGTCGCCGGCGGGCTGGCCGGACTCGGGCGGCTGATTTCGCAATACCATCACGCCGCCGTCGAACTCGCGCACGCGCCGACACCGGCGCTGGCGCAGCGATTGGCGCATTTACAGCACGAACTCGAAGCCGGCGACGGCTGGTGCCTGGAGCAGCGCGTCGAGACGGTGCTCTCGCGTCTGAATCTGGACGGCGACGTCCGCCTGCACGCGCTCTCCGGCGGCTGGCGGCGGCGTGTGATGCTGGCGCGCGCCCTGGTGTGCGAGCCGGATTTGCTGCTGCTCGACGAACCGACCAATCATCTGGACATCGAGGCCATCACCTGGCTCGAGGAATTTCTCGTGGATTTTCCCGGCGCGCTGCTGTTCGTCAGCCACGACCGCGCGTTCCTGAAGCGTCTCGCCACGCGCATCGTCGAACTGGATCGCGGTGCGCTTGCGTCCTGGCCCGGAAATTATGACGACTACCTGCGCCGCAAGGAGGCGCAACTCGCGGTAGAGGCGCAGCACAACGCACTGTTCGACAAGAAGCTGTCGCAGGAAGAGGCGTGGATACGCCAGGGCGTGAAGGCGCGCCGCACGCGCAACGAGGGCCGGGTGCGCGCGCTTGAAGCGCTGCGCGAGAAACGCCGCCAGCGTATCGAGCGCGCCGGCAAGGCAACGCTGAAACTGGAGGAGGGCGAACAATCCGGCCAGCTGGTGTTCGAGGCCAGGAACGTCGATTTCAGCTTCGGCGATACCGTGGTGATAAAAGATTTTTCGGCGCGCATCATGCGCGGCGACCGCGTCGGCATCATCGGCCCGAACGGCGCCGGCAAGTCCACGCTGATCAGGCTGCTGCTGGGCGATCTCACGCCGACGCGCGGGAGTCTGCGCCGCGGCACGAAACTGCAAGTCGCTTATTTCGACCAGCAACGCGAACAGCTCGACCCGGACGCCACGGTGATGGACAGCGTCGGCGAGGGCAGCCAGACGGTGACGATCAACGGCCAGAGCCGTCACGTCGCCGGCTATTTGCAGGATTTCCTGTTTCCCGCGGAACGTCTGCGCTCGCCGGTGAGCACGCTCTCCGGCGGCGAGCGCAACCGGCTCATGCTCGCGCGCCTGTTCGCGCGGCCGGCGAACCTGCTGGTGATGGACGAACCGACCAACGATCTCGACGTGGAAACGCTGGAGCTTCTGGAAGAACTGCTGCTCGCCTATCAGGGCACGCTGCTGCTGGTGAGCCACGACCGCGTGTTTCTGGACAACGCCGTCACCAGCACGCTGGTATTCGAAGGCGGCGGGCGGATCGGCGAATACGTCGGTGGTTACAGCGACTGGCTGCGGCAACGACAGAATCGGCCCGCGCCCGGATCCGCATCGCCCGTGAAAGCCGGCAAGCCCGCGACCGTGCCGGAAACCGCGCGCGCCAGATCGCGCAAGCTCTCGTACAAGGAGCAGCGCGAGCTGGAATCGCTGCCGGGAAAGATCGAATCGCTCGAGGCCGAGCAATCACGCCTGCAAACCGCCGTCAGCAGCCCCGCGTTCTACCAGCAAGCCGCGGGTGAAATCACGGCCACGCTGGCGCGGCTGGAAACGATCACGAAGGAGCTGGAGACCGGCTATGCGCGGTGGGAAGAACTCGAGTCGGCGGGGAAAGCCGCGGGCGGATAACCGATGCCGTCACCGGCATACATAGGTATGCCGCGCGCCGCGTTCCTTGCGCGGATCGATGCAGCGCGTGTAATAGGACGTCGTCACGTCGCGGCTGCGCGAGGCGTAGCTGCACACCACCGATTCGCCGCGCGACGGCGCCGAACCGACCAGCTTGAGCTGCACCCGCTTTTTCGATTCGGCTTTCGCGCCTTCGCGCGCCGGCAGGCTGCCGTCGTCCAGCTCGACCCAGACCTGGACCGCGGCCGCGCACTTCACCGCGTACGGACGGGAGTGCAGCGGCGTCGGTTTCGCTTCGGTAGCGGGTTCATTCGCCGCTCGGGCGTTCAGCGTGACCATGACGGTCGCGATTCCTATATATAGTGCCAGATGCATGGTACCTCCCTGTGCCGATATCTTCAGCCTAGCCGACGGTTTGGCCCCGGCAAGTGTCTCAGGTCATCCCCCTTGTCCTCCTGTCTTCGGTATGATGAAGCCATTGAAGCGCTGTTGAATGGCATCGCCAAGGCCACGAGGGTGTCCCCATGAAAGAACGGTTGACGGAACTGGAAGTGCGCGTCGCGTTTCAGGAGCAGACCCTGCAGGACCTGAACGAGGCGGTCACGCGCCAGCAGCGCGAGATCGACCGTCTGGCGAAGGAACTGGAGACGGTGAAGTCGCGGCTCGCGGGCCTCGCGCCCTCGATGGTCATCCCGCAGGAAGAGGAAAAACCGCCGCCGCATTACTAGCGGCCATCCCAGGTGTAGAGTGGGCGTAGCCCACCGTCGCGCAACCAGCGAAGTCGTGTTGGTGGGCGATGCCCACCCTACATCGAGGAAATTACACGTTCCCCCGCGACTTCTGCTACAATAATGGCATCGCACACCCCGGTCTGTGCCGATCCCTTCGCGGTTATCCATCCCGGTTCACCTCGAACAAACTCATCTTTTCAGGTAGCGCCTAGACCGGCCCGGAATGATTCGGGTAGGCCATCCAGGAGCAACTATTTCTTTATGTCATTTACCCGTCTCGGCCTGTCGGCCGAATTAGTCCGTGCTGTTTCCGAAAAAGGTTACACCCAGGCCACCCCGGTTCAGCTTCAGGCGATCCCCGTCATACTCGAAGGCCGCGACATTCTCGCCGGCGCGCAGACCGGCACCGGCAAGACCGCCGGCTTCACGCTGCCGCTGCTGCAACGCCTGGGCGCCACACCGCCCGGCGGACGGCGCGCGGTGCGCGCGCTGATCCTCACGCCGACGCGCGAACTCGCGGCGCAGGTGGAGGAAAGCGTGCGCGTCTACGGCAAGCATCTGCCGCTCAAGTCCACGGTGGTTTTCGGCGGCGTCGGTTTCAACCCGCAGGCCGACAAGCTGCGTCACGGCGTGGACATACTCGTCGCCACGCCGGGCCGGCTGCTCGACCACGTCAGCCAGCGGACGGTGGATCTGTCCCGCGTCGAAATCCTCGTGCTCGACGAAGCCGACCGCATGCTCGACATGGGGTTCATCCGCGACATCCGCAAAATTCTCGCGCTGCTGCCGAAACAGCGGCAGAACCTGCTGTTCTCCGCGACGTTCTCGGACGAGATCAAGCAGCTCGCCGACGGCATTTTGAATTCGCCGGCGCTCATCGAAGTGGCGCGCCGCAACACCGCCGCCGAGCTCGTGACGCAGGTGGTGCACCCGGTGGACCGCGCGCGCAAGCGCGAACTGCTTTCGCATCTGATTCACTCGCAGGGCTGGAAGCAGGTGCTGGTGTTCACCCGCACCAAGCACGGCGCCAACCGTCTCGCGGAACAGCTGGAGGACGACGGGATCGGCGCCACCGCCATTCACGGCAACAAGAGCCAGGGCGCGCGCACCAAGGCGCTCGCGGATTTCAAGAAGGGCGCGGTGCGGGTGCTGGTGGCGACCGACATCGCCGCGCGCGGGCTCGACATCGATCAGTTGCCGCACGTGGTGAACTACGAACTGCCCAACGTGCCGGAGGATTACGTGCATCGCATCGGCCGCACCGGCCGCGCCGGCAAGGAAGGCGTGGCTGTTTCGCTGGTGTGCGTGGACGAGCGTGATTTCCTGCGCGACATCGAACGCCTGCTCAAGCGTGATATTCCGAAGGTGACGATCCCGGGCTTCGAGCCCGATCCGTCGATCAAGGCCGAGCCCATCGTGATGGGGAGACGTGGCCAGGGCGGAAGGTCGCCGGGAGCGCGCCAGGGCGGTGACCGTGGCCGCGGCCAGCGGCCGCCATCCCGTTCGCATGCCCGCGCCGATGGCCAGCGTTCGCCTTCGAACCCGCATGCCCGGGACGGCGCGCAACGCCCGCCGTCAGGTTCACAGGCTCATACCGGTGCCCGGCGTCCGCACTCGCCGCCGCATGCCCGTTCTGCCGCGCCGCATCACGGCAACGGTCATGCCCCGCGCGGGGAAGTGGACGGCAACCGGCGCACACCGGAAAACACCGGCCATCCGCCGCGCCGCCACGATTCACCGCACCGGTCGCATCAGCCGGCGACGCATTCCCGCTCCGCGGAGCCCAGGAAGCCCGCGCATCGCAGCGATCGCGAAGTTCCGGCCTTGTTCGGAGGCGGGAAGCCCAGAAGCTGACAAGACCTTCGGTCGATTTAGAAAATACCAACCGGCTTTATTTTTTCTGATAAGCACCGTTACCCGCCGCGCGGTCAGCGCGGCGGGCCGATCTCGCCGCGGTAATCGAACGGCAGCTTGCCAAGCCGGTCTGCGACGCTGATGCCACCCGCCAGGCGATAGCGCAGATTCTGTCCCTTGCCGCTCTCGAGCGCGCGGATCTGATTGATGATTCGCACGAAGTTGCTCACCAGATTGAGCTCCAGCACCGCCTCGCCATACGCCGGCACCGTCACCATCCGGTCACTCACGCCGCGCCCCAGTTCGACGTCGTTTATGTCGAGCCGGAAGCTCATGCCGGTGACGGGCAGGGCGACCGGGTTGGGGTTCTGCACGCGGATTTTCAACGCGAAGCGCTGTTCGAACAGTGAGGCGTCGAGCGGCCGCAGATCGGTGAGGCTCACGTGCGGCGCTTCGAGCGACGACGGCATCGCCGCGCAGCCGCCGATAATGACGGCGAAAAACAGGCTGATGAGTTTTTTCACGTTCGTGTCCCGGGTCTGGTGCGCCGGGGGATGGCGCGTTGTCGGGTATTTTACCCCGGAGCCGCCAGCAGACCAATTCACGCCCCGCCGTCAGGTCCGCAATGCCTGTGCTAGGCTGATAACAACTGGATAAAGCAGAGGCCGGGCGGCGTGCGCAAGCCGTACGAATTTTCCTTCGAGCAGATCGTGGCGAGCGCCAATGACGTCATTATCGTCACCAAGGCGCGGCCCATCGACGGCGACGGCCCCGAGATCGTCTACGTGAACGAGGCCTTTACACGCCTGACCGGCTACACGGCCGGGGAGGCGCTGGGCAAGACGCCGCGCATCCTGCAGGGCCCCAAGACCGATCCCAACGCCCGCCAGCGCATTCGCGACGCGCTCGCGCGCAACGAACCGGTGCGGATCGAGATCCTCAATTATTCCAAGACCAACGAGGAGTACTGGCTCGATCTCAACATCGTACCGTTGTGCAACGACGCGGGCGAGGTCACGCACTTCGCCGCGATCGAACGCGATCTCACGCAACGCAGGCACGAAGAAGAGCAGCTGTTCCAGCTCGCCACCACCGACGCGCTCACCGGCATCCACAACCGCGGATATTTTCTCGAACGCGCCCGCGGCGAGTTCATGCGCGCCGTGCGCCTCGGCCGCCCGCTGGCGGTGATTGCGTTCGACGTCGACCAGTTCAAGACCATCAACGACACCCACGGCCATGAAGCCGGCGACAAGGTGCTGGTGCGCATCGTTGACACGGCGCGAACCGTGCTGCGGCAGATCGACATCTTCGGACGCATCGGCGGCGAGGAGTTCGCGCTGGTGCTGCCCGAGGTGCCCATGACGGAAGCGCTCTCCATGGCCGAGCGTCTGCGCGCCACCATCGGCCGCACGCCGTTCGCGGTCGGTACGAAGAAGCTGAACGTCACCGCCAGCTTCGGCGTGTCCGAACGTCGCGCCGCCGACACCGCGATCGAAGCGCTGTTCACGCGCGCCGACCGCGCGCTCTACGCGGCCAAGGCCGCCGGCCGCAACGCCGTCCACAGTCATCCCGGCGGTCTCTGAAAAACACCGGAAAGCGCCACCCCACGGCGTTTTTGCGGACTGACTCCAGGGCGAACAACGCCACATGAATATTTAATCTGGTCCGGTGACCCGAGGCGCCGGTACCCTGGTGTTTTTCATCACGCGAAATTGTCGGGCAAAACGCGCGCGTTGCTTTTCGTTCGCCGCGGGTATAGGGTAACTCGGCTGGAAAATGGTGTTATTAAACGGGGGAGGACATAACAACCGAAGGAATTAGGAGACACGCCATGGTATCCGTATCCAGACGTCAGTTCCTCAAACTCAGTGCCGCCGGACTCAGTGCGTCGAGCCTCGCGGTTCTGGGATTCTCGCCAAACCAGGTACTCGCCGAGGTGCGCCAATTCAAGCTGGCGCGCGCCACGGAAACCCGCAACACCTGTCCGTATTGCTCGGTCGGTTGCGGCATCCTCATGTACAGCCTCGGTGACAAGGCCAAGAATTCTCCGGCCGAGATCATTCACATCGAAGGCGATCCGGATCATCCGGTGAATCGCGGCACGCTCTGCCCCAAGGGCGCGGGCCTGCTCGATTTCGTGCACAGCCCCAACCGGCTCAAATATCCGGAGTACCGCGCACCCGGCTCGGACAAGTTCGTGCGCATTTCCTGGGACGACGCGTTCGACAGGATCGCGCGCCTCATGAAGAACGATCGCGACAAGAATTTCATCG
>JACXTT010002201.1_pt1 | contig 31251 bp, 27 predicted proteins | sample 9270951 | NCBI WGS metagenome assembly JACXTT01 (sample SAMN15532306, study PRJNA645909) | rock metagenome | isolation source: weathered quartz diorite | place: Puerto Rico | collected 2017-06-21
CGCCGTAGGTGCGGTCCAGGTCGACGATGCCGCCGGCCGAATTCGGCGCGGCACCGCTGAAGCCCAGCCGCTGGTACAGGTTGCGCGTGCCGCCGTACAGGCGTGCCGACAGGCTGTCGGTCCCGGTCAGCTGGTGGTCCACCACCACGCCGGCCTGGGTCTGCTCGACGTTCTTGCCGGTATCGAACTGGGTCGCCGCGGGCACCGCCTGGCGCGGGTTCGCGTCGGCCTGCGCACGCGTGAGCCCCAGCGGGTCCTGCGCCAGCGGCTGGTTGAAATAGTTGAACTGGCCGGTCACGCGCGTGCCGCTGGCCGGCTGCGCCACGACCTTGGCATTGAGCTGGTAGCGGCGCGCCGCGCTGTGGTCGCGGTAGCCGTCGGTCTGGTAGGTCCAGGCATCGAGCGAGCCGCCGAGCCGGTCGTTGCCGCCGGCCAGCGCGATGCCCGCCTGCCACTGGCCGTCCGAGCCGAAGCCCGTCGACGCGCGCCCGCTGAAGCCATCCCTGGGCGGATCGGGCGTGAACACCTGCACCACGCCGCCCGACGCATTGCCATACATCTGCGCAAACGGGCCGCGCAGCACCTCGACGCGGCTGGCGTTGGCAAGGTCTGCAGTGGAAGCCTGGCCCTGCCCGTCCGGCATGGTGGCCGGGATGCCATCGACGTACAAGCGCACGCCGCGCACACCGAAGGTAGAGCGCGTGCCGAAGCCACGCACCGCCAGTTGCAGGTCCTGCGAGTAGTTCTGCCGGTCGCGCACCGCCACGCCCGGCACGCCGGCCAGCACTTCGGACAGGTTCACCAGCGGCGTGGCGCTGCGCAGCGGATCGACCGGCACGCTGTCCACCGCCGCCGGCGCATCAAAGCGGCGCTGCTCGCTGCGGCTGGCGCTGACCACCACGTCGGGCAGCGTTTCGGCGGTGGCAGCGGCCACTGCCGTGCCGGGCGGGTCGGCGGCACGCGCGCCGGCGCTGGCCAGGACCAGCGCCGCCAACGCCAGCGCGGAGCGGTTCGCGAACGGGATGCGGGGGATACCGGAACGGCGCTGCTGCCGGACCGCCAAAATCTGCCTGCCGCCTGGTTTCATGGGGATCGGAAGCGGTTGCGGGTTCTGGCGCGGAGGGTCGGGGCGCCGGGCACAGGTGAATGTGCCGCAACTTTATCGTGTCCACAGAACTATTGCCACGCGCGCGGCTGCGGGGAAAACCCGCGAAAGAGACCATACCGAAACCGGATCCCAGATGTTCAGAAAAATTCAACAATTTGTTGCATGGACGCTCACGCAACCAACCCCATGGCTCCCTACACTGCTTTCACCACCTGCCGCAATCGCGCCAGTCCATCACGCGATGCAGCATAAGGGTATTCAGATTTTCGCAACTACCAAGGGATCCGCCATCATGACCACCGCACAAACCCGCGTCGCCATCGTCTACCACAGCGGCTACGGCCACACCGCCAAGCAGGCCCAGGCCGTTGCGCGCGGCGCCGGCAATGTCGCAGGCGCAGAAAGCCTGCTGATCCCGGTCGAGGACATCGACCAGCACTGGGACACGCTGGAGCAGGTGGACGCCATCATCTTCGGCGCGCCGACCTACATGGGCAGCGCCTCGGCACAGTTCAAGGGTTTCATGGACGCCACCTCGCGCAATGTCTTTGCCAAGGGCGGCAAGTGGGCCAACAAGGTCGCGGCCGGCTTCACCAACGCGGCCTCGCGCTCCGGCGACAAGCTGGCCACGCTGCAGCAGATCGCGATCTTCGCGGCGCAGCACGGCATGCACTGGGTCAACCTGGGCCTGCCCCCGGGCCACAACAACTCCAAGTCGACCGAGGACTCGCTGAACCGCCACGGCTTCTTCCTGGGCGCCGCCGCGCAGTCCAACGCCGATGAAAGCGCCGACGTGGTGCCGCCGCTGGCCGATCTGCGCACCGCCGAGCACCTGGGTGCCCGCGTGGCCGAAGTGGCGCAGCAACTGGTCGCGGGCCGGCGTGCGCTGGCTGAACTGAAAGAAGCTGCCTGATCCCGTCGCACCCTGACTGATCGGCCCCATGGGGGCCGATTTTCTTTTCCGGACAGTCGCGAGCCTGTGCGGTCAGTACAAGACTTCCAGTTCGTCGAACAACTCGCTGTCCTTCTGCGCCGCCGAGCGCGCGCGGCGCCGGATTTCCTGCAGCAGGCAGTCGGTGAAGCACTGCGCCGCGGGGCTGCGCACCGCATTGTGGCGCGTGATGATGCCGAGCCGGCTGGTCTCGAACTGCTCGGCCAGCGCAAAGACGTGGACCCAGCCGCGCATCGACTCCGTCAGCAACAGCGGCCGCGGGCAATAGCTGATCATGCCGGCATTGCGGATCAGCTCCAGCAGCAGCGCGGTGGAGTGCGCGCAATGCAGCCGCGCCGGGTCGATGCGCGCTTCATGCTGCCAGAACAGGTTGCGCATAAAGGACTCGTAGCTGGCCGCGGTGTAGTTGACGACCCAGTCCTGCTCCAGCAGTCCGTGCAGCGACCGCGCATCCGCGCACGGGTGCCCGCGCCGCGCGATCACGCACGAGGTGTAGGCAAGCAGCGGCTCGCACTCGAATTCCTGCGTGGACATCGCGGCCGTGAACGGCCCCACGGCAAAGTCCAGCGTGCCCTCGCGCAAGCGGGGCAAGGCCACCGCGGTCAGGCCTTCGAAGATCTCCACCTGCACGCCCGGCATGCGTTCGCGAAAGCGTAGCAGCACGCGCGGCAGGAAGGTCAGCATGACCCAGGGCGTGACACTGATGCTCAGCCGCCCCACCCCTTCGCCGCGCAGCGTGGCCAGTTCTTCACTGGCGCGGGCGAGCTGCCCGACCACCAGCCGGGCATGGCCCAGCATGCGCTGCCCCGCCTCAGTCAGCGCCACGCCGCTGGCGGTACGCGACAGCAAGGGCAGCCGCGCCTCGCTTTCCAGCTCGCGCAGCGCCTTGGTGACCGCCGCCTGCGACAGCCCGACCAACCGGGCGGCGGCGCGGATGCTGCCGGCATCGGCAACGGCGACCAGCGCCTGGATCTGGTGGAGTTTCATCGTCATGGCGGTTCGGGATGGTGACAACCAGTGGTTGTCAGGATAACAGTATTGCGGCTATCGGCACGCGCGGGCCCTGCATAAGATCGCCCCACGCAATCCCCCGACCAAGCCTCCGGAGACCCCATGCATCCCGATCCCGTCCTGCCCGGCATCCGCGCCATCGAAGCCGAGATGGTGGACCTGCGTCACCGCATCCACGCCCATCCCGAACTCGGCTTCGAGGAATTCGCCACCAGCGACCTGGTCACGGAGTGCGTGCAGGCCTGGGGCTATGCCGTGCATCGCGGCCTGGGCGGCACCGGCGTGGTGGGCACGCTGCGTCACGGCGAAGGCCATGCCATCGGCCTGCGCGCCGATATGGATGCGCTGCCGATCCGCGAAGCCACGGGCCTGCCGTATGCCAGCAAGATCGACGGCAAGATGCATGCGTGCGGCCATGACGGCCACACCGCCACGCTGCTGGCGGCAGCCCGCTACCTGGCCGAGCACAAGCCTTTCCGCGGCACGCTGCACGTCATCTTCCAGCCGGCCGAGGAAGGCATGGGCGGCGCGCGCGAGATGATCCGGGACGGCCTGTTCCGCCTGTTTCCCTGCGACGCGGTGTTCGCGCTGCACAACATGCCCGGCCACCCGACCGGCAGGTTCGGCTTCCTGGGCGGGCCGTTCATGGCCTCGTCCGATACCGTCACGATCCGCGTCACCGGCCGTGGTGGCCACGGCGCGGTGCCGCACCGGGCGGTCGATCCGGTGGTGGCCTGCGCGTCGATGGTGATGGCCTTGCAGTCGGTGGTGGCGCGCAATGTGAACCCGCTCGACATGGCCATCGTGACCGTCGGCGCGATCGAGGCCGGCAAGGCGCCCAACGTGATCCCCGAGAGCGCCGAGCTGCGCCTGTCGGTGCGCGCGCTGAAGGCCGAGGTGCGCGACCTGCTGCAGGCACGCATCACCGCGCTGGCGCATGCCCAGGCCGAAAGCTTCGGCGCCAGCGCCGAGGTCCACTACGACCGCCGCTACCCGGTGCTGGTCAACGACCCCGCCACCACCGAGATGGCGCGCGAGGTCGCGCGTGAATGGCTGGGCGAGGAGGGCCTGATCGACAACATGGTGCCGCTGACCGGCAGCGAGGACTTCTCTTTCATGCTGGAGGAATGCCCGGGCTGCTACCTGATCGTCGGCAATGGCGATGGCGAGGGCGGCTGCATGGTGCACAACCCGGGCTACGACTTCAACGACGCCTGCCTGCCGCTTGCGGCCACCTACTGGGTCAAGCTGGTCGAGCGCTACCTGCGCTGAGCCACGCTCCGCCATCGACAATGACCGGCCCCGAGACCGGCGCCACCCACCCACGGAGACACCGAATGCCCACTTCCCTGCCCGCGCAGCCGCTGGACGGCGCTTATGCCGCGCCCCCGGCCAGCCGCGCCGCACCGCGCCGTCGCGTGATCGCAGCCATCACCATTGGCAACGGCCTGGAGTTCTACGATTTCACCGTCTACAGCTTCTTCGCGGTACTGATCGGCAAGCTGTTCTTTCCCGTGACCGGCAGCTTCGGCCAGCTGATGCTGTCGCTGGCCACGTTTGGCGTGGGCTTTGTCGCGCGCCCGCTTGGCGGCCTGCTGATCGGGCTCTATGCCGACCGCGTGGGGCGCAAGCCAGCCATGGCGCTGACGCTGTGGCTGATGGGACTGGGCTCGCTGCTGTTCGTGGTCACGCCCACCTATGCGCAGGCCGGGCTGGCCGCGCCGCTGCTGATCGTGCTGGCGCGGCTGCTGCAGGGCTTTGCGCTGGGCGGCGAGATCGGGGCCTCCACGGCGCTGCTGATGGAGTATGCCGACGACCATTCCCGCGGCTACTACGGCAGCTGGCAGCTGTTCAGCCAGGGCGTGAGCGTGCTGCTGGGGGCGGTGGTCGGGCTGTCGCTGACCAACGGGCTGTCGCCTGACGCCCTGCACAGCTGGGGCTGGCGCGTGCCGTTCGCCATCGGCATCCTGGTGATCCCGCTCGGTCTCTATATCCGCCGCCACCTGGAAGAAACCGCCGAAGCGCCGGCCGCCGGCGCGCCGGGCCATGAACGTGCGGACCTGACTGAAATCTTCCGCGGACACGGCCGCGTGGTGGTGGCCGGCGTGCTGGTGACCATCGGCGGCACCTCCGCCACCTACATCGTGCTGCACTACATGACCAGCTACGCGGTGACGGTGCTGAAGATCCCGCTCGGGCTGAGCATGGCCGCCGGCTGCGTCGCCGCGCTGGTGCAGGTGGTGCTGTCCGCGTATGCCGGCAGGCTGTCCGACCGCATCGGCCGCAAGCCCGCCATCCTGTGGTCGCGCGTGGCGATGCTGGTGCTGGTCTACCCCGCCTTCCTGCTGCTCAACGCGCGGCCGTCGCTCGGCACGCTGCTGGCCGTGGTCGCGATGCTGGCCCTGCCGCTGGTGCTGAACGTGGTGCCGTCCGTGGTGCTGATCACCGAGCTGTTCCCGCGCCGCATTCGCGCAAGCGGGCTGTCGGTGGTCTATTGCATCGGCGTGCTGGTGTTCGGCGGCTTCGCGCAGCTGATCGCCACCTGGCTGATCGAACTGACCGGCAACGCCAGCGCGCCGGCGCTGTATGTGATCGGCTGCGGCCTGATTTCGCTGGTCGGGCTGGCGATGGTGCCGGAGACGGCGGGCAAGCGGCTGGACTGACGGTGGCAGGCTACGTGCCGGACAAGATCCGGCGCGCGCGCTCCAGCACCGGACGGTCCACCATCTTGCCGTCCACCGCCACCGCGGCGCCATCGGCAGCGGCGGCCGCGGCCATGACGCGCCCGGCCCAGTGCCGCTCATCGGCCGACGGCGCCAGGCCGTCGTGCACGCCGCGGACCTGGCCCGGATGGATCAGCAGCTTGGCGCCAAAGCCGAAGGCCCGGGCGCGGCGCGTTTCCGCGGCAAGTGCAGCGTCATCGCCGATTGCGGTGCAAACGCCATCCACGGGCGCAGGCAAACCCGCCGCGCGGGAATGAAGCACCAGCCGGCTGCGAAAGTAGTGCAACGCTTCACCCTCGTCCTGCACGTCGAGATCGAACATCAGGTCGATGCTGCCGAACAGCAGCCGGACCACGCCGCCGGCACGGGCCAGCTCGCGCAAGCCGGCGAAGCCGGCGGCGTTCTCGACCAGCGGGAAACAGCGCACACCGGGCAATGCCGCAGCCAGCGCGTCAGCGCCGGCCGGATCGGCCTTCGGCAGCACGATTTCCGAGACACCCTGTGCGCGGCACCAGGCGAGATCGTCTTCGTAGTACGCGGTATCGGCGCCGTTGATGCGCACCAGCATGGCGACACCAGCCGCCGCTGCCTGCTCGCGAAGCCCCGCCCATGGAGCGCCAAGCCCATCGCGGGCCTGCCCCTTGTCGGCGGGCGCGACCGCATCCTCGAAGTCGACGATGACGGCATCGGCGCCGGAGACTATCGCCTTGGCGATACGCTCCGGACGCGAGGCCGGGACAAACAGATAGCTGCGCGGATTGGCGATCGGCATGGCTGCTCCTTTCAGACTGCGCCGGCCGAGCGCAACGCGGCAATCTGCGCCGCGGTCTGGCCCAGCTCGGCCAGGATGGCATCGGTGCTCGCGCCGAGCGACGGAATCGGGTCCATGCGTGCCTCTGTCATGCCCGGCGGCAGCAACGCCGGTACGGGACCCACCGGCGTGTCGACCTGGCGCCAGCGCTGGCGCGCCGCCAGCTGCGGGTGGTCCCAAACATCAGCGATGGTATTGACCCGCGCATTGGCAATCTTGGCGGCCTCCAGCCGGTCAACCGCTTCGGTGGCGGTCAGGCCCGAGAAGCTTTCGACGATGCGCGCGCGCAGCGCCGCGCGGTTCTGGTTGCGCAGGCTGTTGCTGGCAAAGTCGGGATGCGTGGCGAGATCGGGCTCGCCCAGCACCGCCTCGCAGAACACGACCCACTCGCGCTCGTTCTGCAGTCCCAGCATCACAGTCTTGCCATCGCCGGTCGGAAACGGGCCATAGGGATAGATGGTGGCATGTGCCGCGCCCGCGCGCGGCGGCGGCTCGGCGCCATCGAAGGCGTAGTAGAGCGGGAAGCCCATCCACTCCACCATCGATTCCAGCATCGAGATATCGATGCGCTTGCCGCGCCCGGTCTTGCCGCGTTCCAGCAGCGCGGCCAGGATATTGGTATAGGCATACATGCCGGCCGCAATATCGGCCACCGAGGCACCGGCCTTGACGCCGTCCTCCGGCGTGCCGGTCACGGAGACAAAGCCGGACTCGCTCTGGACCAGCAGGTCGTAGGCCTTCTTGTCGCGGTACGGGCCGTCGCTGCCATAGCCCGAGATATCGCACACGATCAGGCGCGGGTACTTTTCGCTCAGGCTGCCGAAGTCCAGGCCCAGGCGCGCGGCCGCGCCGGGCGCGAGGTTCTGCACCAGCACATCCGCGCGTTCGAGTAGTCCGGCCAGCACGGGGGCGGCCGCGGCGTGCTTGACGTCGAGCGTGAGGCTCTCCTTGGAGCGGTTGGTCCAGACGAAGTGCGAAGACAAGCCGCGCACGCGCGTGTCGTAGGCACGGGCAAAGTCGCCGCTGCCAGGCCGCTCGATCTTGATGATGCGCGCGCCCAGGTCCGCCAGCTGGCGGGTGCAGAACGGGGCCGCGATCGCCTGCTCCAGGGAAACGACGGTGATGCCTTCGAGGGGATGGGGCATGGTGGTATCCGGTTTTGCGCAATGTCCTGACGGCAATCTACCGGACCGGGCCGCACCTGGGAAATACCGATTGCCGAGGGGATCATAAGTAAAATGAATACTTTGGAATTCTCCCGGAGCCTGCCATGGACCTGCGCGCCATGCGCTATTTCATCGCCATCGTCGACCAGGGCAGCCTGACGCGGGCCGCCGAAGTGGTCTGCGTGGCGCAGCCCGCACTCAGCCAGCAGCTGGCGGCGCTGGAAAAAGAGCTGGGCGTGCCGCTGGTCCACCGCGGCGCCAAGGGCGTCAGGCCCACGGAAGCTGGCCGCACGCTCTATCGCCACGCCCGCAATATCCTGCGGCAGGTGGAGATCGCCGGCGCCGAGGCCCGGGTGGCGGGCACGGATGTCACCGGCATGGTTGCCATCGGCCTGCCCACCACGGCGGCAGCGGCATTCGGCATGCCGCTGATCCGCGCCGTGCGCGCCCGCTATCCGCAGATCCGGCTGCAGCTGTTCGAGAGCATGAGCGGCTATATCTCGGAGCTGCTGGATCACAACCGGCTGGACTTCGCCATCCTGTTCCGCGATATGCCGTCGCGCGCGGTGGAACTTGAGCGGCTGGCAAGCGAATCGCTATACCTGGTCGGGACGCTTCCCGTGACGCGCGGGCGCGCAAAGGCGCAAGCGAAGCCTCGGGCGCAGGCCGGTGCGGAAGGCGCTACGGTCGCGATCAAGGCACTGGGCGAGCTGCCGCTCGTGCTGCCAAGCGGCTCGCAGGGCCTGCGCGAAGTGGTCGAGCTTGCCTTCGCGCAGGCCGGCGTGCCGCTGAACGTGGTGGCCGACCTGGATTCGCTGCCCTTCCTGCTGGCGACCGCGCGCGAGGGCCTGGCCTGCACCATCCTGCCCGCGTCATCGCTGTCCGACGCGGACAGCGATGTGCCGCGGCACCTGATCGTGCCGGAACTGCGCCGCACGCTGTCGCTGTGCTGGCCACGCGCGCTGCCGCGGACCAGCGCGGCCGAGGCCGTGGCGGAGGTGCTGCGCGAACTGGTAGCCGAGCGCATTGCGGCGGGCGGGTCGCTCAAGCCGCCGCTCATTCCGCCGCCTGCGGCCGATCAATAAAACTTATGCCCGTAGTCGGCGATTGAATTTCACGCCGGCGCGGCAGTCGGCTAGAGTTGCCACCAGCCTGGGCCGGCATTCACGGCCCCGCAACTCCAGGAGACACCATGCAACGCACCCGCCGCGCCCTGGCAGCCGCCGCTGCCCTGGCCGCCTGCCTGCCGCTGTTCAGCGCCAGGGCCCTCGCCGCCGACCCCTATCCGTCCAAGCCCATCCAGATGATCGTGCCGCAGGCGCCGGGCGGCACCAACGACATCGTCGCGCGCCTGGTCGCCGCGACCCTGTCGCAACGGCTTGGCCAGCAGGTGGTGGTGGAAAACCGCCCGGGCGCCGGGGGCAATATTGGCACCCAGGCAGCGGCCCGCGCCACCCCGGACGGCTACACGCTGCTGATGACCATCAGCAGCACGCAGGCCATCAACCCGTCGCTGTACCGCAGCATCCCCTTCGACCCGGTCAAGGATTTCGAGCCGATCGCCCCGGTGGCAAGCGTGCCGAACGTGCTGGTGGCCAACCCCGCCTTCCCCGCCAGGTCGCTGCCCGAGCTGATCGCGATGGCCAAGGCCAAGCCGGACTACTACCGCTATGCCTCCGCCGGCAATGGCACGCTGAACCACCTGCTGGGCGAGATGCTCAACAGCATGGCCGGCATCAAGCTCGAACACGTGCCCTACAAGGGCGTCGCGCCGGCGCTGAACGATGTGCTGGGCAACCAGGTGCCGCTGGCCTTCGCCAGCCTGCCGTCGGTGCTGGCCCATATCAGGGCGGGCAAGGTGCGCGCGCTCGGCGTCAGCTCCGCCAAGCGCTCGCCGTTCGCGCCGGACATTCCCGCGATCAGCGAAACCGTGCCCGGCTATAGCGGCGACCTCTGGGTCGGCCTGTTCGCGGTCAAGGGCACGCCCAAGGACGTGACGCAAAAGCTCGGCCAGGCCATGCAGCAGATCCTGGCGGACAAGACCCTGCGCGACAAGCTGGCGGCACAGGGCGCCGAAGTCATGACGGGCACGCCGCAGCAGTTCAGCAAGATGCTGGCGTCCGACATGGACAAGTGGGCCCGCATCGTGAAGGCATCGGGCGCGCAGGTGGACTGAGCGCAAAACAGGCACCCAGGCGGCACGCCAGCGGGCATGCCGCCACTCCCGCACACCCCCACCCTATCGGGTCGCACAAGATCCGGCGCGCGCTCCGCTCCAGCACCAGCACCAGCACCAGCACCAGCCGGTGCGCGAAATTATTGCGACAAGACCCCTTCCAGCGGCACTCCTCAACAGGTAGTTCCTGCCTTCGGCTGATCGTCGGGCCAGACAGCCCCATGACGGCGAGCCATCAGGGCCATCCCACCTGGTGTTTTCCCTAGGGCAAAAAGCCTTGGCGAAGCCCGCGGCAGTGCGCTACATTTGCATCAAATAAATCTTCTATTTGATTATTTATTCGATGCGCGCGATACGTCACGCGCCACCAGGAGACAGCGCCCCCGATGAGTTTCCAAAACCACTCTTTCTAGCGACGGCGGTGATAGGTTGCGATTTCGCGCGTCGCGATCTCGTAGACCTTTTCCAGTTGTTCCAGCTGTCCGGCCGCCTTCAGGGCGCCGGATTTAGGGCCGAATTCGCCTTGCGCGGTCTCGAGCAGCGTCTCGCGCCGCAACCGGGCAAATTCGTCGCACACCCTTATGCCTTCGTCAGTGGCGAAGTAGTAAATGCCCGTGCGTGCGCTGCCGTATTTGTCGACCAGTTCGGCCTTGAGCAGCTTGCGCAACTCATATTGCATGTTGGGCACGTCCTGGCGATTGGTCATGTGCAGCAGGTCCTTGATGGTCTTGGGCCGCTCGTGCATCCGGATGATATGGAGCAAGGCATTTTCCTGCCCGCTCAGCGTAATTCCGGTCACGGCGGCCAGGCATTCGGACTGCCACCGCAGGAACGACTGATAAACCCGCATGACGGCGTATTCGAGGTCGGTGATCTCGACGCTGAAATCATCCGTCGCCAGGTGCCAGCGATGTTGTTCGGCAGTGCGGTCGATTTTCGCGGATGGCGTGGAGTTACTCGAGGTCTTGGGCATTGTCAGCTCGACGCACGTTGCGTGCGTGGGTTTTTCAGGGCAGTACGGGCGCCGCATTATCCGCGTGCGGCGCCTGCTAGGGATTCTACTTGGCCGGGAGATACGCATGAGAAAAATTCTGAACACGAAGGACTTTGTACTGGGCACGTTTGCGACCAATTGCTCGGGTGGCATGTCGGTGACCAAGATCGGCGAGCGCTGGGACAACTCGTGGGAAAACAACGCGAAGCTGGCCCGGATGCTGGACGACGCCGGCATCGACTTCATGCTGCCGATCGCGCGCTGGATCGGCTACGGCGGCGAGACCGACTTCCACGGCTCGGTGCTGGAAACGATCACGTGGGCCGCCGGGCTGCTGGCGCAGACGAAGAACCTGACGGTCTTCGCCACCATCCACACCGCGGCCAACCACCCTGCGGTGGTGGCCAAGCAGATCGCGACGCTGGACCAGATCGGCCAGGGCCGCGCGGGCCTGAACATCGTGGCGGGCTGGAACCGCCCCGAGTACGAAGCCCTGGGCCTGCCGCTGGCCGCCGGCCACGACAAGCGCTACAGCTATGCGCAGGAGTGGTTCGACGTCATCAAGCAGATCTGGGAGCGCGATGGCGCCTTCAACTATGACGGCGAGAACTTCCACCTGAAGGGCATCTACGGCCTGCCCAAGCCGTGGCACGGCGAGCGCCCGCCGATCCTGAACGCCGCGGGTTCCGGCGAAGGCCGCGACTTCGCCATCCAGAACGCCAACTTCCTGTTCACGCCGGCGATCGACCTCGCGCGTTCCAAAGTGGAAGTTGCCGAGCTGAAAGCCAAGGCCCGTGCTGCAGACAAGCCGGTGCAAGTGCTGACCTTCTCGCACGTGGTGTGCCGCCCGACCGAACAGGAAGCGCGCGACTACCTGCGCCACTTTGCGCAGGACAACGCCGACTGGGCCGCGGTGGACAACCTGGTGGCGCTGCAGTTTGCCAACGCGCAGTCGTTCCCGCACGACCTGCTGGCACTGATCCGCGACCGCATGGCGGCGGGCCACGGCGGCTTCCCGCTGGTGGGCACGCCCGAACAGGTGGCCGACGGCATCTGCGCGCTGGCCGAAGCCGGCTTCAAGGGCACCACGCTGTCGTTCGTCGACTACGTGAAGGAGTTCCCGTACTTCCGCAACACGGTGCTGCCGATCCTGGAGGCACGCGGCCTGCGCCAGCCCGGGGGGTCGAAAAATGGCGGCCAGTAAGCATGACCCGCTGGCGGCGCTGCAGCAGCAGTTCAAGCAGGCGATGCGCGGCTTCGCCGGCGCGGTGACCGTGGTGACGGTGGCCGAAGGCGAAGAGCGCAGCGGCTTCACCGCGACCTCGGTGTCGTCGTTCTCGGCCGAGCCGCCGATGCTGGTGGCATCGATGAAGGCGACGAGTTCTTCGGCCGGGCTGCTGCAGCGCACGCGGCGCTTCGGCGTCAACCTGCTGCGTGTAGAGCAGCAGGCGATCGCGCAGCGCTTCACCGGCTTTGGCGGCGAGGCCGGCGCCGCGCGCTACGGCAGCGACGCCTGGACCCGGCTCACCCGCGATGGCGCCCCGGTGCTGGCCGATGCCGTGGTGGCCATGGATTGCGAGGCGGAGGAACTGCTGGAGCGCCACGGGCACATCCTCATCATCGGCCGGGTGCGGGCGGTCCACGTGGCCGAGCAGGCCCCGGCGCCGCTGCTCTACTGGCAGGGACGGTACACGCGGCTGGCGCACGCGTCGGCCTGACCCGGCGCACACAACAAGGAGACCCCATGAGCAACACCGTGCAACAGCTTGCCGCGGACCTTTCCGGCGGCAAGGCAAGGATCATCGACCTGACGCAGACCCTGTCGCCGGACTTCCCCGCGCTGGTGCTGCCCCCCGAATTCGGGCAGGTGTGGGCGTTCAAGATGGAACGCATCAGCCAGTACGACGACAAGGGACCGGGCTGGTACTGGAACAACTTCTCCTGCGGCGAGCATACCGGCACGCATTTCGACGCGCCGGTGCACTGGATCTCGGGCAAGGACCACGCCAACAACACCGTGGACACCATCGACCCGGCCAGCTTCATTGCCCCCGCGGTAGTAGTCGATGCCAGCGCCGAAGTGGCGGAGAACCCCGACTGGGTGTTGACCGTGTCGCACCTGCAGCGCTGGGAAGCCGAACACGGCCGCATTCCCGCCGGTGCCTGGGTGCTGCTGCGCACCGACTGGAGCAAGAAGACCGACCCCGCCGAGTTCCTCGGCCTGCGCGAGGACGGTGCCCATACGCCCGGCCCGGAACAGGCCGCGGTCGAGTGGCTGATCCACGAGCGCAACGTCCACGGCTTCGGCGTCGAAACCATCAACACCGATGCCGGCCAGTCGTACGCCTGGCCGCTGCCGTACCCGTGCCACACGCTGATGCACGGCGCGAACAAGTACGGCCTGCAATGTCTGAAGAACCTGGACCAGCTGCCGCCTACCGGCGCGTTGATCGTGGCGGCACCGCTGAAGATCCGGAACGGGTCGGGCAGTCCGTTGCGGGTACTGGCGATCGCGGCCAACTGACAGAACCGCAGACTTCCACAAGAGAAGAGAGAGAAGGGAAGACAATGAAGCACCAACGCAGGATCCTGGCCGCCGTGGCGGCCGCCGGCAGCCTCGCCTCGGGCGCCGCACAGGCCCAGAGCGCCGTGCAGCTCTACGGCACGATCGACGCCTTTGCCGGCTCGGTGCGCGCCAGTGGCGATGCGCACAGCACCGCGGTCGTCGACAGTTCCGGCCTGACCACCTCCTACTGGGGCATCGGCGGGCAGGAAGCGCTCGGCAACGGCCTGAACGCCGAATTCACGCTGGAGAGCTTTTTCCGCACGGACAATGGCAAGGTCGGCCGCTTCGACGGCGACGTCATGTTCGGGCGCAACGCCTATGTTGGCCTGAACGGAGGTTTCGGCGCGATCAAGCTCGGCCGCAACACCACGCCGTGGTTCGTGTCGATGTTGCTGTTCAACCCGCTGGCGGATTCGGCCGTGTTCTCGCCGATGTTCCTGCATGCCTACACCACGCCGCCTGGGTCGCCGGTCGGCAACTCGGTCGCAGGTGACACCGCCTGGGACAACTCGGTGCTGTACCAGAGCCCCGGTTTCGGCGGGCTGCGCTTCAATGCGATCTACTCGACCGGCGAGAGCACCGGCCACCAGGGCAAGCAGAACTACGGCGGCAATGCGACCTACTTCAACGGCAACTTTGGCGCCACGCTGGCGGTGCAGCGGGTGGGGGTCAATGCGCCGGAATTCGCGGCCAGCGGCGCCAGCTACCAGATGGCCTACCTGGCCGGCCTGTCCTATGACTTCAAGGTGGTCAAGCTGTTCGGCCAGTACGCGCAGTCGGACAACAGCTTCAGCGCACTGAGCCGCCAGCGCAGCCGCACCATGCAGGTGGGCGCGAGCGCGCCGCTGGGACCGGGCTCGCTGATGGCAACGTGGGTGCGTACCTGGCAGGGCGGCAACGAGACGCTGGGCTCGGCCCGCCGCGACACCACCACCCTGGCTTACGACTACCCGTTCTCCAAGCGCACTGATCTTTACGCCGCCTGGCGCTATGACAAGGTGACCGACCTGAACCCGGGCAATACCTTCGGGCTGGGCCTGCGCCACAAGTTCTAGTAGCAGCCCCGGCGCCTCCCTTCGAGGCGCCGGTCAGATTCGCTTCGTCGCCTAAAAAACTATTTCCACAATCATATGTTTATGTCTAAACTATGTGGAACGACAACGAGCGCGTGGCGACGATCGCGCGAAACAGGTTCCCTGGCGGCTTCTCTGGTTCCCCATCCGCCACCCATCAGGAGACAAACAATGACCCCAGCTGGCACCGTACAGCCCTGGCGCCCCGCTTCTCGCGCGACCTATACCGTACTTTTCGTATGCTTCCTTGCGATTCTCTTTGAAGGCTATGACGTCGGCGTCATGGGAGCGGTACTGCCCGCACTCGCCGACGACCGCAACTGGAACCTGACGCCGCTGGAACTCGGTGCCCTCAGCAGCTATGCCCTGGTCGGCATGTTCTTTGGCGCCTTCCTGATCGGCACGCTGAGCGAGATGATCGGCCGCCGCCGCATGCTGCTGCTCTGCGTTTCCCTGTTCTCGCTGACCATGCTGGGTGCGTCCTATGCGCCGACGCCCGCCATCTTCGGCATCCTGCGATTCATCGGCGGGCTCGGCCTCGGTGGCGTCATTCCCGTAGCCGCCGCCCTGACCATCGAGTACTCGCCGCCGCACCGCCGCAGCTTCAACTATGGGCTGATGTACTCGGGGTATTCGGTGGGCATCCTCTGCGCCGCGCTCATTGCGATGTGGCTGTTGCCCAGTCTTGGCTGGCGTGGCGTGATTGGCCTGGGTGCCGTGCCCATGGTGTTGATACCGCTGATGGCGTGGATGCTGCCCGAGTCGCTGGAGTACCTGGTGGGGCAAGGGCGGATCGCTGAAGCGCAGGCATTGGCCGATCGCACTGGCCATGGCCGGCTGCCGTCACAAGCCCGGCCCGCCGACAGCGCCGCCCGCGCCACCTGGCGCGACGTGATGTCGAGCATGTTCGCCCGCAAGCAGCTGCGCGCTACAGCGTGCTTCTGGATCGCACTGTTCTTCGGCTTGCTGCTGGTCTACGGCCTCAATACGTGGCTGCCGACGATCATGCGCAAGAATGGCTACGACCTCGGCTCCAGCCTTTCCTTCCTGGTTGTCTTCAGCCTTGCTTCCGCGGTGGGCGGCCTCTTCCTGGGCGGCGCGGCAGACAGGATGGGCGCACGTGGCATCGTTGCGCTCTTCTACCTGATCGGCGCTCTCGCCATCGGTGCGCTGATGTTCCGCAACTCCGTTGCCGTCAATTACCTGCTGGTCGCGCTGGCAGGCGTGGGCAGCGTCTCGGCTTCCCTGATCCTTACGGGCTATCTGGCCGGTTACTACCCGGCACATGCACGGGCCGCGGCAACAGGATGGGCCCTGAGCTTCGCGCGCTTCGGCGCCATGAGCGGACCGCTCGTCGGCGGCTACGTGGCCGGCTCAGGCCTGAGTTTCGGCTGGAACTTCATCACGTTCTCCATTGCCGGCCTTGCCGCTGCGCTGGCTGTGGCGCTGCTGCCATCGGCACGGCAACCAGTCGTCGTGGCCCGCGCCGGCCAGCAAAGCAACGCATAAATCGCCTGAGGAGGGACTTCGGCTTCCACGGAAGCCGGCCCCGTGACCTCGAGCTCCGTGCATATATATGATTATGGAAATGTTTCTGCTTAAACTATATTCGTCTCACCCCAACGTGAGCGTCAGGAAGAAAAGCCATGGCTGAGCGTTCCTTTACCGAAGAAGTCAAGAAATTGCGCCTGGGTTCCGGCGAGGTATTCAGCGGCGAGGGCATCCTCGCGGTCACCAAGGCGCTGCTGGAATCCGGCGTCGCCTATGTGGCCGGCTACCAGGGCTCGCCGATCTCGCATCTGATGGACGTGCTGGCCGATGCGCAGGACATCCTTGCCGAGCATGGCATCCGCTTCGAGAACAGCGCGAGTGAAGCCACCGCGGCCGCGTCGCTGGCCGCCTCGGTCAACTACCCGCTGCGCGGCGCGGTAACGTTCAAGGCCACCGTGGGCACCAACGTGGCATCGGACGCGCTGGCCAACCTGGCTTCGGGCGGCGTCACCGGCGGCGCGCTGATCATCGTCGGCGAAGACTACGGCGAAGGTTCCTCGATCATGCAGGAGCGCAGCCACGCGTTTGCGATGAAGTCGCAGATGTGGCTGCTCGACCCGCGCCCGAACCTGCCGTGCATCGTGCAGGCGGTGAAGGACGGCTTCGACTTGTCCGAAGCTTCCAATACACCGGTGATGCTCCAGCTGCGCGTGCGCTCGTGCCACGTCCATGGCCAGTTCGTCGCTTCCGAAAACCGCCGCAGCCGCTTCTCGATCCAGGACGCGCTGGACCACCCCACGCGCGACCTCAGCCGCATCGTGCTGCCCCCGGCGAGCTTCGTGCACGAGCACGAGAAGATCAAGCAGCGCTGGCCCGCCGCCGTAAAGTTCATCGAGGAACGCCAGCTCAATGAGTTCTTCCAGGGCGAGATGGACGACATCGGTATCGCCGTGCAGGGCGGCAGCTACAACACGCTGATCCGCGCACTGGAGCAGCTCGGCCTGGCCGACGTGTTCGGCGAGTCGAAGATCCCGCTGTACGTGATGAACGTGGCCTACCCGCTGATCGATTCGGAGTGGGAACGCTTCTGCGCGGGCAAGCGCGCGGTGCTGGTGCTGGAAGAAGGCCAGCCCAACTTTATCGAGCAGAACGCCGCCAACATCCTGCGCATGGCCGGTGCCACCGCGGCGCTGCATGGCAAGGACCTGCTGCCGCTGGCAGGCGAGTACAACACCGCGACCGTGCTCAAGGGGCTGCGCGCCTTCTTGGAGCAGTACGGCAAGCTTGAACCGCTGCCTGAGCCGAAGCCGGCCCGCAAGGTGATCCCGCTGGTGCAGGCGCCCCCCGCCACCGTCGACGCCGTGGCCGCCGAAGTGCTGGAACCGCAGAAGCTGGTCGACGAGAGCGTGCATGCGCGCCCGCCCGGCTTCTGCACCGGCTGCCCGGAGCGCCCGATCTTTACCGCGATGAAACTGGTCGAGCGCGAGATCGGCGAGCACCACGTGAGCGCCGACATCGGCTGCCACCTGTTCTCGATCCTGCCGCCGTTCAACCTGGGCAACACCACCATGGGCTATGGCCTGGGCAGCGCCAGCGCCGCGGCGCTGAACGCGCCCGGCGGCAAGCGCGCCATCTCCGTGATGGGCGACGGCGGTTTCTGGCACAACGGCCTGACCAGCGGCATCGCCAACGCGGTCTTCAACAAGAGCGACAACCTCACCATCGTGGTCGACAACAGCTACACGTCGGCCACCGGCGGGCAGGACATCCTGTCCTCGACCGCGCTGAACGACACCCGCAGCACCGGCCACGCCATCGAGGACGCGGTCAAGGGCGTAGGCGTCAAGTGGGTGCGCACCATCCGCCGCACCTATGACCTGAAGGCGATGAAGGCCACCCTCAAGGAAGCGCTGACCACCGGCGCCAAGGGTCCCAAGGTGCTGATCGCGCAGAGCGAATGCATGCTGAACAAGCAGCGCCGCGAGAAGCCGAAGACGCGCAAGGCGATCGCCGACGGCCAGCGCGTGGTGCGCGAGCGCTTTGGCGTGGATTCGGATACCTGCACCGGCGATCACTCGTGCATCCGGCTGTCCGGCTGCCCTTCGCTGACGATCAAGCCCAACCCGGACCCGCTGCGCACCGATCCGGTCGCCTCCGTGCTGGACAGCTGCGTGGGCTGCGGCCTGTGCGGCGAGGTCTCGCACGCGGCGGTGCTGTGCCCGTCTTTCTACCGCGCACAGATCGTCACCAACCCGACCCGCATCGACAAGCTGCGCCAGCGCCTGCGCGACGGCGTGATCGGTTTCCTGCAGCGCCGCGATGCCGCGCGCCGCACCCGCCTTGCATTCTGAACACCAAGCTTCGAGAGGTTCAATCGTGAACGCACCCAACAACCTCAGCGCCAGGCCGATCAAGGTCGCCATCCTCGCCATGGGCGGCGAAGGCGGCGGCGTGCTGGCCGACTGGATCGTGGATCTGGGCGAGCACAACGGCTATATCGCGCAGACCACTTCGGTGCCCGGCGTGGCGCAGCGCACCGGCGCCACCATCTATTACGTCGAGCTGTTCCCGCGCGAGCTGGCCGAGCAGGCCGGCCGCCAGCCGGTGCTGGCGCTGATGCCCACCCCTGGCGATGTCGATGTGGTGCTCGCCTCCGAACTGATGGAAGCCGGCCGCGCCGTGCAGCGCGGACTGGTGACGCCGGAGCGCACCACGCTAGTGTCTTCCACCCACCGCGTGTATTCCATCGCAGAGAAATCCGCGATGGGCGACGGGCGGGTCGACAGCAACGAGCTGATCGCCCATGCCGGCAAGGCCGCCAAACGCTTTGTACGCTTTGACATGGCGCAGGCCGCCGAAGCCAGCGGCAGCGTCATCAGCGCCGTGCTGTTCGGCGCGCTGGCGGGCACCGGCGTACTGCCGTTCAGCCGCGCGCAGTTCGAAGCCACGGTCGAGCGCGGCGGCGTGGGCGTGAAGCCCAGCCTGCGCGCTTTTGGCGCGGCGTTCGCCACCGCCGAGGCCGCCGAGACGCCCGCCGCAGAGGCTTCAAAGCCACTGGGCGAACTCAAGCCGCAGGATCCCAGGGTTGCGCAATTGCTGCAGCGCGCCCGCGCCGAACAGCCGGCCGGAAACTGGCCGGTCGTGATCGAAGGCGTGCGCCGCATGATCGACTACCAGGACGTGGCCTACGCCGGCCTGTACCTGGATCGGCTGGCGGCCGTACGCCGGGCAGTAGGCAACGACGACGTCGCGCTGCTGCGCGAAACCGCGCGTCACCTGGCGCTGTGGATGTCGTACGAAGACACCATCCGCGTGGCCGACCTCAAGACCCGCGACTCGCGCTTCGCGCGCGTGCGGGGCGAGGTGCGCGCCGGCGACAAGCAGCTGCTGGCGATCAACGAGTTCATGCACCCGCGCCTGGAAGAAATCTGCGAGACGCTGCCGGCCGGACTCGGCCGCTGGCTGATGCAGCCGCATTTCGTGCACCGCCTGGTGCGCCGCTTCACCACCTCCGGCCGCGTGGTCACCACCAGCTCGCTGCGCGGCTACCTGATGCTGTGGGCGGTCTCGCGCCTGCGCGGCATCCGCCGCAGCACGCTGCGCTATGCGCTGGAAACCGAGCGTATCGAAGGCTGGCTGGCCCAGGTGCTGGCCGCCGCCCGCCTCAATCCGGCGCTGGCGCTGGAAGTGGTGCAGTGCCAGCGGCTGGTGAAAGGCTACAGCGACACCCATGTGCGCGGCCTGACCAACTACCAGACCCTGATGAACGCCGTGATGCGGGCCGGTGCCCGCCTGGCCCCGGCCACGCTGCGCGAGTTGCGCGAGGCCGCGCTGGCCGATGAGCACGGCAAGAAGCTGAAGGAAGCCCTCGCCCGCCACGCGCTGGCATGACCTTCACGTGCCAACCCCATAGCAGGAACCGCAGACCATGAGCACCACGCACACCTTCCGGCGCCAGCACAAGATCCATTTCTCGGAATGCGACCCGGCCGGCATCGTCTTCTACCCGCAGTACTTCGTGCTGTTCAACGACCTCATCGAACGCTGGGTCGACACCCTGTTGCCGGACGGCTACCACGGCGTGATCGGCGCGCGCCGGCTGGGCATGCCGACCGTGCACCTGGAGGTGGATTTCAAGGCGATCAGCCGCTTTGGCGACCAGGTCTGGCTGGAGCTGGTCGTGGTGCGCCTTGGGGGCAAGTCGATCACGCTGGCCTGGCGCTGCACTGGCGAAGATGGCGAACTGCGCATGGCGGCCACGCAGACCATCGTGATGACCTCGCTGGACACGCACCTGGCGATTCCGGTGCCCGATGACCTGCGGGCCGCCATCGAACACGGTCCTGCGCCCGCAGGCCGGCCTATTCCCGAAACCACCGTCTGAATGCCGACGTACCCGCTGCGGGGGTGCCGCAGGCTCCGGTAGTAACCAAATTGGAACAGCCATGAACATTGTATGTATCGGCGGTGGCCCCGCCGGCTTGTATTTCGGCCTGTTGATGAAACTGCAGGATCCCGCCAATAAAGTCGTGGTGGTGGAGCGCAACCGTCCCTATGACACCTTCGGCTGGGGCGTGGTGTTCTCCGACGCCACCATGGACAACCTGCGCGAGGCCGACCCGGTCTCGGCCGAGACCATCGGCGATGCGTTCAACCGCTGGGACGATGTCGAAGTCCACTTCAAGGGCCGCGCGGTGCGCAGCGGCGGCCACGGCTTTATCGGCATCGGCCGCAAGAAGCTGCTGAACATACTGCAGGCGCGCTGCGAAGAAGTCGGTGTGGAACTGGTGTTCGAGAACTACGTCGAGGACGACCAGGCCATCGCGCGCAAGTACAACGCCGACCTGGTGCTGGCTTCCGACGGCCTCAACAGCGTGGTTCGCAAGCACTATGCCGACACCTTCCGCCCCGACATCGACACGCGCAACTGCCGCTTTGTCTGGCTGGGCACGAAGAAGGTGTTCGACGCCTTCAACTTCATCTTCGTGCCGACCGAGCATGGCTGGTTCCAGGCACACGCCTATCGCTTCGAGGACGGCACCTCGACCTTCATCGTCGAGACCCCGGAAGAAACCTGGAAGGCCGCCGGTATCGACCGGATGAGCCAGGAAGAGGGCATCGCCTACTGCGAAAAGCTGTTCGCCCCGTACCTGGACGGCAACCCGCTGATCAGCAACGCCGGCCACCTGCGCGGGTCGGCGATCTGGATCCAGTTCCCGCGCGTGATCTGCGAGAAGTGGGTGCACTGGAACAAGCTGGCCGACGACAGCGGCCTGGAGAAGAAGGTGCCCGTAGTGTTGATGGGCGACGCCGCCCACACCGCGCACTTCTCGATCGGCTCCGGCACCAAGCTGGCGCTGGAAGATGCCATCGAGCTGGCGCGCACCCTCCGCAACACCGACGGTTCGCTGGAGGATGCACTGAAGCACTACGAAGCCGTGCGCTCGGTGGAAGTGCTCAAGATCCAGAACGCCGCGCGCAACTCGACCGAATGGTTCGAGAACGTCAGGCGCTATGAAGACCTGGAGCCCGAGCAGTTCGCCTACTCGCTGCTGACCCGCTCGCAGCGCATTTCGCACGAGAACCTGCGCGTACGCGACAAGGCCTGGCTGGAAGGCTACGAATCGTGGCTGGCCGAACGCGCCGGCACGGATGCCGCCGCCGTGCCGCCGATGCTGACGCCGTACACCGTGCGCGGCGTGGAACTGAAAAACCGCGTGGTGGTGTCGCCCACCGCCATGTACTCGTGCCAGATGGGCGTGCCGGGCAATTTCCACATGGTGCACCTGGGCAGCCGCGCACTGGGCGGTGCCGGCCTGGTGATGGTGGAAATGACGGCGGTGTCGCCGGACGGCCGCATCACTGAGGGTTGCCCGGGCCTGTGGAATGACCAGCAGGCGGCGGCATTCGCCGGCATCGTCGGCTTCGTGCATGAGCACACCAGCGCGCGCATCGGCGTGCAGATCGGCCACGCCGGCCGCCGCGGCTCGACCCAGCTGGGCTGGGAGCAGATGGACCACCCGCTGGCCGAGGGCAACTGGCCGCTGATCTCGGCCTCCGCACTGCCGTACCTGCCGGGCGTTTCGCAGACGCCGCGCGCCATGACCCGCGCAGACCTGGACCGGGTGCGCGATGACTTCGTCGCCGCCACCCGGCGTGCCGCCGCCGCCGGCTTTGACTGGCTGGAGCTGCAGGCCGGCCACGGTTACCTGCTGTCGAACTTCCTCTCGCCTGTGACCAACCAGCGCAGCGACGAATACGGCGGCTCGCTGGAAAACCGCATGGCCTTCCCGCTGGAAGTGCTGCGCGCGGTGCGCGCGGCATGGCCGCAGGACAAGCCGGTGTCAGTGCGCATTTCTGCCACTGACTGGGTCGAGGGCGGCAACAGCGCCGACGACGCGGTGGCAATGGCGCGCCTGTTCAAGGAAGCCGGCGCCGACATGATCGACTGCTCTTCGGGGGAAGTCAGCCCCGACCAGAAGCCGGTGTACGGACGCATGTTCCAGACCCCGTTCGCCGACCGCGTGCGCAACGAGGCAGGCGTGCCGACCATCGCCGTGGGCGCGATCACCGAAGCGGACCACGTCAACGGGATCATCGCCTCGGGCCGCGCCGACCTGTGCGCGCTGTCGCGCCCGTACCTGGCCGATCCGGCCTGGCTGCTGCGCGAGAGCGCGCAACTGGGCTACCGCCGCGTGGAATGGCCCAAGCAGTACCTGTTCGCCAAGGATCAGCTGGAGCGCAGCATCAAGCGCGCGGCGGCCTGACGATGGCTCGCCCCTCTCTCGTCCACGGGAGAGGGAGAAACCAGACCAAAGAGGAAGACGATGTCGAATACCTCCTATGACACCTACCGCGAGAACGTAGCCGGCCGCGCCGACGTGGAAGACACGCCCGAGCTGGTCGCCTACTACAAGGAGCTCGATGCGCTCAAGACCGGCGCGCTCTGGACCGTGGCCAACAAGATCGAGCCGTGGCAGCCGAAGTCAGAATCGGTGCCGGTGCTGTGGCGCTACCGCGACCTGCGTGATCACGTGCTGCGCTCGGTCGACCTGGTAACGCCGGAGAAGGCCGGCCGCCGCGTGATCTACCTGAACAACCCGGGCCGCCAGGACGTTTCGGCAGCGGTGGGCTGGCTCTATTCGGGCCTGCAGGTGATGCATCCCGGCGAGGCCGCCTCGGCACACGCTCACTCGTCGTCGGCGCTGCGCTTCATCATGGAAGGCAGCGGCGCCTACACCATCGTCGACGGCCACAAGATGACGCTGAACGCCAACGACTTCGTGCTCACGCCCAACGGCACCTGGCATGAGCATGGCGTGGCGGCCGAAGGCACCACCTGCATCTGGCAGGACGGCCTGGACATTCCGCTGGTCAACGCCATGGAGGCCGGTTTCTACGCCGTGCACCCGGACCTGCAGCAAGCTGTGACTCACCCGATCGACGACATCCCGGCGATCTGGGGCGGCAAGGGCCTGCGCCCGCAAGAAGGCAACTGGACCAAGCCGTATTCGCCGCTCTACAAGTACGAATGGGCTCCGACCTACGAAGCGCTGGTGCGCCACAGCAAGGTCACCGACGGCAGCCCGTTCGACGGCGTGCTGATGCACTACGTCAATCCGGTCACCGGCGGCCCGGTGATGCCGACCATCGGCGCCAGCATGCAGTTGCTGCGTCCTGGCGAAGCCACCCAGGCCCACCGCCACACCGGCAGCTTTATCTACCAGGTAGCCAAGGGCAGTGGCTACTCGGTCATCAACGGCCAGCGCTTCGACTGGACCGAGCGCGACATCTTCTGCGTGCCGTCGTGGGCCTTCCATGAGCACGCGAATGCGTCGGCCAGCGATGACGCCGTGCTGTTCTGCTTCAACGACCTGCCGGTGATGCATTCGCTGGGCCTGTACCGCGAGCAATCCCTGGCAGAGAACGGCGGGCATCAGGTGGTCCGTTGAACCTCAGCAGTTCCTGTTTTCCAAATTGTGCAGCCGCACCGATTGCGGCCTTTTTCCGGAGTTATCAAACCATGCGTCTCGTAACCTATCGCGCAGAAGTCGCTGCCGCCGCCCGCCTGGGCGCCATCGTCGACGGCAATGTCGTTGACCTCGCCCGCTTCGGAGCCGCCGTCGGCGTGAGCATTCCCTCCACCATGCTCGAGTTCATCGACCTGGGCCCCGAGGCAGTCCGCTCGACCAGCGCGCTGCTGAACGAATATCGCGGCAAGCTGCCGTTCGGCGTGGCCGTGCCGGCTTCCAACGTCAAGCTGCTGGCGCCGATCCCGCGTCCGCGCAAGAACATCTGGGGCATCGGCCTGAACTATGTCGAGCACGTCGCTGAATCCAGCCGCAGCCTGGACACCTCGAAGGAGCTGCCGAAGGAGCCGGTGATTTTCTCCAAGCCGCCCACCACCGTGATCGGCCCGGGCGATGCCATCGAGCACAACAAGGAAATTACGCAGCAGATGGACTGGGAAGTCGAGCTGGCCGTCATCATCGGCACGCGCGGCAAGGGCGTGAAGGAAGCCGACGCGCTCAACTACGTGTTCGGCTACAGCGTGATGATCGACATCTCGGCGCGCGACTGCCGCCGCGCCGGCCAGTGGATCTACTCCAAGAGCCAGGACACCTATGCCCCGTTCGGCCCGGTCATCGTCACCGCCGACGAAATCCCCGACCCGCACACGCTGGACCTGTCGCTGACCGTCAACGGCGTGACCAAGCAGAGCTCCAACACCCGCCACATGCTGTTCAAGGTGCCGGCGCTGATCGCGGACATCAGCAAGGGCATGGCGCTGGAGCCGGGCGACATCATCGCCACCGGCACGCCGGACGGCGTGGGCGCGGGCCGCACCCCGCAGGAGTGGCTGTGGCCCGGCGACACCGTGGTAGCCACGGTGGAAGGCATCGGCGAACTGCGCCACCCGGTGGTGGCTGTCTAAACCCCGTCATCCCCGCGCAAGCGGGGATGACCGCTGCAAGCGAGGCACACATATGCTCAACCTGCCCAAGTTCAAGGCCGCGGCCGTACAGGCCGCCCCCGTCTTCCTCGATGCCGATGCCACGGTCGACAAGGTCTGCCGGCTGATCAGGGAAGCCGCCGACAACGGCGCGAAGCTGGTCGCCTTTCCGGAAGTGTTCGTGGCCGGCTACCCCTACTGGAGCTGGCTGACCAACCCTGTCGACGCCAGCCCCTGGTTCGAGAAGCTGGTCAAGGCTTCCATCGAGATCCCTGGCCCGGAGATCCGCAAGATCGCGCAGGCGGCGCAGGCCAACCATGTCAACGTGATCGTTGGCGTGAACGAACGCAGCCGCACCGGCGTCGGCACCCTGTTCAATACGCTGGTGACCATCAGCGACGAAGGCCGCATCCTGGGCCGCCACCGCAAGCTGGTGCCGACCTGGGCCGAGAAGCTGACCTGGGCCAATGGCGACGCCTCGGCGCTGCGTGTGCACCAGACCAGCGTCGGCCCGCTCGGCTCGCTGGCCTGCGGCGAGAATACCAACACGCTGGCGCGCTTCTCGCTGCTGTCGCAGGGCGAGCTGATGCACGTGGCCAGCTACATTGCGCTGCCGGTGGCGCCGGCCGACTACGACATGGCCGAGGCCATCAAGGTGCGCGCCGCCGCCCACTGCTTCGAGGGCAAGGTGTTCACCGCGGTGTCGTGCTCGACCGTATCGGAGGAAATCATCGAGGCCATGAGCCCGCTGAACCCGAAGGCACGCGAACTGCTGTCGCGCCGCAACAGCGCCTTCTCCGGCTTCCTCGGCCCGGATGGCCGCGTCATCGGCGAGCCGCTGATCGACGCGGAAGGCATCGTCTACGCCGACATCGACCTGTCGCGCTGCATCCAGCCGCGCCAGATGCACGACATCACCGGGCACTACAACCGCTTCGACATCTTCGACCTGCGCGTCGACCGCCGGCCGCTGCAGCCCGCCCAGTTCCTGGACGGCGCCAGCCAGGCCTTCGACCTCGACGCCGACGAAGCGGAACTCAACGCATTCGACCTTTCCGAGAGCAAGTAAATGTCTTTCCTGCAGACACCCCGGATGCCGCTGCGCATCGGGCAGATCGTGCCGTCCTCCAACACCACCATGGAGACGGAAATCCCCGCCATGTTGCGCGAGCGCGAGAAGGACTTCGCCGAGCGCTTCACCTTCCACTCCAGCCGCATGCGCATGAAGAAGGTGGTGAAGGAAGAGCTGGAAGCCATGGACCGCGACAGCGACCGCTGCGCCATCGAACTCTCCGACGCGCGCGTCGACGTGCTGGGCTATGCCTGTCTGGTAGCCATCATGAGCATGGGCAAGGGCTATCACCGCGTCTCCGAGGCGCGCCTGACGCAGCGCACCGTCGACAACGGCAACCCCGCGCCGGTGGTGACCAGCGCCGGCGCGCTGGTGGACGGCCTGCACGCCATAGGCGCGAAGCGTGTCTCGGTGGTGTGCCCGTACATGAAGCCGCTGACGAAGATGGTGGTCGAATACATCGAGAGCGAAGGCATCGAGGTCAAGGACTACACCGCGCTGGAGATCCCCGACAACCTGCAGGTCGCCGCGCAGGATCCGGCCAACTTGCTCGAGATCTACAAGCGCATCGACACCACCGGCGTCGACGCCATCGTGCTGTCGGCCTGCGTGCAGATGCAGTCGCTGCCGTCGATCCAGAAGGTGCAGAACGAGTCGGGCATCCCGACGGTGTCGGCAGCGGTGGCCACCACCTGGCAGATGCTGCGCAAGCTGAACCTGCGCGCCGAGGTCGCCGGCTGCGGCGAGCTGCTGAGCGGCAAGTACTGAGCGCCATCCCACGCTTTCGTCGTCCCTGCTGCCGCGGGGACGACGCTTCGCACATGCACATGGACGACATTCACTTCTACGAGCCCACGCGCGGTCACGGGCTGCGGCACGATCCGCTGGCCGCCATTGTCGGCCCACGGCCGATCGGCTGGATTTCGACTGTGGACAAGGCCGGGCGCGCCAACCTGGCGCCCTACGCATTCTTCAACGTCTTCAACTACACACCGCCCGTGGTGGCCTTCTCCAGCGTCGGCTACAAGGACACCGTGCGCAACGTCGAGGACACCGGCGACTTTGTCTGGAACCTGGTGACGCGCCCGCTGGCCGAGCGCATGAACATGACCAGCGCCGGCGTCGCGCCCGAAGTCGACGAATTCGGCCTGGCGGGCCTGACGCCGGTGCCGTCGCGCCTGGTGTCGGCGCCTCGCGTGCAGGAGAGCCCGGTATCGTTCGAGTGCCGCGCGACCAAGGTCATGCAGCTGAACCGGGCCGACGGCGCCATGCTCGATACCTGGATGGTGCTGGGCGAGGTAGTCGGCGTGCATATCGACCGGGCCTTCCTGCCGGACGGGGTCTATGACACCGCCGCCGCACGCCCCATCCTGCGCGGCGGCGGCCCGGCCGACTACTACGAGGTCAGCAGGTCGACGCTGTTCCAGATGCGCCGGCCGGCCTGAGGCGCGGCCCTGCCCTCAGTTGGCAGGGCGGTGCAGGTGGATCAGCAGCTTCAGCGTGGCGCGCAGCTCGTCGGCCTTCTTCTTGCCGAGTGGCGCCAGCACATGGTCCTCGTGGGCCCGGGCCTGTGCGATCAGGGTGGAAGTCAGCTTCTGCCCGCGCGGCGTGATGCGCACCAGCGTGATGCGCCGGTCGGTCTCGTGCGGGATGCGCTTGACGTAGCCCTGCGCCTCCATGCGATCGAGCAGGCGCGTCACGGTGGGCTGCTTGGTCACCGAGACCTGCGCAAGTTCCCCGATGCTGATTGGCTTGCCGCCGGACAGCGTGGACAGGACGCGCCAGTCTGCGACGGTGAAACCATTGGCCTGCACGATCACGTGGAATTCGCCCGAAATCAGCTGGCTGGCCTGGGCCAGCAGGGCCGGGGTGTAGTTGTCGACGAAATCGTCGTCGGCGGTGTCGATGGGTTGGTTCATGGGGTCCGGTGGGCGGGTTGCGGCCTCGACGGCCGCGCGACGGGCAGAACATACCACGGCGGGAGCGTTGGTCCAGGGCAAGGCAGGCTGCCACTCCCGCCCCCCACCCTATCGGGCAACGAGCGCCGCCAGCTCCGCCGTCCGCTCCGCCACGAAATCCCGCAGCGCCCGCAGCAGCGGCGTCACCTGCCGCCGCCCAGGCACCACCATGTACAGCGGCGACGCCTCGGTGCCCCAATCCGTGCACAGCGCCTGCAAGCGCCCTGCGGCCAGGTCCTCGGCCATATCGAAATAGGCCTTGTACGCGATGCCCTTGCCGAGCAGCGCCCAGCGGTGCACCGCATCGCCGTCGTTGGACATATTGAAGGCCCGCACGCGCACCGTGACGGCATCGGTGCCATGGCGCCAGAAGCGCCAGCGGTCATGCACCTCGTCACCGAGCATGTAGCACAGGCAGTTGTGCTCCGACAGCGCCTGCGGCGTGTCGGGGGTGCCGTGCTGCGCCAGGTATTGCGGCGACGCGCACAGCACGCGGCGGTTGTCGGGCGCCACCGGCAGGGCCACCAGGTTGGAGTCCGGCGGCTCGCCATAGCGGAACGCAGCGTCCACCGGATCGCTGTAGATATTGGCGATGCGGTCAGTCAGGTGCAAACGGATCTCCACCTGTGGGTGCCGGACCTGGAAGGCATCGAGCCACGGCAGCAGCAGGTTGCGGCCGAAATCCGAGGTTGCCGACAGCTTCAGCGCCCCGCTGAATGCCTGCACGCCGGTGGCCAGTTGCTGGCCGACCTGCTGCAACGCGTCCAGCGCCGGCCGGCCTTGTGCCAGCAGCAGTTCACCGGCCTGCGTCAGGCGCATGGTACGGGTGGAGCGCACGAACAGCTGGACGCCCAGCTCCGCTTCCAGCCGCTTGAGCGCGGCGCTGGCGGCGGCCGGGGTCAGGTCCAGCGCCCGCGCGGCAGCCGACAGGCTGCCGCTGTCGGCGGTGCGCACGAAGATATCCAGGTCTTGCAGGGCCTTCATCGGTCGTTCCAGGAGCTGGCTGTGATCTTCAAATTTTAATTGATAGCCGCAGCAAATGATGCGGGGTTTTTCAAAGGAAGGGCCGGTGGGACGATGGCGCATCGCACCCACGCACCACAGAGGAACCCAACCATGACCGCCCCACAGCTGTTCAGCCCCCTGCCCCTCGGCCCGCTCTTGCTGCCCAACCGCATGGTGATGGCACCGATGACGCGCGCCCGCACCAGCCAGCCCGGCAACGTGCCCAATGCGCTGATGGCCTCCTACTACGCCCAGCGCGCCAGCGCCGGCCTGATCGTCACCGAGGCCACCCAGGTCTCGCCCCAGGGCCAGGGCTACAGCTTTACGCCCGGCATCCATGGCGAAGCGCAGGTGCAGGGCTGGCGCGGCGTCACCGATGCGGTGCACCGTGCCGGCGGACGCATCGTGCTGCAGCTTTGGCATGTGGGCCGGATGTCGCATGCCAGCTTCCATGCCGACGGACTGCCGGTGGCGCCGTCGCCGCTGTCGCCCGATGCGCAGGTCTGGGTCGTCGGTGAAGACGGCGTCGGCTGCATGGTCGACTGCCCGGTGCCGCGCGCCATGACCGGGGCCGATATCCGCGCTGTGATCGAAGACTTCCGCCGCGGCGCCGCCAACGCCATGCGCGCCGGCTTTGACGGCGTGGAAATCCACGGTGCCAACGGCTACCTGGTCGACCAGTTCCTGCGCACCACCTCCAACCGCCGCAGCGACGCCTACGGCGGCGCCATCGCCAACCGCATCCGCTTCGCCGAGGAAGTGGTCGCGGCCGTGGCCGGCGAAGCCGGCGCCGACCGCACCGGCATCCGCCTCGCGCCCTTCATCACCCAGCGCAACATGAACTGCCCGGAGATCATTCCGACCATCCTGCAGCTGGCGCAGCGGCTCGACGCGGCCGGCGTGGCCTATATCCACCTGGCGGAAGCGGACTGGGACGACGCGCCGCACATCCCCGCAGACTTCCGCCACGCGCTGCGCGCCGCCTACAAGGGACGCGTGATCGTGGCCGGCAAGTACGACCAGGCCCGCGCCGAACGCATCCTGGACCAGGGGCTGGCCGACCTGGTCGCGTTCGGGCGCCCCTTTGTCGCCAACCCGGACCTGCCGGCACGCTTTGCAGCCGGCCTGCCGCTGGCTGGTTTTGACAGCCAGCGTTTGTTCGGCGGAGATGCGCGGGGGTATACGGACTACGCGGCGGCGGCATAGGCCGGCTTGCCCAGGAAACTGCTAAAGACCGCACCGTCCCGGCCGTTAAGCAAGAGTTGGCCAGCCAAGACATTGGCAAGACAGGCAGCCGGCATGCCGGTGCCTGCACTTCTGGGGTGGAAACGGGAGAGAGACATGCAGAACCTGGGGATTCGCATACGCCTGGGCGCGGCGTTTGGCGCCATGTGGTCGCTGATGGCGATCGGGATTGCGGTGGCCTTGCCGCGGATGCAGGATGCGGCCGATGCGCGGCAACTGCTGATCGCGTTGGGCGTGGGTGGGCTATGCCTGGCGGTGGGCGCGGTCTGGGCGCTGGCGCGCAGCATCGAGGCGCCGTTGTCCGAAGCCGTCTACATTGCCGAGACCGTGGCGGCGGGCGACCTCAGCCAGGAGTTCGACACCGAGCGCGGCGGCGAGTTTGGCCGGCTGCTGGGGGGCCTGGGCGAGATGGAAGACATGCTGACCGACCTGGTGACACGCATCCGCGCTTCCACTGATTCGATCACCACGGCATCGCACCAGATTGCCGCGGGCAATACCGACCTGTCGCAGCGCACCGAAGAGCAGGCGGCGGCGCTGGAAGAGACGGCGTCGAGCATGGGCGAGCTGACCTCGATGGTGCAGCAGAACACCGAACGCGCCCGCGCCGCCAACGGGCTGGCGGCAACCGCATCGGGCATCGCCGCGCGCGGTGGCGAGGTGGTGGGCAATGTGGTGCAGACCATGTCGGCGATCAGCGCCAGTTCGCGCAAGGTCACGGACATCATCGAAGTGATCGAAGGCATTGCCTTCCAGACCAATATCCTGGCGCTGAACGCCGCGGTGGAAGCGGCGCGCGCGGGCGAGCAGGGCCGCGGCTTTGCCGTGGTGGCGGGCGAGGTGCGCACGCTGGCGCAGCGCAGTGCGTCGGCGGCGCGGGAGATCAAGCAGCTGATCGACGATTCGGTGCAGCAGGTGGACAGCGGCTCGGCGCTGGTGGGCCAGGC
>JACXTT010002202.1_pt1 | contig 31249 bp, 28 predicted proteins | sample 9270951 | NCBI WGS metagenome assembly JACXTT01 (sample SAMN15532306, study PRJNA645909) | rock metagenome | isolation source: weathered quartz diorite | place: Puerto Rico | collected 2017-06-21
TCTTGCTTTTCTAAAAATCACATTAGCAAAACTAATACGGGAATTACAGCCTGATGAAGAGATTGCAGTGGTTGATGGTAATAGCGATGATGGCTCCAAAGAATACCTGCAGGAACTTTTTGAAGCCGGTAAAATACATCAGTTTATTTCGGAGCCCGATAAGAACCAGGCCCACGCCTGGAACAAAGCCATGTTATTGGCAAACGGAACTATCATAAAAAAAATCATTGATGATGATGTGTTTTGTTACCGGGCTATAAGAAAATGTAAGGATTTTATGCTGGCAAATCCGGAGGTTGACGTAGTTATCTCCAACGAACTGCAAAGCAGTCTTAATCATCATAAACAGATTCAGCAAGGCGGTCGCTTGGAGCAGTTTGAGAAATGGAAAGAAGGGGCTAACCCATCTTTTACTTTTGGCGATGTACATATGCTGATCCGGCGGAGTTCACTGGCCTATATCGGTTTGTACAACACCGGCTACGTTATGATGGACTGGGAATATTCGTTAAGGATAAGCCACTTGCAGGCTAACATTATTTATTACACCGGCTATAACGCCCTTTCGGTGGCGCATCCCGAGAGCGTTTCCTCGTTAAAGAACAGCAAGTTGATAACCCTGCAGGGGAAACGGGGAGCCGTTTTTTACGGGTACAAGGGCGACAAGGGAGAAATTAGCTTGTGGTCAAAAGTGAAAATACAGGCGGGCAAACGGCTTAAATTAAAAAGGAAAACCCATTTGATTGCGGATATGGTGCCCGGTGAAAATATGGATTCAATATACGATTACTTATATAATTATATTGACGAAATCAATAACTCGCATCAGTTCACCTTTATTGAGAAAGTTTGAATAGTACATCATCGCCTGACGGATTAGTCATCCGGTTTTTTTCTGCATGGTCTTAAGATCGCTACTTATCGAGGATGAGGTATTAAAAAAAGGGAGATGAGTTTCCAGGCCACTAACGAAATAATCTTTGGGTAAGCGTTTAATAAAACTCCGCTTTCAAAATGGCCTTACTTTTGAAAGTTTTAAAAAGACTGTTTTTGACATCGATCGCATTGGGGATATTTATGATTTTGTAGAAAGCACCGAACCCGATTTCATTATTTTCGGCCCGTATGGAAATGAAATTCCTTCTAAAGGGGATTATATCAGAATAGGATATTTTTGCGAAAATATTAAACCCGATATGTCCATCTGCGAATGGGCATTTGGCGTTCCGCGCGAAGAAGACGTTAATCATCCTAATTATAAACGCATCCAATGGCATGGGCAAAATCCCCATTCATTAGTTAAAGAAGCCGGATACGATCCTGAAAAAATACTGGCTTCAAAAACCAAATTTTGTAATTTTTTATACTCGTATTCAGTGCCTTATCGCGATGCTTTTTTTAAGGAGCTGTCAAAATATAAAAAGATTGATGCCCCCGGAAAGGCTATGAACAATATGCCTGCAATTGAATCTTTCTATAACGGGGATAAATGGGAAGTTAAAAAGCAATTTTTATCGCAGTACAAGTTTACTATCGCCTTTGAAAACAATATATATCCCGGCTATCAAACAGAAAAGTTATACGACCCCATGATGGTCAATAGTATCCCTATTTATTTTGGTGATCCTTTTGTAGGTGATATTTTCAATACGGAAAGCTTTATTAATGTGCCGGACTACATACCTAAAAAGAATCACTTGCTGATTAGAAAATTAGAAAAGTTGGGGCAAATGGATTTTGAAGACATCCGTCCGGTATACTTCAACGGAGCTAAAAGCAGGATAAAAAGAAAGGCAAAGTCAATAGTAAGAAATTTTAAAACCAGGCTTCAGTTTGCAAAGATGGACTTTAGCCCGGTGATTGAACAAATTATAGCGATGGATAGGCAGCCTGAGTTATACTTGCAATGCTTGAATAAGCCTTGGTTTAATAACAACACCATTCCCGAAAAGGCCTCAAATAAACAAAGATGGATGGAGATATTTAACTCCGGCCTAAGTTCATGAGAACCTATTTAACAACACGATGGAAATAAAATCCAAAATTAAGTTTTTGGTAAGGCAGTTTCCTTTTATATATCCCTCTAAACTGATTTATTCCTGCCAGGAATGGATCGAAGGTGGAAGAAGAAAAAAAGGAACATATTATGGCCAACGCGGTCCGTGGTTTAAAACGATATTTTCTGAAACTTTTTTACAAAATACCGAACCGAAATCATTAGGCAACCCAAATAAGAAGGCCTTCTCTTATAACAACAATTATCATACAGCTAAAGCATCCTTATTTTATTTGCAAAATAGCTATCTAATGGGATACAAGGGACTAGTGCTAACCGCTAAGCATGAAGTTTTCCAGGAATTCACCCATCACTTCGCAATATCGTCTTTAAAAAAGTTTTTGTGGAGGAACCCGTTTTATACCTTCACAACTGATTCTAAAAAAATTGATGGAACGGGAGCGGTATTGATATCGCCGGAAAGTAATAATTATTACCATTGGTTGAATGACGTAATAGCCCGAATAAAAATATACGAGCCGGTTTTAGATCAGATCGATCATTTTTGCGTTGCCTCAAATGTTCCTGCTAAATTTCTTGATATTTTACCCGATTTCGGGATAATGAAAAGAAAAATACGCTTAATAGAAGATAAACAAAAGGTTCATTTCGATCATCTATATGTAGCTTCATTGCCCGGAAGCGAAGGGAGGTCACCAAAATGGGCTGTTGATTATATAAGAGAAAAGCTAATTAAACAGCCGGAAGATGCACGTGCCAATAAAGATATATATTTAAAAAGAGGGACCCATACCGACCGGAAAGTAATAAATGAGGATGCCATTATCGCCATGCTTGAAAATAATGGATTTGAAATTATTGATCCGGGCGACTTGAGTATTTATGATCAGATTGCACTCATGCAGCAAGCTCAAATTATTGTTAGTGCACATGGAGCGGCTTTAACTAATTTGTTATTTAGCAGGGAAAATGCCACTGTAATTGAGATTTTTTCGCCCGACTATTTCCGTACCGACTGCTATTATACTTTGTCATCTATCCTGAAATTAAATTACTGGTATATTGTTGGTGAAAAACCACCTGGCGCCGATTGGGGCGATATAATGGTATCTGAAAGCCTGCTGACAAAAACCATCGAACAAGCAAATGGCAGATAAATCGGGTTCACAAAAAATTATAACCATTGATCTTTTAAGGTGCCTTGCCGCTATGGGCGTTTTCTACGTTCACAACCATTCAGGCGGAACACTTGCAAAATATACGGGTTTATCTTTTTTTCGGTACACCGATGCATTTGGAGCAATTTATGCTGTTCCGCTATTCTTTTTAATAAGCGGGTATTGTATTCACGCATCAAATATTAAGTATATTAAAACGAAATGCGCCCTGCCTTTAAAAGAATATTACGTTCGGAGATTTTTAAGAATTTATCCACCATATTTTGTTGCATTAATCTTAGCCATAACGGTAAATTTCATAACCGATACAAACTATAGGCTCAGTGTCCATGATCTTTTGATCCATTTGTTGTCATGGCAAGGTTTTACGATCGCTTATTTCAATAGCATAAACATTGTTTTGTGGACGATAAGCGTTGAATTGGCCTTTTATGTAATTTATCCCCTGTTCTATTATATCAGGCATAAATTTAATTTGAATTATGCGCTGATGTTCACTTTGGCGATTTCGTGCTTAAGTATTGTGTGGTTTTGTAGCAAAGGGAATATTTCGCTTCCGGAGCGCTTTTGTGTATTTAATTTATGGTTTGCATGGTGCTGCGGCGCTTTCCTGGCTGATAAAAAAGCGCTAAATCCTGGCGAGCTAAAGAGGCCTATTTATCTTCTTTTATATTTAATCATATTCATAGCATTTGTTTGCTTAAACTTCATTCCAAATAACCTGGGCATAATTTTCGATCAGTTTAATGTCTTATTCTGGACCGCTCCGATGATTTATCTTTTATCCAAGGAAGACTGGTTTAGACAAAGAAAAAATCTGTGGGTAATAAAAATAGCGGCTGCGATAGGCCTTTCAAGTTATTCGCTTTATCTGATGCACGAGCCTTTGATAGCTATAAAAAATTTTATGGCGCACAAATATTTCCCCGGCTGGTTTCAACCGGTAGCTGTAGTTGGGGGCATATTTGTTATACCGGTTATTACGTGGTATAGCTATTACTACATAGAAAAGCCCTTTTTGCCAAAAAAACGTGTAGAAATCCCTTGAATAAGCCGTTAGTTTCTATAATTATACCTGTTTTTAATGCAGAAGAATATCTTGCCGAAACGATAAAGTCGGCCATGGCACAAACATGGCCAAACAAAGAGATCATTATTGTTGACGATGGTTCAACGGATAATTCTTTAAACATTGCCGCAGAATTTAAAGATGCCTGTGTAAGGATATTTAATCAAGAAAATAAAGGTGCCAGTGCGGCACGCAACAAAGGGTTATCAGAGGCTAAAGGGGAATATATTCAATTTCTGGATGCTGATGATTTGTTAAGCCCTGAAAAAGTTGAGGCGCAAGTGCTACTGCTGCAGGGGCACGATTTTGCCATATCTAATTGTGCAACCATACACTTTTTTGATCACGCCCCGCCATTAGGCATTCAGCCTGTGCACGAGTGGTATACGGAGGGTTCAACTAATAGGGTATCATTTCTTACCAAGTTATACGGCGGCGGTTTAATTGGGCCAACTTACGGTGGAATGATAGCGGTTCATGCATGGCTTTGTTCGAAGGCGGTAATTGATAAAGCAGGAAAATGGAATGAAGAGCTAACTGTTGATGATGACGGAGAATATTTTTGTCGTTTAATTTTAGCAAGCCGGGAAATTATTTATTCCTATAATAGTATTTGCTATTACAGGAAGTATGAAAAATCGAAATCATTAAGCAGTAAGAACGATCTTCGGGCAAGTCAAAGCCGCCTGATGGCAACCCATTTAAAGGCACAGTATTTACTGGAAAACACTGACGATTCTGAAACAAAATTGGCATTAAGCCGGCTGTATTGGGAACTTGCTATATCATTTTACCCAAAGTATATTAACCTTTCTACAGAAGCTGAAAAAAGGGCAAAAGCATTGGCTCCCAATTTCCACTTTGAACCATATAATAGCGGCGTAACTGCCACCCTGTCGAAATTTATCGGATGGAAAGGGTTACGTGCTATCCAATATCTTAAAAATAATATTTTAGAATAGTGAAGAAAATAATAGAGCGCCTACTGGTAAAATTGCTAAAGTTATTGCGTACCAACCTTTTACAACACGCCCATGTTCAAATCGGGGCCGGACACAACACATATTCTTCAGGCGAAGAATATGTAGTAAACACCCTATTAACCAAAATTCTGAAAAGAGACCCAATAACCATTTTTGATATTGGGGCAAATATTGGGGACTATGCAAAAATGCTGCGCGCTAAATTCCCCGTAGCTGAAATTTATTGTTTTGAACCTGGACCGGAAGCTTTTGTGCGCCTTGCGGCAAGCAGTAAAGAATTAAATATGCACCTGCAAAACCTTGCAGTTGGAAGCAGTAATGGAACGATCACATTAGTTAAAAGTTCACATGACGATGATGGCGCCATGCTCACCGCTTATAGAGATGCCATAAGTGATGTATTCACCTTTGCAGGTGATCCGAATGAAAGTATAGTGTGTGAAATGGTTTGCCTCGACGATTTTTGCCTTAATCGGTTGTCTATGATTGATTTTCTGAAAATTGATGTGGAGGGGCATGAACTTGAAGTGCTCAAAGGGGCTGCAAAAATGATTAGTGAGGATAAGATCAGTATCATTCAATTTGAATTCAATGAATTTAATATTTTTTCAAAAACATTTTTTTATGATTATTACAAGTTATTACCTCAGTACAAATTTTACAGGATAATGCCCAGGCATAATTTGTTTCCCTTGGGTGAATACACATCATCGCATGAAATATTCCGGTATCAGAACATACTTGCGGTAAATAACTCGCTTAATTACATCCATGGATTCTAAAACGGTTAGCCTCGTAATATTTACCTGCGAAGGACGGGAGCACCTTTTATTAAAGTCTTTTGAGTCATTTACTAATGCCTGCAAGGATGCTTTTACCTTTTCAATACTGGCTGTCGATGGCCAGATCAACCAGGCTGTAGTTGATGCCGTATCTCCGGATGAGGTTATACAGTCAACTACGAGGAAGGGTTATGTTAACAGTATCATCAGGGCGCTGAAAAACGTTGACACAGATTATTTCTTTTGGCTAGAAGATGATTGGGAATTTCTATATAATTTTTCAATAGATAGCTTAATACCGCTTTTAAGCGATCCAAATGTCGTACAGGTAACACTTGCAAAAGAGCAACTTAATAACGATTTTAAACCATACGGATATACGGATATTTACATAAACGGCAACGGTTTTTCCGCAAATCCTTCATTATGCCGCACGTCTGCTATTAAAGAGATTTTTAACCAAATAGTGGCATATAAAAAGGACGAAAATTCAAAGTTTTTAAGTTTTGAGTACTTTGCAACTAACTATACCCTTAGCAAAAGCCTGTTACCCCTGATAAAATACCATGACAACCTTGCTTTTGTAAATCATCAAGGTGATTTAGAAAGTACGGCAAGAGAGTATCATATGATCAATTCATTGAGCATCCCGATTAACCCGGCAAATAGAGAATACATAAGCGGGTTAAACCGTTACCAAACACCTAATTGGTATAATAAATTAGGAATGTTTTTCAAATTATACATAGCGGTATTTTATTTGAGCATTAAATTATTTTTTGTGCGGGAAGGGTATGATTTCGCCTTTAGGATATACATCGCTTACTTAAGGCGTTTTAAATAATAACTTTTTAATCGTTTTATAAGCGTCACAGCTTAAGTTTAACTTATATAATTGAATAAAAAATACATATTAACGATTGCGACCGGAAAAAAACTATACGTTGACATGGCGGTTAACCTGGCGCGCTCGTTTTTTTGGTGGCATCCAAATACTGACATTGTATTTCGAATAGTCACCGATGATAAGACGCATTGGCCTGAAGATGTAGCTACGCGTGTTGAAATGTCATTTATTGAGCCGGGGGAGTTGGGTGCCGGGTTCTCAACAAAGCTGCATCTTGATAATCTGGCGTACGATGGTCAAACAATTTTTATTGACAGTGATTGTTTGATATACGGCAATCTCGACTTTGTATTTGAAAAATTCAAAGGCCATTCGGTATCGGTAATAGGTAATTATATATCTCAAGGAGAATGGTTCGGCAATATTGGCTCTATTTGTAAGCAATTTAACGTAAGACAAATTCCTAAGTTTAACGGTGGAATTTACTATCTGGAGAAAGGCGAGATTGCTGATAAGGTGTATGAAACCGCACGTTCACTTGAAAAACGATACGACGAAATTGGTTTTGTAAGATTAAGGGGACGCCCTAATGATGAAGTTTTGATGGCATTGGCTATGGAACTGAATCACCAAAAACCAATTGATGATGATGGCAGCATATTGGCCGAATTTGTAAATTTTCAATCGGGAATAAAATCCGATCTGGTAAAAGGAGTAGCAGAACTTTATAATGATCCCACACATGTGATGTATCAAAAAAACTGGCATTTAACCATTGCAAGGCCGGTTGTAGTACATTTTCTGGGGTACCATAATCAAGTTATGCCTTATATTAAGGAAGCCATTCATCTTAAATATTTATACAAAAATCGATGGCCGGATAAATCAGCCAGGCTTTTCGCGTACTTGCAGGCTACACTGCCTTTTTCCATTGTTTCTTATCTGAAAAAAATATTCCGATCTCAGTATCGGGCAATGTTTGGGAGCAGGAAGGTGAAGATTTCGGAAAGGATAATTGCCAATGATTGATGTGAGCATTATCATTCCAACCTTTAACAGGTTGTGGAGTTTGCCCAAGGCTATTGAAAGCTGCAGGAATACAAGACTGAATATTGAAATAATTGTTGTTGATGATGGAAGCACTGATGATACCAAAGTGTGGCTGAAGAACCAATCTCAAATTGTCACAATTTTTCAAAACAACCAGGGGAAAACATATGCGGTGAACAATGGCCTCGCAATTGCCAAAGGAAAATACATCAGGTTTTTAGACTCCGATGACTGGATTTTGCCTTTTTCAACTGATGATTTGTTTAAACATGCCGAAAATCACCAGCTTGACGTTGTTTGTGCCGGATATCAACTGTTTGAGGATGAAATGTTTATTAAAGAGATTGCCTGGGTAAACTGTGACGATTTTCTGGCACAGCAGTTGGGCGAATGCGATTCATCACACTATAGCGCCTACCTTTTTAAAAAGGAATTTATCGATACTATACCTCATCGTCAGGAATATGGTGCGCTGGACGACCGCGCCTTTGTTATTGAAGTCGCGATGAAACAACCGAACGTCGGATTTATTACCGGCGCAACCCTTGCCCATCGTCTTCATAAAAAAATGCGGTTGCAAGGCCAGCGTGGTTTACAACAAAGCGTAAACCACTTGGCACGCCTTACTATTTATAAAAAATGCTTTAATGTATTGAGCGAAAATGGCAACCTGACTGCCCGTCGAAAAAATGCGGCCTGTAATACTTTATGGCACCTGGCGCATTGGGTTGCCAAAACGGATTTAACGGAAGCGGAAGAAATTTATAAATGGGTTTACGAATTAAACCCGGCATTTTTGCCAACGGAAAATTTGATAATTGCCCGCTTATATAAATTTATGGGTTTTAAAAATGCCGAAAGGCTGTTAAGGGCCAGGCGGTTTTTTAAATAATGGAATTTGCTAAGCCGTTAAATTTATTCTATGAGGAGCCGGATGCCGATCGCTGGATTAAATTCGATCGTTATCCGCGAAAATTTATCAGGCGTTTAATACGGGGAAAGCAACGGCCAGGCGGCGTGATGACGATTGCTATTAACTTAATGAAGGGTTTGGATAGAATTGGCGCCAGCTATCGTTTCAACGATTATGGGTATATAAAGAAACATCCTAACGAGATTGCCTGTATAATTGGAAAGCCACAGGTGCTTTTTGAAAAAAACTGGGATAACCCAATAATTTTTGGTGCCGGCGTTTACTCGCATCCCATTGAGTGTCCGGCTTTATTTACAGCATATCCACATGTAAAGAGATTTCTGGTCCCGGGCGATTGGATGAAAAAAATGTGCGAGCCTTATTATGGAGATAAAGTAGTTGCATGGCCCGCTGGAATAGACACTGCATACTGGAAGCCATACCCTGATGAAAAAACAATCGACTTTTTAATATATGATAAAATTCGCTGGAAACAGGATCAATATCAAACTGAGCTTGTAGAACCCATTGTTGGTATGCTTGACGCTGCGGGCTTTTCATATCGAATTATTCAATACGGCCACTATACGCATGATGAATTGATAGGGAAACTTAAGCCTTCGAAGGCGGTAATTTTTCTTTGTGAACACGAAACCCAGGGCGCAGCTTATCAGCAAATACTGGCAACCAACACCCCAGTTTTAGCCTGGGATCGCGGTGGATATTGGCAGGACCCTGCATATTATCCAGATAGGGTTAAATACCAGCCGGTAAGTTCGGTGCCCTATTGGGATGATAGGTGTGGATTAAAATTTAAAGACGCCGATGATTTTAAAACCAAATTGCCGGTTTTTTTAAATGGGATAAATAAGTTTAAGCCGAGGGACTTTATTTTAGAAAACCTGACACTCGAAATTTGTGCACAGCAATACCTGGAAATTTTTCGGCAGGTTGAGGAGGAGCTAGGCAACGTGAACTACACTAACGCCGAAAAATAAAAATGAGAATATTGCTTGTTATGGATCCCGGCATACCAGTTCCACCCCAATTATATGGAGGGCACGAACGGTTGGTTTATTTATTTGCTGAGGAATATATAAAACTTGGCCATGAGGTAACGGTGCTGGCGGGGCCTGGATCGTACTGCAGTGGGAGTACCATAACGTTTGGCTCGAATGATTTAAGTCGTTCGCGCAAAGAAAGATGGATGGAGCTTATTGTCGCGTGGAAGTATTTAAGAAAAAACCGTAAAAAGTTTGATCTCATTCATAATTTCGGACGATTGGCTTACCTTTTACCGGTTTTAAATAGCCCTGTAAATAAAATTATGACCTACGGCCGGCCGGTGGCAACTACAGGTATTAAAATTTTAAACGCATTGCCTAATCGCAACTTGATTTTTACCGCCTGCAGTAATTATTGTGTTTCAACCGGGAACGTCGCCGGAAAATGGAAGACAGTGTATAATGCAATCGATTTTTCTCAATATAAACTTACCGAACAGGTAAAGGATGATGCCCCACTAATGTTTTTGGGGCGGCTCGATAGGATAAAGGGCGTGCATACAGCTATCCAGGTTGCAAAACAAACAGGTAACCGGTTAATTATTGCAGGAAATATTTCTCACACGTCAGACAATTACGACTATTTTAAAAACGAAATAGAACCGCAAATTGATAATGAGCAAATAAAGTATGTTGGGCCGCTTAACGATATAGAGAAGAATACCTATTTATGCCTGGCTAAGGGGTTGTTATTCCCCATTGAATGGGATGAACCTTTCGGCATGGTGATGGTAGAGGCGATGGCTTGCGGAACTCCCGTTATTGCTTTTAACAGGGGCTCGGTACCCGAAGTAGTTGAAAATGGCGTATCTGGCTTTATCGTAAATAACCAAGACGAAATGATAAAAAGCGTTTCGAAGGTAAAAACACTCAACCGCAAAATTTGCAGAGAAACCGCATTGTCAAAATTCAATCTAAGCAAGATTGCGGCTCAGTATCTTTTGTTATTTAATTAAATATGCTCCAAAAAATAATTAGGAAAATAAAGTTTGAGCTCCAGTTTAATAATACCCGGTATTATACGAGAGTATCAGAAAAAATATTGAAAACCGCCTATCAGGCATTGCTCCGCAAAAGAATAAATCAACTTTTACCTATTGTATTACAGCAGGAGAACCCCAGGGTTACACTTTCGATATTGGCTAACAAGAAACGCTTTTATGAATCTATAGCATCACTATATAGTTTTTGCTATTGGAAGAAGGATATCAATATTCATTATCATGAGGATGGCACTCTTACCAAAAAAGAATTTGATTTGCTGAGAAAAATATTTCCTGGTATAAGAATTTTTATAAGAAGCGAAAAGGACATCTCGGTACCGGATTATTTATCAGCAAAAGGCTTGCACAATTGTGAAGAGTTGCGGGGATATTATCTTTTCTCAATCAAATTATTCGACATGATTATTGAAAAGAAAACCCCTTATATGCTGCATATTGATTCGGACGTTCTTTTCTTTTCAAAGCCGAATGAAATATTGGAAATTATCGAAACCGGCAGTTTTAACGGGTGCTACAATCTGGACGTAATTAACGCATACACCTTCGATAGTGAAACAATGTCTGAATATGTTCCCACACCAATATTAAGCAGGTTTAATTCCGGAGTATTGCTGCATAATTTTGACGAATCATTCTTCAATTTTGCCGATTTGGTGATGGATAATAAGCCAGAGGCCGTAACGTCATGGGTTATTGAACAAACCTTATTTGCGATGTACGCTACGCTTAAAGGAAATTTCATGCCGCTGCCTAAGTATTACGACCTGGCCCGAAAAGAAAGAAATCTTGGAAATAAACTGGTAAGTGAACATTATGTTCACAATACGGGCTATGACTTTCACAAAGATTTTATCTATAAAATATATCCCGGTTACGAGCGCAATTAAGCTGTAGTTTTTCCATTGTCAAAAAAGGTTCTTCTTATTTCATCCGGCCAGCCATCTTTAAATCCACGCCTGGTAAAAGAGGCCGATGTATTAACGGAAGCAGGATATGACGTAACGGTTTTATACGCTTACTGGAATGAGTGGGGTACCCGGCACGATGCGAAATTACTTGCAGGAAAAAGCTGGGATGCAATATGCGCAGGTGGCGGTCCCAATGAAAAACCGTTAACCTGGTTTTTAAGCAGAATAATCCATAAAACAGCCCGGTTTCTGTTGCTGAAAACCAATTTCTATTCCCATTTTAGTGAGTTGGCCATTGCACGCTCAAGTCATTTTCTTACAATAGCCGCCAAAAAACAGCGCGCCGACCTGTATATCGGGCATAACCTTGGCGCCTTGGCTGCAACGGTAAAAGCCGCTAAACTGCATAAAAAACCTTGTGGCTTTGATGCAGAGGATTTTCATCGTCAGGAAGTTACTGACGATGAAAATTCTTACCAATTTAAAATTTCAAAGTACATCGAAGATAAATATTTACCACAAGTCAACTATATTACAGCGTCGAGTTTGCCCATAGCGCAACGCTACGCGGACTTATACAACCATAATGTAACGACCATTTTAAACGTGTTTCCAAAAACCACTGTTCAGGTTGCTGATAATAAAGATCTGCCATTGCGGCTTTTTTGGTTTTCGCAAACTATCGGGCCAAACAGAGGCCTGGAAATGGTGATCGAATCGCTTAACCTGTGCCCATCGGACATTGAATTGAATTTGCTCGGAAACGTAAGTGCTTCATATAGGGGTTATATAATAAAATTGGCTGGCAGCGCAGGTGTTGCAAGCGACAAGGTGAAATTTTATTGTCCAATACCCGCCGACGAATTATTTAATTTCGCGGCTCAATTTGATATTGGTTTAGCATCTGAAACCGGGTTTTGCCTTAATAACTCCATCGCGTTAAGCAATAAATTACTCACCTACATTCAATGCGGGTTGGCTGTTGCAGTCAGTGATACATTGGCGCAGTCTGAATTTATGACGCGGTATCCGCAAACCGGCAATATATACCGTAATGCAAAAGAATTAGCAGACATCATCAATATGTACAATGATAACTGGGAGTTATTGTATAAAACAAAAGAGGCGTCTTTCGCCATTGGGCAAAAACAATTAAATTGGGAATACGAGAGCCAGGAATTTATGAAAATTATCGAAAAAACACTGGCCGAGGCGGCTAAACAATGAAGGAAAAGCCGGCAAACAATTGGTTTTATGGCGTTAACAGCATCCGCTTTATATTGGCCCTCGTGGTGATGCTTTCTCATTTTGACAATGTATATTCAACCGCCCTTAAAAGTTCAACCCATAGTTTTTTAAAATATGCTGGCTACATTATGGCTAATATTTTCGATGGGACTTCGGCGGTTATTGCGTTTTTTATTATATCCGGTTTCGTGATTCACTACCCTAATAAAAATGGGATACCTAATTTAAAAGAATTTTGGATACGTAGATTTTTGCGGATTCTGGTCCCACTTGCGGTTATTCTAATAATCGGAATCAAATTTAATCATCCCGAAAAGACCGTAGTTTGGAGCCTTTATTGCGAACTGGTATACTATGCGTTGTATCCGTTACTGGCAATGATTGGTATGACATGGAGGAGTAAATTCTACATTGCATACGCTTTAGCGGCAGTCACCATTTGTCTGCTGTCGTATCACGATATTCAGGCATTAATTATGCAAACTAATCTCAACTATCATGGCTACTATTGGCAGCTGGGCAGCTTTTTAACTTGGATAGTCGGATTGCCATGCTGGATGCTCGGTGTCCTTATCGCGGAAAATATTGACAAGTTAAACAACATTGATGTAATATCGGTATGGAAGTACAGAATGCTTGTTTTTATTGTGAGTTGCTTTTGTTGTTTTGGTAAATTTCATTTGCATCTCAGTTATATAATTTCTATGAATATTTTCGCGCTTGTACTCTATAAATGGCTGCGGGCTGAGATTGTTTATTTTAAAAGCCACAAGCCAATTAGGCTGCTGGAGGAAATGGGGAAGTTTTCTTACTCGCTTTATTTGTGCCACCCGCTATTATATACAATTTTAGGATTGTACATTAGTTTTAATAGCTATACCTATCCGATTTTTATCCTGGTGGTTGTCCTTTTTGCTTACGGCTTTTACCTGCTTGTTGAAAAACCTGCTCATATAGCTGCAAGGAAAATTAATGCCAGGTACAATTTAGCAGCGCGCATTTGAAACGAGTACTTATTATCTCCCCATATTTCCCGCCGGTAAATGCGGCGGATATGCAACGGGTACGAATGAGCTTGCCCTATTACAAAGAATTTGGATGGGATGCTGAAGTGGTGGCCGTTGACGCGCGATATACCGATTTGCCCAAGGATGAGCTGCTTATGGAGAGTATACCGGCTGATATTAAAATACACCACGTAAAAGCGTTTAATAAAAGCTGGACAGGCCGGCTTGGTTTTGGGAGTATCTCCTATCGTTCATACTGGTTCATCCGAAAAAAAGTTAACCGGTTACTTAAGAAAACTAAGTTTGACCTGGTTTATTTTTCTACTACTCAATTTCAAATATGTACCCTTGGGGCTTACTGGAAAAGAAAATTCAAAGTACCCTATGTGATCGATATGCAGGATCCGTGGCATTCCGACTATTACCGGGATAAGCCGAAAGAGCAGCAACCACCAAAATACTGGTTATCCTACCGCATAAATAAGTTCTTAGAGCCCCTTTCCATGGAACAAGCAGGTGGCCTGATCAGTGTTTCGGCAAATTATATTAAAAATATAAAAGAGCGGTATCCGCAGATAAAGCAAATCCCGGAGGCTACCATCACCTTTTCGGCACCCGGACAAGATTTAAAGATTGCAAATGATAACGAAAGTGACTTTCAGCAATTATTAAACCCCGATTTTAAAAATGTCGTTTACATTGGCCGCGGCGGTATGGATATGTATAAGGCGCTAACACCTGTATTTGAGGCGATTAAAATTGGCCTGGCCAAGAGCCCGCAGGTTTATAAACGGCTAAAGTTTTATTTTATAGGAACCAGCTATGCCCCAAATGGTGAGGGGGCATTAACCATTTTGCCTCTTGCAAAACAATTCGGCTTACAAGATAATGTGATTGAGGTTGCAGATAGGATCGGTTATTATCAAACGTTTGCAACCTTGCAGGCTGCTGATGCTTTGTTTATACCAGGATCGGATGATCCGTTTTACACTGCATCCAAGATATTTCCTTACCTTTTAACCGCAAAACCATTACTTGCCATATTCAATTCTAAAAGCCCTGCGTTAGGCGTTTTGGATGAGTTTGAAGTTAAATATGCGTATAGCTATGACGAAACTCCCGGCATCATTAACAAAATTGATTTTTTTTTAAAAAAGGTAGTGGCGAACGAAATGGGTAAGCAAATATATAATGAAGATACATTTGAAAAATATTCTGCACGCGCAATGGCAAAGCAGCAATGTGACTTATTTAATTCGGTAATAATCACCTCATGAAAAGATATGTGCAATACGGCTGCGGATTTACAGCACCTGCCGAATGGGTTAATTATGACGCCTCGCCGACCCTGAGGTTTGAACGGATGCCAATATTAGGTAAATTATATACGCGTAACCAGCAGCGCTTTCCGCCGAATGTAAAATTTGGCGATATCGTTAAAGGGCTTCCGGAAAAGCAGGAAGGCTGCGACGGTATATATTGTTCGCATATTTTGGAGCATTTGGCTTATGATGATTTTATAACCGCATTGAAAAATACCTATGTCTATTTAAAACCTGGAGGCGTATTTAGAGCCGTGGTTCCCGATCTGCAAGCTGCGGTAAGAAAATATATCGGTCAATATGAAGAGCTGGACGCCCCGGCCAATGAGCTGATGCGTAATACGATGCTCGGCACAGAAAGCCGTCCAAAATCTATTTCGTCAACTATTAAATCGATGTACGGCAACTCAAAACATTTGTGGATGTGGGATTACAAGTCGCTGGCTTTTGAATTAAAGAAAGCTGGGTTTCAAAATATTCGTGAATGCCGGTTCGGCGATTCTGAGGACCCATTGTTTAGTTTAGTTGAGGAGGAAAGCAGATTTTTTGAGGCTGCTGCCTTCGAATGTTACAAATGAAAAAACTCGCTATTATTGTTACTCATCCGGTTCAATATTATGCCCCTGTTTTTCAATTATTGCACCAAAGACAGCGCTTGGACATAAAGGTTTTTTATACGTGGGGCATCGGTGCGATGGATAAATATGACCCGGGATTTCAAAAAAATATCGAATGGGATATTCCATTGTTTGAGGGGTATCCTTATGAGTGGGTTGAAAATAAATCAAATGACACTGGATCTCATCATTTTGAAGGGATTATAAATCCCGGTTTGATTGACCATGTTTGTGCTTTCAAGCCGGATGCTTTACTGGTTTACGGCTGGGCTTATAATAGCCACTTAAAAGCCTTACGATACTTTAAAAATAAGATACCCGTTTTTTTTCGGGGCGATTCGACATTGCTCGACGAAAGAGGGGGAATTAAAGCGTTAGTTAAAACAATATTTTTAAAGTGGGTTTACCGGCACATTGACCATGCTTTTTATGTCGGAACAAATAATAAGAATTATTTTAAAAAATATGGCTTACGTGATGAACAGTTAACCTTCGCTCCACATGCGGTCGATAATAACCGATTTAGCAATAGAACAGAAGCAGATGTGCAATTATTACGAACCAATTTGAGAATTAAGGACAACCAGTGCTTAATTTTATATGCCGGAAAATTAGAGGAGAAAAAAGATCCTGTTTTGTTGCTTAATGCCTTTATGGCCTTAAACGAACCTGATATTCATTTAATATTTATCGGTAACGGGAAACTGGAAACGGTACTAAAAAACAAAGCTGCCGGCAGAAAGGACGTTCATTTTATGGACTTTCAAAACCAGTCGCGGATGCCCATGATTTACCAGGCTTGCGATATTTTTTGTCTCCCCTCATGTGGCCCTGGCGAAACCTGGGGGCTATCAATAAATGAGGCCATGGCCAGCGGAATGCCAATCCTGGCGTCGGATAAGGTTGGTTCATCTGCAGACCTTGTGAAGCCGGGCGTAAACGGAGCAATTTTTAAATCTGGGTCTGAAGCCGATCTAAGTCGCCATTTGAGAGAATTAATTAATAAAAATAAAGCCGGACTGGCTATCATGGGCCAACGTTCCAGAGACCTGATCAAAAACTGGAGCTTTGAGGCCCAGGTACAAGTTATAGAAACCAAGGTACAAAATGGGTAACAAGCAACCTCTTGAACGATACCTGGCACTTTATCTGCCATGGCTGCTTGCGCTGTTATTACAGGCCGATCCGGTATTATCCTATTTCATTGCATGGTTAGGAACGTGCGCCATTTTTTATCTGAGTTTAAGTGGCTGGTTAACACCATTGCCTGCCGATCTCCCCATGGGCGAGCAATTGATGAGGCCAATTTTTTTGGTCCAGGTGATATTTGCGGGTTATATGTCGTTTAGCTCTATTTTTTATTTTCTTAACCTTTTAGGTTACGACAATTTCCATAAGGTAGAAAGCACAATTGCTATTGACTATCAAAAAATTGAATTAACCGCGATGTGCCAACGCTATTATGTGCTTGGACATGCTGCTTTTGTTACCGGAATGGGAATGTTTATGAAATATCCGGTTAAACAAAAGTATCATGTTGATAAAGAAAAATTGTCCAACGTGTTATTAATAGTGGCCGTCATAACTCTGGTGTCATCAACTTTATTTTTAATTATTCCCGGTTTAGCTCAATTTTACATTCAACTAACTGCGCTTAGTTTTATTTCAGGTACGTTGGCTTTGGCGTTTGCTATACCGCTGAAAAAGTTGTGGAACACTGTTTTTTGCACGTTCCTGTTTTTGTCAAACTTTTACCAGGCGCTAACTTCGGGTTATAAAGAACCGATTATTATCAGCGTTTTAGTATTGGGCGTTTTTTTATACCCAAGCTATAAAAAATTGGTAAGCTTGACCTTTATACCGGTACTATTATTTTTATTTACCGTACTTCCAACCTACAATGCAGTGTACCGGCAAAATGCCTGGGCTGATGATGTAAATGCGGATGATGCGTATAAAATCGCGTTAGATGAAACCATTAAAAGCGAGCAGGACGGTGTGCAAAGTAACTGGGGTTTTTTAGTTTACAGGTTAAGTGAGGTTGATATGTTTACCGACTTTTTAAAATCAACCCCCACCTATGTCGATTTTTACGGGTTTAAACTGGTAGAACAATCTATTACAGCAATAATTCCGCGTGTGCTTTGGCCATCAAAACCTATTACAGAGGAGTTGGTTATGGAGCGTGTTTACAATGCGGGTGTCATAAACCGTGGTGCTAATGTTTCTGCCAAGCCGGCTTTTATAGTTGATGCTTACCTCTCAGGCGGAACGATTGGTGTTTTTATCGGGCTATTAATATATGGTGCCGTTGTGCAATTAATTTCCCTCAAGGCTGAGCAATTATTTGGTGGCTACATTTTGGGAACAGCGCTTATCTTTACCGGGTTATTCCAAATTTTTTGGCGCGGGCTTAGCTTTGAGTTTCTTATCAATTCAGTTTTCTGGAGTTATATAACGATGTATATAATATTTCGAATATTCAGAGCAACCCACTTGTTAACAAGGATTTGAGAGTTTTACAAATCAATGCGTCGTATAAACCTGCCTTTATTTATGGCGGCCCAACCATGTCGGTCTCAATGTTGTGTGAGCAGTTAGTTAAACAGGGGATATCTGTCGAAGTTTTTACAACAACAGCAAACGGGAAAAATGAACTTGCGGTTACTCCCGGACGGCAGGTTAATGTGGACGGGGTTAACGTGCAATACTTTAAGCGGGTCACAAAGGATCACAGCCATTTCTCACCGTTTTTGCTAATCGCATTATGGAAAAATTCAAGGGAATTTGACCTTGTCCATATTCATGCCTGGTGGAATTTAGTGTCGGTTTTGTCGTGCCTGGTTGCTGTAAGTCGCAAGGTCCCGGTTTTGTTGTCACCGCGCGGGACCTTGAGCCCCTATTCTTTTGGCAACAAAAAAGTTATTACTAAGTCAATTATCCATTCCTTTATTGGGAAATATTTATTGCGCCGGTGTAATATTCATACAACAACGACAAGAGAGAGCGAAGCTATTTTGCGGGTAATCACACCACAAAGTATTACCATGCTGCCAAATTTTGTAAAATTGCCCCCGGAAATACAACCTGTGCCGAACTCGGCTTCAAACTGTTTAAGATTAATATTCTTTTCGAGAATCGAGGAAAAGAAAGGGCTGGATATATTACTTAATGCGCTGAAATTAATTTCGGTACCGTATCATCTTACAATTGCCGGCGCGGGAGATGAAAAGTATATTGATGGGTTGAAAATTATTGCCGAAAGCAACCACGTTGCGGATAAAATTACCTGGGCGGGGTTTCATAACGATAATAAATTTGAATTGCTTCGGGAACATGATTTGTTTGTACTGCCGTCTCACGACGAAAACTTTGGAAATGCAGTGATCGAAAGCCTGAGCGTTGGCACCGCTGTTTTGGTAAGTGATAAGGTTGGCTTGGCTGAATATGTCGCAGAGAATAATCTTGGCTGGGTTTGTCAAACTAACGAAACCTCAATTAGTGACACGATAAATCAAATCGCTCAACAGCAAGCCGATGAACTTGCCCGAATCAGAGTGGGTGCTCCGCCAATTATCTATCAAGACTTCAAAGAAGATAACTTAGTGAAAAAGTATATTAGCATGTATAATAAATTGATCAAAACATGACGCAATACCGTGATTACGGTTATCAAAATGACCAGCCCGGTCATACTTTTTTTTATTTGCAGCAGCCTTTGCTTTCGTTGCTGGATAAAGAGAAAAACCATTGTATTCTTGATTTGGGATGTGGTAATGGCCATTTGGTAAACTACCTTGTTGAAAAGGGGTTTAATGCGTTTGGCACCGATGCATCGGAAATGGGTATTACGATAGCTCGGAAAACTAACCCTGACAGGTTTTTTGTACAGGATTTGGATACGGGCCAATTGCCGGAAGGGCTGAAAAATTTAAATTTTGATACCATCATTTCAACCGAGGTGATTGAACATTTATTTGACCCGGCCGGATTTATCGGTTTTTGTAAAAAGACATTAGATAACCGGGGCGAACTTATAATTTCAACGCCATATCACGGCTATTTGAAAAACCTTGGAATAAGTATATTTAACAAATGGGACAGCCATTTAAGTCCGCAATGGCATGGCGGTCATATTAAATTTTGGTCGAGGGCTACGTTAAGCCGTTTACTGGTTAGCTCGGGTTTTACGGTTACCAACTTTAAAGGCTGCGGCCGTTTTCCATATTTTTGGAAGTCAATGATTATAAAAGCAAAAATAGGTTGAACAATCAGTTTTCATTCATTATTCTTACCTACAATGAAGAAGTGCACCTGCCCAGGCTGCTCCAGTCCATTAGTGGGCTAACTGCGCCTGTGTATATCCTTGACTCGGGCAGTACCGATAAAACCGTTGAAATAGCGCTGCAATTTGGCGCAACCGTATTGAGTCACCCGTTCGAAAATCATCCAAAACAATGGGACTTCGCGCTTCAAAATTTCGATATCCAAACGCCGTGGGTAATCGGGTTGGATGCCGACCACATTGTGACACCCGAATTAGTAAAACACCTTGTGGATTTTAACAGCGACGATTATCCCGAAGTAAATGGGATATACTTTAACCGCAAAAACTTTTTTAAGGGAAAATGGATAAAACACGGCGGTTACTATCCGTTTTATCAACTCAAAATGTTCAGGTATGGCGTGGGTTACTCGGATCTTAGCGAAAATATGGACCATCGTTTCGTAGTGCCTGGCAATACGGTAATTTGGAAGGATGGCTATTTGATTGAAGAAAATCTTAAAGAAAATAATATAGCATTCTGGATAAATAAGCATAATAAATACAGCGACCTGCTGGCAAATGAGGAAGTTGAGCGCATGCGGCAACTTAGGTCACAAACGGTAAGCCCGGATTTTTGGGGCGCTCCCAACGAACATCGCGCATGGCTTAAGCAACTTTGGTGGAAATTGCCCAAATACGTAAGGCCGCTACTTTATTTCGTCTACCGGATGTTTTTCAGGTTAGGTATTCTTGATGGTGAAACAGGTATCTTGTTTCATTTTTTACAAGGGTTTTGGTTTCGGCTTATTGTAGATATTAAAATTGATGAGTTATTAACCCAACAAAAAAAGGCCAATGTTACCAATCATAATAAACAAAACGGCGCGCTAAAGTTTACCCTTTCGTTTGTTATTCTCTTTGCACTCTTCTACTACTTTAACTTGTTTTTTTTTAGCCTTACAACAAAGGGCTCCAATCATTATAACGTTTTTATTGCCGACCATCTTAATTACATCAGCGTATTGCGGGAGATATTGCTAAAAAGCAGCGCCCAGATACTTAACTGGTTAGGTTTTGCAGCAATTTCGGACGAATATCATCTTTTGCTATCGGGGCATGGTACTTTGCAATTAGCATACTCATGCCTGGGGCTTGGAGTAATCAGTTTTCTTGCCGCGTTCGTTTTGGCCTACCCTAAAAGTTGGAAGCAAAAGCTCACGGTACTTCTCCTGGGAATTGTTACGGTTGAATTTTTAAATATAATCCGCTTTGTTTTGCTTGCCCTGTTTTGGAACAAGCGCGATGCGCAAATAATTGATCACCATACCGTTTTTAATATTATAATTTATTTGATTATCGGCGTTACACTGTATTTTTGGACCAGGCACATTGAGGACGAACCACGAAATGAAGCAAACTGATCTCTTATCTTACAACAATTATCCCTATAAGCCCGGCGGTAATTTGTTCAAAAGGATATTATGGCATTATACAAATGCGTTTGTTTTTAAATCAAGTTTGTTCCCGGTATATGGATTAAAAAATGTGTTGTTAAGGTTATTCGGTGCGACCATTGGTAACGAGGTCGAAATAAAGCCCAATGTCAATATAAAATATCCATGGCACCTTACCATAGGCAACGAAGTTTGGATAGGTGAGAATGTTTGGATCGACAACCTTGTGCCGGTTATTATCGGAAATAATATATGTATATCGCAGGGCGCTGTTTTACTTACAGGCAGCCACAACTACAAAAAACCCTCCTTCGATTTACTCACGGGCAGCATTATTCTGGAAGATGGTGTTTGGGTGGGCGCATGCGCTATTGTAAACAAGGGCGCTACTTTAGCCTCACATTCGGTACTTACAAGCGGCTCTGTCGCCAACCGCAGCCTTGAGCCATACTCCATCTACCAGGGCAACCCCGCCGTGAAAATACGCGACCGGGTTATCGAATAAGGTAATATCATCCCTTCGCCCTTTATTCATGTTATCTCAACAATCTAATACCCACAAATTTATCCTGTTAGTCGTTTTTGCCACGGCTGTCATATTGGGCATTTTACTGTTTTTTAACCCGCCTGCTGTTTTTCCCGATCCCGGGATGGGTTTCCAGGTACTGCGATCGATGAGGATGGGCAGCGCATTCAATACAATTGCAAGCCCTGATCAAAGCGATATTTCACAAAATTACAGTCACTTTTTAACATGGTGGTCGCCGGGGCAGTATCTGGTACCATGGCTTTTTAGTTTTGGCTTATTCAATACAGGGCAAGCAGTTGCCATAACGGTTACCATTTGCCAAATAGCCGGGTTAGCAGGCTTTTATTTATTTTTTAAAAAGGTTGGATTTACCCCGCTCATATCGGCCGTTAGTTTGGTATTCATCATGTTCCAGCAGGCTTTCGTGGTACCTTATGTTTTTTATAACGGAGGCGAGATATTACTTTTTGCATTTGTCGGGTGGTTTTTATATGGCTGTGCCGCACTGGAGCGGTCTGGCATCAAACTGGTACTGTTTGTGCTTTTTTCGGGATGGGTAGGTTTCTTTTGTAAATCGTCTTTTCTGTGGATGTATGCGGCGGGCTTGTGCTTCATTTGGCTCAGATTGTCATCTAATCATACTGGCATCGGCAAAAAACTAAAAATGGGATTATGGCTGGCAATCCCAGGCATAGCTTCGTTGACCTGTATTTATTTATTTTTTCTGTCGAAAGGCGAAAGCCCGGCTACTGTTTCACGCGGACTTAAACTTACGCTGCAAGCATTCGGGTTCCCGCTGGCTTCGCCGCTCCTCTCAGGGCTTTCAATTGACGACATGCTTCATGGATTGATCTTCCATACCGGTAAGCCGATCGTTGAACTAAGTTGGAGCGTTATCATAATAGCACTGCTGGCCATAGCCAGTATCAAGTTGATTATTGGCATTTGGCGGCATGTGCCCGATAAGAATTACCGGCTATTTATTGCGGTTTTTTATATCGTGGCAGTATTGTTTTTCGGGCTGACCTATTTGCGGCAGCTAACCATTTCGTACGAGGCGCGGCATTTTCGAATACTCGGGATATTGATCGTACCGGGAATAATTTACCTGCTAAGCCGGCTAAGGGTAGGATACCAGATGCTTTTCGCACTCATCCCGATAGGCATAGCGTTTATTAGTTTAGGTTACGTGATAAGAGGTTATCAAAAAAATAAAACAAGCACTGCAAAGGGGATTTCCGGGCTATCTCAACCCAACATCGACCAGCAATCGCTTAACTATATTATGAAACTAGACCGCACAAACACGAACGCCATATTCGTTTTTGTAAGTAACGATATCGGGCTTGAGATCAGGCACAACCGAATCATCAACTTACCGCCTATCGGCGCCGACCTGAAAATTGATATGGATGATTATCGATATGAAGGCCACGCCGGGCCGCTCTATATTGTATTGCCCGAAAGCTACGCCGGCCCCCGGGAAAAGATGATCATGAAATCCTTCCCAGGATACAAAGGTTTTAACCTGTCGATGCTGAGCAATAAGTATGTATTATATTCGGCGAAGTAGTTGATTGGTTGAATAAGTTGATTCAGTGAGACGATAGTAACTCAACCTAATCAATTAATAACCACTACTTATTGATCTCACGCCAAAGGATATCTTTTAGCTCGTCGATATTTTTTTGAGCCACTGATGATATGAAAATTGAAGGAACACCGGCAGGCAGTTCCTTTTTCATTTCTGCGGTAAGCTCATCATCCAGCATATCCGATTTGGTTACGGCAAGCACCCTGGGTTTATGGATAAGCTCGGGATTGTATTCTTTTAGTTCGTGGAGCAGTATTTCGTATTCCTCTTTTATCGTGCGCGTCGTATCGGCCGGTACCATAAATAGCAACACCGAGTTGCGCTCGATGTGCCGTAAAAACCTGAATCCTAATCCCTTGCCTTGCGAAGCGCCTTCGATAATGCCAGGGATATCAGCTATCACGAACGATTTGTTTCCGCGATAAGCAACGATTCCTAAATTAGGTACAAGGGTAGTAAACGCATAATCAGCGATCTCTGGCTTTGCAGCAGATACCACAGATAATAATGTGGATTTGCCGGCATTCGGGAATCCTACCAGGCCCACATCAGCAAGTACCTTTAGTTCCAGTACGTTCCAGTCTTCTTTCCCATCTTCACCCGGCTGCGAAAAGCGCGGAGTTTGCTGTGTAGGTGTTTTAAAATGCCAGTTCCCTTGTCCGCCGCGGCCGCCATCGGTTAATATTTTGGTTTCGCCGTCGGTTGTTATCTCAAATAAGGTTTCGCCTGTTTCCGCATTTTTGGCAATGGTCCCTAAAGGAACCTCCAGTATTTCATCGCGGCCGGTCTTACCTGTTTTCAATGAGCTTCCGCCCGGCTCACCATCACCTGCAATAACATGTTTCCTGAATTTAAGGTGAAGCAACGTCCAAAGTTGCGCATTGCCTTTTACGATAACATGCCCGCCGCGGCCACCGTCGCCGCCGTCAGGGCCCCCTTTAGCGGTAAATTTATCCCGGTGCAAATGCGATGATCCTGCACCCCCGTGACCGGAGCGGCAGCATATCTTTACATAATCAACAAAATTTGAACCTTGAGACATTTTATGAGTCGGTAAAGTCCGGAAAATCAGTAAAGTCCGGAAGTAGTAATTAATAATAGAGAACGGGAATTTTCCCGGGTTTGTTTTTGCTTTCGGACTTTACTGACTTTCCGATTTTAAGACTTATAGGAATTTATAACTGCGGCAATCGCATCAAATATTTCATCTATTGAGCCAATGCCATTTATGCTTTTAAACTTACCCTGGCTTTTATAGAAACCGGCAACGGGGGCGGTTTTATCGTTATACTCTTTTATACGCTTGCGGATCACTTCTGGATTGGCATCATCCGGGCGGCCCGAATTTTTGCCACGCAATAACAACCTGTGCTCCAACTCCTCATCAGTAACCTCAAGCGCGATCATGCCCGAAATAGGGGCGTTTTTTGTTTCGAGCAATGCATCTAATGCTTCGGCTTGCGCCACTGTCCGGGGAAACCCGTCAAAAATAAAACCCTTCGCATCCCTGTTGGCGTCCAGTTTATGGCTTATCATACCAATCACAACCTCATCAGGCACCAAAATACCGGCATCCATTAGTTTCTTTGCTTCCAAACCAAGCGCCGTGCCCTGTGTAATTTCGCCGCGCAGCAAATCGCCCGTTGAAAGATGGATCAGGCCATATTTTTCAATAAGTTTTTGTGACTGGGTGCCTTTCCCTGCTCCGGGAGGACCAAACAATACCAGGTTTAGCATGCTTTTTTCAAATTAAAAGCCTTTCAGTACTACACGGAAAGGCTTATTCTGAGTCTTGAGTCGGAAATCACAAGTTCTAAGCCGAACAAACGTAACGTTTGACTTCTTACTTAAGACTTACGACTCAAGACTACCGACTTAACAATGTGCACTTGAAGGGAGTCGAACCCCTAACCTCCTGATCCGTAGTCAGGTGCTCTATCCAATTGAGCTACAAGTGCTTTTTTTAACGGACTGCAAAAATAGGATTTCTTTTTTTATCCGTGCAATATTTTTGAAATTACTTCACAGCGGCAGCAATTGCATCAAAATCAGGCAGGTCGGTTGCTACTTCAAGAATTTCCGAATAAACGATATTTTGCTGTTCATCGATAACGAATGCCGAACGTTTTGAAACGCCTTTCAATCCGAGTACAAACTCCTGGTACAGGCAGCCGTATGCCGTTGACACTTCTTTGTTAAAATCCGAAAGCAGCTCAAACTGGTAGTTATTGTCTGCTTTATACTTCGCGAGCGTAAATGGCGAATCCACAGATATGCCTAAAATAACCGCGTTCAAGCCATCATAGTAACCAAAGCTGTCCCGCATAGTGCATAATTGCGTAGTGCACGTTCCGGTAAAAGCCATCGGGAAAAAGTGTAATACCACCTTTTTGCCTTTGAAGTCGGATAAAGAAACTGGCTTTAGCTGTGAAGATACTAAAGTGAACTGCGGAGCGGGCTGGCCTGGTTGTAACGACATAGGTTTTTTTATGCAAATAAATGATAATTGCGCGGGTTTTTACCACGGCTATATAATTAGAAAGTCAATTTTAGGCGGGCAATTGTAATCGCTTTTGTCACGATAAGCTTTCAATCAATAAAAGCCGCGATGGCAAACCCTATTGATAGTTTGAAGCACGAATAAAATCAGAAAGCGCAAGAGATTTGCGACCTGAATATTTGTAGCTTTGAAATAAAGATTTGCTGCTGAGAAAGCTGTCAGCTGATTTTGCACGAAATTAAAATTAAAAGCCCTTTATGAAACAGGATGCTATAAAAATATTTGAGGATAAAAAAATACGTACCGTTTGGGATGAAGGGCAAGAGAAATGGTATTTTTCGATTATAGATGTAATTGAGGTCTTAACTAATAGCGAAAGACCAAGAAAGTATTGGAGCGACCTGAAAAGGAAACTTCAAAAAGAAGGAAGTCAGTTGTCCGAAAAAATCGGACAACTGAAATTAAAGTCAATAGATGGAAAGGCATATAAAACCGATGTTGCAGATACCGAACAGCTTTTTAGGCTGATACAGTCAATCCCATCGCCTAAAGCTGAACCTTTTAAACTTTGGATAGCCAAAATTGCAACTGAGAGATTAGATGAAATGCAAGATCCTGAATTGACTATTGACCGGGCATTAGAACAATATTTAAATTTAGGCTACTCGGAAAACTGGATTAACCAACGACTGAAAAGTATTGAAATACGTAAGGAACTGACCGATGAATGGAGAAACAAAGGAATGAAAGAAGGCGTACAATTTGCAACGCTTACCGATATAATAACGCAAGCATGGGCTGGCAAAACCACAAAAGAATACAAAATACTTAAAGGCTTAAAAAAGGAAAACCTGCGGGACAATATGACCAATACGGAATTGATTTTAAACATGCTCGCCGAAGCGTCAACAAAAGATATTTCGCAAGCCCTGAACCCCGGGACTTTTGATGAAAATAAAAAGGTAGCACAGCAGGGTGGCAATGTAGCAAGGGTAGCCAGGCTTGAGTTGGAGGCGCAGACCGGCAAAAAGGTAGTAACGTCATTAAATGCTAAAGCTACTTTACAAATTAAAAAAAGCGACAAAGGTAAAATCAAATAAAAAACTGTACTGATTTTTCCATAGTCCGTTTTTGCAGATGCACATCATTAGATTTACCCAATGAAAGTCATCGTAATTACTCATCCCGGCGGCCCGGAGGTTTTACAGTCCGCCGAAAGACCGCTCCCGTTATATTCTGCAGATGAGGTATTGGTAAAAGTTGCAGCGGCAGGCGTTAACCGGCCGGATGTTGCCCAGCGCAAGGGAAGCTATCCCCCGCCGCCCGGCGCATCGGCGGATATACCCGGACTGGAAATTGCGGGGACCGTGATTGAAGCTGGGGCAGATGTTACGCGCTGGAAAAAGGGCGATAAGATTTGCGCTTTGGTTACCGGAGGTGGTTATGCCGAATATTGTAATGTGCCTGCTGGGCAATGCCTGCCTGTACCGGGTAATCTTTCAATGATCGAAGCCGCCTCCTTGCCGGAAACATTCTTTACTGTTTGGAGCAATGTGTTTGATAGAGGTGTATTAAAAAAAGGCGAAACGCTGTTGGTACACGGCGGCTCGAGCGGGATAGGCGTCGCTGCCATTCAAATGGCAAAAGCATTGGGAAGTACAGTATATATAACAGCGGGTTCGGATGAAAAGTGTCGTTTTTGCGAAAAACTTGGTGCTGCCAAAGCAATTAATTATAAAACCGAAAAGTTTAAAGAGGTCATCCTTCAAATAACAAACGGCAAGGGCGTAGACGTTATCCTGGATATGATTGGCGGCGACTACACTTCGGATAACATCAAATCGTTAGCCGAGGATGGCCGGCTGGTGATGATCAATATGATGATGGGAAAAGATGTACAGGTTGACCTGTCGCCCATTATGCGTAAGCGGCTTACTGTAACCGGATCAACACTTCGTTCAAGAGGGGTGTCATTTAAAGCCGATATCGCGCAAAGCCTCGAAAAAACAATATGGCCGCTACTGGCATCAGGACAAATAAAGCCTGTCATTTATAAGGTGTTCCCCGCGGATAAGGCGGCCGAGGCTCACCAACTGATGGAAAGCAGCGCCCATATCGGGAAGATCATGTTAAGCTTTGAGGGATAACAAAAAAGAAAGGGTGTCATCCTAAAAGAAAGGGTGTCATCCTGAGGCACTCGAAGGATGAGCGCAGAGGCCCATCACACATGTTTCGAGAACCTCAACATGACACCCTATTGAGATAAAAAAGAAAGGGTGTCATCCTGAGGCACTCGAAGGATGAGCGCAGCGGCCCATCGCACATGTTTCGAGTACCTCAACATGACACCCTGTTGAGATAAATTATCTATCAGGGAAACCTGATCCCGGTATAATCTGCAACGTTTACCGACGGTATCGACGAGCCATATTTCGCATTAATGACGCTTATAATGCCATTGGCAATAAATGCGTATCCCTGCGGGGTCAAATGCACGCCGTCTAATGAGAATAAACCGCCGCTTATATAATTTGAAGTTAAGGTTACACCGTTAACTGCTACGCCGTGCGCCTTTATCTGGTTCAGGTACGAAAACGCATCAAATACAGCTAATCCGTTTGCAGCGGCTATCGATTTAATGGTTTGGTTGTACGAACTAACATAATCTTCGGTTAGCGCTACTTCGTTTTGATCCAATACATATTGGTTGTCGATCGGGGTAAGCGGCGTTAACCCGTATGGAAGTGGCCCTAGCTGGGTGGTCACCGGCTGGCCGATTTTGGCAGTATTAAATGAAAGTAATATAAGGTCGTTAGCCGTTGCCAGGCGTGGGGCGTAGGTTCCGGTTTTACTTACCGAAGTCAGAGCATTAATATAAATGCCTTTAACGGCCGGGTTGGCTTTTTGAACGCCGGCTACGATGGCGCCAACGGTAACGGTGTTAAAAAACGGGATAGAGGTTACATCCGGAACGGTAGCTACAACGCCCTTTTGTCCCTGTGCGGTTAAACGCGCTATTAATATTTGATACAATTGGTTGAACTGTGCTTTATCGGTAAGCACGTCGCCCGCGCCGCCTGATGTGGCGTAGCTCAAAGCGTCATTGTCGCCCAGCCAGCTTGAGAAAAATGTGAACGGCTTGGCGGTTGCAAAATCAAGGTAAGTCGTTGAATTGGTTGGCGAGTTGCCAGCCAGCATCCTTTCGTAATACCCGTTTAAGTTTCCGTATGGTGCGTACAATATCTGCTGCAGCTTAATCCCCGGTACACCGAAATTGTTGATGTCGCCGGTGTACTTGGTGTATAAGGTAACGTTGCCGAAACCCGGTATTGTAGCCGTGCCCCGTATTGCAAGGTTAGTGGTAACCTGGCTGATAATAGGTGTGCCATCTGCGTTAAATCCTGTTAATTTTAAATAGCCGGATCCGTTTGCCTGGTCGGCTGAAAACAAAGGCTGCGAGAAAGCGCCTCCGCCTACGGCCTTCATTTGGTTGGCTATTAAATTGGGGTATGATACCTGCTGTCCCGCAAGGTAAAGACCGCCATCGGCATATCCCGCGGTTAGCGAGTTGCCTAATGCAATGTATCTCGAAAAGTCGGCCGAGCCATGTGATGGCGTCGGGGTATTTATTTCGGGTTTGCAGGCACTCAGTACCAGTAACCCAGCAATAATATATAAGTGCTTTTTGTAAAATTTCATCTTCATAATTGTTATAGTTTACCAGTGGTAAGCAAGTGAGATCCCCGGGATAAATACATTCGTTTCAAAAGTGCCTGCCAGTTGCGACTGGATATTTGTTTGTGTGCGCGCCATTAAATGCTCGTATTCAAACGAGGCATCTACATTAAGATGGTGTGCAATGCGGTAGCCAATTCCGCCTGTGGCATAAAAGCGGTTGGCATCAGGCGCCTCGGGCGTAACGTAGCCGTCGCTTACCGCTGTTGAAGCATAGCCGCCGCCAAAGCGCAGGGCCAGTTTATCCGATGCATTATATTGCGCCCCGACTCTGACTACTGCCGCATCTTTGTAGTTCCTTGCGAAATAGCTGTCCTGTAAAGCAGGTGTATTTGATTTGTAATCGAAAGCCAGCGCCTTGTATACGCTCCAGCTAACTACATTCACATCCAAAGCCAGGGTCCATTGTTTTGAAGGATAAAATCCAAAACCAATTGAATTGGTGGCTGGTAAAGGTATAGTGGAACTAAACGTGTTGGGCTGCGGAAAACCGCTTTGCAATGATGCGGGCGCGGTGAAAATAGCATTGCCATCGTTTATTGTAGTGGTAACCTGCGAGCGGTGTGTGATACCAACCGTTATGCCCGATTCTGTCTTGAAATAAACCCCGGCGTTCCAGCCGTAGCCTTTTCCTGAACCTTTAAGCTCGGCCTGGCCAACTTGCTGGCCGCTTTCATTTGAAAGCGGAAGCGCCTGCGAAAGGTCGACACTGCTGCGGTTATAAACGAAGCCACCGCCTATACTCAGGTAATCGGTTAGCTTGATACTTAGCGTGGGCTGAAAATAAATTGCCTTCAGGTCGAGGCTCTCGAGCACATATTTGCCCGGCCAGCTGTGGCCCCAGTCAGTTAAGCCGCCAAAAGGGGTATAGACACCAAGGCCGATCTTCCAGAATGACGATTTTGGCCCCCACGCCGCATAAAAATTAAACGGCGTAGCCACTTTATCGGCAGTGTGATACTGCGAGCTGGTGTTCAGCGGGTTAAAGTCAGACTTGAATAGCAGCGGGCTAATACCACCCTGTATAAAATTTTCGGGCAGCATGGCTACCGCGCCGGGATTAAAAAATACTGCGGCGCCATCCTGTGCCAGGCCTGTGCCGGTATGCCCCATGCCTATTTGCTGCTGGCCGCCAAGGTTAACCTGGAAACCCTGCGCCAA